>SWCA01008875.1_pt1 | contig 63708 bp, 62 predicted proteins | sample 4692961 | NCBI WGS metagenome assembly SWCA01 (sample SAMN10267275, study PRJNA491770) | bioreactor metagenome | isolation source: DHS bioreactor inoculated with | place: Japan: off Shimokita Peninsula | reverse complement strand
TTTTTTTCATTGCCTACTCTATAGGGTACATTTTAAAATAAGCCTTAAGCTCTATGAAAAGAGTTACTAGATAAAAGCACATATAACTATAAATTTTTGATTTGTTTTTTAACACAAGTTATATAGAGTAACTTAAAACAAAAAGTTTACATCTTGGAAACATATTAGTTATTTATTGGAAAAGAAAGGAATGTATAATAAAACTGTAAAAAATAATAAGTAGGAGGAAAAATATGGGATTTAAAGTAAAATTTAAAAAAGTAAAAAAAATAATGTGTACTTCTTTAATTATAATTATGGGAATATCCACCTTAGGAGCATGTAGCATAAAGGAAAAAGAGAAAGAAGTAGTGACCCTTGAAAATCAGCAAGAGGAAATCCAAGATGTTTTAGCCATTAAAAAAATCGACAATATTGATGGTTTTACAGGAGAACGCTGGCTTAATGATGGACAACTTTTAGGAATAAGACAAAAGATTTCTAAAGAGGAAAACAAAGAAATTTCTATTCTTAGCATTTATAATACAAACAATAAAACCTTTAAGAACTTAACTACGGATAAAGATGAGGATAGACCTTGTATAAGGGATATAACAAAAGATGAAAGATATGTATTATATGAAGATACAAAGGACTGGGGAAATTGGGATAGAAAAATGAATACTTATATCATTGATTTAAAAACGGGAGTAGAAAAGAAAATAGCAGAGAATGTAGATGATAGCTCTGGATTTGTAGATGAAAATAAGGTAATTACAGCAAAAGACATGAAACTTTATTTATATGATTTAAATGGAAAAAAAGAAGAAATTAAGCTTCCACAGGAGATGATTCAAAAGATGCAGGATTTTAGTAATTTCACCTTAGAAGATCGTATTAAATTTTCCTATGGAGAAGAAAAGATTGGTGAAGAAGAAAGAAAAGAGATGAAGGAAATATATGAATATCAAAAAGAAAATAACAAGATATGGCTCCTAAATAAAAAAGGAGATGAAATTTTTGTAGAAACCTATAATCATGTTCCTTTTGTTTACAACATAAAAACCAAGGAGTATAAACAAATGACAGAAGAAGAATCCAAAAGATTTTCTTTTGGTGAAAAGCAAAAAAGAAATAAAAGCGTTACCAAATTAGAAAAAAACAATTCTGGAGAGAATGAAATCTGGCATTTAGATGAAAAGGGAAACCATAAAAAACTTATCGCAAAAGGGAATTTCATAGGAAGATACATTACCCTTTCACCAGATGAAACCAAGGGGGTATATAATATGAAAGGAGAAAAGGGAGACAAAAACTTGTTTGTTTATGATTTTGAAACAGAAAAAAGCACTAAAATCTTTCCTGAAGCCATTGCACGTATACATTGGGATAAAACATCAAAGCAATTTTTTATGACAACACCAAATTTTAAAGAAGATAAAGAATTACATTATGTGACTAGTGTAGTAACCTTAAATTAATTTCAATAAATAAACTCTTCGGATAGTCAAAATAGAATGTAAAAAAAGAGCATATATGTTCTTTTTTTACATTTAGAGTTAAAATAGTATGCTACAATATACCTACAATATAAATAGAAAAAAGGGGAGAAGGGGATGGAAATAAAAATCCTTGTAGTAGATGACGAAGAAAATATAACCAATGCAATTGCGTATGCCTTAAAGCGTGAAAATTATACAGTATATACAGCTTATGATGGAAAGGAGGCCATGGATAAAATTGAGGAATTTTGCCCAGATATCCTGATTTTAGATGTAATGATGCCAAAGCTGAATGGATATGAGGTATGTAAAAGAATAGAAGATAGTACGAAGATGGGGATTCTCATGCTCACTGCTAAAAATGATTTAATAGATAAAGTGTTAGGTCTTGAACTTGGGGCAGATGATTATATAACCAAACCCTTTGACATGATAGAGCTTCTTGCTAGAATAAGGTCTCTTGCAAGAAGAATAAAGAAGGGGCACGATAATATAGAAAGAAAGGGTGAAGAGGAAGTTATTTTTTTACACAAAATAAAAATTCATTTACAGGAAAGGGTAATTTATATACAAAATGAAGTGGTGGATTTTAAACCAAAAGAGTTTGATCTTTTTGTATTTCTGATAAAAAATATAAAAAAAACTTTTACAAGAGAGGAAATACTGGATAAAATCTGGGGACAAGATTATTTAGGAGGAACAAGAACCATTGATATTCATATCCAAAGGATCAGAAAAAAACTCGGAAAGTATGGAGAAATCATTAAGACAGTACCGAAAATCGGATATAAAGCAGTGGAGAAGATTTATGAGAATTAGTATAAAAGTAAAGTGGACTATATTTATTATTTTATTACTTATTTTAAATCTTTTGATCATAAGTTTTTTCATGTTAAAAGGAATAGAGAAAAATCAGAAAGATTCTTATGAAGCTTTTTTAAAAGATAATAGTAAAACCGCAAATTTATATATAAGAGAAAGATTTCTTTCTAGTAATGAAAAAAATTTTGAAAAGTTTTATATTGAAAATGGAGAGGATATTGTTTTTGATTTACAAAGAATATTAGATGTATATAGTGCATTATATGATAAAAAAGGAAAGACAATCGGAAGCATACAAAATGATATAAACAATAAGAAAAAACGAAAAATCATGGAAAGTGCATTAAACAATAAAATTGTATATAAAAAAAATAAAGATAAAATTGTGTATTTAGCGCCTATATATGATTTTGAAAAACAAATTGGCGTTTTAGAGCTTGAATATTATACAGAAAAGGAAAGTCTATTTTATAAACAAATTAAAAAACTTTTTTTAGAGGTGGGAATAGCTGCTATTGTTAGTACGTATCTATTGGCACATTTGTATTTTTCAAAAGTAGTAAGAAAAATAATTTTTCTTAAGAAGTCATTAAAAGAAGTGGAAAAAGGAAATTATAAATCTATCATACCTTTAGAAGAAAAAGATGAGCTTGGAGATTTAAGCAGGGGAATCTTTTTTATGTCTGATAAAATAAAAGAAAATATACAAGAAATAAATGAAGAAAAAGAAAAGCTTCAGCTTGCTGTAGAAAAGCTTCAAGTGTTGGAAAAACAGCAAAAAGAATTTATAGGAAATATAACCCATGAATTTAAAACTCCTCTAACCGTGATAAAAGTACAAATGGATTTAATGACTCTTTATAAAGAAGATGAAGAGATGGTTTATAGGTCAAAAGAAATAGCGGAAAAAGAATTAAAAAGGGTAGATAGCATGGTTGAAAATATACTTTATTTGTCTAAAGTTGAAAAATATGATTTTGAATTAAAAAAAGAAAAAATAAATACAAAAGCACTTCTTCAGGATATATACCATAGAATGAGAGGCAAAGCTTCTAAGTTTGGTATTGAGATGAGATTAGATATGGAAAATGCCTATATTTTAATCGATCCTGAAAGTTTTATACAAATCTTTATAAACCTCATGGACAATGCAATCAAATATAATAGAACAGATGGGAAAATTTTTATAAGAAGTTATCTCAAGGAGAATAGAAATTATATTGAGATAGAAGATACGGGAATTGGAATATCTCCTAAGCATAGAAATAAAATTTTTGAGCCTTTTTATACCGTAGATAAAAACAGATCAAAAAAATTTTCTGGTACAGGTCTCGGTCTTTCTCTTGTAAATAAATTAGTGAAAAAACAAAGAGGAAGCATAAAAATTTTAGATTCTAAACAAGGAACCTGTTTTCAAGTATCCTTTCTTCTTTATCATGAGAATGAAAAATAAATGTAGATTTATAAAAGGAGGAGCTAAGGCGCTCTCCTTTCTTCATTTAAAAACAAATATTTTTTAATAGGATAAAAAAATTTTAATAATATGTGTAATGAAATAAAAAAAATTACGTATTAACATGTGAGATTACTTAGCTAAGTAAAAAGGTTTAAAGAAGGGAGGTTATAAGAAATAATGAGGCAGCTTGCTTTAAAGAACACCATAGACAAAATAGGATGTAGTGAAGAGATATATAAAGAGCAATTTACTTATATTTTTGAACACTACTACAAAAGAGTATATAACTATGTATATTATCGAGTAAATAGTCACCATACAGCGGAGGATTTAACAAGTCAGGTTTTTGAGAAGATAATGAGCAAGATAAACACCTATTCAGAGGAAAAATTAAAATTTGACGTGTGGTTATTTGCTATAGCAAGAAATATAGTGAACGACTATTTTAGAAGCTTAAAAAAGAATAGATTGTTTTTTATAGATACTATGAAGGAGCTTATATCAAAGGAAAAAAATCCAGAAGAGGTAGTTGTGATAGGAGAAAGAAATGATAAGCTTTCAAAGGCATTAAATACCTTAAATATAAATGAAAGAAATATTGTTGGACTCAAATTTGGAGCAAATTTAAAAAATAAAGAAATTGCAAAAATAGTAGAAATTACGGAAAGCAATGTAGGGGTAATCCTTCATAGAGTGATGAAAAAATTAAAAAATGAAATAGAAAGAGAGGAGAAGATATGAATAAGAAAAATATAGAAGATGAATTTTTAGAAATAGAAAGAATTTTAAGAGAAAAGGATTTTAGCAAAAACAGCAATAAAGAAGCTGTATATCATAAAACGTTAGAAAATATTAAAAAATATAAAGGAGATAAATCTATGAAAAATAAATTTAAACGCCATGGCAAAACAATTGCTGCTTCCTTTGCAGTATTATGTATAATGAGTGTTTCCTTAATGCAAACCACTTTTGGAGCAGATGTAGGAGAAAAAATAAAGAGCATTATATCCCTTAAACATATAGGCGCTATACAAGTGGAATCATCTAAGGAAGAAAAGTATCCTATACCAAAAGAATTCAAAGGTAAAGTATTTGATAAGAATGGAAAAGCAATAGAATTTTTCCCAAAAGGAGAAAAAATATATACATCTGAGGGAGAAGAAATTGCTGATCTTTCTAATAATGAGATCATAACTGTCGCAGAGCAGGAGAAAATGGAAAAAGAACAAACCTTAATCGTAAAAGATGAAAGTGCATTAAGTCAATATACTTGCTTTAAGGTGACGCTTCCTTCTTATTTACCAGAGGACTATGTATTTGATAGAGCAGAGTTTTATAAAGATGAAAAAGGAATTGTAAAAAATAGTAAATATATGAATGTCTATTTTGCAAATAAAAAAACAGGAAAAGAAATTTTTATGCAGCAAAGATTTGCAGATGAAGAAACTGGATATGAGTTTGCAGGAGAAGATAAAATAGAAAAAATAAAAATTAATGATGTAGACGCTATCCTCATAGGAGAGGGTACAATTGATTGGGAATATAATGGTGTTCTTTATGGTTTGCATGGAAGAAAAGCAGGAATTGGCAAAAAAGAGTTAATAAAAATAGCAGAATCCATTCAATAAATAGGGCTTAGGCCCTTTTTTTTATTTTCTTTATTTTTTTCTTAAGAAAGTTGTAAGAAGTATAGTAGTAAAATTTTAGAAAATCTATGCTATGATACTATAAGAGATATCTCAAAAGGATTTTAGGAGGAAACATACATATGTATAATATACTTGTTGTGGATGATGAAAAAGAAATAACAGATGCCATAGGCGTTTATTTAAAAAACCAAAACTATACAGTTTATAAGGCATATAATGGAGAAGAGGCCCTAGAAATATTTGAAAAAGAAGAAATTCATTTAATCCTCATGGATATGATGATGTCAAAAATAGATGGAACAAGTGCTACCATCAAAATAAGAGAAAAAAGCACCGTACCCATCATTATTCTTTCTGCAAAATCAGAGGATATGGACAAAATATGGGGACTCAACATAGGAGCAGATGATTATATTACGAAGCCTTTTAATCCACTAGAATTGTTAGCAAGAATCAATTCCAATCTGAGAAGATATACGAATTATTCAAAAATCACAGAAATAAAAGAAAATGTGATGAAAATAGGAGGGGTCGAGGTCAATGATGAAAGCAAAGAAGTATTTGTAGATGGAGAAGGCGTAAAAACTACGCCTTTAGAATATAAAATACTTTATTTACTCATGAGCCATCCTAATAAAGTATTTTCTATAGAAGAAATATATGAGAAAGTATGGCAAGAGCCAGCGTATAATCCAGATACAGTAACAGTTCATATACGAAGGATTCGGGAAAAAATAGAAATTAATCCGAAAGAACCAAAATATTTAAAGGTGGTGTGGGGTATTGGATACAAATTTGAAAAATAACATAGCTTCTAAATGGGGTACAATGCTCATGATATTTCTATTTACAGTCTTGTCTGTAGGCAGTTATATGCCTATTAAAGAGAATCTATTTAATAAAAGAGGGGATATAAAAGAATATATACAAAGCGATAATTTTATTTGCTCTTTAAACTCGCTAACAGCGTATTTAACCGCATCAAAAGAAGAAAATATTCGTCGATATAATCCTGAATATGAAGACATAGAAAGTATTAAGTATGATATAAGAAATAAAGAGAATACATTACATATAAGTAATATAGATGAAGCATTAATGGAAAATCAAATAAAAGAAAGCCAATTTTATCTGCATGTAATAACCGATGAAAATGGCAATCCACAGATAGAATCTTCATTAGGGAAAAAGTTCAATAAAGATGCATTTATAAATACCCTATATATGGATGAAGAAAAAATAGAATATGCAAATTTAGAAATAATTTATATTATTCCAAAGAATATAAATAGTTATCATGATGTTTTTACCTATGATATGAAAAGTGTGTATATGATGGATTATGTTATATTGATTTTGGTAATAGGAGGGATCAGTGCTCTTGTTTTAAGCATAATAGCGCTTTGCATACCTTATTCTACCCAAAGTAAAATGCCTATAGTTGATCTTTTTAATAAAATGAGATTAGAGCTGAAGGTATTTATTTGGATTACATTTATTGTAATTTGTGGGATAGGAATATCTTTCATTGGCGATAACTATAATATATATAATGAAGTATTTAATATTGTAGATGTCTTGTATGATGGGAACCTTTATTTTTATCTTATCGGTATACCCATCACTTTTACACTGTATTTCCTCCTTTATTTAAGCATTATTTACATAAAATTTATTTATTACACAGGATGGAAGGAAGGGCTAGTGCGTAATAGCATTTTAGGAAAAATATGCTTAACAATTATAGCTCACTTTAGAAAATTATCTCAGGAAATAGTGGGGGATATAACTAATAAATACCATAAAAAATTACTTATTATCCTTGGGGTTAATTTGATCGTATTATGGATTATAGCATTAGGCAAGGATATTGGAAGTATTATTGCTTTTCTTTATACTGTATTTTTATTTAAGTATTTATCTGGTTTCATGATGGATATGAAGGTTTTAAATGATGCGACTAGTCAATTTGCTAAAGGAGATTTTCATCTTTCTCTTAAGGAAGATATGGGAATATTTTCTTCTCTATCTAAAAATCTAAATCAAATTAAAGATGGATTTAAAGTAGCCATAGACAAAGAAGTAAAAAGTCAAAAGATGAAAACCGAGCTTATTTCAAATGTTTCTCATGATTTAAAAACACCTCTTACCTCTATCATTACTTATGTTGATTTATTAAAAAATGAAGATAATACCATAAAGGTCCAAAAAGAATATATAGAAATATTAGATAGAAAATCCAAGCGATTAAAGGTATTAATAGAGGATTTGTTTGAAGCAAGTAAGGTGGGGAGTGGAAATATTGAACTTCAGCTAGAGCCATTAGATGTAATCGCTTTATTTAGACAAACTCTAGGAGAATTGGAAGAGAAAATAAATCAAAGCACCCTTCAAATTAAAGTGAGTGCACCAGAAAATAAAATTTTATGTGAATTAGATGGAAGAAGAACTTATAGGGTGTTTGAAAATATTATGAGTAATATCTTAAAATATTCCATGGCAAATTCAAGAGTGTATATAGACATTATAGAAGGCGAAAAAGACGTGATCTTTACCTTTAAAAATATTTCTGCTTATGAAATGAATTTCAGTGTATCTGAAATAACAGCACGTTTTACAAGAGGAGATAAATCTCGAAATACGGATGGTTCTGGACTGGGTCTTGCTATTGCGAAAAGTCTTATTGACCTTCAAAAGGGAGCATTAGAAATAAAGGTAGATGGAGATTTATTTAAATTAAGCGTAATCTTTCCTAAAATATAAATAAGGATCTCTTCAAAGAAAGGTAAAATTTGAAAAGAATCCATGCCTTTAGTATAATAAATGGGATGTAGAAAAATTATTATACAAATGAAAGGCGTGAAGGCACCATGGAAATTAATAGATATGAAGGAACAGGAAGAATGAGTCGAGCAGTAGTACATAACGGAACCATTTACTTGTGTGGACAAACCTGTAGCGAAGGAGATAAAGATATTAAAGAACAAACAAAGGTAGTACTTGGAAAAATAGAAGAGCTACTTCAAAAATATGGATCAGATAAATATCATATTCTTTCTACTACCATTTATGTGAAAGATATGTCCATGTTTCAAGAAATGAATGAAGTATGGGATGCATGGGTTGAAAGAGGATTTGAGCCAGCAAGAGCTTGTGTAGAAGCTAAAATGGCAAGAGAAGAAATTTTAGTTGAAATGTCTGTTATAGCAGCAGCAAAATAATTAGAAATAATCTTAAAGTAGAGGCTATCTCAATATATATTGAGATAGCCTCTTTTTTATGTATCAAAAAAATAAATATTTTTTCATGGTTGACGATAAATAGATAATCTTAATAAAGTGATAAAATATGGGTAAAATAATGAGAAGATCATCAGAGAGGATGAATAATAAATGTCTATATATAAATTTATTTTATCTTTGTTTAAATTTAAAAATCAAAAAAAAAATAAACAAGAAATAATGTTAAAAGAAAGAGAAGCAAGATTAAAATTAGCGCAAGAAATTGCACAATTAGGAAGTTGGGAATGGGATTATAAACGAAATAGAATCTATTTTACAGAGGAGCTGAATAGAATATTTGGAATAAACAAAGATAGCTTTAATGAAAACTTTAAAGATAGTATCCATCAATTTATTCATCCTGAGGATAAAAATAGAATAATGAAAATATGGGAGAAAAAAGATGAGACGCAGGGAATACCTCAAACAGAGCTTAGAATCATCAGAGAAGATAAAGAGGAAAGATGGATAAGAACCCAGGGGAAACTTATATATGATGAGAATAAAAACAAGGAAAAATTAATTGGTACGGTACAAGATATAACCCAATGGAAAGAAACTGAAATAAAACTTCAAGAAAACGTAGCATTTTTTCAAATGCTCATAGATACCATTCCAAATCCAATATTTTACAAGGATGCAAAAGGGATATATAGACATTGCAATAATGCCTATTTAGATTATGTAGGGCTAAATAGAGAAGACGTTATTAATCATGGTGTTTATGAAGTGTTTCCAAAAGATCTTGCAGACACATATCATCAATCTGATAAGGAGTTAATGAAAAAAGAGGAAACTCAAGTTTATGAACATAAGTTTAAATATAAGGATGGGTCTTATCGAGATGTAATTTTTTATAAGGCAAGTTTCAAAAATCATCAAAATGTAGCGAAGGGTTTGGTTGGGGTTGTAGTGGATATTACAGATAGAAAAAAATCTGAAAAAAGGATAAATAGATTACTAAAAATAAAGGAAGCCATGGTACAAATTAGTTATTCTGTCATGGAGATAAATAATATCGAGACCTTATTTAATTTAATTGTAGAAAAGGCAGTAGAATCCATTGAGGATGCAGATATTGGGACTATACTGGTTTTAGATGAAAATAAAAATTTAAAAATTGCTGCACAAAAAGGATATGAAGATAAAGAAGTTGAAAAATTTAGAATTTCCCTGAAGCGCTCTTTTGTATGGCGTGAAACAAATGGAAACTTAGATAAAACTGTTATTGTTAATGATATTGATAAAATGGAGAACGTAACCCTTTTAAAGACCAAAGAAGGATTTACAATAAAATCTGTCATGAGTGCACCGATTATTATAGAAGGAGCATTATATGGGTTTGTAAATATGGATAGCAAACATAATCATGTGTTTGATGAAGAAGATCTAGAGATTATGGAATATATGCGAAATCAAATAGAAATTGCTATCAATAAGCATAAGCTATATGAAGAAACGATTCATCTATCTAGATATGATGAATTAACAAAGGTATACAATAGAAGATATTTTGAAGAAATGTTAAGCACACATATCGACAAAGCAAAGAAGTATAAGGAAACATTTTCATTAGTGGTATTTGACTTAGATGGATTGAAAGGGGTCAATGATGCGTATGGTCATTTAGCAGGAGATGAACTGATTAAAGTTTTTATCAAAACCTTAAGACGCTCCATTCGTGGTTCAGATGTAATAGCAAGATATGGAGGAGATGAATTTATTGGAATTTTTTTAGAAACAGATTCAGACATATTAAGTAAAAAATTTGAGCATTTAATAGTGGATTTAGAAAAAAATCCAATTCAACTTGAAAAAAATAGTGTTGTCTGCAGCTTTAGCTATGGAGTTGCTAATTTTCCTAAAGATGGAATACAATATAAAGAATTGATGAAAATTGCAGATAAGCGAATGTATAAAAACAAAGAAAAGAAAAAGTAGACTTTTTACGATTTTGTAACCCTTTTGTAACCATTTTTTTACAAATAATTGATATGCTATTAGTATATAAAAAATGGGAGGGATAAAATGAAAAAAAAGCTTATATTTTTTTTATGTATAGCTTTCCTATTTACAGGATGTGCTAAAAATAAAGGGGATTCTGGGCAGAAAAGCTTTAACCAAAGCAATCAAAAAGCTTACCTTGAAGCAAAGCAAGAGAATGAAATAATGAATACATATAATAAATTAATGCAAAAAAATATAACAGAAAAAGAAATAATAGAATTTGTAAATAACAATATTGTAAAAGTATCCAAAACGAATGCTTCTAGATTAGTTTTAGGAATAGAGGTTATTCAGAAAAAAAACATAGATAAAAGAACAGATGAATTTTTCAAAGGAAATTATCAACAGCAAATTGCAAAAGAAATAGATTATCCTATCACTTCTGATAAAATAGAGAAGATAAAAGATCCTGATGTAAAGCACTTTTTAAAGTCGATAGTAGATTCTGGGTATGGAATCATCATGAAAGAAGAAGCGTATTATCCCACAATAGATTATCGTTTTTTCAAAAAGTATAGAAGTTATGTGAATTTTGAAGTGAAGGATTATATAGACATAATGGCCATGGGATATAAGGGAATTTCCATAGCAGATGCAAATTTGGTCAGCGATTGGGATGAAATTTTTAAAAGAGCAATAAAATGCGAGCGGTTTTTAGAAAATTATCCTAATTCACAAAAAATAAAGGCGATAAAAGAGCAATATCTACTATATGTTAGAAGCTATTTGTATGGAGCAGATAATACCCCTGCCTTTAGATACGACAATAATGGACTAAATAGAGGATTAAAAACCAGTTATTTAACATTAAAATCAAGAGATTTAGATCGTAAACTAGGAAAAATTATAAGAGAGTATTTGATCATTATAAGAAAAAATAACTATAATCTAACGGATGAAGTACAAAAATATAGAGAAAATATAATACATAAATTAGAAAGAGAGGTATAAAATTTAATCGATTCATTGGAAGATAAATCAAGTGAATAGTTTTTTGCGAAGGCATAATTTATATAAATTTATAGACATTTGGGTAACTTAAAGTTATAATCAAAAATATTGAAAAGAAAGGAGATCACAAAAAATGGATAAAAAGAAAATAATATTTTTAGATGAAGAGGGAAATAAAATAGAATTTGAAGTAGTGGATACCGTTGAAATTGAAGAAGAAAAGTATGCATTGCTAGCAATTGACGGAGAAGATGAGGATGCTTATGTATATAAGATTGTAGAAGTAGATGGAAAAGAAGAATATATAGCAGTAGAAGATGATGAAGAGTTTGAACGCGTGTTAGAAGAATATAATTCTTATTTTGATGAAGAATAAAAGAGGTGTAAAATTCATGGAGCCTTTTACTATTATGATCATGGAAAAAAATAAAGAAAGTGAATTATTAGAAAAAGAAGTGGGAAGTTATACTATTTCTCAATACGGAAATTTAATTCATAACATATATATGATGGGTAAAGAAGAGAAAAGCATTGTTTATATGAAGATTACAACAGATAAAGATGTAGAGGATTGGGAGTTTTCAGCTATTTTAGATTATTACGATGAAGAAGTGCTAAAAGAAATCGTTTTATCTTGTAGAGAAGTAGAAGATACGTATAATCCAGTTTGGGAAGTAACTTTTGAATTTGTTCCGTCCCAGGAAGGAATGCAAAAGAAATTAGAAGAAATACTAACTATTCATAAGCAAGAATTAGATGAAGTATATGCTGAAATTAAAGAGAAGCAGGAAGAATATAAATAAATTATATTTTCATTTGTATTTAAAAAAGTCTACCTTTAGAATATTTCAAAGGAAGACTTTTTTGTTTGTAAAAGGAATATTTTTCTAATTAACCTTTTCTAAAGGATCATTTGGTAATATAATAAATGAAGCTATAGTAGAATGGAGTGAAGCAAGATGAACCATGATCAATTAATGAAGAAAGGAAAAAAATTTTTAATTAATTTTTCTATAATTTGGATTATACTGTCGGGTATAGAAAATATAGTATCTGCATGGCCGTGCAAATTTAAAGCATTATCTCTTTTTAGGCAATACGATAAATTTATTCATCTAAAAACCATCTTAATACATAAGGATTTATCTATTATAACCGGCCTTATTCTTATTTTTTTAAGTTACAGATTATATAAAAGAATGAAAGTGGCATGGATGATTATGCTCATTATTCTTCCTGTATCTCTTGTTTTAAAGATAACAAAATATCACACATTTATTAATGTTCCTATTATAGTAGAAGCTTTTGTTATTTGTACGTTAATCGCTTATTATAGAGATTTTAATCGAGAGTCAGATCCTATTAGTCTAAAGGTTGGAATAACCATTGCTTTAGGGTCTATGGGATTAATTGTTATTCATTCAACAATAGGTCTATTTTTATTAAAAAATCAGTATATACATATTCAAAGTTTTACAGATGCTTTTATAAAATCCATCAAGTTATTATTTTATATGGATACTTCTACTATCGAGCCAAGAAGCAAAATAGCCCAGATATATGGAGAGTCTATTATCGCAATAAATATTATATGCCTTATTCTTTCTCTCATTTTAATATTAAAACCACTTATTTATCAAAGAGCGATATCTAATATGGATAGAATAAAAGTAAGAGAATACCTAATGCGATATGCCCACAATCCTATATCTTATGTAGCCATAGAAAAAGATAAAAAGTATTTTTTTTCTAGGAATGTAGATGGAGTTATTGCCTATGTTGTATGCTCAGGTGTTGCTGTTTGCGTAGCAGATCCAATCTGTAATGAACAGGATATGGTTATTCTTCTTTCAGAATTTATTTCTTTTTGTAAGGCAAATGAACTAAGCATTTGTTTTTATCATTCGAGTGAAAAATATCTTTATGAATTTACGAAAATGGGATTTGGCGTTTTAAAATATGGAGAAGAAGCTATGTTTCAGTTAGATACCTATAGTTTATCAGGGAAAAAAACTGCAAAGGTAAGACAAGCAATTAATAATGCAAATAGATTAGGAATACAAGTGTTAGAATATAAGCCATTAGAAAAAAGAGATCCATCTGTAGAAGAAGAAATAAAAGATGTATCAAAAGAGTGGTTATCCTTTAAGAAAAGTGGAGAATTGTCTTTTATGCTAGGAAGTATAAGTTTAGAGCAACCTATGGATAGAAGATATTTCATTGCCATGGATGAAAATAAAAAAATACAAGGGTTTGTAGTCTTTGTACCTTTTCTTGGCGGAGCGGGGTATTATGCAGATGTGACGAGAAGAAGAAAAAATGCACCAATAGGAGTTATGGAAAAAATTATAATAAGCGCTTTTGATAAAATGAAAGAAGAAGGGGTTTTATGGGGAAGTCTAGGTCTTGCTCCTCTTGTAAATGTAAGAGAAAATGAAGAAAGAAAACAAGTGACTTCTAGAATCTTGGAATTTATTTATGAAAATTTAAATCAATTTTATGGATTTAAAACCCTTTACCAATATAAGAAAAAGTATGGACCTACAGCATGGAACCCTAAATTTATTGTATACTATCCTGCTGTTTTTACCCCCAAAATTGCCTATGCTATACTAAAAGCAACCAACCCTAGAGGTGTAAAAGATTATCTTCTTAGCCAGATAAAACTCATTTATAACAAAAAATAAGTCCCTCTAGGGGACTTTTATGTTTAACATGAAACTTTATTTGAAGGAAGTTGATTTTTTCTAGGAGGCTCGTGTTGCACACCTTGTATTACGATAGATATTTCTGTTAATAAATCTATATGAATGTTTTTGCGCATAGGATTTTCAGTATCAATAATTCTAACAGAAGGTCTTAATGGATAGCCTATATTCACTCCTTCAACAATAGCGGTGTCATTATTGCTTAATTTAATCAATGTACCTTCTGGATAAGGAATTATTTTCTTGGAGAAAGCTTTAACCATTACATAATCAAAATGCGTTCCACCTGATCCCATAATATACTCCATGGCTTCATTTGGGGACAGAGCAGATCTGTAGGGTCTATCTGAGGTCAATGCATCATATACATCTGCTATTGCTACAATTCTAGACAATTTACTGATATGATTATTTTTAAAACCATTGGGATAGCCTTCCCCATTTATTTTTTCATGATGCTGCAATACAATTGCTCTAGCAGTAGCAGGAATGTCTAAGCAGTTTTTTAAATATTCATATCCTCTTATAGGATGTTTTTTTATAATAGAAAATTCTTCATCTGTTAGTTTATCATTTTTCGTAATAATTTCTGGAGGGATAAATATTTTACCGATATCATGCAGGATGGCACCCACACATAAATCATAAAGCTCAAATCGATTTAATTGAAGTTCTATTCCCAAAATAATAGAAAGAATGGCAACATTCACACTATGCTGATAAGTATAACTATCCATACTTTTTATATCGACTAAATTGATAAGTATGTTTTTTTTGGACAATAATTCTTCTAAAATTTCCTTTGCAATTTCACTAATAGAGGCAATATATTTCTCTCTATTTTTAAGGGCATTTTTTTGCTGTGGACCATTGATACATTTAGCAAGATGAGTATTATATTTTTGAAAATTATCAAATGCTTCCTTTAGATTTTTTATTGATTTTTGCCTAAGTTCAGGTTTAATTACATCTTCAATTTCATTGTCACTATAATCATCATTGATGTATAAAGAATAAATACCAACATTTTTTGCTCTTTCAATAAGTTTTTGGGTCAAGAGAATCCCTTTGTTTAATAAAATCATTCCATTATCATCATATATGGTTTTTGCTAAATAACAGCCTTCTCTTACTGCATTAATAGGAACAAATCTCATAACATAATACTCCTTAGATATATTAAATAAACACCTTTTTTACAATAGTCTATAGAAATTCTATCAAAAAAAGAAAATTAGGTAAATAATTATATGTACTTATTTTTACAATGAATAAGAAATTTTAAAAATTAAAAAATAGAATGCTTCATGAAGCACTCTATTTTTTTGATTATTTTAAAAATTTCATTTGATCTTTACGATGTTCTTGTTTTTCTTTTACCTTTTCTATATCTTCAGAATTCATATGATCTTCATTGTGAGATAAATAACCTTGGGTATAGTGATAATTTTTGTCTAAATTTTCAACTTCATCATCACTTGCATGCTTTCCATAGGCAATGATGTTTTTAAGATTTTCCATTTGATCTTCTCTTGCTTCTTGGACTTCCTTTGCATGATTAATTTGCTCTGGAGACGAAATATCAGCATGCTGTTCTAAATGGCGCTTTGTTCTAGTATGTTTTTCAACAACGTTGATTAAGGCATCGATTCTTCGTTCATTTTCCAATCCTAGGTTTTCGCTTTTATCTTCATTTACATTATGGTCTTTTTCTCTTTGTTTCATTTGAATACCTCCTTATATAATGAAATCATTATTATTTTTTCTTTTTAACAAATTATAATACGATATAAACTTTTCCAACTAAAAGTTGCTAAAAAATAAAAAAAAATTTCAGGAGAATATAGATTGACAACATTTGCTTGTTGAATAGTAAGGTGTAGTATGGTTATTATTATCTTATAAAAGGACAACTAGGGGAGGGCTATGATGACAAGGAAAAATATTGTGAAAAAAGGGATAAATGCAGCTATACTCATCATGCTAATAGGTATATTAGCTTTAATGCAAGAACCATTTATATATGGAGAAAAATTAAATACGACTTATATGTACTATGGAAACCCAGGAGAATCTGTAGAATCTGTAGAGGATACAAAAGGATCAGTAAGTATTGTATATCCAAGTTATTTTGATTTAAATGAAGATGGAAGCTTAAAAATTACAAATATGTTGGATAAGGATTTTATAGAGGAGATGCATAAAAGAAATATAAAAGTAGTACCTTTTTTATCCAATCATTGGGATAGAAGCCTAGGAAGAAAAGCCCTTTCTAATAGGGAGAATCTAGCAGAAGAAATAGTAAAAGCAATTAATGAATATAATTTAGATGGGGTAAATGTAGATATTGAAAATGTAGATCACCTTGACACAAAGGACTATACCGATTTTGTAAAAATTTTAAGAAAAAAGTTACCTTCTCATAAAGAAGTTTCTGTTGCTGTTGCAGCAAATCCAAAGGGATGGAAAACAGGATGGCAGGCTTCCTATGACTATAAAGAATTAGGAAAATATAGCGATTATCTATTTGTTATGACTTATGATGAAAGCTATCAAGGTTCTGATCCCGGACCTGTTGCAAGTATCTCCTTTGTAGAAAAATCTATACAATATGCTTTAAAGTATGTTCCCGCTGAAAAAATTGTTTTAGGCATCCCTTTTTATGGTAGATATTGGAAAGAGGGAGATGCTATTGGAGGAAAGGGAACGAGTTTGAAAAAAATAGAAGATGTGATAACAAAATATAACGGAAGGGTTTATTTTGATAAGACAAGCAAATCACCTATGGCTACTGTAAACACGCCCCAGGGAACTTATATATACTGGTATGAAAATGAAGAATCTATTAAAGAAAAATTAAAGCTTGTTCAAAAATATGATCTGAGAGGAAGCGGAAGCTGGAGTTTAGGTCAAGAAGTACAAAGTATATGGGACAAATATAGCTTATGGTTAAATGGGCGTTATTTTCTAGATACACAAAATCATTGGGCAGAGGATGCTATATTATCTATGGATGAGAAGGGATGGATGAAAGGAATATCTGCTAGTTACTTTAAGCCTGACAATGCCCTTACAAGAGCGCAAGCAGCTGTTATTTTAGTGCGAGCTCTAGAATTAGAAAATGAAAATATAGATTCTCATTCATTTGATGATGTTTCCTCTAGCTATTGGGCAAGCAAAGAAATCGGAATTGCTAAAAAATATGGATTAATGCAGGGAAAAGGATTCAATCTATTTTATCCAGAAGAAAAAATTACAAGAGAAGAAATGGCAGCTATGCTAAATAGAATATTTACAAAAGAAGAAGAAAAACAAGAAGAGAATATATTTTTTAAAGATGTAAATCCAAAAGACTGGTCTTATACGTCTATTTTAGTAATGAATCAAAAAGGAATATTAAAAGGATATGAAGATGGAAATTTTTATCCTAAGAAAGAATTAAGTAGAGGGCAAATGGCAGCGTTGATGGATAGAATTTCCATACATTTAGAGGATGTTCAAAAATAAAAGCCATAAAAACTCCCAGCTTTTTTGAGAAAGCTGGGAGTTTTTATGGACTTATAGAGAATTTTAATAGAATTTTTTTGAATCCTTATAATCATATACATCCATTAGTGCTTCTCCAAATCTCTGATAATGAACAACTTCTCTTTCTCGTAAGAATCTAAGGGGATCAATTATATCGGGGTCATCTGTTAAGCGAATGAGATGCTCATAGGTTGCTCTTGCTTTTTGCTCAGCAGCAAGGTCTTCATTAAGATCTACTATAGGATCTCCAAGAACACCAATATAGGCAGCTGTCCAAGGTACGCCATGAGCGTCAGATGGGAAAAGTGCGTGACCATGCTGTGCATAATGAGAGCCTAATCCGGCTTTTTTTAATTCTTCAGGTGTTGCATCTTTTAATAATTGATAGACCATAGCGGAGATCATTTCTACGTGAGCGAGTTCTTCAGTTCCTATATCTGTAAGAAGGGCTTTTGATTTTCCTGTAGGCATGGTATATCTTTGGCTTAAATATCGTATTGCCGCACTTAATTCCCCATCAGGGCCTCCGAACTGCGTAATAATATATTTTGCCATTTGAATATTTTTACATTTAATATTTATTGGATACTCTAATTTTTTTTCATAAATCCACATAATATATCCCCCTTTTTAATCATTTTCCCATGGCCACGGTTCATTTACCCAAGCAAAAGGGTATTGACTTGGTGCAAAGCCAAAATTAGTTAATGGTCCATGATGCATTTCATATAATTTTCTTAATTTTTCAGATTCATTTGCAAACATATTATAATCTCTTAAAGCATTAGGATCATCTGGATGATTGTCTAAATATAAATTTAATTCTATTGCTGCAAACTGAACTTCTTGTAGTTTTCTTAATAAGTCCTTTTGAGACATTTGTTTCATATTATTTCCTCCTATCTCTTTTTAGTATGATAAGGCTTATAGAGGTCTGGGAAAATGGTTCCCTTTTCAAAACCTTCACTTAGAGGGAACATACGGGTATATCTTTGATTTAAAAAATATGCCCTCGCTAACTGCATATTAGGAAAAGCCATGGAAATGGGGTTCATATAAGGATGCTTCATATATCTTACCTCCTTAAAATTTACTTCAATATTATTTTATACAGATGGAAATAAAGTGTTACAGTCTATGGAATAAAACAAGAAAATGTAAAGAAAATAAATAGATTGAAGGATAGCAAAGGTAGGCAGGAAATATTTTGTAACTTTTTTGTAACCCTTTCATTTTTTTATTTCTGTATAATGAAAATTGTTAAAAAGAAAAGGAAAAGGAAGGAAGATAGATATGTTAAAAAGAAAAGTTTTAGTTGGTTTTTTAGTTGCAGCTCTTTCTATAGGAAGTGTATTACCAGTTTTTGCAAGCGGAGAGGCTTTTCAGGGAAATGGACAAAACCTATATGCACAGCAACAAAGCGTAGCAAAAATCTCAAAAGAAAAAGCAAAAGAAATAAGTATTCAAAAGATAAAGGAAGTATTTAATGCAGATGTAAATGATAAAGAATTGGAATTTTATATGGATTTCATGCCAGACATTACAGGGCAAAACTATAACTGGAATGCATCATGGAGTAAATATGATGAAAACCAAGATAAGAGTTATAGGGTATCAGTAGATGCAAACACAGGAAAAGTAGTGGCATTTGGAAAATATGAGCATACATACAGTGAAGGAAAACAAAAATCTACAGTGAATAAAGAAAAAGCAAAAGAAATTGCTGAAAAGTATATTAATAAAATAAATCCAGCAGAATTTAAAGAAGTAAAGCTTATGGATTTAAATAGTCAAGCAGATGAAAACTATGGATATTACTTTATATATAATAGAGTAGTGAATGGAGTGGAATATGCAGGAGATAATATTAATGTGGAGGTAGATGGAAAAGGAAATGTTACGTCCTATGGATTTAACTGGACAGAAAATGCGACTTTCCCGTCTACAGAAGGAATTGTTAGCAAGGAAAAGGCCATGGAAATTTTAAAGCAAAATGTAGAGATGAAGCTAGAATATATGCCTTATATACCAGATGTAAATACAGGGAAAGTGCAAGAGGCAAAGCTTACATATCATCCAGCGTATAAAAATGGATCTATGGTAGATGCAAAAGAGGGAAAAATAACAAGCTTTGGTTTTATGAATACAGAAGAAAAACCTAAAAATATCAGCGATGCAAAAAAAGAAGAAATATTTAAAAATGCAAAATCAGCAGAAAAATTACAAAAAGAATTAGATAAAAATGAAGCAACTAAAATAGCAAAAGAAAAGATAAAAGAAGCGTATAATATAGATACGGATGTGAATTCTTTAGAATTTATAGAGGAAGAAAACATAAAATTATGGGTTGGAAGTTTTGGCAAAGAACAAGGAGATGGCGCTATAATAGATGGAGGAAGTATTACCATAGATGCAACAACAGGGAAGATAATGGGTATGAGCAAGGATACTTTTGGTATAAATGAGGACGAAGTATTTACACCTAAATTGACTTGGGATCAGGCCTATGATAAAGCAATAGACATCATAGGAAAATACTATCCAGAAAAAATAAAAGAAATAAAAACAGAGCAAATACCTCAAGAGATGAGTTATACTTATGATGGAAAAACCATACCACAAAGGTTTGTTACTTTTAGCTTCTTACGAAAAGTAAATGAAGTAGAGTATCCATATAACAGCATCTATGTTTCTATTGATGTGAAAACAGGAGAGGTAGAAAGTTTTGGATATGCATGGGAAGATTCAACTCAATTTCCAGATGCAGAGAAAGCCATAAGCAAGGAAGAAGCACAAAAAGCATTCTTTGATGCAAATGAATTAAAGCTTATGTATATGCCCATAGATACAAATAATGATTATATGAATCCTAAGTATGAAATCAAGCTTCAATATATCTTAGATCCAAAAGATATAAATGCAGGAGGGTATAATATAGATGCACTAAGTGGAAAAAGCTTAGATTTTAATGGAAAATAAGAGAAAAAGGATAGAGGTTGACTCTATCCTTTTTGTAACTTTTTTGTAACCATTTATTTCATATAAAGGTATAAAATAATAATTATAGTCGAGAAAATATAGGTTGTAGAGCCAAAGAAAAAATATAAAGAAAAAGAGAAAATAAATTTTAAGGAGGGAAATCCTATGAAAAAAAGATTTTTATCAATTTTTATGGTTATCGCCCTTGCAATAGGGATGATAACACCAGTATTTGCAGATTATGAAAGCCCTTATGCAAAAGAAGAAAGCAGTGCAAAAATTTCAAAGGATAAGGCAAAAGAAATTGCATTAAAAGTAATAAAAGATACCTTTAATGTAGATGCTCAAGGAGAAAATTTAGATTATAATATTGATTTTGGTCCAGATGGATATAATGGACAAAATTATGTTTGGTATGTATCTTGGAGTAAATACAATGACAATCAAGATAAGTCTTTTAATATAACGGTAGATGCCCAAAATGGAAATATTGTAGGGTTAAACAAATACGAATATTCCTATGAAAAAGAAGATAAAAAAGCTACCATAACACAAGAAAAAGCAAAAGAAATTGCGGAAAGTTATATTAAAAAAATAGATGAAGAAAAATTTAAAGAAGTACAATATGTAAAAGATTATTATTCAGATAAAGAGGGCAGTGAGGAAGCGTTAGGAAGCTATTATTTCAGATATGTTAGAATGGTAAATGGAGTGGAATTTGATCGAGATGCTATATATGTTGAGGTAGATGGGATAAAAGGAGATATTATTTCTTATGGATATAGTTGGGGAGAAAACATTGAATTTCCTAGCACAGAAGGAGTAATCAGTAAAGAAAAGGCTCTAGAGGTTTTGAAACAAAATATAGAAATGAAATTAAGCTATCTTCCAACTTATGATGAAAAATCAGATTCTGGTGAGGGAAGTAATATAAAGCTAGTATATAATCCAGATTACACAAAAGGTTCTATGGTAGAAGCAAAAGAAGGAAAAATGATAGATTGGATGCCAGTAGGAGCAAATAAGAAAGAGAAAACAAAAGATATTAATGAAGCAAAAAAAGAAGAAATATTAAAAACTGCAAAGAATACTAAAGGATCAGAGAAGGAATTAAGCAAAGAAGAAGCTACAAGTGCCATGAAAGAAAAGATAAAAGAGATTCATAATATGGATGTGGATTTTAATTCTATAGAGTTTATTAATGATTACAATTCGGATATAAAGAAAGTTTGGTCAGGTGAATTTGGAGAAAAACAAGGAGATGGTTCTCTAAAAAATGGAGGAAATATCATTATAAATGCATTAAGTGGAGATTTGGTTTCTAGCTATAAATATGAAGATGATTATACACAAGATGAAAATTTTACTCCAAAATTGACTTGGGAACAAGGTTATGATAAAGCAATTGAAACAATTGGAAAGTACTTTCCAGAAAAAATAAAAGAGATTAAAACAGAGCAAATCTATATAGACGATAGCTATGAAGTGAATGGGAAAAAAAGACCACAAAGATATCTTTCTTTTTATTTTCCTAGAGAAGTAAATGGATTAGAATATTATGATAATAGCATCACTGTTACATTTGATGCGAAAACAGGAGATATGATAGACTTAGGATGTTTTTGGGATGACAGCCTTAGCTTACCAGATACAAGTAAAGCAATGAGCAAGGAAGAAGTGAAAAAAGCTTTTCTTGATAACGTAGATTTAAAGCTTACGTATACTACCATTAATAAGAGCACTGATTACAGAAAGCCAAATTATGAAATAAAATTAACGTACATGGTAATTGGAAAGAATAATTATCCAGTGTACAATATAGATGCAATGAGTGGAAAAGTATTAGATTATGAGGGAAAAGAAATAAAATAAAAAAGTGCAGAAAAAAGCCATAGACTTTGTCTATGGCTTTTTTAATTGTAATTAAGCCTCTGCAGGAATTGGTGTATATACTCTTTGGGCTAGTTCTTGATCGATCATAAATAATCCGCCTGGATGACCTTTTAATAACTGTAACTTCTTTATTATTTTTTCAACAGATTCTTCTTCTTCTGCTTGTTCTGTTACAAACCATTGAAGGAAAGCAGTTGTTGTATGATCTTTTTCTTCTAAAGCAATATCTAATAAACTATGTATAGATTTTGTAATAAATTTTTCATGTTCTAAAGTCATTTCAAAAACTTCTTCTGGGCTAGCAAAATCAGTTTGCGGCTTTTCTAGAGCTTCAAGTTCTATTTTTCCTCCTACTCTGCTGATATAATCAAACATTTTGTATGCATGATCTCTTTCCTCTTGTGCTTGCACATGAAAAAAATTAGCGAATCCATCTAGATTTTGATCAGCACAGTATGCTTCCATAGAGATATAAAAGTAAGAGGAAAAAAACTCTCTCTGAACTTGCGCATTTAGTTCCTTTATCATTCTTTCACTTGCCATTTTAACAACCCCCTTGGTAATTTTTAAATATTATATCACATTAATATACTATACCCAAGGTAAAAGGATTCATTCACCATAAAATAAAAAAATTCCAAGGTTTTAAGAAAGAAGATAATGGAGAAAAGGGCATGATTTCAATGCATTTTAAATATATTATAAAGAAGAAGAAAAAGGGAGGTGAATTTTATTCAGATTCAGGATTTAAAAAAAGCCATGGCAAAGGATTTTAATATTTATGAAAACTATTCCTTCGAGAACATAACCTTTGATTTTATGGGTGAATTCATACTTAAAAATGAAAAATATTTTTTAAATAAAAAAAATATCGTTTGGGGATATGAAAATAAAGAATATGTTTTCGTAAAAGAAGTAGATACAGTAAGAGAAAAGGATATAAAAAATTTTATCCTATTTTCAAAAAAGGCCATGGAAAAGCTAGTAAATCCTCATGAAAATCATATGTCTACTCATTTAACACTAATTTTTTTATACAAAGAAAAAGAAAAAAATATAGAAAAAATAATCAAAAACATAAAAGTAAGAAGAAGCTATTCATGGGGATTAAAGGGATGGTCTCATTTAAGAATCATATTATTTGATGTATCAAAGGAAACATTCTTATTTAACAAAGATTCTAAAGAGATCATAAATTTTTATAAGGGGGTATTAAAGTGAATGCATTAACACTTTTGGGAGTTTGTGGTATCCTTCTTTTTATAGCCTATGTGACTTATGGAGCATATCTTTCTAAAAAATGGGGGGTAAATGATCAAAATAAAACACCTGCTCATAGAAAAAAAGATGGAGTCGATTATATGCCTGCAAAGGCTCCAGTTTTATTAGGACATCATTTTGCATCTATTGCAGGAGCAGGACCTATTGTAGGACCCATTCAAGCAGCAATATTTGGATGGATTCCTGTAACACTATGGATTGTCATCGGAGGAATATTCTTTGGAGGGGTACAAGATTTTGGATCTTTGTTTGCATCCATTAGACATGATGGAAAATCTATAGGAGAAATAATTGAAGCGAATGTGGGAGGAAAAGGGAAAAAATTATTTGCCATATTTGCATGGCTTACCTTGCTACTTGTTATTGCAGCCTTTACTAATATTGTGGCAGCAACCTTTGAAGCAACCCCAGAAGCAGCATCTGCTTCCTTATTGTTTATACTTCTTGCTATTGGATTTGGATTTGCAGTATATCAAAGAGGGGTTTCTTTAGGACTAGGAAGTGTTATAGGGGTTATATTGTTATTTTCATGTATTTATTTAGGAACGAAATTTCCAATTCAATTAAGTAAAGAAATATGGATTTTTATTTTGCTGGGATATATATTTATTGCATCGGTAACACCGGTTTGGATTCTTCTTCAGCCAAGAGATTATCTAAATTCTTTCTTACTATATGCCATGATTATTGGCGCTTTATTGGGGATTATCATTCAAAGACCAGCAATCCAAATGGTTGGATATACAGGGTTTAATATAAATGGAAGTTATTTATTTCCACTACTGTTTGTGACCGTAGCTTGTGGAGCCATATCCGGATTTCACTCCTTAGTCGGATCGGGAACATCCTCAAAGCAACTCGATAAAGAATCCGATGCAAAAAAAATTGGATATGGTGGTATGCTTATTGAATCTCTTCTTGCTATTATTGCTATTATTACAGCCACTTATTTAGGGGCAGACAAATTAAAGGAATTATTATCACAGGGAGGACCTGTAAATGTATTTGCAGATGGGATAGCAAACTTTATGATTGTCCTTGGCATACCTTTTACGGTAGGAAAATCTTTTGCCGCACTGTCTATATCCGCATTTGCTTTAACAAGCTTAGACACCTCCACAAGACTGGCTAGATTTATATTCCAAGAGTACTTTGAAAAAGAAAATAAAAATCAAAACATGATCACAAATCGATATGTATCTACAGGAATAACCGTTGCCATGGGAGGAATATTAGCATTAATGGGATATACAGTAGTCTGGCCAATATTTGGGGCAGCAAATCAACTTCTTGCAGCATTAGCACTTTTAGCCATTGCAGCGTGGCTTAAAAATATTGGAAGAGAGAATAAAATGATTTTTATTCCCATGATTTTTATGTTTGCAGTAACCTTGACTGCATTATTACTGCTAATGAAGGGGAACTTAATTGCACATAATTATATATTAGTTGTAATTGGCGCACTACTATTTATACTCGCAATCATTTTATTAGGGCAATCGTATAAAATTTTGTTTAATAAAATAAAAAAAATATAGTACAAAAAAATCCTCTATGAGATTGCATAGAGGATTTTCTCTTTATTTCTTCATTACCATAAAATAAACCTCTTTGTCATATTGAGTATTAAATGTTTTTTCTAAATCTCTTAGTTTTTCCTCTTCTTCTTTTGTTAAATTTGCATAATTTAATGATTGAAGGGGCTCTAAATATTGTTTATCCATGATAATCCTCCTCATAAGAATAGTACTCTATTTAAGTATGACCAAATTATAGAAAAGAATTCCTTGTATATATTGTAAAAAATAAAGAAAGGTTGATTTAATTTTATTGAAAGGGAATAATATATTCGATATAATGATTAGATTGAATATAAATTTTGGGAGGTAAAATAGCATGTTATTACTTGCAGATAAATGGAAAGATTATGAACTTATAGATACAGGAAATGGAGAAAAACTAGAGCGTTGGGGAGAATATGTTTTAAGAAGACCAGATCCTCAAATCATATGGCCTCTTCTTGATGAGTGGTCTCTTTGGAAAAAGCCCCATGGCCATTATCATAGAAGCAGTAAAGGGGGAGGCGAATGGGAATATAAAAAATCTATTCCTGAAAAATGGACCATTCAATATAAAGATTTATCTTTTTACATAAAGCCTACAGGATTTAAGCATACAGGATTATTTCCAGAGCAAGGAGCAAATTGGGATTGGATCATGGAAAAAATACAAAAAGCAAAAAAACCGATAAGGGTACTAAACCTTTTTGCTTATACAGGAGGAGCAACTGTTGCAGCGGCTTTTGGCGGAGCAGAGGAAGTTTGTCATGTAGATGCTGCAAAAGGAATGGTAAATTGGGCAAAGGAAAACATAGCATTATCTGGACTCTCTCATAAAAAAGTTCGATTTATTGTAGATGATGTTTTTAAATTTGTACAAAGAGAAATAAGAAGAGGTAAAAAATATGATGCTATCATTATGGATCCGCCTTCTTATGGAAGGGGACCAAATGGAGAGGTTTGGAAAATAGAAGAAGAATTATATAATTTCGTGAATCTTTGTATGGATGTTTTATCTGATGATCCTTTGTTTTTCCTTGTCAATTCTTACACATCTGGATTTTCTCCAATCGTTGTAGAAAATATATTAAAGCTTTCTATCGGGAAAAAGCATATGGGCAAAATCTATTCAGGAGAAATAGGAATTCCAATTACGAAAACAAAATCTGTCCTTCCGTGTGGCATATTTGGAAGATGGGAGTCTAAGTAATGATAAAGGTGCTTTATGAAGATAATCATCTTTTGGTAGTAGAAAAACCTGTGAATATATTATCTCAAGGCGATGAAACAAAGGATAAAGATCTGTTGACTATTTTAAAGGAATATATAAAGAAGAAATATAATAAACCTGGAGCAGCTTACCTGGGGCTGATTCACAGATTAGATAGACCGGTAGGAGGCGCCATGGCATTTGCAAGAACTTCAAAGTCCGCTTCTCGCCTTTCGGAGCAGATAAGAAATAGAAGCTTTAAAAAGACTTATTTGGCAGTTGTTCATGGGATTCCAAAGAAAAAAGAAGATGTTCTAAAAGATTATTTATATAAAGACACAAAAAAGAACATGGTGAAAGTCGTCGATCAAAACCATAAAGAAGGAAAAGAGGCAGTACTAGAATATGAAGTAGTAGAAAGCAAGGATAACCTAAGCTTAGTAAAAATAAATTTAAAAACAGGAAGACCTCATCAAATTAGAGTGCAATTTGCAAGCCGAGGATATGCCTTATATGGCGATCAAAAATACGGAAAAGAGAAAAATAAAGAAAAAAATCAAATTGCCCTTTGGTCTCATCAAATTGGTTTAAGTCATCCAACCTTAAAAGAAAAAATGAAATTTACTTCTTTTCCGCCAAAGGAATATCCTTGGAATATTTTTAACATGAAAAAGCCTCAATAAGGGGCTTTTTTAATCTTTATCTTTGCAATTATAATTTTTGAGAATTTTTTCTGCAAGATGAATATCTTTTGTACTTAGGCTTTCTAAGTATTTAATAACATTTCCGATATAAGGAATATGTTCTCCTAAATATTCTTTTTCCAATGCTAATCTTTGGGTATTAATTGGACATTCTTCTATATGACCTTGTCCGCAATTTTTACATTGAGATAATATTTCTGTTAATTTATTTTGAAAATATACATTTCTTTGTATTGCATTGGTTTTAAAGATAAGAAAAATAGTTAGTGCGATGATGATAAAATAAGATACGATGTTAAAAGGATTTATGTATATCTTTGGAAGGTTTGTATATAAGCCCATACTTCCGAAAAATAGGAAAACAAAAGATGCAATGATTTTCATGGTCACTTCTGGTATTTTCTTATGCAGTAATTTCCCAACGATAATACCCATTCCTCCAGTTACAACCATTCCTGAGACTGTACCTAATAATACAAAAATAGGAAGAGAAGAATTAGCGCCTAAGGTCATGGCAGTAAGCTGGGTTTTATCTCCAAGCTCCCCGATAAAAAAAGCAAAGGCTACAGTGATAATAGGACCATAATTAGATTTTTTAGTTTCTTCTTCCTTTTCTTCTTTATCCACTTTTAAAGACCAAAAAGCAAAAAATATAAACAACACAGAAGCCAGTATTTGAATAGTTTTAATAGGAACAAATTGACTAATATAATTTCCAATTGCAATAGCGATTCCGTGATTTAAAAATGCACCTATGAAAATTCCTATTAAAACGCTAAGGGGTTTATATTTAGAGGCAAAGGCCATGGCAAGAAGTTGTGTTTTATCTCCCATTTCAGCAAGGGTAATAAGAATAAAGGCAGTAATATATTCTTTCAAAAAAATTCCTCCTTTGTGTTTTTACCATCCATTTCGTATTATAATATATAATAAGCCTATAGAAAAGGACAATATGATTATATGCAAAAAAAAGAAAATATAGAAGGAAATAGCGGAGGAATGAGTATGGAGTATTATACGGGATTTTTTATAGAAGAGAAAAATGGAAATAATCTATTTTCCTACGAAGGAAGAAGTAATAAAAAAATATACGTTCCTCCTTTAAAAGAAGGAAAGATGGAAGATGTAAAAATAGGGACAAACATTGTTTTTTCTGAAATAGAAGAAAACAAAGAGATTAATGCATTGGGTCTTGAATATTTTATAAAATATAAGGATAAGAGAAAAGATGTTTTTATTTTTGATAACCATAATCATGCTTTTTATTTTTGGGCAAAAGCATTAAACGAAGGGAAACTAAAAAAAGGAATAAAGTTAGTGCATGTAGATCAGCATAAGGATATGAGAGAGCCAGAAAAATATATGGAAGAAGTAAAAGAGATGAAAAAGGTCTTTGAATATACTAATTATACATTAAACGTAGGAAATTTTATAAAGCCAGCCCTATACAGTGGAATTTTTTCTGAAGTGATTATCATAGATAATTCTAAAGGTTTTAACTTGAAGATACAAGAGGAATATGCTTTAGATATTGATTTAGATATTTTTTCAAGGGATATGGACTATATAGATTACGATTTAAAGATCTATAAAATAAAGGAATGGATAAAAAAAGCTGCCATGGTCACCGTTGCCACCAGTCCATTTTTTATAGAGCAAGAATATGCAATAAAGGTTTTAAAAGAACTATTTGAAGGAGAATAAATAAATGGATTATATCATTGAAGTAGAAAATTTAAAAAAGACCTATAAAATAAATAAAAAAGAAGAAGGCGTAAAAGGAGCTATAAAGAATTTATTTCATCCTAAATATGAATATAAGGAAGCGGTAAAAGGAATCAGTTTTAATATAAAAAAAGGAGAGCTTGTGGGATATATTGGTGCAAATGGAGCAGGAAAAAGCACCACCATAAAAATGCTAACAGGAATTCTTACTCCAAGTGAAGGTGAAATTGTAGTAAATGGAATATCTCCTCAAAAAGAAAGAGTAAAAAATAATTTAAATATAGGGGTAGTGTTTGGTCAGAAAAGCCAATTGTGGTGGGATATTCCTGTCATTGAATCCTTAAAGATCATAAAGGAAATGTATCATACTAGTGATATGGATTTTAAGTATAACTTAGACCGATTTAATGAAATACTAGATTTAAAGGAACTTTTACATATACCCGTAAGACAGCTTAGCTTGGGGCAAAAAATGCGCTGTGAAATAGGTGCTGCATTTATACATAACCCAGCTATTGCTTATTTAGATGAGCCTACGATAGGATTAGATGTCATGGTAAAGGATAAGATAAGAACCTTTATAAAAGAAGTAAACAAAGAAAAAAATACAACGGTGATTTTAACAACCCATGACCTTCAAGATATAGAAGAAATCTGCAATCGTATTATTGTAGTAGATCATGGGATAATCATACATGATGGAACATTAGAAGCATTTAAAATGCAGTATGGGAAAAAGAGAGAAATACGATTTAGTATGAATAGATTAGATGAAAATCTATATACGCTATTGAAAAAACAAAAAGATTTTCAAGTAATCGATAAAGGAGACGACTTTCTCTTAGTAGAATTTGAAAGAAATCATCATTCTGCCGCTCATATCATTAAAATCGTTACAAATTATTGTGAAGTAACAGATCTTACGGTAACAGAACCATCTATCGAAGGAATTGTGAAGGACTTATACAGGAGTGAAAAAAAATGAGCAACATAAAAGGATATTTAAGTGTAATAAAAGGAGAATTTTTAGTGAGTATAAGTTATGCTGCTTATTCGTATGCTTCTATCATAGCCAGCTTAACCCAGATCATGATATTTTATTTTTTATGGAGAACCGTATATGTTGGAAAAGCAGTTTTAAATGGATATACTTATAGTGAAATAATCCTATATATCATCTTAGGAAGAATTATTGTAAGTATGTTCAATTGGGGAGTCAATCAGTACATAAGTGAACTTATTAGAAATGGATTAATCGGTATAAAGCTGCTTTATCCAACTAATTTTATTTTGAATTTATATTGTGCAGGAATCGGAAACAATCTAATTACAAATATACTATTCACAGCAATTCCTACTTTTGTATTTTCTATACTTTTATTGGACATACAATTTTCAGTAACCTTTTTAAACTTTATTTTATTTTTTTTCAGCATCTTTTTAGGATTTACAGTGATGTTCTTTTTTGATTTCTTTTTAGGGATATTAAATTTTTGGACGGAAAATGGGTGGGCAATGCAAACCATAAAGACTTCTTTATTTAAATTTTTTTCAGGATCCTTGGTACCCATTAGTTTTTTTCCTCCTTTTTTAAAAATTATAGCAAATGTAATGCCCTTTAAAGTAGTAGTAGATGGGCCTATTAATATTTTATTAGGAAAATATACTTTTTTAGGCGCTTTTCAATATTTAGGATTTCAAATTCTTTGGATTATTGTTTTAGGAATAATCGATAAATTATTCTTTGAATATGCAGTAAAAAAGGTAACTATTTATGGGGGATAGGAAGGTGATTTTTTGGGAAGATATATAAAATTATATGGGCTATTTTTTAAGCAAAATATAAAGGTGATGCTGGAATATAGAATAGATTTTATCATAGGGGCCCTATCCACCATTTTAGAGCAAGGAGTAGGAATTGCTTTTATATGGATTATATTTGAAAACATAGAAAGTATAAATGGATGGTCTTTTTATGAAATTGTATTTGTATATGGAATGCTAACCATGAGTATGGCAATGGAGCATATTTTTTTTGATAATCTTTGGATGCTTGGAGATGCTTATATCAGAAATGGAAAATTTGATGGTCTTTTAGTAAGACCCGTTCATCCTTTGTTTCACGTCATTGCAGACAAAATTCAACAGGATGGAGTAGGCAGATTAATTATAGGAATTTATCTGGTGATTTATGCTCTGATGAAGCTAGAGATTGAAATGAATTTTATGGGGGTTTGCATGCTTTTTATATTCGTTTTGTCTGGAGCATGTATATTCATAGGAATTAGTATAGCCCTTTCTTCTACTGCCTTTTATTTTATAAATAATGTTGCGATCATGTGGGGAATATTTCAATTTAATGAATTTGCAGCATATCCTATTGACATTTTTAATAAATACATCCGATTTTTTATAACTTGGATTATTCCTTACGCTTTTGCAAGCTATTATCCAGCAAGTTATTTTTTGGATAAAGGATATAAAAACTTAAGTTATCTTTCTCCTATTATGGCAATTTTCATTCTTTATGTGGGGATAAAAATATGGAATAGAGCCTTAAGAAAATATAATAGTGCAGGAGGATAAAGAAATTTTAATTGAAATAAAATATAGATTTGATATAATTATTATTTAGGAAAGTTATCATAGAGGAGGATATACCAATGAGTTTATTTGAAAAATGGAAAACTTTAAGCGAAAACCAAGAAAATCAGGAAGCAGAAGTAAAGTTTTGGGAAGATTATCTAAAGAAAGAAGCACGTATATATAAAGAAATATTAGACAAAAAAATAGAAGTGATAGAAGGAAAAGTTGCAGATTTAGCAGCAAGCCATGAAATCAGTGAAGAATATTTTATGGGATTTTTAGATGGAATAAGCGAAAGCTTAAAAAATGAAATCACCTTAGATCATTTAGAAGCGGATAGTGAAATAAAGTTAGAAATTGATTTTGAAAAATTATACTACAATATGGTTCAAGTAGAAGCACATTGGCTATATAATTTAGAAGGATGGAAAAACATACTAAGCGAAGAAAGAAGAAAAGAAATACAAAAAGAATATAAATCTTCAAAAACTATTGTTAAAGGAGATAGAATTGGAAGAAACGATCCTTGTACTTGCGGAAGTGGGAAAAAGTACAAAAAATGCTGTGGAAAGTAAGGCTGAAAGAAGGTGTATAATTCATTTTATACACCTTTTTTAATCTGATTTTTTATTGATTTTATCTGTATACATTTTTGCATCCACTATTTTCAATATTTCTTCAAAGGTTGGTTTTTTCCCTAAGTTAATCTCCTCTAGTCCTACTCCAAATTGGATGATTCCTTCCAGTTTTTTTTGTATCTCTTGTATTCTACTGTTTGCTATTTTTTTGCTTGTATTTTTAAACAATATAATAAATTCATCTCCACCAATTCTTGCAAATAAATCTTCTTCTCGAATATGATCTTTTACTGTTTTGGAGAATCGTTTTAAGATTCGATCTCCTTCCAAATGTCCTTTTGTATCATTAATATATTTAAAGTCATTTAAATCGATTAGAGCTAGAACATACTTAAAATGTACATCCATTTCTTTGAATTTTTTCAAGAAATATCTTCTATTCATGATGCCTGTTAAATAATCGTAATGGGCATATTCCTTTAGGGTATTAATTAATAGTATGGTTTTTATAGATTGCTCTAGCTGGTTTTTAATACAATGAGCGATATTTAGGTCCTTATTAGAAAACGCATGAGGAGAAAGGGTAGAGTCTATATTAATAATACCAAAAAAATGATGGTCCACATACAAAGGAAGAGAAATAACACATTTTATATCTAATGCACCAATTTCTTTTAAAAAATGATGCTTATTAAAACCGATATGTTCTTTACCGTATTGTTGTGGATTCTTGATAATAGATGATTTTTCTAGTTTATTTATTTGATACTCATATAATTCTTCCACATAAAAAGATATTTCTTTTAATTTTTTAAAATCATATCCTATTGCGGCTTTGTATTCCATGGTTTCATTTTCTGTATTATAGATTAATACAGATCCTTTCGATGCACCATCTATAATGTTAATTAATTCTTTTAATATTAGCGTATAAAGATCTTCTAAATCTTCTATGGAGGCCATTTTTTCATTGATTTTGTAGATTGCTTCAGTAGCTTGGTTCATTTTCAGGAGCATATAAGTAGTGACCCTATTTTTATATAGAAGAAATAGTATAATAGACAGAAATAAAATGAATAGTATGGGATAGTATGTCATTTATGATCACCCTTAGTATAAATTATATAATAAAAGTATTATACCATTAGAAATATTTTATATACAAACAATTATTCACTTTGAATAGATAGAATATGTAATATAAAGAAAGAAAGTGAAGCGTAGGGTCCTTTTATGTTAAAATAGAATGGACACTATATTTTGGTACATATAAAAGGAGTGAAAAACATGTATAAGCTAAAATTTATAGATAAGGAAGATAATTTATCTACAAAAGACTTTCAAACAAAACAAGAACTAAAAGAATATATGAAAGAAAATAATATAGAGAAGATTTGGCATCAGATTGAAGAAGTGAAAAAGGTTATTCCAAATTTAAGAGAAGATTAAAATTAGATTCCCTTTGTATAAAATAACCATAAAATAAAAAATGTGGTATAATATATCTCATGCTATATCAATTATATTTTTACAAAGGGGGCTTACATAGGATGTACTTTTTTACAAAAAAGAAGTCTATAAAATCAAAAATAATCACTATTCCCTTGGTGATTTTATTTATTGTGATTACCTTAATATCTATAGTAACCATACACATCTCTAAATCCAAAATAACAAATCAAATGGAGATGGATGCAGTTGGTTTGGCTAAGCAAATTGCAAGAGGAATGGAAAAAAACAATGAAGCAGAAGAACTTATAAATACTAATGTAGAAGATCAAATAAGAAGTATAGGGAGTTTTGTATCTCAGAATATTCAAGGTATAAATAATGATTCCTTAGAAAAGCTTAGTAAAACACTTATGGTAGATGAAATCAATGTCACCGATGAAGATGGATATATTGTTTATTCTAATCTATCAACGAGTTTAGGTGCAGTATTTGGCCCAGATCATATATCCTATAGTGTATTAAGTGGAGAAAAAAGTGAATTAATGGAAAATATACGAAAAAGTAGAGAAACCAATGATTACTATAAGTATGGATATGTGAAGATGCCAAATGGAGGAATAGTACAAGTTGGAATACTTGCAAACAAAATACAAGCATTAAGAGAAAGTTTGCAGACTCAAACCTTAGTAGAGGATTTAGCTAAGGAAGAAAGCATTGTTTATGCATTATTTATAGATAAAAACTATAAGTGTTTATCTTCCAGTGATAAAGAAGACATTGAGAAAAAATTTGATGATGCAGATGTAAGAGATACCATTGAAAGAGGAAAAAGTGTATTTAAAAAGTATTTTAGTACAGTACAGCAGAAAGAAGTTTATGATGTGACGGTTCCTGTGTATAAGGAGGATAGCATTATAGGATGTATTAATATAGGCCTGTCTATGGATAATGTTAACAAAGTGATCAAAGAGAATATAATCGTAATAGCCATACTATCCATTCTTTCTTTTTTCTTTGCTTCTTTTGTGTTGATTTTTACATCAAATAAAATTGTAAAAGCATTAATGAATCTTGTTCATATATCCAATAAAATAGAAAATGGGGAATTAAGTATGGACATTGATATTCGTGAAAAAGATGAAATAGGGATTTTAGGCAATAGCTATAAAAATATGTTAAATAGCCTAAAAAACACCATACATAATATGAAGAATCAATCCTATAAAACAGAAGATATATCTGCACATCTAGCAAGTCTTTCACAGGAGATGACTGCTTTAGCCCAAAATATAGAATGCGCAATACAAGAAGTTGCTTCAGGAATCACCTTGCAAGCAGGTGATTTATCTAACATGAATGATCTTTTGAATACGTTTGGAGAAAAGCTTCAAAGTATTGTTAACCTAATCAAAAATGTAGACTCTAAAGCGAAGGATATTCATTGTATGGCAAATGAAAGTTCTTCAAATATGGAGAAGGTAATGCAATCTGTAGAACAAGTAACAGTAGCTTTTAGGGATCTAGATTCTAAAATTTCAACTGTAGGAGATAACATTCAAGAGATTAATGAAATAACTATCTTGATCAATAGCATTGCAGATCAAACCAATTTATTAGCATTAAATGCTTCTATAGAAGCAGCAAGAGCAGGAGAAGCAGGAAAAGGTTTTGTAGTTGTTGCACAGGAAATTCGAAAGCTTGCAGAGCAATCTAAATTCTCTTCTGAAAATATTAATAGCTTAATTAGTACAATATCTAGTGATACCCATATCATGATGAAAACCACTCAGGTGGTTCATGGTGAATTAAATGATCAAAAAACAGATATTAATATTGCTATTAGTTCTTTTAAAGATATCATAAAAGGAATAAATGGAGTTATTCCTAAAATTGAGGAAGTAAATTTATCTACTATGAGTATAAATGAGGAAAAGAATAGTATTTTAGAAAAGATACAAGAAACTTCTTCGATTGCACAAGAAGTTTCTGCCTCTTCCGAAGAGATAGCCGTATCTTCTCAAAAAGTTACGAAATCCGTTGAGCAGGTTACAGATACAGCAAATACATTGAATCATATGACAAAAGAAATGAGAGAAGTTGTAAGTTCTTTTAAGCTATAAAATACAAAAGAGCTCCTTGCTTTGGCAAGGAGCTCTTTATGTTAGTTTCTTAAAGAAGGATTTTCTATAACTTAGAAAAGGCTACAGCAAGATCAGCGGCAACTTTAGCGTTATGATAAACAAGCTGAATATTAGAAGCAAGGCTTTTTCCTTCTGTTATGGCTTTTACTTTACCTAAAAGAAACGGTGTTGATTCTTTTCCTTTTATTCCTTTTTCCTCTGCTTCTTTTAAAGCATCTTCTATTGCCTTTGTAATAAGATCGTAGTCCATTTCAAATTCTTCTGGTATAGGATTTCCAATAACTAATCCTCCCTTTAGATTTAAGTCCCATTTTGATTTCATAGCAAGAGCAAGCTCTGCTACATTATCTACTTTATAATCTACCCCAAAACCACTTTTTCTTGTATAAAAAGCGGGGAAATCTTCTGTTTTAAAGCCTACTACTGGAACGCCGTGGGTTTCAAGGTATTCAAGGGTAAGGCCAATATCCAGTATAGATTTAGCTCCTGCACATACTACCGCTACATTTGTATTCGCAAGCTCCATTAAATCCGCAGATATATCAAAGGTTTCTTGTGCACCTCTATGCACACCGCCAATACCGCCTGTTGCAAATACTTTAATTCCAGCAAGGGCAGCGATGATCATAGTAGAAGCTACTGTTGTAGCACCATTTAATTTTTTAGAAATGATAAAAGGTAAGTCCCTTCTACTTGCTTTTAAAACATTAGATCCATTTCCTAAGGCTTCAAGTTCTTCTTCATTTAAACCAACTTTTAATTTTCCGTCTAATATAGCTATGGTTGCAGGAACAGCACCATTATCTCTTATGATTTTTTCTACTGTTTTTGCCATTTCTATATTTTCAGGATAAGGCATACCATGAGATATAATTGTTGATTCAAGGGCAACAACTGCTTTTCCTTCTTCTAATGCTTTTTTTACCTCTGGATGTATTTCTAAATATTTTTTTAACATAATTTCATCTCCTTTAAAATTTTTTCTATATTTTGAGGACTCATGTTTGGATTAATGGTGTTTTGATGAGATAGGGCTAAAATAGAAGCAGCCATGGCGAATTTACCACTGCTTTCTAAATCCAATCCTTGCATATAAGAATACACAAGACCTGCTATAAAAGCATCTCCTGCTCCTGTGGCATTTACTACTTTTATCTCAGGATTTGGAATAAGTTTAAAGCTATTTTCATCGCTACAAAATACCCCATCTTTTCCAAGACTAATAAATACTCTTTTCACTCCTTTATTTAAGAAGTAGTGGGCAGCTTTTTTTAAATCTTCTTTCGTATGAATGCTTATACCAGAAAGGGACTCGGCTTCATATTTATTTGGTTTTATAGTATGGAAAAGTCCAATAAAATCTTTTATTTTCTCACTTTTCTTAGTGGATACCGTATCTAAGAAAAAATCCATTCCTTTAAAATGAAATAGAATATATTCAATTACTTCCTTAGGAATATTTGTGTCTAAGATTACAGCATTAGAATTTTTTATGACATGGGATTTTTCTCGGATAAAATCTACGGTTAACTTTTCGAAAATATCCATATGAGCAATGGCTACCTTCATATCTCTACTTTCATCTAAAATAGATAAATAAATAGAAGTAGGGTAATCCTTTAATATGAAGGAATGATCCATGTCGATTCCAGATAACTTACTTTCTTTTAATATCTTTTCTCCATAAAGATCTTCTCCAAGGGCAGAAATAAGCTTTGTCTCCACTCCCAGCTTTACTAAGTTTTCTGCGATATTTCTTCCAACTCCGCCTAAGGATATTTCAACTTTTCCCGGGTTGGAGTCATTTAAGATTAAGTTTTCCTTTGGAAATCCTTGAAGGTCCATATTAGCCCCTCCAATTACAGTTACATAGTCTTCTTCCTTTAATATATAGCCCTTTCCCTTTATATATCCTTTTTTAATTAAATTGGTTATATGAACGGCAGCAGAAGATCTTGTGATACCTAATAAGGAAGCAAGTTCCTGCTGAGAGATTAAAGGATTTTTTCTAAGGATTTCTAAAATTTCTTTTTCTCTACTCGTCAAATTGATCACCAAACTTTTGTTTATTTTGTAAGCATTTGCTTAATAACAATTATACCATATTTATTTTATTTTTTCAATAAAAAATAAAAATTATTTATAAAAAAATTTTCAGAATTTTCCAAGAAAACCTTTGACAAAGAAAAAAAAGAGTACTATACTAAAATTGTAGTTACTAACTACCGAGGTAGTAAATACTCGAAGGGGTGAGAAGGGGATGAAAAAAGATAAAAGCTTAAGGGTTTATTCTGAGATTGGGAAGTTAAAAACAGTTCTTTTACATAGACCAGGGAAAGAGATAGAAAACTTAACACCTGATTTAATGGATAGACTATTGTTTGATGATATACCTTATTTAGAAGTAGCAAGGCAAGAACATGATGCTTTTGCAAATATACTTTCAAATAATGGAGTATCCGTACTTTATTTGGAAGATTTAGCAGCACAAGCAATAGAAGATCAGGACATAAAAAAACAATTTATAGATGAATTTATAAAAGAAGGGAATATAGAAAGCAAAAAGAAAAGAGCCCTTGTTAAAGAATATTTATTTGATTTTTCTACCAATAGAGAAATGATTGATAAAATGATGGAAGGAATCAGAAAAGAAGAAATAAGAGATTATAAGAGAACTTCTTTAGCAGATCTCATTGAGTCTAATTATCCATTTATAGTAGATCCAATGCCAAATCTTTATTTCACAAGAGATCCTTTTGCAACAATTGGAAGTGGTATATCACTCAATCACATGCGAACGGTTACTAGAAATAGAGAAACCTTATTTGCAAAATACATATTTAACTATCATAAAGATTTTAGAGAGGAAAAGATTCCGTTTTGGTATGACAGAGAAGAAGACACTTCAATAGAGGGTGGAGATGAACTCATATTAAGTGACAAAGTAGTTGCTATAGGCGTTTCGGAAAGAACAGATGCAACCTCTGTTGAAAAATTAGCAAAGAAATTATTTTTAGGAAACCAAAGCTTTGAAATTATCCTTGCCTTTGATATTCCAAAAAGAAGAGCATTTATGCATTTAGATACAGTATTTACAATGGTAGATTATGACAAGTTTACCATTCATCCAGAAATAGAAGGACCTCTTAGTGTTTACTCCATAAGAAGAGGAGAAAATCCAGAGGATTTAATTATAGAAAAAGAAACCATGGAACTTGAAGATATTCTTAAAAAATATTTAAACCTAGAGAAAGTAACCTTAATTCGATGTGGTGGAGGAAATATGATTGATGCAGGAAGAGAACAGTGGAATGACGGATCCAATACACTAGCTATCGCACCTGGGGAAGTAATCGTTTACTCAAGAAATCATGTTACCAATAAGCTGCTTGAAGAAAGTGGAGTAAAGCTTCATATTATGCCATCATCTGAATTGTCTCGTGGACGAGGAGGTCCAAGATGTATGTCTATGCCATTATTTAGAGAAGATATCATTTTGAAATAAGTTAACTTGAGGGAGAAAAGGTAAGTGAAGAATATAAAAAGGGGGAATATAAAATGCCAGTAAATTTAAGAGGAAGAAATTTTTTAACATTGAAGGATTTTACGCCAGAGGAGATTAAATATCTTTTAGATTTAGCAAAGGATTTAAAAGCAAAGAAGAGATCTGGTGTAAAAGGCAATTTATTAGAGGGGAAAAATGTGGTTTTATTATTTGAAAAATCCTCTACAAGAACAAGATGCGCTTTTGAAGTAGGGGTATTGGATGAAGGAGGACATGTAACTTTCTTAGGATCAAATGATAGCCAAATGGGCAAAAAAGAATCTATAGAAGATACAGCAAAAGTTCTTGGAAGATTTTATGATGGAATAGAATTTAGAGGATTCAAACAAGAAACTGTTGAAAATTTAGCAAAAAATGCTGGAATTCCAGTTTGGAATGGGCTTACGGATCTATACCATCCAACACAGATTCTTGCAGACTTTTTAACGGTGATGGAGCATGTAGATAAACCTTTTAATAAAGTGAAATTTGTTTATGTTGGAGATGCGAGAAATAACATGGGCAATTCTCTAATGATAGGTGCTGCGAAGATGGGAATGGATTTTGTGGCCCTTGCACCAAAAGTTTTATGGCCAGGTGAAGACTTAGTAAATGAAATGAAAGAAGTAGCAAAGCAAACAGGTGCTACTATAACCCTTACAGAAGATATAAATGAAGTAAAAGGAGCAGATGCGATTTATACAGATGTTTGGGTATCTATGGGTGAAGAGCATTTATTTGAAGAAAGAATAAAAATGTTATCTCCATATCAAGTAAATATAGAAATGATGAAGAAAACAGAAAATGATAATGTAATATTCTTACACTGCTTACCATCCTTCCATGATTTAAATACAATCATAGGGAAAGAAATAAATGAAAAATTTGGTATAAAAGAAATGGAAGTTACGGATGAAGTGTTTAGATCAAAATATTCAAAGGTATTTGACGAAGCAGAAAATAGAATGCATACCATTAAAGCAGTAATGGTTGCAACCATTGGAAATCTATAAAATAGGAGTACTTTTTATTGTCGAAATACTTAAAAAGTTGTAAAATAGAAAGGAAGGTATCCATGAAAAATAAAATCGTTGTGGCACTAGGTGGAAATGCTCTAGGAAACAATCCAAAAGAGCAGTTGAATCTAGTTAAAAATACAGCAAAACCAATCGTAGACTTAATAGCAGAAGGAAATCAAGTGATCATTGCTCATGGCAATGGACCGCAGGTTGGAATGATTAATTTAGCTATGGAAACTTCATCTAAATCAGGAGCTAAAACACCAGAAATGCCATTTCCTGAATGTGGTGCAATGAGTCAAGGATATATAGGATATCATCTTCAAAACGCCATAAGAGAAGAATTATTAAATAGAAGCATGAATATACCGGTTGCAACCGTTGTAACACAGGTTATTGTAGATAAAGAAGATAAGGCCTTTGAAAATCCAACAAAGCCGATAGGATCCTTCTATAGTGAAGAAGAAGCAAAAATGTTAATAAAGGAAAAAGGATATATCATGAAAGAGGATGCCGGTAGAGGTTGGAGAAGAGTCGTTGCATCCCCCATGCCAGTAGATGTTGCGGAAAAAGAAACGGTTAAAACCCTTGTAGACAATGAGCATGTGGTAATCACTGTTGGTGGTGGGGGGATTCCTGTTGTAAAACAGGGAAACACATTGATAGGGGTACCCGCAGTAATTGATAAGGATTTTGCTAGCGAAAAAATAGCAGAGATATTAGATGCGGATTATCTAATTATCCTTACCGCTGTGGAAAAGGTTGCTATAAATTTTGGAAAAGAAGAGGAAAAATGGTTAGATTCATTAACGGTTGAAGAAGCAAATCAATATATAGGGGAAAAACATTTTGCACCAGGATCTATGCTTCCAAAGGTGCAGGCTGCAATGAAGTTTGCCCAGTCTAAAGAAGGAAGAAAAGCCCTTATTACTTCCCTTGAAAAAGCAGGAGAAGGAATACAGGGAAAAACAGGAACATTAATTTCCCTGTGTAAAGAGAAAATAAAAGCATAATTTATATAAAAAAGATACTTTATTAAAGAGAAATAGCTTTGCTGTTTCTCTTTATATTTAGCGAGGGGATTAAGATATGAATGAAGAAAAGATAATAGAAAAGATGATGGAGATTGGCATAAATAAATATGAATCTAAGGCATATATGGCACTACTTGAAAGACCAGGTGTAACGGCATATGAATTAAGTAAATTATCTGGGGTTCCTCAAGCTAAAATATATGAAACAATGAATAAGCTTTTAGAAAAAAAGCTAGTGAATATAATAGGAGATAATCCAATTAAATATGCACCTGTAGATTTTGAGGATTATTTAGATAATTATAAAAAGAATGTAAGCAAAACAGTGGCATTTTTAAAGGAGAGTGTAAAAGATATTACTTCTTCTTCGGAAGTCTCTTATATGTGGCACTTACAAGGCAAAGACAATATCCTTCAAAAAATAAAGAAGGTGCTTTCTAATACAACAAAATTTATATATGTAGAAGCTTGGAAGGAAGATTATGAATTCTTAAAGAAGCAACTAAAAGATCTTGAAGAAAAAGGAATAGAAATTGTAACCGTTTTATATGGGACCACAGATGAAAAAATAGGAAAAATTTATTTTCATGAAATGGAAGATATGGAAAAGGATATACAGGCTCATGGAAGATGGTTCACCTTGGTTTCGGATGGAAAGGAATCTTTGTTTGCAGTATTTAAAGGTACTAAATCTCAAGGGATATGGACAGAAAATCAGGCTTTTATGCTCATGGCAGAGTCTTTTATTGTACATGATATATTTTTAGCAGAAATATATCAAAAACATAAAAAAGAGCTGGATGAAGAATTTGGACCTAATTTAAGAAAAATAAGAGAAAAAATTCATATTGGATAAAAAGTGAAATGTTCCCTTTAAAGGGAACATTATTTTTTTGTATTCATAAAATATAGTAACCCACTAGGGGAAGGAGGAATGAGATGAAGAAAGGGGATTTAGTCGTTAGAAAATCACATAAAAAAGATGTTCTTTTTAGAATCGTAGATATTATCGAAACAAGAGACCTAAAAAAGCAAGTTATTTTGAAAGGAATTGATTTTAGACTGATAGCAGATTCGTCCATAGAGGATTTAGAGCTTATTAGGGCGGAATCTGCAAATGAATATATATTTGGTAAGAAAATAGAAGCTTTATTAAATAAAGCACTAAGAGATAGATTAGACAGGCAAAGAAGGAGCTATAGAAATGGAGATGGGTTTGGTAGACCTGGAAAAGTACTTCATTTAGATGGAGATGGAGAATATCTAAAGATTTGTATGGAGGCATATAAAAAATTACAAATAGAAGCAGTAGGAAAGGTTGTCGCAGAGCATGAACAATATAAGGTAATTGGATCGTTGTTAGAAGAATATGCGCCAGATATATTGGTAATAACAGGACATGATTCTATTTTAAATACTAGTGGCGATATGAAAAATATTAGCAATTACAGAAACTCTAAAAATTTCTTAATGGCGGTAGAAGAAGCGAGAAAATATGAAAGTGGGATGGATGATCTAATCATTTTTGCGGGAGCTTGTCAATCTTGCTATGAAGTTTTACTTAAAGGAGGAGCAAATTTTGCAAGTTCTCCTCATAGAATATTAATTCATTGCTTAGATCCCGTTTTGATAGTAGAAAAAATTGCTTATTCAAGAGTGGATAAAATTGTTCCCTTGCAAGAGATATTGCAAAATACCATTACAGGAACAAAAGGAGTAGGTGGATTGGAAACAAGAGGAAAATATAGGCAAGGAATGCCAAAATCTCCATATGATTAGAGGTGAACTGATGGATAGGAAATATAGAGACTTAATTGCATACCGAGTATCTAAAAATATAGATAATGATTTTCATATAGAAGCATTAAAGTGTCAAGCGATTATAGAAAGAACCCTTCTTTTTAGAAGCATAAAAGATGGAAGTTTTAAAAAAGAAAATATAGACAATACTAGTATAAGAGAGAATATATATACAGCAGTAGATGAAACCCAAAATTTAGTGATCATGGTAAATAATCATCCTATTCAAGCCTTTTATCATGGGGCTTGCGGTGGAAGTACAGAAAATAGTGAAAATGTCTTAAATCATAAAATTGATTATTTAAGAAGAGTAACTTGTGAAGCATGTGAAAAAAACAAAAATTTAAGTCATATCGTAGATATTACCTTAGAGGATTTAGCATCCAAATTTGATTCTTGCTTGCCACCAGATGTATTGAAGAATTTTACCATAGAAAACATCCTAAAAATTTTAAAAAGAAACGAGAGCCAGCGAGTAGAGAGCATAGAGGTTTTTAATAAAGAAGTAAAAGGAAATACCTTTGGCGAAAATTTGAATTTAGATTCCCTACGATTCGGATTTAGACCCATTAAAATAAGATTTTATACCAAAGGAATAGGCCATGGCCTTGGGTTATGTCAGTATGGAGCAAATGAAAAAGGAAAAAATAATTGGAACTATAAAGATATATTAGGTTACTACTATACCAATATAAATATATGCACGGTGGAAGATTTTAATTCTAAATTTCCTTTAAAGGGAAAAAAATTTTTCATTGACTCGGGTCACGGGGGTACAGATACAGGGTATATGGTGGATGAACTGAAGGAAAAAGATATTACCTTAAAATTAGGGCTTTACTTGAAAGAAGAATTAGAAAAATATGGGATGGAAATTGAAATTTCAAGAGAGAAAGATGAATATATCACCTTGGATGAGCGAGTAAAAAAAATAAAGCAGTATAAGCCAGAGTTCTTAATCAGCATTCATCTCAATGAATCTAAATTTGAGGGAATAAGCGGAATGGAAGGATATTACTACTGGGGAGATGAAGAAGGAAAAAACTTAGGAGAAGAAATTATTCATACAGTAAGTGAGAATTTACAAATAAAAAATAGAGGGATAAGAGAAGGAAAGCTATATATATTAAAAGAAAGTGGTACAAATGGAGTATATTTTGAAGTAGGGTATCTCTCTAATTTAAAAGAAAAAGATAATTTTAAAAACGATTTATTTATAAAAGCCATGGCAATGGAGATATCGCAAGGAATTTTGAAATATTATTTCAATAAAATGTTGACATAAGGGTTAAAAATGTGTAAAATTAAATTTTATATATTTGACAAAAAATCAAAAATATGATATTATGTAAACATACACTGGAGAAGAAGGTGATTTTTTGGCTACAAAACACACTTTGGATCAAATAAGAAAAAATATTGAAAAACATTTAGGCAAGAAGGTTGTTTTAAAAGCAAATAAAGGTAGAAAAAAAATCGTGATCAGACATGGTACAATAGAAAAAACTTATCCTAGTATATTTGTAGTGAGAGTAGATGATGTGCACAATAACACAACTAGAGTTTCTTATAGTTACTCAGATGTATTAACGTCTACCGTAAAATTAGAGATTTGCAAAAATGAAGGCGCGATAAATGTATCTTAAATTCCACCATTAAAATAGGTGGAATTTTTTTTTATGTAGATCAATATCATATAATATGAAGCTTATCTATATATTTATATAGGGGGGATAAAAATGGATTTAATCAAAGATATGATAAAAGTAGATAGTAGAGTTGATTTTGGAAGATTCCAAACCTTTTTAGAATCAGAGGTATTGGTTCCAGATGTAAAAGAAGATGTATTTGAAATTGTTAAAACCGAAGGCTACATAACTTTAAAGAAAGAAGAGGTCTTAGATGGAAAAGTAATATTAAGAGGAGATTTAAATTATAACGTAATTTATTTAACACAAGATAAGAAAGTATCTAATTTATATGGGAAGCTAGAACTCAATGATGTAATGGAAAAAGAAAATATAAGATCTAGTATGAAACCTATATTAAGAGGAGAAATAGAGCATATAGATTGTAATATCATAAATGAAAGAAAAATAAAATTAGGGGGATTAATTAATATTAAAGGAAGTTTGTTTGGAAGAGAAAAAGTAGATATACTTCGAGAAATATCTGGATTAGAAGATGTACAAAGCTATAAAGAAGAAATAGAATATGAAGATATTATCGGAATAGAAAGTGCAGAAAGCGTGATTAGAGAAAGTATATCTTTAGGAGGGGATATGGAAAACATAGAGAATATTCTATCCTTAAGTCCAAAAGTAAAACTAAGAGAAACAAGGTTATCAGATAACAAAGTAATATTAGGTGGGGTGATTAGCGTAAATCCCATTGCTCTATCTAAAGAAGGCGATTTAATAAAAGGAAGAGAAGAGCAAATCGAATTTACCCAATTTGTAGAAGTTCCAGGTGCAAGTGAGGGAATGAGAGAAAACTCTTTTGTAGAGCTGCTGGAGTTTAATTTTAATTTAAAGCAAGAAGAAGAAGAAACAGGAGTATTAGAAATAGATGCAACCATAAAATCAAAAGTAAGGGTTTCGGAAAACATAATCAGAGAAATACTGCAAGATGCCTATTGTCCTTACCGAAATTTGAAATTAGAGGATAAATATTTACATTTAAATAAAACTTTATCTCATGGAGTAGAAGATTTTAGCATAAAGGAAACCATTCAAAATGATAGGGAAGATATACAAATAAAAGAAATCTTAAATGTAGAACCAAAATTATTTATTACAGACAATTTTATAATGGAAGATAAGAATGTATTAGAAGGAATTATTCATGTGGATATATCCTATATTCCAGTAGAAGGGTTACGACCTGTTTATACGATAACAGAAGAAATTCCTTTTAAGCATGGGATTGATATGATGAAAACAAAAGAAAATGTAATTTCTTATGGGCATATAGAGGTAGAAGGAATAAATTATAGCCTTCAAAAAGAAGAAATTGAAGTGGAAATAAAGGGAAAAGCACACTTTGAAATCGTAGAAGAAATAAAAAATAAATTTATTGTAAACGGAGAATTGCAAGGAAATGTAGATTCAAATGAAAGACCAAGTATAACCATCTATATTGCACAAGAAGGAGATACCCTTTGGGATGTTGCAAAAAGATATAATACTACATTGGAAGAAATTGCACAAACAAATGAAATGGAAGGAGAAGATATTTTAACAGAAGGACAGTGCCTCATTATAGAGAAAAAAATAACCACAGAAATATAAAAATTTATATAAAAGTATAATAAAAAGCTAATATTATTTAAAAATTTAAATAATATTAGCTTTTTTTCTTTTTTCTACTTCTTTTTTCTTTTTTCTACTAATGTAATTATAGTATAATAGAAATAGGGAAGTTTCAAAGGAGGTATTTATGTCTTTAAGAATAAAATCCAGAGCAAAGATAAATCTATCCATAGATGTATTAGGAAAAAGAGAAGATCAGTATCATTTAGTAGAAATGATCATGCAAAGTATTGATTTATACGATTATCTTAATATAGAAGAAATAAAGGAGGGAATAGTAATAGAAAGTAGTAATAAAGATATTCCCTTAGATGAGAGTAATATCATTTATAAAGGAGCAAAGTTAATCAAAGATAAATTTAATATAAGTAAGGGGATAAAGATAAAATTAGAGAAAAACATACCTGTAGCAGCAGGCATGGCAGGAGGAAGCTCTAATGGAGGAGCTGTTTTAGTGGGATTAAATAAGCTATGGGATTTAAGATTAAATAAAAAAGAACTCATGGATCTAGGATTAAATCTTGGAGCAGATGTTCCCTTTTGTATCCTAGGAGGAGCAGCCCTTGCAAAGGGAATAGGAGAAAAGCTTACCCCTATAAAAGGATTAAATAATGTATCGATTCTTATTTGCAAACCAGATTTATTTGTTTCAACGGCAATGGTATACAAAGCACTGGATATGTCGAAAGTAAAGAAAAGACCAAATACGAAAAAATTATTAGAATATCTACAAGCAGAGGATTTGGATGGAATATGTAATCACATGGCAAACGTTTTAGAAAGTGTTACAGAAAATAAATATCCTGAAATAAAGAAGATAAAAAGAAAAATGATAGAATATGGTGCCTTAGGTGCTATGATGAGTGGAAGTGGACCTACAATTTTTGGAATATTCAAAGATTTTGAAAGTGCAGCATATGCTAAGGATAAACTAAGCATTTCCTATAAACAAACTTATTTAGTAAAAAGCCATGAAGGAGGAATAGACATTGAAGGATAAACTGGAAAAACTAAAGCTTGAAAATTACAAACCCCTAAGAGAAATTGTATTTGAGCATCTAAGAGAAGCAATTTTAACAGGAAAGCTAGAACCTGGGCAAAGACTAATGGAGGTGCAGCTTGCAGAGCAATTAGGAGTAAGTAGAACACCTGTAAGAGAAGCAATAAGGAAACTGGAGCTTGAAGCCCTAGTTGTGATGATTCCTAGAAAAGGAGCATACGTTGCGGATGTATCGTTAAAAGATATTATAGAAGTATTAGAAATTAGAGCGGCATTAGAAGGACTTGCTGCGTCCTTAGCTGCAGAAAGAATGAGTGATGATGATTTGGAAAGGCTTGAAGTAATCTCTTATGAGTTTAATGCAAGTTTAGAAAGTGACAATGTAGAAGATATGGTTGAAAAGGATGTGGCATTTCACGATCTAATATTTCAATCTACGAATAATCAAAAGCTAGTGCAAATTAATAATTCTTTAAGAGAGCAGGTGTATCGATTTAGAGTGACTTATTTATCGGATGTGGATACTTCTAAAAAACTAGTCCAAGAACATGAACAGATCATAGACGCTTTATTAAAAAGAGATTCAAAGCTTGCTATGGAGCATGCCATGGATCATATAGAAAATGCGGAGAATTTCATTATTGAAAAGTTTAGAAGAAGACAAGATATATAAAAAGAAGAAAGACGTGAAAAGATAATTTTCAGGTCTTTTTTCTTTTTTTGATGAAAATAATTTAATGTGTATTAGAAAAGGTATTTTTGGAAAACTTATAACTATAAAATAGAGAAAAGTGAAGGAGCGAATAAGTTGTATAAAATGTACACCTTCTTTTTATTTATCATCATAGGACTGTATTTATATTTTGGGGAAGGCTATACCCTAAGGAAAAAAAAACTAAATAAAGATTTAAAAATAGCAAAAATCATTGGAATAGGATATGTTGTTTCTTCTTTTGGATACCTAGTGTACTCCCTAATTAGGAGGTGAAAAACTTGACGGTGATAAAACATTCTGAAAATCTAGATAAAAAATTAGAAATAGTAAAAGAGGTCTTTAAAGATTGTGATGATCTTGTCATAAGGGAATTTGAAACAGGGGGAGAAAAAGAACATAAAATGGCTCTAGCGTATATTGATGGATTAATCGATAAAGCCTTAATCAGCGATTTTGCCCTAGATAACCTCATGGTACAAGGAAGAATTGCAACTCCTAATGAGATAAAAGAAAATATAAAGGACTTAATAAAAAATAAAACCATCACTATAACAGAAATCAAAGAACTAGAGGAAATGGAAGAAGCAATAAAAAATATACTCATAGGAGAAACCGTATTATTTATCGATGGAATAAAAGAAATGCTTCTTTTAGCTTCAAGAGGATGGCCCACTCGCTCTGTATCAGAACCGCAAACAGAAACAGTAGTAAGAGGACCGAGAGATGGATTTACAGAAACCTTAAAGGTAAATACTTCTCTTGTAAGAAGAAGAATAAGAGATACGAATCTGAAGGTAAAGGCTTTATCCTTAGGAAAAAGATCTAAAACCGATGTAGCCCTTCTCTACATAGAAGATATTGTGAACCAAGAAGTATTAGAAGAAGTGAAAAAAAGACTAGACACCATTGATGTGGATGTCATTCAAGAAAGTGGAGAGATAGAGCAGCTAATAGAAGACGATTATTTATCCATATTTCCTCAAGTTCAAAATACAGAAAGACCAGATGTAGTAGCAGCTGCTTTATATGAAGGAAGAGTAGCCATTATGGTAGACAACACTCCTTTTGCACTAATTGTTCCTGTTACTCTTAATACATTTTTACAATCCCCTGAAGACTATTATGAAAAATGGATTATTAGTAGTGTAATAAGGATCCTAAGAACCATCGCAACGGCTTTTTCTTTATTTTTGCCAGCATTATATATTGCTACTACCTCTTATCATCCTGATATGCTTCCAACGGATTTAGCCCTGTATTTGGCTGCAACAAGACAAGGCGTTCCTTTTCCTGCATTCACAGAAGCATTCATTATGGAAGCAACTTTAGAACTTTTAAGAGAAGCAGGGATTAGATTGCCAAGAGCTATAGGATCAACCATCGGTATTGTAGGAGGACTTGTAATTGGTCAAGCGGCAGTGCAAGCTGGAATCGTTAGCCCGCTTATGGTGATTGTCGTAGCAGTAACCGCAATTTCTTCCTTTGCAATACCAAGCTACAGCATAGCAATTGGATTTAGAATACTTCGATTTTTTTTCATGCTCATGGCTTCAGTATTAGGATTATATGGGGTTATTTTGGCATTTTTAATGCTTTTGATTAAGCTAGCGAATCAAAGAAGCTTTGGAGTGAATTATTTTGCGCCCTTTTCTTCTATGGGAGAAAACTTTAGTGAACTTAAGGATACCATTATTAGAAGCCCTCTTCCTTTTATGAATAACCGACCTAAAAGCTATACAGGAAAAGCTTCTAATCGATTAGATGATAAAAGAAGAGAAATATTTGGGGAGGAGGATGCGGAAAAATGATTTCTACAAAAGAAAAAATAACCACATCTCAGACAATAACCTTATTCATATCCACTATACTAGGGGTAGGGATTTTATCTCTTCCAAGAAATTTAGTAGATAAAACAAAAGGAGATGGATTTTTAGTAATCGTCGTCGCCACCTTAGTGGCAATTTTGTTAGGATATTTTATTTATAAGATTATTGATGCCTATCCGAATAAAAGCTTTATAGAAATTGGAGAAATTTTAGTAGGAAAGCCCATTGCATATATATTAGCAGCAATACTTTTTGCACACTATCTATATGGACTAGGAGTAATTATACGAATATTTGTGGAAGTTGTGAAAATGTACATGTTAATTGATACGCCTACAGAAGTGATTATGATATCCATGTTATTGATTTGCGCTTATGGAGCAAGGGGTGGACTAGAGTGTATTGCAAGGATATCTCAATTACTCGTATTTTTGATTGTTATCCCCATTGTCATTGTATTTTTATTTACACTAAATGTTGCAGATTTTACAAATTTAATGCCTATTTTCACTACGCCGCCCCTTAAGGTGGTTTCCGCTATATACGATACAACCTTTTCCTTTAGTGGATTTGAAACCATGCTCATTATAGGATGTCTTTTGAGAAGACCTTCACAGGGATTTAAAGCCCAATATATAAGTTTATTATGCATTGGAATGCTATATTTATTTTTTTCTATTATAAGTGTTGCTGTATTTGGACAAGTGGAAACAAGCCATCTTCTTTGGCCCACATTGACCCTTGTGAAAGTAATTAATATTCCAGGAGCATTTATTGAGAATGTAGATGCTTTAATGATGGGTGCATGGACCCTTAACATATTTATGACCGCAGCAGTATATATTTATGCATGTTCTTTACTTATAGGAGATATGCTTAATTGTAAAGAAACCAGTTATTTAAATGCACCTATAATACCCCTTGCTTATTTATTTGCATTATATCCTAAAAATTTAGCCCATGCCTATGATATCATGGCTTCTCCTATGGCAAATGGAATTGAAGTAGGAGCTATAGCAGGAATTCCTGTTTTATTATTTCTTGTAATGATAGTTCGTAAGAAGGTGAAAAGAGAATGAAAAAAAGGATAATAAGATTATGTTCTTTAACACTAATCCTCATTATGTTAGGAGGATGTTGGGATAAGGTAGAAATCAATGAAAGAGGATTTGTGCTAATACTAGGAATCGATAAGCTTCCCGAAAAAGAAAAAACAGAGCCTTATGAGTCCATCAAATTATCCCTTAAATTTCCTAATGTGGCTATGCTAGGGACAAAGCAGCCTATCTCTAAAGAAACGGCTTTTTATTGGGAAGGAGAAGGAGAAAGTATGGATACCATAATGAGTGAAATCGAAGGAAGATCTCCCTTTACTATAGATATCTTTCACACAAAATCAATTGTACTAGGAGAGAATCTTTTAAAGGATGAAAATATAGTTAGAGAAGTACTCGATGGGATAGAAAGAGAAAGGGCATTTTCTAGGAAAGTATATCTTGTTGCTTCCAGAGAAAAAGCATCTACTATTGTAAAAGAAAAACCAAGTGAACAGCCCATAATTGGAATGTATCTTAGAAACATATTACAAGATGGAATAAGACAGGGAAGAACAGTGAATGCAACCTTAAATCATGTAGCCAATCAACTAGCAGAAACCAAGTCAACGGTACTACCCTTGGTAAGTTTAATTGGAAAAGAAAAAAGGGTGAATGTATCTGGTGGCGTTGTGATAAAGAATTATAAATTAGCAGGAGAGTTGACGGATAATGAAGTAAAGATTTTAAACATGATAACAGAAGACAATAATAACAATGTTATTAATATTCATGTCCAATCAAAGGGAGTGCCCATAACCTATGAAATTAGCACAACAAATAGACAATTTAAAGTAAAGGAGAAAGAAAATCATTTGATAGCAGATATTCAGGTGAAGATGGAAGGAGATATCAAGCAGCATAAATTAGGAATTAGGGGAGCTATTGCAAATGATAAAGAAATTAGAAAGGTAGAAAGACTTATTGAAGGAAGGGTAAAAAGAAGTATATATGCATTAATGGAAAAGCTTCAAAAGGAATATAATGCAGATGTCATTGGTGCAAATTCTTATCTTTATAAATTTAATCCTAAATTATATAAAAAAGTAAATGCAGACTGGGATCACTACTTTAAAACTATGGAGATTAATGTAAAAGTAGAAAGTAATGTTAGAAGAATAGGTATAGTTAGGTAAAAACTGGACATAATAAAAACAGAATAATATTAGGGGGGAATCATATGAAAAAATTTTTATTTTGTATTATGTTATCTATTATACTTATTTTGGGAATGGGATTTTATTTAAAAGATACCTATAAAAATAGAGAAATGTATAAAGAAAAGTTGATACGATTTCATGTTATTGCAAATAGTGATTCTAAAGAGGATCAAGCTTTAAAGCTTAAAGTAAGAGATAAGATTATTGCTTTTTTATCACCAAAACTAGAAAACTCTAAAAATATAAAAGAAACGAAAAATATTATAGAAAAAAACATAAAAGAAATAGAAGGTATTGCTTCGGAGGAAATCAAAGAGAATGATAAAAAATATACTGTTTGTGCAAATCTTGGATACAGCAATTTTCCAACGAAGAAATATTCTAATATTGTTCTTCCCGCAGGGAATTATAAAGCACTCAGAGTAGTTATTGGAGAAGGAAAAGGGAAAAATTGGTGGTGCGTTATGTTTCCTCCTCTTTGCTTTGTGGATATAAACCATGGAATAACGGATAAAAAAACAGAAAAGAATTTAAGAAAAGTGCTTACAAAAGAAGAATATAACATGATTATAGCAGAAAATGAGGAAGTAAAATTAAAATTTAAGGTAGTAGAGCTTGTGGAAAAAGTAAAGAATAGTAATTTCAAAATAACTGCATCTAAAAAACTATCTAAACTTTATAAAAATTAAAGGAGTGATAAAAAGTGAAAAAAGTGTTTTTAGTGATGTCTATCTTATCCATCCTTTCACTTTTAGCAATAACCTTTTATGTAGATGATTATCTCAATATAGGCACAGCCTATGGACAAGAAAATATATTCTGGGGCTCCAGAGGAGAAGAAGTAAAAACAGTACAATCAAAACTAAAAAGATGGGGATATTATAATGGACAAATAGATGGCGTATATGGATATAAAACCTATTTAGCCATAAGAAAGCTTCAAAAAAAGACAGGTTTAAAAGCGGATGGAATTGTAGGGGTTGCTACAAGAAAAGCTTTGGGAATGCCAGTTGCAAGCAAAGCTGCTTCAAAGGGGATCACTAGATCAGATGATATTTATCTTCTTTCTAGGGCGATAACTGGAGAAGCAAGGGGAGAGCCGTATGTAGGACAGGTGGCTGTTGGAGCGGTGATATTGAATAGAACCAAAGATTCTAGATTTCCTCATTCAATAGCAGGTGTAGTCTATCAACCAGGCGCATTTACAGCAGTAGATGATGGACAAATTAACATGAAACCAACACAGGACTCTATAAAAGCAGCAAAGGATGCCATGAATGGATGGGATCCAAGCGGAGGAGCAGTATATTACTGGAATCCGGCAACAGCAACAAGTAAATGGATTTGGTCATTAAAGCCAACTTTAAAAATAGGAAAACATTGGTTTTCTAAAGGACAATATTAAAAAGGAGGGATACCTTGAATAATAAAAGAAAAATAAATACACTAATTGGGTTACTTGTGGTATCTCTCCTTTGGGGAGTAACACAATATTCAAAAAAAACAGAGTATAAAAGATATTTAGATGCCCAGTATCAAAGAATGTTTTACGATTTAATTGATCATGTAGAGACCATACAGTCTGATTTATCCAAAGTAAACGTAAGCACCTCTACAAGGCAAAATGTAATTTTTCTATCGGATATAATGAATCAATCCTATTGGGCACAAGAAAAAATGTCTCAGCTTCCATTAAATCATGGCGCACTGAATAAAACATCTAAGTTCTTAACCCAAATAGGAGATTATAGCATTACTTTAGCAAAAGAGACCTTAGAGGATAGAAACTTAAATAAAAAAGAAAGAGATAAATTGTTTGAACTTCAGAAAAATTCTCAGTATTTGTCTCAAGAATTACAATCCCTTCAACAAAGTATATCCAAGGGAAAAGTACAGTATTTTGAAGTAGCAAAGAAAAGTAATTCAAAATTAAAAAAATCAAATAAAAATATGCTTGCAACCAATATGATAAAAATAGAAGAAAGAATGACGGAAACTCCAGAACTCATATATGATGGACCTTTTTCAGAACACATAGGGAACATAAAACCGAGACTCACTGGAGAAAAGATAGATAAAGATCAAGGAAAGAAAAGTGCATTACAGTTTTTAAAAGAGAAAAATGTATCCGATTTAACCTATGATGGACGATTAAAAAATGCAACCATTTCAGGCTATATTTTCAAAAATAAGGATATAACTCTAGCCATAAGTGAACGAGGCGGAAAAATAATATGGATGATCGATGCAAGAGAAATAAAAGAGCCTACTATAAATAAAGAGGAAGTTGTCAAAAGAGCAAAGGATTTTTTAGAGGTTAAAGGATATAAAAACATGGTTCCAACCTATTCTTTAAATTATGATGGAAGTACCACTATAAATTTTGCTTATAAGCAAGGGGATGTTTTAATTTATCCGGATCTTATAAAAGTGAGAATTGCTTTAGATAATGGAGAAATAATAGGTTTTGAATCACAAGGATATTTAGTAAGTCATTATGATAGAAAAATAGATCCTCCTAAAGTAACAGTGGAAAAAGCACGTGAGAATATAATTGAAGGAGCGAAAATTTCAAAAGTAAGACTTACAATGGTTCCTACGGAAGGAAAAAAAGAAAAACTCTGTTATGAATTTAAAGCAAGTTATGAAGGAAGAAACTTTTTAATTTATGTAGATGCAAATACTGGAAAACAACAAAAAATACTAGAATTAATTAAAAATGAAAATGGAACTTTAACCATGTAAAAAGAAGAGTCCTAATGAAAAGCATTAGGGCTTTTTTGTGTTTTAATTATACAAAGCAGCAAGTAAATAAGATAAAGATAACTTAAAAGGCTTATAAATTAAGTGTTCCTATTGTTATAATTAGATAAGGTAGTTATTGTACAACAAAAAGGGGGAATCTTAAAGTGAAGAAAAAATGTATGCTAATCATTATTGTCTTTATGGTAGTCACAAACCTAATTAGCTGCAATATAAATCAAGTAAATCAGGAAAAGAGCATCCTATTATCAGGTGAAGAAATAGATAAATTTGCAATAAAAAATAAAATGAAGATATTTGATAGTCAGACAGATGATAATGGATATATAATAACTTATGAAAGAGAAAACGAATACGGTGTTATGCAGTTATATCGAGATGAATCGCCTGATGGAATTGGGTGCATTAAGGGGGATATTGACAGTACAAACCAACCTAATGAGCTAGTATATGTGCAAATTACCGGTATAAAAGATAACCATATTGCTTTATTTATTCGGGATGAAGAACTAAGACAAAGAGCAGAAGACATAGCAGTTGAATTTGAAGATAAAGAATCTGCAGATGAACCCTTTATGATATCGCAAACAATGAATAAAGGAAAATCAGTAGTGATTTCGTATGAAAACCATGGGCAATTAAGAAATATTAAAAGAATAATTATTAGAGATGAAAGTGGCAATGATATATACACAATAGAATGAATATAAATGAACATATGAAGAAAACAAAAAAATAAATACCCATTCCAACAAAATGTACATTTCCGAAACCATAGTTTTTAAATTATCCAAGAAGCTAGGCTTGTATATTATGAAATTTCAAAAAAGTCTACCTTCAGAATTTTTTAGGATAAAGACTTTTTTATTTTTTGAAAATGGACTATAATCAATACAGAAATTATTGCATATAATGTTGTAATATATAATTTAGAAAGAAGGTGACTTTATGGATAAAATTAATGTGGCTTTAATATTTGGAGGTAAGTCAGGAGAACATGAAGTTTCTTTATCCTCTGCAACTTCTATATATAAATTTATAAATAAAGAAAAATATAATGTTCTTACCATTGGGATTACAAAAGAAGGAAAATGGCTTTATTATGAAGGAAATGTAGAAAATATACAAAATGGAAAGTGGGCTTCCTTAGCACAACAAGATGTGAGAATAAATCTTATTCCTACTATGAATGAGGAGATAGGAATACAGTTTAAAAGTGGACGATTTGAAAAAATAGATGTGTTATTTCCAGTGCTTCATGGACCATACGGAGAAGATGGAACCATACAAGGATTATTTGAAATAAGTGATATTCCTTATGTGGGGTGTGGGGTCTTAGCATCGAGTGTTGGAATGGATAAAATTGTTTGTAAAAAAATATTTGAAAAGGAAGGTCTCTCACAAGCAAAATACACTCATACAACAGCATATGAATTTAGTAAAGATAAAGAAAATAGGATTCAGGAAATAGAAGAAAAATTACCGTATCCTATATTTGTAAAGCCTGCTAACTTAGGATCTAGTGTAGGGATATCAAAAGTCCATAATAAAGAGGAGCTAATAAAAGGAATAGAATTTGCCCTCCAATATGATAGAAAGGTAGTATTAGAACAAGGGGTGAATGCTAGAGAAATAGAAATATCTGTTTTAGGGAATGAAAAGGTGTATGCATCTGTACCAGGAGAAATTATTCCAGCAAAGGAATTTTATGATTATGAGGCAAAATATTTAAATGCATCCTCAGCCCTCTTAATTCCTGCTAAATTAGAAGAAGAAAAAATGAATGAAATTAGGAATATGGCAATAAAAGCCTTTAAAGCCATAGATGGAAGTGGTTTAGCAAGAGTAGATTTTTTTGTTGAAAAAAATACAGGAAATATCTATATAAATGAAATTAATACTATGCCAGGGTTTACGAATATAAGTATGTACCCTAAGCTTTGGGAAGCTACAGGAATCTTATATACAGATCTTATCGATAAATTAATTCATTTGGCAATGGAAAGATATGAAGAAAAGAAGAGAAAAGTAGTATAGAGGAAAATCTATTGAAATCCATAAAAAGTCATGATAAAATATGTAACATGATCAAATTAGATTACCTTTTTTAGGTAGTCTAATTTTTTTGATTAGGGGGTGAAAACATGGATGAGAAAGTTATAATTACCATTAATACCTGTCAAACAGACGCTAAAGGTGAAAAAGATAGTATAGAGCTTATCACAGAGGGAAAAATATATAAAAAGAATGAAGCAATATATATTGTTTATGAAGAATCGGAAATATCTGGTATGGAAGGCACTACCACTACTTTGAAAATAGAAGGAGAGGTTGTAACCTTAAAACGATTTGGGAATAATCATTCTCAATTAGTTTTTGAAAAAGGAAGGCGATTTAAAACACAATACAAAACCCCGCAAGGGAATTTATCTATAGAAATTTTAACGAAATCTATAAATATAGATATAAAAGAGGATTGGAGAAAGGCGTGTATCCAAATAAATTATGATATAAATATGGGAAGTCTAGTAGATGCAAAAAATAGTCTTCATATAAAAACGAATTAGGTGAAATCATGGAAAATATAAAAAGGGTGCTAGATGATTTTTTAAAAAGTAATTATCCGGATGTAAATATAAAGATAGAAATAAGAGAAAATAAGGATAAGAAAAAAGGAGCATACTATACAACCTTAGGTTTTTATCTTATGACATATATAAATCAATCTCCTTATGATATTGGAATTTTTATAAAAAATGAGATAAAAGAAAAATTAAAAGAGTATTATGATATAGAAGTTTCTCCTAGGGGATATATAAATTTTTTCTTAGGAAAGGAAGGATATAGAAGGTCTTTTAGAGAAATAAAAAATATAGAACTTTCTAAGATTCCTATGGAGTTCATTTTTATAGATAAATGTCATCTAAAAAAGATACAATATCTTTATGAACGAGTGGACAATATATTGGAGATTTTAAAGTTAGAAGGAATATATAGTGATTTTCAGAATTTTGATAAAGAACATCTAGAATTTGTAGAGAAACAAATTCTAGATGAAATACTGAATGTTTTTAAAGCATTAAAAAAATATGGAATTAATAAGAAAAGCATACAGTCCATGTTTTTTCTATGTGACTTATTTGATGTCTATGAAGAGAAGGTTATTATAAAGTATTTACCCAAAAAAAGATTAGAGAATTTAGCGATTATAATGAAAAGTATAGTGGATTTAGCAGAAAAGATACTACACAAGTTAGAGATTAGTGGGTATTTAGAATTAAAATAGTAAGTTTATTTCTGGGTAGTGGAATTTTCACTACCTTTTATTCTCTTTATTTGTTATTATATTAATAAAGATTTAGTATAACATATAAATATGATAATTAAATATAGTAATGAGGTGATTTTTTGCGTTCTCATGAAAGTAAACTAGGGACATTCATTATTCTAATGGCCATTATGATAGGGATGCTAATTACTTCTTCCACTGTACTCCTATTCAAATTTCTTGGAAAAGAAAAAATGATGGATAGATTTGAAAGTTTGGGAATAATAAAAAATAGAGAGCAGGAAAAGAAAAATTTAGAGGATATAAAAGAAGAAATTAATGAAATTCCTTATTTAAGAATATTTACAGCAGAAGAAGGTACTGTAATATCTTCTTTAAGTCACGAAGAAAAGATTTTATATTATAAAGTAAAAAAAGTAACTCATTTGAATGTAGAAGAAATAAAAGCAGTTATAGACTTGATGAAAAAAATAGATATGCCATATGACTATTTTTTGTGTGCTCAAGGAAATAACAATCAAAGTTCAGTAAGTACAGCGTCTATATATGATATAGTATATCCTATCTATCCGGATTTAATAGAGGAGGATTTAAAAAACAAGTCCAGTGCATATAAAGATATATATTTAAAGGCATTATATTTTGGCTATCTAGCTAATTTGAATCAGAATGACTTTAGTAGGGTATTTTTAGAATATAATATGGGATATTATGAAGCGATAGAATATTATAGAAGAAATAATACTTATCATACGCCAAATTTTGAAGAAGATATTAAAGATATAAGCTTTTATGAGAATATATATAGATTTTATTTAAAATCTAAGATACAAGAGGGATGGAAATGATAATAAGTAAAGTAAGAGATACTATAAAAAAAAATCATTTATTAGATAAGGGAGATACAGTTTTATTAGGCCTGTCTGGAGGGCCTGACTCTGTATGCCTTTTACATATTTTAAATCAATTAAAAAAGGAATTAGACATAAAAATATATGCTGCCCATTTAAACCATAAAATAAGAGGAGTAGAAGCACAAAAAGATGCAATGTATGTGGCAAAACTTTGTGATGAAATGGGAATAATATGTTTTATAAGAGCAATAGACGTTCCTAAATATTGTGAGGAGAAAAATTTATCTTTAGAAGAAGGTGCTAGGATATTAAGATACAATATGTTCTTTGAGATAAAAGAAAAGATAAAAGCAGATAAAATAGCCATTGCTCATAATATGGACGATCAAGCAGAAACGGTTTTAATGCGAATGATGAGGGGAACTGGACTTCAAGGATTAAAAGGAATAGAATACAAAAGAAGTGATGGTATAATCAGACCTATTTTAGATGTATATAGGCAAGAAATAGAAAGCTATTGCGGAGAAAATCAATTAAATCCAAGAATAGATCATACAAATTTAGAGGATATTTATACTAGAAACAAAATAAGGTTAAAGCTAATACCTTATATGGAGGAAAATTTTAATCCAAATTTAAAGGAATCTATTGCTAGAATGGCAAATTTACTTAGAGATGATAGTGATTATGTGGATATAAAAGCAAATGAACTTTTTTTAGAGATAGGAGAGAAACTATCTCAAAATATAATAACATTGGATTTAGAGAAATTTTTAAAGGTTCATAAATCCCTTCAAAATAGGATAATTAGAAAGTCTATTCATTTTATTTTAGGAAATATTAAAGGAATAGAGCAAAAGCATATAGAAGATGTAATGCACTTAGCCTTTGAAAGCAAAGTAGACTTAAGAATAAATTTGCCAAGAGGACTTATGGTTTATAAAAAGAAAAATGAAATTCTATTTACTAATGAAGAATTGCTAGAAAAGCGCATAAGCTATAATTATAAACTACCTAAAAGTGGGTATATAAAAATAAAGGAATTAAATTCTCTTGTTGAAAGTAAAATAGTAAATGTAGAAGAGGTGAATACTTATCAAGAAGATGAATACACGAAGTTTTTCGATGTAGATAAGATCTATGGAAATCTTACTATTAGAAATAGAAAAGATGGAGATAAAATAAAAATTTTAGGATTAGGAGGGAATAAAAAAATAAAAGATTTGTTCATTGATCTAAAAATACCACGAGAAAATCGAAATAAAGTTCCTATATTATGTGATGAAAAAGGGATTATTTGGGTAATTGGATATAGGATGAGTGAAGATTATAAAGTGGATAAAAGCACACAAAGGATTTTAAAAGTGACCTATAAATCACTATAATTTGGAAATGTTGTATTAGGATTATATTTATGATAGAATTAAATAATATATTGACCTGAGAGAGGAGGGCTCTATTTGAAGAAATTCTTTAGAGGAGCAAGTTTTTATTTGCTTATATTTATAATATTAGTTTCAATTGTTCAATTTTATGGAAAACCTACTCAAGAAGTAATCGAATTAGAATTTTCTAAGGTATACCAAAGCCTTCTTAAAGAAGATATTGGAGAAATTCATTTTACGAATGAAGTCATTCATGGAACAATAAAAAGCAGTGGACAAAAATTCAAATCCTATGTCCCCTACCCAATAAGCAAAGAAAAGCTTTCGGATATTGTACTAAAGCAAGTGTCTCAAGGAAAACTTGCATTAAGTGGAGAGCCAGAACCAGGTACACCATGGTTTTTTGAAATACTACCATCTATATTTATGATATTGATATTTGTAGTATTTTGGTTTGTTTTCATGCAGCAATCCCAAGGTGGAGGAAGCAAGGTAATGAGTTTTGGAAAATCTAGAGCACGACTCCATAAAGGAGATGAAAAGAACAGAGTTACCTTTGATGATGTTGCAGGATTAGAAGAAGAAAAGGAAGAATTACAAGAAGTAGTTGACTTTCTAAAAAATCCTAAAAGGTATATAGAACTTGGCGCTAGAATTCCTAAAGGAATATTAATGGTAGGTCCTCCTGGAACAGGAAAAACCTATCTATCAAAAGCAGTTGCTGGAGAAGCAGGGGTTCCATTTTTTAGCATAAGTGGATCTGATTTTGTTGAAATGTTTGTAGGCGTTGGAGCGTCAAGAGTGAGAGATTTATTTGAGCAAGCAAAGAAAAATGCTCCATGTATTATATTTATAGATGAAATTGATGCTGTAGGAAGAAAAAGAGGAGCAGGCCTTGGTGGAGGGCATGATGAAAGAGAGCAAACTTTAAATCAATTATTGGTAGAAATGGATGGATTTGGAGTGAATGAAGGAATTATCATTATGGCTGCAACCAATAGGCCGGATATACTAGATCCAGCCCTTCTTCGCCCTGGTCGTTTTGATAGACAGGTAGTAGTAGGCGCGCCAGATGTAAAAGGAAGAGAAGCTATACTAAAGGTTCATTCTAGAACAAAGCCTTTATCCGATGATGTAGATTTAAAGGTTCTTGCAAGAAGAACACCTGGATTTACACCAGCAGATATAGAAAATCTCATGAATGAGGCTGCTATTTTAACTGCGAGAAGAAGAGAAAAGAAAATTAGAATGGAAACGATAGAAGAAGCCATAACAAAAGTAATTGCTGGCGTGGCGAAAAAATCCAAAATTATTAGTGAAAAAGAAAGGAAGTTAACTGCATATCATGAAGCAGGTCATGCGGTAGCAACAAGACTTCTTCCGAATACAGATCCTGTTCACCAGGTAACGATTATACCAAGAGGAAGAGCAGGAGGATTCACCATGCATCTGCCAACGGAAGATAAGTATTATGCAACGAAGACAGAAATGGAAGAAAAGCTTATTGTGCTTCTTGGTGGAAGGGTTGCAGAACAACTTGTTCTTGAAGATATTTCTACTGGAGCCCAAAATGACTTAGATAGAGTATCTAGTATAGCAAGAGCCATGGTAACAAGTTATGGTATGAGTCCAAAGCTTGGACCGATGACCTTTGGAGATAGTTCTGATGAAGTGTTCTTAGGAAGAGATTTTACAACAAGAAGAAATTATTCTGAAGAAGTTGCTTCTGAAATAGATAGAGAAATAAGCAGGATCGTGGATGAAGCATACAATATGACGAAGAAGCTGTTAGATGAAAACATAGATAAGCTGCATTATGTAGCGAAAGCTTTGTTAAAGTATGAGACGCTTGATGTAGCTCAGTTTGAACAAGCTTTTAAGAAAGAAATTTCCTTAGAGGAAGAAGACAGTATAGTCTTAGAGAAAAAAGATGATGAAGAGAAAATGTAAATAAGTATATTTAAAGCCCAATATGCTATGGCTCCATAAGCTATAAGTAATATTGGGTTTTTTAGTACAATTAAAATTAAGAAGGCTACTAGATATAGTAGGTTATCCTCTTTTTATCCACTAAATATGGGGATAGCTTGATGGTTAAGAAAAGCTTTCATGCAACAAGTTATTGAAGAAATCGAAATTTTCAAAAAAAGAAATTGAAATAAATCGTATTTTGTTATATAATAAACATAAATAGCAGATGCGGTCTGAAATCTATTAGAGTAAAATAAAATTTTATTATAATAATAGATTTTAAAAGGCTAAAATAAATGTAAAAAAATCACAAAATCTAAATATAGAGAACCTAAGATCTACCGTGATAAAATAAAAATTTATCAATAAAGTAGATTTAAAACGGCTAAACAAAGACAGACTTATTATGTCTTTCGTTTTGTCGTTTTTTTTATATTATTTTAAGATCTATAAATTGAAGACGAATATGGAAATAATATAAAAAGATACCTAGTTGATTTAAGTATACCTAAAATTGAAAAAAGATCTATCTTAAAACATAGCTTATGATTTGAGAAAGATTTTTTTATAAAATCCAAAAAGAAAGAGGGGGAAGAAAGTATAAAAGTTGATCTAATGGAATTGTTTATCTATCCGTCTGCTCTCATGTTTTTAACTGGAATTGAAGATATGAAGAGCGTTGCTTTAAATTGATAATTGAATGTGGGTATAGGATTAAGGAAAAGGATTTCAAGAAAAAAGCTTACTAGTGGAAATGAAAATTCACACAAAAATATTAAGCTTAGGAAAAAAATAGAAAGTGCAAAAAATATTATGGATAATGGAGGCGATAATTATGAATATGGGACTAATATCTTTGTTAGTTTTGGTCTTGGCAATTTTTATTGGTTTTAAAAAAGGAGTGAATACAGGTCTTGTAAGTATAGCTTTTGCATTTATTTTAGGTTTTTTT
>SWCA01002896.1_pt1 | contig 63787 bp, 69 predicted proteins | sample 4692961 | NCBI WGS metagenome assembly SWCA01 (sample SAMN10267275, study PRJNA491770) | bioreactor metagenome | isolation source: DHS bioreactor inoculated with | place: Japan: off Shimokita Peninsula | reverse complement strand
TCCAACGAATGGATCGCACCATCAAATCCTGGGATCAAACAGCTAGGACACTAGGATTCTGGTGCCAGCGCAAGGACCCACGCGCACCACGCCCACAATATCAGCACCTTGGAAAAGGTTGGCGTTCAAGGTTTGTTAAAGTCCTGCCTGCAAGATGAACCCATCCAAGCTGCAATCTTGCACGAAAGGCACCCACAATGTCCGAAAACGACCGCATCGCCGCCGCCTATCTGGCGCTCGCACATCCCCGCCGCGTCCGTCTGTTCCGGCTGCTATGCGAGCAGCCCGAGACTGGCCGCAGCATGCTCGGACTGCAACGCGCCACCGGGTTCAAAGATGCCCCGCTGCTGCATCACCTGCGGATCATGGAGCGCGCCGGTCTCGTCACCCGCCGCCGCACCGGCGCGACGGTGCTCCACAGGCTTACGCCAGGGCCCCTGGTGCGGGCGATGCGTGAGGTCGACATGTTGCAGAAATCCGCGCAACCTCCGGTCCGCGCCGCGAGCTGAGATCGCACCGGGTGGTGGACGCCACCTGCGCCAGCCACTAGGTTCGGACATAACGCATCCGAGGAAGCAGCATGTCCGAAACCGGCGAAAAAGCCTACCAGGTTCTCGCGCGCAAATATCGGCCCGAGACCTTTACCGATCTTGTCGGGCAAGAGGCGATGGTGCGCACCCTCAGGAATGCCTTCGAGGCCGACCGGATCGCACAGGCCTTTATCATGACCGGGATTCGCGGGGTCGGAAAAACCACCACCGCGCGGATTATCGCCAAGGGAATGAACTGTATCGGGCCAGACGGCACCGGCGGGCCAACGGTCGAGCCCTGCGGGGTCTGCGAGCACTGCGTGGCGATTGCCGAGGGCCGCCACGTCGACGTGATGGAGATGGACGCCGCAAGCCGCACCGGGGTGGGCGATATCCGCGAGATCATCGAGAGCGTGCATTACCGGGCCGCGTCGGCGCGCTACAAGATCTACATCATCGACGAAGTGCACATGCTGTCGACCAGCGCCTTCAACGCGCTGCTGAAAACCCTCGAAGAGCCGCCCGCGCATGTGAAATTCATCTTCGCCACCACCGAGATCCGCAAGGTGCCGGTGACGGTGCTCAGCCGTTGCCAGCGCTTCGACCTGCGCCGGATCGAGCCCGAAGACATGCTGGCGATGCTGCGCCGGATCGCCGATGCCGAAGGGGCCGCCATCGCAGACGATGCGCTGGCGCTGATCACCCGCGCCGCCGAAGGCTCGGCCCGCGATGCACAATCGCTGCTCGACCAGGCAATCTCTCACGGCGCGGGTGAAACGACGGCGGTGCAGGTGCGCGCCATGCTCGGGCTCGCCGACCGCGGCCGGGTCATGGACCTGTTCGACATGATCCTGAAAGGCGATACTGCCGGGGCGCTGAACGAGCTGGCCCGGCAATATGCCGACGGCGCCGACCCGATGGCTGTGCTGCGCGATCTGGCCGAGGTGACCCACTGGATCAGCGTGGTCAAGATCACCCCCGAAGCGGTGGAAGACCCTACCGTTTCGCCTGACGAACGGATGCGCGGACAAGCCATGGCGCAGGCCCTCCCGATTCGGGTGCTGAGCCGGACATGGCAGATGTTGCTCAAGGCGATCGAGGAAGTCGGGCAGGCGCCGAACGCGATGATGGCCGCCGAGATGGCGGTGATCCGGCTCACCCATGTCGCCGACCTGCCCAGCCCCGAGGAGTTGGTGAAGAAGCTTGCCAACACCCCGCCGCCACCGATGCCGCTCTCCGGCGGCGCCCCGGTGCCGAATGGCGGCGGCGGAAGCGACGCGCGCGGCACACACCCCGCCCCGGTCGGCACTGGCGGTGGCGGCGCGACTTCGCTGGCCCTCGCCACCGAGAGCGCGCTGGCGCATTACGCCCGGTTCGAAGATGTCGTCACGCTGATCCGTGCCAACCGCGATGTGAAACTGCTGGTCGAGGTCGAAACCAACCTGCGCCTGGCGCGCTACCAGCCCGGCCAGATCGAGTTTACCCCGACCGACGATGCCCCGGCCGACCTTGCCCAGCGCCTCGCCGCCCGGCTTCAGGGCTGGACCGGGGTGCGCTGGGGCGTCACCCTGGTCAGCGGCACCGCCACGCCGACCATTGCCGAAACCCGCGACGCCGCACAGACCGCGCTGGAGGACGAGGCGCGGGCACATCCGTTGGTGCAGGCCGTGATCGCCGCCTTTCCGAAGGCGCGCATCACCGAGATCCGCACGCCCGACGACCTCGCCGCCGCGGCTGAGGCCGAGGCGCTGCCGGAAGTTGACGAAGAATGGGACCCGTTCGAAGACGGGTAGAACAGGAGAACGAGATGCTGAAAGGTTTGGGTGGTCTTGGCGACATGGCCAAGATGATGAAGGCCGCGCAGGAGATGCAGGGCAAGATGGCCGAAGCGCAGGAAGCGCTGGAGCGGATCATCGTCGAGGGCGAGGCCGGCGCCGGGCTGGTCACCGCGAAAGCCACCGCCAAGGGCGAGCTTGTCGGCCTCGAGATCGACCCGTCGATCTTCGATCCGAACGAAAAGGAAGTGGTCGAAGACCTGATCCTGGCGGCGATCAAGGACGCGCAGGCCAAGGCCTCCGAGCGCATGGAACGCGAAATGGCCAAGATCACCGAGGGCCTTGGCCTGCCCGCCGGCATGGCCAACCCGTTCGGGGGCTGACCTTGACCCAGGCTCCGCGTGAGATCGAAGAGCTGATCGAGCTGATGGCCAAGCTGCCGGGGCTTGGGCCCAGATCGGCCCGGCGCGCGGTGCTCTACCTGATCCGAAAGCGTGGCATCCTGTTGCACCCATTGGCCGATGCGATGCACGCCGTCGCCGCCACCGCGCGCGAATGCGTGACCTGCGGCAATGTCACCACCTCCGAAGTCTGCGAGATCTGTGCGAGCGAAAAGCGCGCGACCGGCGAGCTGTGCGTTGTCGAAGACGTGGCTGATCTGTGGGCGATGGAGCGCGCGGGCGTCTTCAAGGGCCGCTACCACGTGCTCGGCGGCACCCTCTCGGCGCTTGATGCCATGGGGCCGGACGAGTTGCACATTCCCAAGCTTCTGCGCCGCGTCACCGACGAAGGTATCCGCGAGGTGATCCTGGCGCTGAATGCCACCATCGACGGTCAGACCACCGCGCATTACATCGCCGAAGAGCTGGAAGGGCGCTGCGAGGTCACTTCGCTCGCGCAGGGCGTGCCGATCGGCGGCGAACTCGATTATCTCGACGACGGCACCATCAGCGCCGCACTGAAAGCCCGCAAGGCGCTGTGAGCGGCGAGGCGGGGGACAGCCCCCCGGACCGCCGGGACAATTGCGGCACGATGAAAGACCGGCCGCTCTTTCACAGCGCCGCCGAATGACATATTGTCGCAGCTTCGAACAGGGAGCGCGACGTGTCATCCATCGTATCCATTTCCGGTCTGCGAAAAACCTACGACGGCGGCTTTCAGGCACTGAAAGGTGTCGATCTGGAAATCGAAGAGGGCGAGGTGCTCGCCCTACTCGGCCCCAACGGCGCCGGCAAGACCACGCTGATCTCGATGGTCTGCGGGATTTCCACCATCACCGAGGGCCGGATCGGCATTGGCGGCCATGACGTGGTGCGCGATTTCCGCGCTGCGCGCAGCCTGGTCGGGCTGGTGCCGCAGGAATTGCATGTCGAAGGCTTCGAGAGCGTTTTCAACACCGTGCGCTTCACCCGTGGCCTGTTCGGCAAATCCCGTGACGATGCCATGATCGAACAGATCCTGCGCGACCTGTCGCTGTGGGACAAGCGCGACGAGAAGATCATCGCACTTTCCGGCGGCATGAAGCGGCGGGTGATGATCGCCAAGGCGCTGGCACATGAGCCGCGGGTGCTGTTTCTCGACGAACCCACGGCCGGGGTAGACGTGGAGTTGCGCCAGAGCATGTGGCAGGTGATGCGCGGGCTGAAGGCGCGCGGCGTGACGATCATTCTCACCACCCACTACATCGACGAGGCCGAGGCGATGGCCGACCGCGTCGGCGTGATCAACAATGGCGAGCTTCTGCTGGTCGAGGAAACCGGCACGCTGATGCAGCGGATGGGCAAGAAGACCCTCACCGTCGAGCTCGGCGCGCCACTCGATGCGCTGCCCAACGGGCTTGACCGTGACGGAGTGAGCCTTGGCGCAGATGGCGCGACCCTCGTCTATTCCTATGACACCTCGGCCGAGAAAACCGGAATCACCGATCTGCTCGCGGATATCCGCAATGCCGGGCTGCACATGGTCGACCTGCACACCAAACAATCGAGCCTCGAAGATATCTTCGTCGATCTCGTCAGGGAGGACGCGACATGAACCTGCAAGCGATCCGGGCGATCTATATTTTCGAGATGTCGCGCACCTTCCGCACGATCTGGCAGAGCCTGGTCTCGCCGGTGTTGTCCACCTCGCTCTATTTCGTTGTCTTCGGCACCGCCATCGGCAGCCGGATCGAAACGATCGAGGGCGTGAGCTACGGCGCCTTCATCGTGCCGGGCCTGATCATGCTCACCGTGCTTCAGCAATCGGTGGCCAATGCCTCGTTCGGCATCTACTTCCCGAAATTCATCGGCACGATCTACGAACTGCTCTCGGCCCCGGTCACGGTGATCGAGATCGTCATCGGCTATGTTGGTGCCGCCGCCACCAAGGCGCTGATGATCGGGCTGATCATCCTCGCCACGGCCAATTTGTTCGTCGATATCCAGATCGCCCACCCGGTCTGGATGCTCGCCTTCCTGGTGATGACCTGTTTCAGCTTCGCCATGCTCGGCTTCATCATCGGCATCTGGGCAAAGAACTTCGAGCAATTGCAACTCGTGCCGCTCTTGCTGATCACCCCGCTCGTCTTTCTCGGCGGGTCGTTCTATTCGGTTTCGATGCTGCCGCCGGTCTGGCAGACCGTCACCATGTTCAACCCGGTGCTCTACCTGATCTCCGGGTTCCGCTGGTCGTTTTTCGGCATGGCCGACGTGCCGGTGGCGGCCTCGCTGGCGGCGATTTCGGTCTTCGCCGGGCTCAGCCTGCTCGCCATCTGGGCGATCTTCCGCACCGGCTGGCGGCTGCGGACCTGAGGCAGGAACACAACGAGCGAGGCTTTCATCGGGGCTGGCCTTGCGGCCTCGTTGCGCTGCCTCTACATGGCACCCCATGAAGCGCTTCATCCCCTTCCTCGACCGCCCGCCACGGGTGGCCGTCATCCGCCTGCACGGCACGATCGCAACCGGAACGCGCGGGCAGATAAACGATATTTTGCTCGCGCCGGTGATCGAGCGCGCCTTCAAACGCGGCAAGCCCGCCGCCGTCGCCTTGTCGATCAATTCGCCCGGCGGATCGCCGGTGCAAAGTGCGCTGATCGCGGCGCGCATCCGGCGGCTGGCAGCGGAAAAGAACGTGCCGGTCATCGCTTTCGTCGAAGACGCCGCCGCCTCCGGGGGCTACTGGCTGGCCTGCGCGGCGGACGAGATCTTTGCCGACCGCGCCTCGATCGTCGGCTCCATCGGGGTGATCATGGCAAGCTTCGGGTTCGACCAGTTCATCGGCAAGCACGGGGTTGAACGCCGCGTCTACACGTCGGGCACGAGCAAATCGCAGCTCGACCCGTTCCGCCCGGAAAACCCCGAAGACGTGGCCCGGATCAAGGCCATCGGCGCCGAGATTCACGAGGCGTTCATCGGCCATGTGAAGGCAGCACGGGGCGACAAGCTGGCAGAGGACGACCGGCTCTTTACCGGCGAATTCTGGACCGGGCAGACGGCGCTCGAGCTCGGGTTGATCGACGGGCTGGGCCACCTCGTGCCGGTGCTGAAAGAGCGCTACGGCGACAAGGTGCGTCTGGCCGTATATGGCCCGAAACGCACGCTGTTCAGCCGCTTCGGCGCAACGCTGGCCAATGGCGTGGCCGACACGATCGAAGAGCGTGGCCTCTGGGCGCGGTTCGGGCTCTAGATGTATTTCAAGCTCATCACCCTCTTTCTCGTCGGCATGATGGTGCTGGCCTTTTTCGGAAAGCTGCGCTTTCCCGGCCAGAAGAAACTCACGTCGATGAAGTGCCCCAAATGCGGCCGCTACCGGATCGGCTCGGGCCCGTGCCGTTGTGAAAAGAAGGGCTGAGTCTTGGATTTCGTCTATGCCACACTCGGGCTGCTGATCCTGCTGTTCGCAGGCGACAGCCTCGTGCGCGGCGCGGTCAATCTGAGCTTGCGCCTCGGGGTTCCGGCCCTGATCGTCTCGCTCACCATCGTCGCCTTCGGCACTTCCGCGCCCGAGCTGCTGATCTCGATCCAGGCCGTGCTCGACGATGTGCCGGGGCTGGCGCTGGGCAACGTCGTCGGCTCCAACACCGCGAATATCCTGCTCGTGCTGGGCGTGCCGGCACTGATCACCGGGCTTAACACCGCCGGCTGCGACACCCGGCGCAACTACATCGCAATGATGGCCGCCACGGCGCTGTTCATGCTGCTCGCGGCCACCGCGCACCGCTTCAGCATTGTGCAGGGGATCGTGCTGCTCGCGGGCCTCGGGCTGATGCTCACATCGGCGTTCGGCGAGGCGCTGGCCCATCGCCGCCAGGTGGCGGCGGAGCGAAGGGCCGAGTTGGCAGCCAAGGGCGCAATCGCCGACGCGGCGGCGTTGGAGGCCGAAGCCGAGGCGGAAGCCGAAGCCGAGGAAGAGGGCGAGATCGAGGGCGCCGACCCCGACATGCCCTGGCCCAAAGTCATCATGTTTCTTGCGCTCGGGCTGATCGGCCTGCCGCTCGGAGCTAATATCCTCGTCCACGCCGCCACCTCGATCGCGCGCGACTACGGCATGTCGGAAACCGTGATCGGGCTGACGCTGGTGGCGCTCGGCACCTCGCTGCCGGAACTGGCCACCACGGTGATGGCCGCGATCCGCAAACAGGCCGACGTGGCGCTGGGCAACGTGATCGGGTCGAACATGTTCAACCTGCTCGCAATCATCGGGGTGGCGTCACTGGTCGGCCCGATCCCGGTCGAGCCGATGATGCTCAGGCTCGATCTCTGGGTGATGTTCATGTCGTCGCTGCTGATCGCCCCCTTCGTCTTCCGGGGCTGGCGCATGGGGCGGCGCTGGGGCATCATCTTCGTGGGTCTCTACGTCTTCTACGTGATGTCGCTTCTGGGGGAATAGGATGGACGCTGGCCGGGCTTTGGTAACGGGCGCGGGCGCGCGGCTGGGCCGCGAGATGGCGGTCTTTCTTGCCCGGCGCGGCTGGGATGTTGCGGTGCACTACGCCGGCTCTGCCGAGGGCGCCGCAGAAACCGTAGCGCTCTGCGAGGCCCAGGGCGTGCGGGCGGCGGCGTTGCAGGCCGACCTGCTCGATATCGCCGCAACCGAGGCGCTGGTGCCGCGCGCGGTCGAGGCCCTTGGCGGGCCGCTCACCCTGCTCGTCAACAATGCCTCGATCTTCGAATACGACCGGCTCGAAACCGCGACGCCCGAAAGCTGGGACCGGCATATCAACTCGAACCTGCGTGCGCCGTTTTTCCTGACGCAAGCCTTCGCCGCCCAGGCGCCCGAGGCTACCACCTGCGCGAGCGGAGAACCGCGCGCCGCCGCGCTGGTGGTCAACATGCTCGACCAGCGGGTGCGCAAGCTCACCCCGGAATTTGCCACCTATACCCTCGCCAAGATGGGGCTCTGGGCCTTCACCCGAACCGCCGCGCAAGCGCTCGCACCGCGTATCCGGGTCAACGCGATCGGTCCGGGGCCAACGCTGATCGGCGCCCGGCAAACCGAAGATCACTTTGCCCGCCAGCGCGCCAACACCGTTCTCGAACGCGGCGCCGACCCCGACGACATCACCGCCGCGCTGGGCTACCTGCTCGACGCGAAGGCCGTCACCGGGCAGATGATCGCCGTCGATGGCGGCCAGCATCTGGCCTGGAAAACGCCCGATATTCAGGGCCCCGAATAGCCCGCACCCGCGATTGCCCGCGACAACTTGTGCACCCCGGCGCAGCCTTACCCAAATCGCACATCAATTCTCGAATGAATTCAGAAGTTTACCAAATCGTCATATTTTATCCATTTGTTTTCAAAGCCTTACCGAAGCGCCTAAAAAATAGGCAGCACGTGGAACCGTGCCGGAAACAACGAGAAATCCGCACTCACGCATCAGTGTCCACGGAGTTATCCACAGATTCTGTGGGCACGTTTACCCTTGAACTCGCCGCCGCAAGATTGCAGCAGGTGCGGGGAATCAGTAGGCACATCTCATGACCGACGCGATTGACACCACCAAGGCCGACCCGCCCAGGCGCGGGCATCGGCTGATCGCGGACTACGTCAAGCGGCTGGATGGCTCGCCGGGTGTCTACCGGATGCTCGACGACAAGGGCCGGGTGCTCTATGTCGGCAAGGCCCGGAGCCTGCGCAAGCGGGTGTCGAACTACGCCAAGCCCACCGGCCACTCGGCCCGGATCGCGCGGATGATCAGCCAGACTGCCGAGATGATGTTTCTCACCACCCGGTCGGAAACCGAGGCGCTGTTGCTCGAACAGAACCTGATCAAGCAGCTCAAGCCGCATTTCAACGTGCTGCTGCGCGACGACAAATCGTTCCCGAACATCCTCGTCACCGACCACCCCTTTCCGCAGATCCGCAAGCATCGCGGCGCCAAGAAGGACCAGGGGCGCTACTACGGCCCCTTCGCCAGCGCCGATGCGGTCAACCGCACGCTGAACCAGTTGCAGAAGGTGTTCCTGCTGCGTAACTGCTCCGATGCGATGTTTGACAGCCGCACTCGTCCCTGCCTGCTCTACCAGATCAAGCGCTGCGCGGCACCCTGCGTCGGCAAGGTGTCGGAGGCGGACTATGCCGGGTTGGTGCGCGATGCCGAGCAATTCCTTTCCGGCCGCACGACCAAGGTGCAAAAACAACTCGCGGCCGAAATGCAGACGGCGTCGGAGGCGATGGAATTCGAGCGCGCCGCGGTGATCCGCGACCGCATCCGGGCGCTGACGCAGGTGCAATCTAACCAAGGCATCAACCCCGCCGGCGTGGCCGAGGCCGACGTGATCGCGCTGCACATGGAAGGCGGGCAGGCCTGTGTGCAGGTGTTCTTCATCCGGGCCAACCAGAACTGGGGCAACCGCGATTTCTACCCCCGCACCGGCGCCGGCGCGGGCGAGGCGGAGGTGCTGCAAGCCTTCGTCGGCCAGTTCTACGACCAGAAAGACCCGCCCCGGCTGCTGCTGCTCAGCCACCCGATCGAAGACCTTGAGCTGATGGCCGAGGCGCTCAGCGAGCGCGCCGGGCGCAAGGTGGAGATCACCGTGCCGCTCAGGGGCGAAAAGGCAGAGCTGGTTGCCGGGGCCGCGCGTAATGCCCGCGAAAGCCTTGGCCGCCGGATGGCCGAGACCGCGACCCAGGCCAAGCTCCTGGAAGGCCTGGCCGAAGCCTTCGGGCTGGATGAGCCTCCGAAGCGGATCGAGGTCTACGACAACTCCCACATCCAGGGTGCGCACGCGGTGGGGGCGATGATCGTGGCCGGGCCGGAAGGCTACATGAAAAGCCAGTATCGCAAGTTCAACATCAAGGGCGAAGAGCTGACCCCCGGCGACGATTTCGGGATGATGAAGGAAGTCCTGACCAGGCGCTTCAAGCGTCTGCTCAAGGAAGATCCCGACCGCACCGGCGAGCACTGGCCCGATCTGCTGCTGATCGACGGCGGCGCCGGACAGGTCTCGGCGGTCAACCAGATCCTCGAAGATCTGGGCGTCGAAGACATTGCCATGATCGGTGTTGCCAAGGGGATCGACCGCGACGCCGGCAAGGAAGAATTCCACCGGATCGGCCAGCGCCCCTTCGCGCTCAGGCGCAATGATCCGGTGCTCTATTTTACCCAGCGGCTGCGCGACGAGGCGCACCGCTTTGCCATCGGCACCCACCGGGCGAAACGGTCAAAGGCGATCGGCGCGACTCCACTGGACGAAATCCCCGGCGTTGGCGCCAGCCGCAAACGCGCGCTGCTCAGCCATTTCGGCTCGGCCAAAGCGGTTGCCCGCGCAAGTCTCGACGATCTCAAGGCCGTGCCCGGTATCTCGGCGGCGCTGGCGGAAACGGTCCACGGTTTCTTCCAGGAGCACGGCTGACGGCACCGGCAGAACCGGGGCTCTGCCCCGGACCCCGAGGTATTTGCTGACCAAAGAAGACAGCGGCGCGACGGATTGCAGAGCCCGGTGCGTATCAGTTCGGGACTTGGCGACACCGCAGATGGCGCGCATTGCCGCGCTTCCCCCGGCCCCGCAGAAAGGATATTGAACGCTCATGAGATGGACCCTGCCCAATATCCTGACCATCGCCCGGCTGGTCGCGGTGCCGTTGATCCCGGTGATGTTCCTGTTCTTCGCCCGGCCCTGGGCTGACTGGTATGCGATGGTGCTGTTCATCGTCGCCGCGATCACCGACTACCTCGATGGCTATCTCGCCCGCGCCTGGAAGCTCGAAAGCCTGTTCGGCGCGGCGATGGACCCGATCGCCGACAAGGCGCTGGTGATGATCGCGCTTCTGGTGATCAACGGCTATGCCGGGCTGACGCCTTGGATCATGTTGCCCTCGGCGATCATCATCTACCGCGAGGTCTTCGTGTCGGGCCTGCGCGAAACCCTGGGCGACCGCGCCCGCGCGCTCAAGGTGACCAACCTTGCCAAGTGGAAGACCACGGCGCAGATGCTGGCAATCACGCTGATCTTCGCCAAGGGCGTGTTCGAGCACCATGCCCGGCTGGAGACCGGCGGCGAGCGCGCCGGGCTGATGGGCTGGGCCGACGTGGCCGGCAATGGCGGAATTTTGCTGCTGTGGGTTGCCGGGCTTCTCACCATCGTGACCGGATGGGACTATTTCCGCAAAGCCATGCCGTTTCTGAGGGAGACACCCGATGCTTGACGTTCTCTATTTCGCATGGGTCCGCGAGCGCATCGGCGCACCGCGCGACCGGGTCGAGACCCAGGCCGCGACGGTGGCCGATCTGGTGGACGAGTTGCGCGCCCGTGAAGAGCGCTATGCCCTCGCCTTCGCCGATCTCTCCGCCCTGCGGGTTGCCGTGGATCAGGAGCTGACCGGGTTCGACGCGCCGCTGGCCGGGGCGCGCGAGGTGGCGTTTTTTCCGCCGATGACGGGAGGCTGAGATGGGCCGGGTGCAGGTCCAGCCCGAGCCGTTCGATGTTGGCGCCGAACTCGATCGCTTCGGAGCCGGACCCGAGGTGGGCGCGGTCGTTTCCTTCACCGGCGTCGTGCGCGGCGGCGACGGCATGGCCCGGATGGAGATCGAGCATTATCCCGGCATGACCGAGGCCGCGATTGCCAGGATCGTGGCGCAAGCCGAACGCCGCTGGGCGCTTGACGATTGCCTCGTCATCCACCGCCACGGCCCGCTCGTGCCCGGCGACAGGATCATGATGGTCGCCACCGCCAGCCGCCACCGCGTTGCCGCCTTCGAGGCCGCGGAATTCCTGATGGACTACCTCAAGAGCCGCGCCCCGTTCTGGAAAAAGGAGTTCGGCTCCGACGGCGCCGCATGGGTCGCCGCGAAAGACGTGGACGAGGACGCGCTCAAACGCTGGTAGCGGTTGCGCCCGGCGCGTGAAGCCTGTTTTCTGCCTGCACAGCCAAAGTCACGCCGAGACGCCCAGACATGACGCCCCGCTTCATCGTTGACGGACAGCACCTGCGCGCAACCGCGCTCGGCGACAATGCCGAAAGGCTGATGATAACCTTCGACCACTGGGCCAACGACAAGACCGGCTTCACCCCGGTCAGGCGCGGGTCGACCTTCGTCGACAAGGGCTTCACCCACCTTCATATCGCCACCCGGCAGAACGACTGGTTTCTCAACCCCGACCTGCCCGGCGCGTTGCATGACATCGCGGCGTTCGCGGCGAACTACCCGCAAAAGGTGTCGCTGGCGTTCAGCATGGGAGGGTTTGGCGCGCTGATGGTCTCTCGGGTGGTCGATTTTGCGCAGATCCTGCTGGTCTCGCCGCACTCGACCTTTTCGCCGGACTATCCGCCCTTCGATGACCGCTTCCAGTCCGCCGAGATCGACCCCGCCTTCGCTCAGGTCGCCTATTCGGTGATCCTCGACAGCCCGAAATCCAAGGCCGATTGCGTCGTGCTCTACGACAGCGCCACCCATTTCGACACCGACCATGCCGAGGCGGCGGCGCAGCTATTTCGCAAGACGCGGCTTGTCGACCTCAAAGGCGGCGGCCATCCGGCAACGCGGATCCTGACCGACAACAACCGCTTCGGCATGGTGGTGAAGGCCGTGACCGGGCCGGGGATTCCCACCGACGCGCTGGTTCGCCAGCACTCGCGGCTGCTGGCCGAGCAAACGCGCCACTGACCCGCTGCTCAGCGCTGGCTCGTCTGCTCGATATAGGCGCGCAGCTCTTCGGCTTCGGTGCGCGCGTCGCGCAGGCCGTCCATCGCCGCGCGCAACTCCGCCTCGGTCTGGTGCAGCTGGTTCGACATCTCGGATTCGCGCTGCTGGAGATAGGTGATCGCCTGATCGCGGGTCTCTTCCGCCTCATGCAGAGATTGCGCCATACGGTCGATCTCGCTCATGTCGCCCGATGCCACCCGCGCGAAGCGGTGGATCAGCCAATGGGCGAACCATCCCATCCCGAAGGCGACGAACAGGATAATGGCGGTAACGATGATGAACTCGGTTCTGTTCATGGCCTACTCCGTTGTGCCCGCATCATCCTGCGCCGGGCGCGGTTTCGGGCGGATACCGTCTAGTTCGGGATCGACGACGACGGGGGCCTCATCGGCCTCGGTCTCCGGCGCGTCGGTCGTATCTGTCGCGGTGTCGTCCGCACTGTCGGCATCCGCCGTTGTGCCCTCTCCCGCCGGGTCGTCGGCAGGCGCTTCGTCGGCCGGGGCATCGCCGGTATCCGGCGCGGTCGCGTCGTCTTCGGGGCGCGCCTCCGGGCGCAGGGCGGGCACGTCGTCTTCGCCGCTCACCACCTCGGACCCGCCATCGCCGGCGTCTTCCGCCTCCGCCTCGGGGTCAGACCCGGCGTCGCCATCCTCGTCATTCCCGACCAGGCGAAACTCGATCCGGCGGTTGGCTTCGCGGCCATCCTCGGTGTCGTTGTCGGCGATCGGGTTTTCCTCGCCGTAGCCATGGGCGGTGAGGTTCGTCGTCAGCACCCGGCGGGCGAGCAGCGCCGACAGCACCGCCTCGGCGCGCCGCTGCGACAGCGCCTGGTTCATCTCTTCGCGGCCCTGGCTATCGGTATAGCCGCCGATTTCCATCGCCACATCCGGGCAGGTCTTGAGAATTTCGGCGATCTTGTCGACGGTCCGCCCGGAGGCCAGCTCGATCTCGGCAGAGCCCGGCGCAAAGGTGATCTTCGCCGCCGCCATCGCCTCGTTGACGGCCCCGACGCATTCGCGTGGCGTCGGCAGCGCCGCCTGCGGATCGAATTTTTCCTCGTAACGCACGTTCACCCGGAAATCCTCGGCCTCACCAAGTTTTTCCGAAAGCACCCGCGAAATCTCGGCAGACGCGCCCTGATCGCCCGTCACCCCGCGCACGTCGACCACCAGCGGCTGCACCACGACCGCGCCATTGGCAAGCTGGTCCAGCGCCTCGAGCCCGGCCAGCGTGCGCACCGACCAGTCGCGCGGCAGTTCCGGATCGAGGCGCATCGCGGAATAGACATTGCCGACCCCAAACCTCGCCCGCGCGAAGCTTTCGACGATGGTGCGTTCCTGCTCGTCGGCCACGCGGCCACGCAGCTGCACCTGCCCCTCGGGGCTGAGGGTGGCGACGAATTCGGGTGGCCCCGACGCCTCGCCGGTCCCGGCGATCGACACCGGCTCGGGCAACACGGCATGTAGCGAGAAGACATCGGGCAGGTCGGCCTCAAGCTCGCCCGCGACCCGGTCAAAGGTATTCTGCGGCGTGCCTTCGGCGGCTACCAGCGTCACATCCGCGTCCGAGAAGGTGAGCGAGCCGCCGCCCATGGCATTGAGCGCCGCGATCCCGCGCGAAACCGCATCGGGCCAGTCCGGCGACGGCACGCCAAGGCCGATGGTGCAATTGGGCCGGCCCTGCACCCCCGCCGCGATACCGGCGGCCACGATCCGGGCGCGGCCCTCTTCGGTATGGGCGGTGCAGGCATCGAAGCGCGCGCCGTCGCCGTCGATGGTAAAGCGCAGCGTGAACGGCGTGATCACCGGGCGCGGCGCCGAAATATCGAGACCAAGGCGCACACCGCCGGGCGCATCGGCGCGCAGCCGCTTTTCCCACGCCGCCTTCTGTTCGGCGCTGTCGGCAATCGCCTCGATCGCCACCCGGTCGGCACGGATGGAAATCTTGGAGCGCGACAACATCTCGACCGCATCGAGCGCGAAATCGAGCGCCTCGGCCCAGCGCGCGGGCACCGGGTAATCCGCCGTTTCCAGCAGATCGGTGACGGCATGAGTCATGTCGATGGTCTGCACCCGCTCGCCCAGCGCCTCGCGGTCGGTGGCGGCCGGGATCAGGCCGATCATCGAGATCCCACCCTCGTTGCGCAGCATCTCGATGGAAAATTCCGGCGGCGTGATCGCGGCGGGCGGCGGCACTTCCATCAGGTCGATCACCCGGCCGGCATCCACCTCCGCCCCGGCGATGGAAAGCGCGTGAAACCGTGCGCTTTCGTTTGGTGCGGTGCCGGTCATGATCACCTGCAAACCGCTGGTTTCAACCTGCGCCCAGTCTTCGCCCTCAAGCAGCAGCGCCCGGTCGATGGAGCTTTTCGACAGGTTCTCGATCGTCGACATCGCGCCCCATGCCACCAGCACCGCGCTGAGCGCAGCCGCGACAAAAACGGCCGTGACCAGCACGCCGGGCGTCTTGCGAAGTTCGGATATCTGCGGCAGGCGCATGTGGATTCTTCGTCCGGTTGCGTTTCGGATGGCGTTTCCTTACGGCCTGCGCGGGCGGGGCGCAATCACAGGAGCGCGGCAGCGGCAAGAAACAGCACAGGGATCAGCCCGGCATTTCGGTTCGACCGGAACAGCCGCAGGCAGGTGTCGGGGTCTTCGGTGTCGAGCACCCGCAATTGCCACGACAGGTGCCAGCCCATGAACCACGCGCCGCCCAGTGCCACCACCAGTGCCAGCGCCGAGCGGCCGGGCATGAAGGCGAGGATGATCGCCAGCGACAGCAGCACGACGGTGAGGATCAGGAAAGCACGCAACCACGGCACGGTGTGCTCGCCAAACAGCCGCGCGGTGGATTTCACCCCGATCAGGGCGTCGTCTTCCTTGTCCTGATGGGCATAGATCGTGTCGTAGAACAGCGTCCAGGCGATCCCGGCCAGATAGAGCGCCACGGCAGGCCAACCGAGATAACCGGTATGGGCGGTGTAGGCGAGCAGCGCACCCCAGTTGAAGGCTAGGCCGAGAAACACCTGCGGCCACCAGGTAAATCGCTTTGCGAACGGGTAGATCGCCACCGGTGCGAGCGAGACGATACCCAACAGGATAGCGTTGGGGTGGAAGGTGAGCAGGATCAGCAGCGCCACCAGCGCCTGTCCTGCAAGCCATCCAAGCGCCTGTTTCACGCTCACCTGCCCGGACGGGATCGGCCGCGACCGCGTGCGCTCGACGGCGCCGTCAATGTCGCGGTCGGTTATGTCGTTCCAGGTGCAGCCCGCGCCACGCATGAGCCACGCCCCGAGCGCGGTGCCCAGCGCGATCCACGCATCCTGCCAGCCAACGGTATTGGTCTCGCCGATGCCGAGCAGCAGGCCCCACCAGCAAGGGAGCAGCAAAAGCCATGTGCCGATCGGCCGGTCGGCCCGGCTGAGGCGCAGATAGGGCCGGCTCCACGCCGGGGCGCGCCGGTCGACCCAGTTGCCCTTCACCGCGTCGGCCACCTGTCCGTGAGGCTCTGGCATGTTCCGGTCCGCCGCCATATCGTGCCCCCATGTTGAGCCGCGAGAAAATTCGTCTCTTTGTAGACACACCGCTCGGTGAGGGGCAATCCGTCGATCTGACCCGTGATCAGGCGCACTACCTGTTCGGGGTGATGCGGCTTGCGCCCGGAGACCGCGTGGCGCTGTTCAACGGCCATGCCGGGGAGTGGTCGGCGGAGGTGGCGGCGGCAAGCAAGCGCGGCGGGCGGTTGGCGGTGCTGGGCCAGTCCGCGCCGCAGCTCGATCCGCCCGACCTCTGGCTGGTCTTTGCTCCGATCAAGAAGGCGCGCACCGATTTCATCGTCGAGAAAGCCGCCGAGCTGGGGGCCGCCCGCATCCTGCCGGTGCAGACCGAGTTCACCAATGCCGAACGCATCCGCCGCGACCGCTTGCAGGCCCATGCCGTCGAGGCCGCCGAGCAATGCGGCGGCACCTTCGTGCCAGAGGTGGCGGAACTACAGAAACTTGACCGGCTGCTCGCCGACTGGCCGGACGATCGCCAGATCATGTTTGCCGACGAGGCGCTGGTGGGCGCGCGTGAAACGCTGGGCACCGCGCAGGGCGGCAAATGGGCGATCCTGATCGGCCCCGAAGGCGGCTTTTCACAAGCCGAGCGCACCCGCCTGCACGCGATGAGCCAGGCCCACCCGGTCAGCCTCGGCCCCCGCATCCTGCGAGCCGACACCGCCGCCGTCGCCGCGCTCACGCTGTGGCAATCGACGCGCGGAGACTGGTGATGCTGCGCCCCGCCCGCCCCGGCGACGAGGCCGCGATTGACGCCTTTCTGGCGGACTACGCCGAAACCAGCATGTTTCTGCGCGGCAACCTGCACACTCTCGGGCTGTTCGACCGCGAAAGCCCGCACGGCACCGAATTCTGGCTTGCCGGTGATGCAAACGGCATCGCCGCCGTGTTCGGCCTGTCCAACGCGGGCTTTGCCATGAGCCAGGCCCCCGACGCGCCGCCGGCATTGTGGAGCGCCTTCGCGGCGGCGGTTGAGGGCCGCGCACTGGCCGGGATCACCGGCGAGGTGCATCAGGTGGCGCAGGCAAAACGTGCCCTTGGCGTCGATGCCGCAGACTACGCACTCGACCTTCCCGAACCGCTCTACCGGCTCGACCTCACGGCGCTGGCCGTGCCGGACCGGCCCGGCACGATTCGCCCGCCAACCGAGGCCGACGGCGCCCTGCTGTTCGACTGGACGCGCGCCTATTCCGCCGAGCTGCACATGAGCTCGCCCGAACGCCTCGACGAGGAAGCGCGGGGCCGCGCCCAGCACGCGCTGGCCTCGGGCAATGTGCGCCTGCTCGAGATCGACGCCACCCCGGTCGCGATGACGGCGACCAATGCCCGCCTGCCCGGCATGGTCCAGATCGGCGGCGTCTACACCCCGCCTGACCTGCGCGGCCGGGGCTATGCCCGCCGCGCCGTTGCCCTGCACATGGCCGAGCTGCGCCGCACCGGCGTCGCCACCGCGATCCTGTTCGCCTCCGGCCCTGCCGCCTGCCGCGCCTATGAATCCATCGGCTTCGCGCGTGTCGGCACCTATTCGCTGGCCATTCTCAAAGACCCGGTCACGATTGGAGCGGCGCCATGAGCTTTCTGCGCCCCGAAGCGATGCAGGCCATCAACCGATGGAGCGGCGCACTGTTCGCCGGCGCCGTGCTGGCGCTCGGCCTCTGGTGGGGGTTGACCTCGCTGGGCCTGATCAAGTGGATCGGCTGGCTGCTGGCCCTCGGCGGCGCGGCGCTGCTCTGGGCCTCCGCCCAGCGCGCGCGGTTTCGCGGCGGCCATGGCGGACTTGGCGTGGTCGAGGTGGACGAGCGCCAGATCGCCTATCTCGCTCCGGTCGGCGGCGGCATCGTTTCGCTGGATTCGCTCTCCGAGGTCGCCATCACCGTCGACCGCGCCGGCCTGCCGGTCTGGCGCTTCACCGCCGGGGCGGAGGTCTTGCGTGTGCCCACCAGCGCCGAGGGCACCGAAGCCCTGTTCGACGCGCTGACCGCCCTTCCCGGCGTCGACATCGAAGCGGCGATCCGCGCCAGCCGCAACCGGCTGCCTGACACCACCGTGATCTGGCGTAAACCCGTGCCTGCGCTGCATTGACACTTCCCGCCGCTTGGCTCACCACTTCAAGTCCTAACGCGAACATCCAGGGCCCGGAGGCCAGACATGTCTATTCCCCAGTCCGGCGGCGGCCCGATCGAGCGGCCCGAACAGCTTGCCGAATATCTTGAAAGCGGCTGCAAACCCATCGAGGAATGGCGCATCGGCACCGAGCACGAGAAGTTCGGCTACGACAAGAAAACGCTCCTGCCGCTGCCCTATGAGGGGCCGACCTCGATCAAGGCGATGCTGGAGGGCCTGCGCGACACCTTCGGCTGGTCGCCGATCCACGAGGGCGAACACATCATCGGGCTGGAGCTGAAAGGCGCGAATATCAGTCTCGAGCCGGGCGGCCAGCTTGAGCTGTCGGGCGCGCCGCTGGCGACGATCCACCAGACCTGCGACGAGGTGAACGAGCACCTGCGCGAGGTGCAGGCGGTGGCCAACCAGATCGGCGCCGGTTTCATCGGACTCGGCACCGCCCCGATCTGGTCGCAAGAACAGATGCCGATGATGCCCAAGGGGCGCTACAAGCTGATGACCGATTACATGGACAAGGTCGGCACCCTCGGCAAACAGATGATGTATCGCACCTGCACCGTGCAGGTGAACCTCGATTTCGCCTCTGAAGCCGACATGGTGAAGAAGTTCCGCGTGGGCCTTGCGCTCCAGCCGGTGGCAACGGCGCTGTTTGCCAATTCGCCCTTCCTCGATGGCAAGCCCAACGGCCACAAATCGTGGCGCTCACGGATCTGGCGCGATCTCGACCCGGCCCGCACCGGGATGCTGCCCTTCGTCTTCGAAGACGGCATGGGGTTCGAGCGCTACGCCGATTACGCGCTCGATGTGCCGATGTATTTCGTCTACCGCGATGGCAAATATGTTGACGCACGCGGCCAGTCGTTCCGCGATTTCATGAACGGCAAGCTGCCGGCGCTCCCCGGCCAGATCCCCACGCTCAGCGATTGGGCCGACCACCTGACCACCGTGTTCCCGGAAGTGCGGATCAAGAAATTCATGGAGATGCGCGGCGCCGATGGTGGCCCGTGGCGGCGCATCTGCGCCCTGCCCGCCTTCTGGGTCGGGATTCTCTACGACGATCTGGCGCTCGACGCCGCATGGGATCTGGTGAAGGACTGGGATGCTGAAACCCGCGAGGCATTGCGTGTTGCGGCCAGTGTCGACGGCCTGCAAGGCCAGGTCGGGGGGCTGCACATGCGGGTGCTCGCCGAAACCGTGCTCGACATCTCGCGCGGTGGCCTGCGCAGGCGCGCGCGCCCCGGCTTCGGGGGCATGGTGCCGGACGAGCGCCACTTCCTGACCGCGCTGGAAGACAGTGTCGAAGACGGGATGACCCCCGCCGACGAATTGCTGGAACACTACTGGGGCGACTGGAACGAAGACCTCAGCCGCATCTACGCCGAATATAGCTACTAGGCTGGGCAGGCACTCATCTCGTCGGAAATCCTGACGGTCCGGGGGGACGGGCCCCCCGGGTCCTGAAGCTCATTCGCGCGGAACGCTCGGGATCGACGAGGCCGTGAGCCCCGCGCCGCCGCCATGGATTTCGTCGCCGCCAAGCGGGTCGGGCCCAAAGCGGTTGGCGCCGCGGGTGCCCTCAGTCGCATACCAGACAATGAGGATGATCCAACCGACAATCGGGATCAGCCAGATCAGGATCCACCAGCCCGACTTGTCACGGTCATGCAGCCGACGCACCGCCACCGCAAGGCCCGGCAGCAAAACGGCAAGCCCGAAAATTCCGGAGAGGATAGGCGTGTCGGTTGACCCCGAAAAGCTGCCCGGCGCCACCTCGGTGGTGCCAAAGAGCGCGATATCAATCCAGCTCAGCACCATGTTGGTGACAAAGACGAACAGCGCCCACCACCAGAACTCCGACCGCGCTGCGCGCCCCGAAAAGGTGACATACTTCGAGAAACAGGTCTTGACGGCTTGTCCGAAAGTCATGGTTCACGATCCCTCTTTTCTGAAATAATTTCCCCGATCGTGCGCCCGATCAGGGCCAAAATCAACCGTCGCGTGATCTGACACAGGCGATCCGTTCGGGCGGGTCAACGCCGTTGTGGCGGCCGGCTCCCCGGATTGCGAGACCCTTTCGAAGCACCCGACCCGGCGTTATCCGGCGGTCACTTCTTTCCGATCTTCGGCTCCTCGCCGCGCAGCAACCGGCCGATATTGGCGCGGTGGCGTTCGAAGATCAGCGCCGCGAGCAGCAGCGCCAGGATGAAAATATCGCCCCGTCCCAGAACCAGCGCCCAGATCGGCGCAAGCGCCGCCGCCGCCAGCCCGGCCAGCGACGAGATCCGAAACAGCGCCGCCGTCACCAGCCAGGTCGCCATCGCGGCAAGCCCGACCGGCCAGGCGATGGCGAGCATTGTGCCAAGCCAGGTTGCCACCCCCTTGCCACCGAGAAAGCCGATATAGACCGGAAACAGGTGCCCGAAATAGGCGAACAGCCCCGCCACCTGCGCCGCGTCATCGCCCAGAACCGCCCGCGCCACCAGCACCGCAAAAGCGCCCTTGCCGACATCGCCGATCAGCGTGAGCGCGGCAGCGATCTTGTTGCCGGTGCGCAAGACATTGGTGGCGCCTATATTGCCCGAGCCGATCCGGCGGATATCGCCAAGCCCGAAAAGCCGCGCCCAGACCACGCCGAACGGCACCGACCCGAGCAGATAGCCGAGTAGCGCGGTGAGCGCGAGGAGCGGAAGCGAGGTGGTGATCTCGGGCATGGCTTTCTATCTCCCGGCAAGGGGGGCTTCGGCAAGCAAAAAAGGGGCAGGCCCGTATCGCCGAGGGTTGTTTCTTTGGTCCTGAAATACCTTCGGGGGGTCTGGGGGGCAGACAGCCCCCCGGCTGGTCGGCGTCAGCCAAATACCCTTGTGCCGCCCACCCAGGTGCCAAGCACGCGGCCCTGCATCCTTGCCTCGTCGAAAGGCGTGTTTTTCGATTTCGAGCGCAGCGTGAAACGGTCGAGGACGAACGGCGCGTCGGGGTCGAACAGCACCAGGTCGGCCGGCGCGCCGCTCTCCAGCGACCCGCCGGGAAGCCCGAAGCGCCGCGCCGGATTCAGCGACAAGGCCCGCCACAGCTCCGGCAGCGTGATCGCCCCGGCATGGACAAGCCGCATCGCGGCAGGCAGCAGCGTTTGCAGCGCCACCGCGCCGGAGGCCGCTTCCTCGAAGGGCAGGCGTTTGCTTTCCTCGTCCTGCGGCGTGTGCATCGACGAGATCACGTCGATCAACCCCGACGCCACCGCCTCGACCATCGCCACCCGGTCGTCTTCCGAACGCAGCGGCGGCTTGAGCTTGAAGAAGGTGCGATAATCGCCCACGTCGAGCTCGTTGAGGGTGAGGTGGTGGATATTGACCCCGGCGGTCACGTCCAGCCCGGCGGCCTTGGCGCGCGCCAGCACCGGCAGCGCCACCGCGGCAGACAGATTGTCGGCGTGGTAACGCGCGCCGGTCATCTCCACCAACGCCATGTCGCGCTCCAGCCCCATCCGCTCGGCCATCGGCGAAACGGCGGGCAGCCCGCGCAGGCTGGCGAACTTGCCGCTGGTTACCGCCGCCCCGTGCGAAAGCTGCGGCTCCTGCGGATGCGCCATCACCAGCGCACCAAGCTGGCGGGCATAGGTCAGCGCGCGGGTGAACACCTTGGTGTCGGTCACCACGTGGTCGCAATCGGTGAAGGCCACCGCGCCGGCATCCATCAGGAAACCGATCTCGACCATCTCGCGGCCGTCGCGGCCCTTGGTAAGCGCAGCCATCGAGTGCACCCGCACCGGGGCGACTTCGCGGGCACGGCGGGTGACGAAATCGAGCACTTCGGGCGTGTCGATCGCGGGCGTGGTGTCGGGGCGCGTGACCATCGTCGTCACCCCGCCAGCGGCGGCGGCGGCCCCGGCGGTGCGAAAGCTCTCCTTGTGCCGCTCGCCCGGCTCACCGACCTTGACGCCGATATCGACGATGCCGGGCGCAAGGCACTTGCCGCCGCAATCGACGAGTTCGCCACGCGGCGCCAGATCGCGCCCGGCGATCTCGCCCGCCTCGACGGTGAGCGTGCCGATCTCGTCGCGGCCCGCTTCCGGGTCGATCAACCGGGCATTGGTGAAGGTGATCGTGGTCATCGGTTCCCCTCGATCTGGGTCAACAGGATGTCGCGCGCGGCGGCGGCGGCGTCAAGCCGCTCGAAGTGCAGCCGGTCGCCCTTTGCCGTAATCGTCACCGTATCGCCATTCTGCGCGACCGCGACGCCCGGTCCGAGCGGCACGGCGGTTCGGTATGGCCCCGACAGCGCAATGGCGCGGTGCGAGGTGACGCCATAGCTCGTGCGCCGATCGCGGGCGCGGGCGCGGCGGCGCTCGAGGATCGTCAGCCGCAGCCCCAGATAGGTCAGCAGCGCCGCACCGGCAATCAAGCCAAGCACGCTGCAATGCCAGAACAGGATATGGCCACGGGTGATCGCCAGAAATCCGGCAAGAACCACGACCGGCGGCGTCGCGAGGAAATACAGGCTGGCGCGAATCCGCGCCCGCGCCGGCACCCCGCGGCCCGGCAGCGGGTGCCCGGTCCAGATCAGCTTTTCGCCCGGCTCCAGTATCCCGGCGATGTCGGGTCGCACGCTCATGCCTCGTCCGCCCCATCCGCGCGTTCGGCCCGGCGCTGCACCGTGCGCATCAGCCCGTAGACCTTGCCCGCCTCGTTGATCCGCTCGAAGCCGATATCGACGTTGTAGCGCCGCCCCTTGGTGCCGCGTCGCTCTTCGCTGGCGAAGGTGACCGAGCCGGGCGATCCCTCACGCCAGCTCAGCCGCGCCCGCGCATCAATGGCGTAGCTGTCGAGCGTCCGGCTCTTGAGCGGCAGATCGGTGGCGATGAAGGCGCGCCGGTCGGTCAGGGTATACCACGTGCCACGCCGCTTCACCGTGTCGCGGATCGTGGCGCTGTAGATGATCCCGAGCCCGGCGCTGAAATGGATCAGCCCGAACATCCAGAAAATGCCGCCGCTCTGCGCCGCCATCACCATCCAGAACAGCGCGAACCCGGTAAAAAACACACCGAATATCGTCATTGGAATCTGGCCGAGCGTGAAGTGAAAGCCCTGATCCGGGCGCCCCTGCCAGAGAATGCGCTCATCATCGTCGAGAATGCCGGACCACCCGGCGGGGGGATCGCGCAGCGCCGCCCCGGCATGGCTTGCCTTGTCGCTCGTCTCGGTCATGGCCTCGTCCATGGTGGTTCCAGCGCCTATCGGTATAGGCGGGTGCCGCGCATCGGGCAACGACGCTAGACCGCACCCATGATCGTTTCGCCCACCGCTTTCGGGTCAGACTGATACTTGATCATGAACTTCTCGCCCTTGCGGGTCACCACCTGCGCGGCCGAGAAGATCGTGCGCACCCGCGCGATCTCGCTGCGCGGAACGCTCATCCCCGCCGGGGTGATCAGCCGCCGGTCGGTGAGCTGCCACGTCATGCCGACCTGCTCGGAGGCGACGTAGAAGCCGCGCACCGCGATGGCAAAGACCGCGCCCACGGGGCCGGTCCAGTAATGCGGATTGTCCATCGCGATCAGCACCCCCGCCGCACCGACCGAGCCGAGGGCGGCGAGCATCACGTGCTCCTTGATGTAGGTGGCGAGGTTGCCGGTAAAGCTGGCAACGAGGGTCTCGCCATCGGCAAGGGAGGGCAACGGATCAGACATGGGGCGGCTCCGGTCTCGGGTCAGGCGTGGGTAGACGGATTTCGCCGCTCATACCAGCGCCAGCACAAGCGCGGCGAGAACGATCAGCGCAAAGATGGTCAGGATCAGCGGACGGCGGGTGGCGGGCGCCGGGGCGGGTGCAGGCGCGATATGCCCGGTGGTGCTGGCGCTTGGCCGGTGCGGCGTGGCTGGGGAAAGGGACTGGCGCGCGCTGTAGCGCCCGACGAATTTCAACGGCCGGCCGGGCGAAAACCGCCCCGGCCGTTCGCTCAGCGCCCCCGACAGCACCAGCACGACCGCCCCGCGGAGCGCATCGAGCTTGCCGGCATCGGCGTCGACCTGCCCGGCATCCATCCCGTGGGCATCGGCAAGGTAGCGGCGCAGCCCGCCGGGGCCGAGATCGCCCGCCTCGAACACCTGCACATGAGCCGGATCGAGCGGCCCGGCGCCAAGCGCCGCCTCCAGCGGCCAGTCGCGCGCCGGGCTGCCGGGGCGCGGCGGCTCCCAGCGGGCAAGTTCGTCGGCGGTCACGAACAGCGAAAACAGCCACAGCTCGCGCAATCCGGTGTCCGGGCCGATGTCGAGCGGATCGGTCATGCCATCGCACTCCGGGGCGCCGGGGCCTCGCTGAGGTTGCGCGCCAGAAGCTCCATCGCCGCCATCCGCACCGCCACGCCCATTTCCACCTGCTCCTGGATCACCGAGCGGTTGATGTCGTCTGCGATCACCCCGTCGATCTCGACACCCCGGTTCATCGGGCCGGGATGCATCACGATGGCGTCGGGCTTGGCATAGCTGAGCTTCTCGGCGTCCAACCCGTAGCGGTGATAATACTCCCGCTCAGAGGGAATGAAGCCGCCATCCATCCGTTCTTTCTGGAGCCGCAGCATCATCACCACATCGGCGTCCGCCAGCCCTTCGCGCATGTCGTCGTAGACCTCGACGCCAAACTCGTCGATCCGCGCCGGCATCAGCGTTGCCGGGCCGACGAGCCGCACCCGGTTTTCCATCTTGCCGAGCAGGATCAGGTTTGACCGCGCCACCCGGCTATGGGCGATATCGCCGCAGATCGCGATGGTGAGCCGGTGCAGCCGCCCCTTTTCGCGCCGGATCGTGAGCGCGTCGAGCAGCGCCTGCGTCGGGTGTTCGTGGCGGCCATCGCCGGCATTGAGCACGGCGGCATTTACCTTTTCGGCCAGCAGGTTCACCGCGCCGGAACTGGGGTGGCGCACCACCAGAAGATCGGGGTGCATCGCGTTCAGCGTCAGCGCCGTGTCGATCAGGGTCTCGCCTTTTTTGATCGAACTGGCCTGCATTGCCATGTTCATCACGTCCGCCCCAAGGCGTTTGCCCGCGATCTCGAAGCTCGCCTGCGTCCGCGTCGAGTTCTCGAAGAACATGTTGATCTGGGTCAGCCCCTGAAGCACCTTCGAGCGCTTTTTCGGCTGGCGGTTGAGATCGACATAGGTCTCGGCAAGGTCGAGCACGGTGGTGATCTCGTCGGGCGCGAGCGGTTCGATCCCGAGCAGGTGGCGGTGGCGGAAGGTCATGGTCAGCGCTCCCCGGTTTACCGGGGTGATATAGCCCACGCGGGCGGCGGGCAAGGGCAGGCGTCGCGGCGCTGGTGAGGCCGCCGCGCATACGGTAGCCTCAGCGCATGGATTCGGCACAGGACTGGCACGGCGCGAAGGCGCTTCTGGAATGGTATCTGGAACTCGGCGCGGTTGACGCGGTGGGCGACGATGCCATTGACCGCTACACGCTGGACGAAACCGCGCCGAAGATCGCCAAACCGGCCGCCACGCCAGAGGCGCACCGGGCGCCGTTGGAGCTTGTGACGGTCGATCACGCCGCCGAGGCCGCGCGCCTTGCCGCCGGCGCGCAGGATCTCGCGGCGCTTGCCGATGCGATGCGCGGCTTCGAGGGGCTGGAGCTGAAAAAGGGCGCGCGCAATTTCGTCTTTTCCGACGGCAATCCGGCGGCGCGGGTGATGATCGTGGGCGAGGCGCCGGGCGCCGACGAAGACCGGATCGGCCGCCCCTTCGTGGGCCGCGCCGGGCAATTGCTCGACCGGATGCTCGCCGCCATCGGGCTTGACCGCACGAGCCCCGACGCCGCGCGCGCGGTCTACATCACCAACGTGTTGCCGTGGCGCCCGCCTGCCAACCGCACCCCGACCGGCGACGAGATCGCGCTGATGCTGCCCTTCCTCGAACGTCACATCGCGCTGGCAAGCCCGGACGTGCTGATCCTGATGGGCAACGTCCCCTGCGGCGCGTTGCTCGGGCGCACCGGCATCCTGCGGATGCGCGGCACCTGGACCCAGGCGCTCGATCTGCCGGTCATGCCGATGACGCACCCGGCCTATCTGCTCAGAAACCCCGCCGCCAAACGCGAGGCCTGGGCCGACCTTCTCGAAATTCAGGCAAAGCTGAGGGAGACGCGATGAAAATCCTGGCCTTTTCCGATCTGCACATGGCCCGCGCCCGGGCGCAGGATATCGTCGCCGCCAGCCGGGCCGCCGATCTCGTCATTGGCGCGGGCGATTTCTGCAACATGCGCAAGGGCATTGCCGAAGCGATGAAGATGCTCGCCGGGATCGAAAAGCCGCTGGTGCTGGTGCCCGGCAACAATGAAAGCGAAGACGAGCTGCGCATGGCCGCGCCAGACAGCGCATATGTGCTGCACGGGCAGGCGCTCGAAATCGGCGGGCTGCGCCTCTTTGGCCTTGGCGGCGGCATCCCCGTCACCCCCTTCGGGGCGTGGAGCTGGGATTTGCCCGAAGACGAGGCGGCCGACCTGCTCGCCGGGGCCGACGGGGCCGACGTGATCATCTCGCATTCGCCGCCCAAAGGCATCGCCGACCGCACCTCGGATGGCATATCCGTTGGCTCCGTTTCGGTGCGCGACGCCATCGCGCGGGTGCAGCCAAAGGTCACGCTCTGCGGCCATATCCACGATTGCTGGGGCGAGGAGGGCTTGATAGGCAAGACCCTGGTCAGGAACCTTGGCCCCACCGTCAACTGGCTGGAGATTTAGGCCATGAACCAGATCACCGACGCCGAAGACCGCCAGTTCATTCCCGTCCGCATCGCCGTTCTCACCGTCTCGGATACCCGCAGCCTTGCCGAAGACCGCTCCGGCGATACGCTGGCGGCACGGCTTGAGGCGGCCGGGCACATCCTTGCCGACCGCGACATCGTGACCGACGACCGGGGCAAGATCGCCGACAAGCTCAGAGCATGGAGCCTCGACCCCGAGATCGACGTGGTGATCTCGACCGGCGGCACCGGGCTGACCGGGCGCGACGTGAGCGTCGAGGCGCATCGCGACGTTTATGAAAAAGAGATCGACGCCTTCGCCACGATCTTCGCACTGGTAAGCTACAACAAGATCGGCACCAGCGCGGTGCAGTCGCGCGCCACCGGAGGCGTGGCCAACGGCACCTACCTGTTCGCCCTGCCCGGCTCCACCGGCGCCTGCAAGGACGCGTGGGACGAGATCCTCGCACCGCAACTCGACTACACCCATCCGCCCTGCAATTTCGTCGAGATTTTTCCCCGGCTCGACGAACACAAGCGACGGAAGTGATCTTCGCGCACGTTTAACAGCGTAACGGCTATGTCATTGCTGCCCGATTGCGCGGCTGCGCGCGCGGGGTAAGACTATCCGAACATGCATCTGAGGGACGTCTATTCATGAGTTTTCTGCGCCATAGCCTGACCGGGCTCTTCCTTGTTGCGCTGACCGTGGCGCTGCTCGCCCTCGCCGGGCAAACCCTGCGCAGCGCCGTTGAAGAACGGCTGGCGCGCGAGACCCGGTCAAACCCGGCGCGCGAACGGGTCTACTCGGTCAACGTGGTCACGGTGCAGCCCGAGCAGATCGTGCCGGTGCTGGAAGCCTTCGGCGAGGTTCGCGCCCGGCGAACGCTGGAGCTGCGCGCGCAGGTCGGCGGGCCGGTTGTCGAACTGGGGCAGGGCTTCGAGGAAGGTGGCCGCGTCGAGGCCGGGCAGTTGTTGCTGCGGGTCGATCCGACCAACCTCGAGGATGCGCTGGCGCTTGCCCGCACCGGGATGGCCGAGGCCGAAGCCGAGAAGCGCGAGGCGACGGCGGCGCTGGAGATTGCCCGCGACGATCTTGCCAGCGCCCGCAAGCAGGCGGAGCTGCGCGCGCAGGCCCTCACTCGCCAGCAAGACCTTGCGGCGCGTGGCGTCGGCACCGAGGCGGCGATCGAAACCGCCGCGCTGTCGGCGGCGAGCGCCGAACAGGCCGTGCTGTCGCGCCGCTCGGCGCTGGCAACGGCCGAGGCCCGCGTGACCCAGGCCGACAACACCCTGTCGCGCCAGCAGATCGCGCTCGACGAGGCCGAGCGTCGGCTGGCCGAAACCGAGGTGCGGGCCGCCTTTTCCGGCACCCTCACCGATGTCGCCGCGATCGAGGGCCGGGTGGTGACCGCCAACGAACAGATCGCCACGCTGGTCGACCCCGACGCGCTGGAAGTCTCGTTCCGGCTGTCGACGGCGCAATATGCAAGGCTGCTCGCGGAAGACGGCGCGCTGGTGCAGGCCGAGGTGACAGTGCGGCTCGCGGTCTCGGGCGTCGATCTGGAAGCCAACGGACATATCGAACGCGAAAGCGCCGTGGTGGGCGATGGCCAGACCGGGCGGCTCCTGTTCGCCCGGCTCGAAGGCGCCCCCGGCTTTCGCCCCGGCGATTTCGTAACGGTCGAAACCCGCGAACCGCCGCTGCGCGGCGTGGCGCAGTTGCCCGCAAGCGCGATCGGTGCCTCCGACACCGTGCTTGTGCTTGGCGACGAAGACCGGCTGGAAGAGCTGCCGGTGCGGGTCTTGCGGCGGCAGGGCGAGATGGTGCTGGTGCGGGCGGGCGATCTTGCCGGGCGCGAAGTGGTCACCGAACGCACCCCGATGCTGGGCGCGGGGATCGGGGTCAAGCCGTTCCGCCCCGCCGATTCCGAAGGCGCGGCGCAGAGCATCATGGACGAATCCACCATGATCACGCTCGACGACGACACCCGCGCCAAGCTCATCGCCTTCGTGACCGATGGCAGCGACATGGGCCCGGCGGCGCGCGAGCGCATCCTTTACCGGCTGAACCAGCCCGAGGTGGCCGAGCAGTTGGTCACCCGCCTTCAGAAGCAGATGGGGGAATAAACGATGGCCGCCAATCCCACCGCTGCGGCGCGCGGCATCCTGAGCTACTTCACCCGCCATGCCACCGCCGCCAACCTGTTGCTGGTGGTGCTGATCGCGGTGGGGATCGCCACCCTGCCGCGGATGCGGGCGCAGTTCTTTCCCGATGTGGTCGTCGATAACGTCAACGTCACGGTGACCTGGTCCGGCGCCGGGGCCGAGGATGTCGACGCCGCCATCGTGCAGGTGCTCGAACCGACGCTGCTTGCCGTCGAGGGCGTCGCCGGCTCGACCTCTCGCGCCTCCGAAGGGCGCGCCCGCATCCAGCTCGAGTTTGAACCCGGATGGGACATGGGCCGCGCCACGACCGATGTGGAGGAAGCCGTCGCCGGAGCCGGCAGACTGCCAGACGATGCCGACGATCCCGATATCAGCCGCTCCGAGTGGCGCGATCCTGTTACCGATGTGGTGATCACCGGGCCGGTCGGGCTCGACCAGATCGCACGGTTCGGCGATGAAATGGTCGCGCGGCTCTTTGCCGAAGGCGTCAGCCGGACCACGATCCGCGGCGTTGTCGCCCCGCGCACGGTGGTCGAGGTGACCTCGGCCCAGCTTATCCACAACGATGTGACCCTGACCGAGATCGCCAACGCGATCGGCGCGGAAGCCGCTGCCGATCCCGCCGGCAACGTCGCCTCCGGGTCCGCCCGCGTGCGCACCGGCGTGGCCAAGCGCAGCCCCGAACAGATCGAGTCCATCGTCCTGCGCTCCAACCCCGACGGCTCGAAGATCACCATCGGTGACGTGGCGCGGATCTACGTCGAGGGCACCGACCGCAACGTGGCCTTCTTCGTCAATGGCGAGAGCGCGATCTCGATCAGCGTCAACCGCTCCGCCCAGGGCGACGCGATCGGCATTCAGCGCACCGTCGAGGACGTGGCCGCCGACATGATGCTGAGCCTGCCCGAAGGTGTGAAGATCGACCTGATCCGCACCCGTGCCGAGGTCATCACCGCGCGATTGCAGATCCTGCTGGAGAACGGCCTGATGGGGCTTGGCCTTGTCCTCGTGCTGCTGTTTCTGTTTCTCAACAGCCGCACCGCCTTCTGGGTCGCGGCGGGTATTCCGGTGTCGATGCTCACCGCGGTTTCGATCATGTATATGATGGGCCTGTCCTTCAACATGATCTCGATTTTCGCCCTGATCATCACCCTCGGGATCGTCGTCGACGATGCCATCGTGGTCGGCGAACATGCCGATTTCCGCTCGCGGCATCGCGGCGAAGGCCCGGTAACCGCGTCTGAAACCGCCGCGCGGCGGATGTTTCCGGCGGTGTTCTCGGCCACGCTCACCACCATCATCGCCTTCTTCGGCCTCACCGCCATCAGCGGGCGTTTCGGCGACATGATCGAAGACGTTCCGATTACCGTGATCGCGGTTCTGGTCGCCTCGCTGGTCGAGTGCTTTTTGATCCTGCCCAACCACATGGCCCATGCACTGACCCATTCCAGGGAGCACCATTGGTATGACTGGCCGTCGCGGCAGGTAAACAAGGGCGTGCGTTTCGTGCGCGAAAAACTGTTTCGGCCGCTGATCCGGCTGGTCATTGTCGCCCGCTATCCGGTGATCGCCGGCGTGCTTGTGCTGCTGTCAAGCCAGGTCGCGTTGCTGGTCAAGGGCGATGTGACCTTCCGTTTCTTCGATGCCCCCGAACGCACCGACGTGACCGCCAACTTCGCGATGGCGCCGGGGGCGACGCGAGAAGACACGCTGGCGCAGCTCGCTCTCGTGCGCGACTCGGTGGAGGCCTATGGCCGCGAGATCGAGGCCGAGACCGGCACCAACCCGATCCTCTACGTGCTCGGTCAGGTCGGCGGCAATGCCGGGCGCGGGCTTGCCTCGGCGGAGGACAAGGACCCCGAGCAACTCGGCGCGGTCACCATCGAACTCAACGATGCCGACAGCCGCCCGTTCAGCTCGTTCACCTTTGTCGGTGAAGTGCAACAACGGGTTGCGCGCCACCCCTTGCTCGAAGAGCTGAGCTTTCGCGGCGGGCGGTTCGGCCCCGGTGGCGACGCGCTCGATGTCGAGCTGACCGGCGCCGATGCCGAGGTGCTCAAAGCCGCCGCCGAGGCGTTGAAGACCGCCGTCAACCAGTTCCCTGAAGTGTCGGCGGTCGAAGACAGCCTCGCCTACGACAAAGCCGAACTGGTGCTGGAGCTTACCCCGCAGGGCAAGGCGCTGGGCTTCACCATCGACGCGCTTGGCAACGAGCTGCGCAAGCGCCTGAGCGGGATCGAGGCCGCCACCTACCCCGACGGGATGCGCTCCGCCTCGATCCTCGTGCGCCTGCCGGACGACGAGCTTTCCGCCGACTTCCTGAGCAGCACGATGCTGCGCGCCTCGGCGGGCACCTACGTTCCGCTGTCGGACATCGTGACCTCGACCCGCAAGACCGGGTTCTCGACCGTGAACCGCGAGAACGGCCTGCGCATCGTGTCCGTCACCGGCGATATCGACGAGAGCGACCCCGCCCGCGCCGAAGAGATCACCCGCACGATCCAGACCGAGATCCTGCCGAAAGTGGCCGAAGACCACGGCATCACCTTCCGGGTCTCGGGCCTGTCCGAGCAGCAAGACCGCTTTCTGGAAGACGCGCGCTTCGGGCTGTTGATGACGCTGGTCGGGATCTTCCTGACGCTGGCCTGGATCTTCTCAAGCTGGACCCGCCCGCTGGTGGTGATGGCGATCATCCCCTTCGGCCTGATCGGCGCGATCTGGGGGCATTCGGCTTGGGGCATCCCGATGAGCATGTTCTCCATCGTCGGGATGATCGGGATGGTGGGGATCATCATCAACGATTCCATCGTGCTGGTAAGCACCATCGACGAATATGCCGAAGACCGCGACATCCGCACCGCCATCGTCGACGCGGTTGCCGACCGGTTGCGCCCGGTGTTCCTCACCACCGCGACCACGGTCCTTGGCCTCGCGCCGCTGCTGTATGAAACGTCGAGCCAGGCGCAGTTTCTCAAGCCCACGGTGGTGACCCTGGTCTACGGCCTCGGCTTCGGCTTCGTGCTGGTGCTGCTGATCGTGCCCGCGCTGGTCGCCGCGCAAGCCGATCTCCGGCGCCAGATGCGCGCCTTGCGGCGGATGTTTCGCCTGCGCCATCGCGGCACCCGAGGCGCGGCGCTCACGGTCAGTCTGACCGGCGTGGCGCTTGCCGTGCTCTTCGCGCTGACTCTGGGCTGGACCCTTGTCACCGGCGGGTTGCCGGGCGATCTGCTGGCCGAAACCGCACCGATGCTGGCGGCCACCGGCCTGTTCGTGCTTGGTGCGATGCTGGTGACCGGCGCGGTCTGGGCAGCGGCAATGCTTGCCCATTGGCGGTATCTGCGCCGCAGCGCCGCGCGGCGGCGGCCGGCCTAGCGGACCCGCGCGCAGCCCTGAATATCGACCGCCCGCCCCTGCGCCAGCACGGTCAGGCGCAGGCCTTCGGGATCGAACTCGAAGGGCTGCGCTTCGGGCGGCACGAGGTCGGCGGTGGCGGTCAGCATGTTCTCGGCCCGCCGCGTCATCGCCTCCGACACCCAGATTGCCGAATCCTGGGTTTCAAACACCGTTATCTCGTTCGCCCCGACCGGAGGCAGATCGATCTTCGCGGTTACCCGAAGCCCGTCGGCAATCGGCTCGATGGTGCAGCGCGCCGACACCACCCCGCCCTCTTCGGCGGTATCCGGGCGCTGGTCGAGCGCGGCGGCGATGCGCAGATCGTGGTCGACCACTGCCGTTGGCAGCACAGCCGACACATGGGTTTGCATCGGCATACAGATATCCTGGCAAATGCCCATGGCCAGCGCACCGTCCAGCACCACCGGCGCGTCTGGATCGAGCGGCACGATCTCAAGCGGCAGCACCAGCTCGCCGTGATAGCCAAGCGTCGTCATCCCGTTGGATGTGAACACATCGGGCACCGGCCAGTGAGGCCGCAATTCGGCAAGGTTTTCAGACCCCGACCAATCGAATTGCGGCGGCAGCCCGGCCTCGCCCGGCGCGCGCCAATAGGTTTTCCAGCCATCGTCAAGGGTGATGCGCAGGGCAGCCATATGGCTGCCGCCCTTGGCGCGCCAGCCGGGCAGGATGTCGGCCTCGGCGTGACTGCCGACATGGCCGTCAGCGATCAGCGGAAAGGCGGTGAGCGCCGCGGTGGCGAAGGGGATGGCAAATCGAAACATGACCCCCGATATAGGGCCGCCGCTGCGAAGGGGAAGTCACTTTCGCGCGAATGCGCCGAGAGGCGGGGCGTGGCGCTTCGCCACTTGTATTGCCCCCCGGTCTACCCCCATCTTTGGCATATGGGCCAGACCGACACCTCGACCGACCTGACGGGCAAGCTGCTCGTCGCCATGCCCGGCATGGGCGACCCGCGCTTTGAACACGCGGTGGTGATGCTCTGTGCGCATTCCGACGAGGGCGCGATGGGGCTCATCATCAACAAGCAGGTGCCGGAGCTGATGCTGGACGACCTGCTGGAGCAGCTCGAAATCGCCAAGGGCGCGGGCAGCCATGGCCGTGGCGTTCATTTCGGCGGGCCGGTGGAAGGCGGGCGCGGCTTCGTGCTGCACTCGTCCGACTATCTCGGACAGCAGGCGACGATGCGGATCGACGACCGCTTCGGCATGACCGCGACACGGGATATCCTTGTCGAGATCGCCCATGGCCGCGGGCCACGCAACGCCCTGACCGCGCTCGGCTATGCCGGTTGGGGGCCGGGGCAGCTTGAAAGCGAGATCCGCCAGAACGCCTGGCTGACGGTCGATGCCGATCTGGATATCGTTTTCGAGACCGACGACGCGGTGAAATGGGCCGGCGCGCTGAAGTCGATCGGGATCAACCCCTCGATGCTGTCGGCAGAGGGTGGCAGCGCCTGAGAGCCTAGCCCGCGCGCGCGCCAAGGGCGTCGTTCAGCGCCGCAACATGGGCCCGAAATCCGGCGGCATCCTCGCCGATCAGCGCGTCGAGTTCCCGCTGGTAATCCGCCGCGATCGGGGCCAGAACCTCGATCATCGCCTCGCCCTTCGGGGTCAGCGACAATTCCACCAGTCGCCGGTCGGCCGCGCTCACCACCTTGGTGATATAGCCAGCCGCTTCGAGCCGCGACGCCGCGCGGCTGACCTTGGGCTTGTCCAGACCGACGCGCTCGTGAATTTCGCGCACCGAGACCGCCGCTTGCTGGCTCAGATGCGCAACCACCCGCCACTCGGCCACCGAGATGCCGTAGCGCTCGCGGTAATGCCGCGCGAAGGCCGCGCTGACCCGACGCGACAGTTCGGAAATCTGATAGGGCAGAAAATCGTCAAGGTTGAAGTTCGTCACGGTTATCCCTTTCCGCGTTGCCCCGATATGACCGCAGCCGCCCCTGCTGTGCAAGCCCCGGACTTGCACGTCGGACCGCACCAGTGTCATCTGGCGCGAACCAGACGGGGAGGACGAGATGCGCGCCGGGATATTTATGCTGTTGCTCGGCTATGTGCTGAGCCAATTCTACCGCGCATTCCTGCCGGTGATGACGCCCGTGCTCACGGCCGATCTGGGGGCGACGCCGGAAAGCCTCAGCCGCGCCTCGGGGCTGTGGTTTCTGACCTTCGCGGCGATGCAGATCCCGATCGGCTGGGCGCTTGACCATCTCGGTCCGCGCCGGACATCGGCCGCGGTTCTGGCAGTCGGCGGAGGCGGTGGGGCAATCGTTTTCGCGCTGGCCACGCAGCCCTGGCACATCCAGGCGGCGATGGTGCTGCTCGGCGCGGGATGCGCGCCGGTGCTGATGGGCACCTATTTCATCATCGCCAAGAGCTTCTCGCCCCGCGTTTTCGGCACCCTTGCCGGCGCTGTGATCGGGGTTGGCTCGATCGGCAATATCGCAGGCTCCCTGCCGATGGCCTGGGCCGTCGATGCCTTCGGGTGGCGCGAAACGCTCTGGGGCCTCGCCGGCGTCACCCTCGCCGTCGCCCTGCTGATCTTCGCGGTGGTGCGCGATCCGGCGCGGGCGGCGAACCATGCCGATCAGAAAGGCTCGGTGCTGACATTGCTGAAAATGCCGGCGCTCTGGGCGATCTTCCCGTTGATGTTCGTCAACTACGCGCCCTCTGCCGGGCTGCGCGGGCTCTGGGCCGGGCCTTACATGTCAGACATATTCGGGATGGATGCGGGCGGAATCGGCATGGTCACCCTCGCCATGGGGATCGCGATGATCATCGGCAATTTCGCCTATGGCCCGCTCGACCGCGTCTTCAACACCCGCAAATGGGTGGTGTTCTGGGGCAACCTGGCCTCGGCGGCATCGCTCCTGCTGCTTTGGGCCTTCCCGGCCAACAGCGTCTGGATCGCGACGGTTCTGATCGCCGCGGCGGGCCTGTTCGGGGCATCGTTTCCCGCGATCATGGCCCATGCCCGCAGCTTCTACCCGCCGCATCTGACCGGCCGTGGCGTGACCCTGCTCAACCTGTTCGGGATCGGCGGCGTCGGCGCCTTCCAGTTCAGTTCGGGCTGGGTCTTCGAAGGCGCGCAGGTCGCGGGCGACCCGGTAGCGGCCTACAGGGTGCTGTTCCTGTTCTTCGCACTTCCGGCGCTGGCGGGAACATTGCTCTACCTGTTCAGCCGGGATCGGCTGGACTGACGGTGGACCGGGGGGGGTTCACACCCCCCCGACCCCCGTGGGATATTTTCAGCAAGATGAAAGGGATCAGGCGGCCTTGCTGCGGCGCGGACGGCGGCGCTTCTGGCCCTGTCCCTGGCCTTTCGGCGCGGCATAGCCGCTCGCTTTTGCCTTCGGAGCGCCGCGGCGATTGCCGCCGCCACCACCGCCACCGCGGCCTTGCCGCGTGGGCGGGTCGACCTCTTCGGGGCGGTCGCCGCCAAGAACCGGGATCGAGACTTTCATCACCTTCTCGATCTGCTTGAGCAGCCCGATCTCTTCTCCGGTCACGAAGGCGATCGCATCGCCCCCGGCCCCGGCACGCGCGGTGCGGCCGATCCGGTGAACGTAGTTCTCGGCCACTTCCGGCAGGTCGAAGTTGTAGACATGAGAAACGCCGGGAATGTCGATCCCGCGTGCCGCCACGTCGGTTGCGACGAGAATGCGCGCCTGGCCGTCGCGGAAGGCCTTGAGCGCGCGGTCACGCTGGCCCTGGCTCTTGTTGCCATGGATCGAAACGGCATCGTAGCCGCTCGCCACGAGGTGCTTCATCAGCTTCTCGGAACCGTGCTTGGTGCGGCCGAACACCAGCGCCAGCCCGTCCGGCGACGCGTCGAGGTATTCCTTGAGCAGCACCGTCTTGTGGTCCTTGCCCTTGGCCCAGTGCACACCCTGGGTGATCTTGTCGGCGGCCTTGCCGGGGGTCGCCACCTGCACCCGGACCGGGTCGGTCAGGTAGGCGGCGGCGATCTCTTCCATCTGCTTGGGCATGGTGGCCGAGAACAGCATGGTCTGGCGCGGGGTGCCGAGCTTCGGGGCGATCCGGCGCAGGGCGTGGATAAAGCCCATGTCGAGCATGTGATCGGCCTCGTCGAGCACCAGAAAGGTCGCGCTGTCGAGGCGGACGGCATGGCGGTCCATCAGGTCGATCAGGCGGCCCGGCGTGGCGACGAGAATGTCGGTGCCGCGCGTCAGCGCCTCGATCTGGCGGTTGATCGACACGCCGCCAACCACGGTCGTCACCTTCATATGCGTGCCCTTGATATAGAGCCGCAGGTTGTCGGCGATCTGGCCGACAAGCTCACGGGTGGGCGCAAGGATGAGCGCACGGGTGGTCTTGGGCGCGCGTTTGTCGTGGTCGCCGAGGAGCTGGTGGATCAGCGGCAGGCCAAAGGCGGCGGTCTTGCCGGTTCCGGTCTGGGCAAGGCCCATCACGTCCTGCCCGGCCAGCACCGGCGGGATCGCCTTGATCTGGATCGGGGTGGGCGTGTCGTAGCCGGCAGCCTTCACGGCCGCCAGCAGCTTCGGGTCAAGCCCGAGGGTTTCGAATGTGGTCATGTATCTCTTTCCGCGGCCTCGACGGGCCGCACATACGGGTGCCCGGCGCGCGATCGCGCCGGTCGCTTCAAGGTGCGGGCCAAGCCTCGCGATAGGGCCCTTGCCCTGCCGCCGTCCGGTCCGTTGACCCCCCGCGTGATTTGGGAACCTGTTTTGCGCGCTTTCTCAGCTGCGCCTGGGTATCGCTCCGTGCCGCGCGGATTTCATCCACATCTGCGGCGATGGCTCACGCGGCCACCAGAGCGATGCGCCCTCATCACAGCAAGTGGGCACCAAGTCAACGGAATTCAACGCCCCCTTTCGCAGCCGCGGGGTTTGCGGTATCAGCGCCACTGGTCTGACCAGACTCATATAAAGGAGACCCCAATGGGCTACAGAGTCGTTGTCGTCGGCGCCACGGGCAACGTGGGCCGCGAAATGCTGAACATCCTGGCCGAGCGCCAGTTTCCCGTCGACGAGATCGCCGCGCTGGCGAGCCGCCGTTCGCTGGGCACCGAAGTCAGCTTTGGCGACACCACTCTCAAGACCAAGGATCTCGACACTTTCGATTTCGCCGGCTGGGATATGGCGTTGTTCGCCGTCGGCTCGGAGGCGACAAAGCAATACGCACCCAAGGCCGCCAAGGCCGGGTGCACCGTGATCGACAACTCGTCGCTCTACCGCTACGACCCGGATATTCCGCTGATCGTGCCGGAAGTGAACCCGCAGGCAGTTCACGGCTATGCCAAGAAAAACATCATCGCCAACCCCAATTGCTCGACCGCGCAGATGGTGGTGGCGCTCAAGCCCCTGCATGACCGCGCGACGATCAAGCGGGTGGTGGTGAGCACCTACCAGTCGGTGTCCGGCGCCGGCAAGGAGGGCATGGACGAGCTGTGGGATCAGACCAAGGGCATGTATGTGCCGGGTCAGGAAAAGGCGCCGTCGAAGTTCACCAAGCAGATCGCCTTCAACGTGATCCCGCATATCGACGTGTTCATGGATGACGGCCAGACCAAGGAAGAATGGAAGATGGTCGCCGAGACCAAGAAGATCGTCGACCCGGCGATCAAGGTCACCGCCACCTGCGTGCGGGTGCCGGTCTTTGTCGGCCATGCCGAGGCGGTGAATATCGAGTTCGAGGATTTCCTGGACGAAGACGAGGCGCGCGACATCCTGCGCGAAGCGCCCGGCATTCTCGTCGTCGACAAGCGCGAGGATGGCGGCTACGTCACTCCGGTCGAATGCGTCGGCGACTATGCCACCTTCATCAGCCGCATCCGCCAGGATTCGACGATCGACAACGGGCTCAACCTGTGGTGCGTATCCGACAACCTGCGCAAGGGCGCGGCGCTGAACGCGGTGCAGATCGCCGAACTGCTCGGGCGCGAAGTGCTCAAGAAGGGCTGACGCCCACACCAGGATGAACGGCGCCGCTCCCCCGGGGGCGGCGTTTGTCGTTGCGGGTCTTTGCCGATGCCGCACTCTTGCCTTTCCGCCTGCTCGACCGCGCGGTAGCGTTGGCTTGGTTCTGACTGGAAAGGTTTTGCCATGCGTGCCCTTGCTTCTTCGCTCCTCACCCTCGTCGTCGCCGTTCCCGCGCTGGCCGAGGATGTCTACACCCAGGCGCCCGTCGCCGCCGCCACGGTCTATCCCTCCGGGGCCGAGTTGATCCACCGCGCGACGGTCGACCTACCCGCCGGCAGCCACAAGATCTACCTGCCTTATGCCGGGCTTGACGATCTGGGCACGCTGCCGCGCATCCGCACCAGCGAGGGCGTCAGCATCGGCGCGCTCGGCTTCCAGCGTGACATGAGCATCGACCGCGAGGCGCTGTTTACCCCGGCGCAGGCAAAGGCATGGGCCGCGATCGAGGCGCTCGAAGACGATCTGGCCGCGAAGGATGACGCCATCGCCACCGCCGAGGCGCAAGAGAAGGCCCTTCAGGCGCGGCTCGACTTTCTCGCGATGGTCGCCCCCGGCGAGGCGATGGCCGCCGACGAGATCATCGCGCTCGCCGATACCCTCGCCAGCGAAACCCAGACAACCCAGGCCGACCTGGTTGCGGCCCGCGCCAGCTTGCGCCCGCTGCAACAAGAACGCGAAGAGCTGGCCGCGGACCTTGCCGCCGCGGTTGCGGATTTCGAGCGGCTGTCGCCGCCGGGCGAACGCTCCGACCTGCTCGGCGTCGAGATCGAGGTTGCCGAAGCCGGGCCGGTCACGCTCGAACTCACCGAACATGCCCACAACGCATGGTGGGAAATGGACTACGACATGGACCTCGACCGCGACGCAGGCGCGCTGTCGATCGACCGCAAGCTGATCGTGGTGCAGGAAACCGGGCAAAGCTGGGATGGCGTGGCGCTTACGCTGTCCACCGCCCGGCCAGGCGAAACCGTCAGTCCGACGCCGGTCTCGCCCGATCAGGCCCGCATCCACGAAGAGATGCAGTTCAGCCGCTCTGGCGCCGGGGTCTCGGCCGAGATGATGGCCGACTCTGCCGCGCCCGCCCCGGTGATGATGGAGGCCGACATGAAGACCGCCGGGCTCGTCGTCGACGGGCTGGCGCTGTCTTATGTCTACCCCGAGCCGGTCACGATCGCCGACCGCGAAGCGGCCGAACTGGCGCTCGATACGCTGACCCTCGACGCCACCCCGGCGATCCACGCCAGCCCGCGCCATGACCAAACCGCCTTCACCGTCGCCAGCTTCACCAATACGGCTGGCGAGCCGATCCTGCCCGGTCAGGCCAATATCCTGCGCGATGGCCACCTGGTCGGCCGTGAGTGGATCGACATGATCCCGGCCGGGGCCGAGACCGAGCTGGGCTTCGGCCCGATCGACGGCATCCGTCTGGAAACGATCTTCGAGCGCAACGAGGAAGGCGATAGCGGGCTGATCTCGAAATCCAATACCCGCGAGCAACTGATCACCTTCACCGTCGAAAACCTGACCGGCGAGGCGCAGGAGGTGCGCGCCTTCTTCCCGATCACCTATTCCGAGCAGGAAGACCTGAAGGTCAGGGTAACGGCCACGCCAACGCCCTCCGAGACCGATATCGAGCGTATGCGCGGCGTTTCGGCCTGGGATATGTCGCTCGCGCCGGGCGAGACGGCCGAGGTCTCGATCAACGTTCAGATGTCCTGGCCCGAGGGGCAGGAACTGGCCTGGTATCCGTAACCAAGCCGCCGAAAAAACGACTCGCGCGCCGATTCTGAATCAGTCGGCGCGCGGGATCGATCCTGAAATCTCCATTCAATTCCGCTCGTTTCGGCTAAATGTTGCCGCAATTCAGCACGGTTCGTGCCGGATTCGGTGCCGAATATCTCCCTGTCGGCCCGCATCGCCGACCCGCGGCGAAGCCGCCCGGCCGATCCGGCCGCAGCCGAAAACCGGCGCCACGACAACCCGTCCTGTCACCAGATTTCAGCGCCGCACCGGCCCTGACCCTTGGGGAGAAAACCATGCCGACGAACATCATCGCCTTCATCGCCCGCCCGTCGCAATCACGAGCCGCAATCCGGCCGCAGTCAAACCGCGACAACGTCATTTCCCTCGCCACCTGGCTCGACCGAGCCGTGCCGCGCCGCACGCCGAACGGGGTGTTCTTCACCACCCGCGTCCTCGCGACCTCTGGCGATATTGCCTGAAAACCTGAACGAAAACACAACTTCAGATAGAATGGAGCAAGCCCATGACCACCACGCTCGCCGATAAAGCCCGCGAGGGCCGCCGCACCGCCCTCGCCGCGCTGAACGCCCGCGTCGCCCACAGCCGGAACGTCGTTTCGATCTTCGACCGGGTCGTTCAGCGCCGCCAGTCGGTGCCGGAATTTCACAGCATCCGCGCCCACGATGCCCGCCTGATCTCGGCCGGCGCGATGCGCAGCGTCAGCGATCCGTTCGCCGCCTGAGCAGGCGCGCGCCTGCCCCCTCCGCGCCACATACGGGGCGGCGACAAGGCCATTTGGCGCTCTCACTGCGGCCACCAGGTGTCGAAAAGATGAAAAACCATGTTTCTGCCCCATTTCGGCAGAATTCCCGCCCGAATCTGGTCCGAAATTAGGCGACATCGGAACGGAAATCTGACGACAGGAGAACAGACCATGGCTGCCACCATGCACCTCCACCACCGCGCAACCGTCCTGCCATTCAGGCGGCCATGCGCAAGCGTAGAACGGACAGACCGCCACAAGCGCCTGCCCACTCTCAGCAGCGCCGAGATCGAAACCATTTTCGATCAGGCATGCTGGACAGCCGAGCAAACCCGTCGGGCGGCGTGATACCACGCCCGACACGCTCACGCACCAACAAACAAAGAAACAATTCCGGCTCAATGCCGAAACGATCTGGGGAACTCACATGAACAACGTCATCGCCTTCGACCGCACCCGCAAGCCTGTCCGCAGCACCGCCGTCCTTCGTGAAACGGCCGCCGGCATCCGTGACAACGTGGTTTCGCTCGCCGACTGGAAAACCCGCACCCGCACCCGTCGCACCGCCACTGGCGTGTTCTTCTCGACCGGCGTTCTGCTCACCTACGGCAGCGCCGCCTGATCCATCCCCTTCGTGCCGCCAAAGCCGCGGCTCCCCCCTTCCCAGGAGAATCCTGACATGGCCACCGTTACCCTTCTTGAAAAAGCCCGCCAGCGCCGCCTGAATGCCCTTGCAACGCTCGGCACCCACAGCACTTCGCGCTATGATCGCCCGATCACCTCGATCTTCGACTACGCCTTCGACGGCGAGGCCGAGGCCGCGCCGCTCGTGGCCCGGAATAACGTGATCGCCTTCCGCTCGACCCGGACCGCGCTCGTCGCCGCCAACGACAACGGCACCGCGCAGGAGAGCGCCGCCGCCTGACACGATCCGCGCGAGGCAGGTCCGCAAGCGGGCCTGCCCGCCGCCTCAGGTCCAGAAATACCGCACGAGGTGGAAAAACAGCGGTGCCGAAAACACCACCGAATCGAGCCGGTCAATGAAACCGCCCTGACCGGGGATCAGGTGGCTCCAGTCCACCACGCCCTTGTCGCGCTTGATCGCCGCCATCACCATACCGCCGGCATATCCAAGCAGCGCGACAAGCCCGGCAAGGAGCGCCGCCTGCCATGGCGCGAAGGGCGTGACCCAGCTCAGCGCAGTGCCCAGCACCACCCCCGCGCCCAGCGCCCCGATGAACCCTTCCCAGGTGCGCGAATGCGCCAGCTTGGGTGCGATCCGGGTCCGCCCCAACAGGCGTGGAACGATGTAATGGGCGATGTCGGCACCCTGCACCACGATCACCAGCCAGGCGATAAGCAGGATCTGCTTGCCTTCAAACCCCTCGATGTCGAGCAGCATCAGCGCCGGGGCATGTGAGGCCGCGAAGATCGTCAGCATCAGCCCCCATTGCGTTTCCGCCACCCGGCTGAGAAAGCCCGACGTGTCGCCCCGCACCACCGCCAGGACCGGCAGGAACAGGAAGGCATAGACCGGAATGAAGATGGTGAAGAGTCCGACCCAGCCGAGATAGACCAGCAGGTATTGCAGCGGCAGGGCAACGAAGAACGAAAACATCATCACCCAATGATCGGCCCGGCGCTTGTGGGTGAGCGTAAGAAATTCGCGTAACGCCGAGAACGACGCGAGCAGGAACAGGATCACCACGCCGAGGCGTCCGAACAACGCCGCCAGCGACAGCAGCACCAGCATCGCCCACCACGAATTGATCCGGGCGAACAGCGTTTCGACAATGATGTTCTGCCCGCCCGCCGCAGCAGGCCACCAGCGGCGCAGCGCCGCGGCCCCCAGAGTCGCGCCCAGAAGCGCGAGGATGAGGCCGGTGAACAGCTGCGAAAATTCGACATGTTCCATCAGCCACGCCCCCGCCCCGACAGCGCTTCCAGCGCGCGCCCGGCGCGTGACAGAAAAATATCGCGGTCTTCACCCGGCGCGATGTGCAACGGCGCACCGAAGGTGACCGTGCAGATCAGCGGCACCGGCACCACTTCGCCCTTGGGCAACACCGAGTTCATGTTGTCGATCCATGTCGGCACGAGATCGACATCGGGGCGCGCCACAGCGAGATGATAGAGCCCGGTCTTGAACGGCAGCACCGGGTCTTCGCTGAGGTTGCGCCCACCTTCGGGAAAGATGATCAGGCTCGCCCCCTGATCCAGCGCCGCGATCATCATTGCCACCGGGTCTTCGCTGGCATCGCGGTTGTCGCGGTCACGGTTGATCAACACGGCGTTCAGAACGTCGCGCCCGAAGAACGCCCGCAGCTTGTTTTTCAGCCAGTAATCCGAGGCCGCGACCGGCCGGGTCTGACTGCGCAGGAAGGACGGGAGCGCGGTCCAGATCACCGGGAAATCGGCGTTCGAGGTGTGGTTGGCGAAATAAACCCGCTGGCGCGGGATCGGCTCGATCCCGGCCCAGATCGCGCGGGGCGCGGTGAGCAGACGCACGAACAGCACCAGGGCGTGGCCGGCAACGCTGGCAATTGCGCTTCTCAGCACCGGTTTCTCCTCCCTCGCACCCGGCAGCGGATGCGGCCTTCACCCCGGCACTGGCGCATTGCTCAAACCGGGGTGAAACGATCCTCAGCAGGGTCGTACCACAAAAGCCCGCCTTCACCGATATCGTGCCACACACCGTGCAGCGTGATTTCCTCTGCCTCGACCGCCGCCTTGACGAAGGGGAAGGTCATCAGGTTGTCGAGCGACACCTTCACCGCTTCCTTTTCCAGCGCGTCGATGCATTCGGGGCCGGACCTGTCTTCTTTGATCCGGTCGTAGCCGGGCTGGAGCAGGTCCATCCAGCGCCCGACGAAGCTCGTGGATTCCTTGAGTTCCGGCGCATTGCCCATTGTCATGTCGTAGAATCCGCGCACGCCACCGCATGACGAATGCCCCATCACGATCACATGCGCGACCTTGAGCGCGGTCACCGCGTATTCCACCGCCGCCGAGGTGCCGTGCTGCTGACCGTCGGGCTGATAAGGCGGCACCAGGTTGGCGATGTTGCGATGAATGAAGAACTCACCCTGGTCGGCGCCGAAGATCGACGTGACATGCACCCGGCTGTCGCAGCAGGAAATGATCATGGCGCGCGGATGCTGGCCTTCGGTGGCCAGCCGGCGATACCAGGATTTGTTTTCCGCGTAGCCGGTCGCTTTCCAGCCATGGTAGCGGCTTACGAGGTAATTCGGCAGCGGGCGCGCGTTGGTCATGGTCGGCTTCCTCTGACTGTCGGAGACTTGCCGGTTTCTAGGCTGGATTTTGAAGAAATTCGAGGGATTTCTGCCATGCCGGGAAACCTTTTCTTGAGGTCCCGGTGCGAGGATGCATCCGCTTTGGGACCAAAAGGGGTGAAATCGTGACTGCCATATTGAGATTGCAGCATAAGGAACATGTCCGGCTCGACCACAGCCAGCTCAAGGTGCTCTATCAAAGCCTTGGCCCGGCCGGAGCCGACAAGGTGCTGGCCCATGCGCTCGATGATCTGTCGACGACGCTGGTAACCGCCGCCGAGCACTACCGCCTGGGCGAAATCGAGCCGTTGCGCGCCGCGGTGAAAACCGTGATCGCGCTCGCGCAACAGGTGGGGATGACGATGCTTGCCCGCGTCGGCCGCGATGTGCTGGCGCTTTCGCAAACCTATGATGCGGCGGCATTCGGCGCCACCATGGCGCGGTTTGAACGGATCGGGGAAGGCTCGCTGATGGCGGTCTGGGACTTGCAGGATCTGAGCCTGTAGCCGGGCCGCGGGGCGCTGCGTCACCCCTTGCGGGCGGCGGCGAGACGGTTAGTCTGACCGGCGACACCCCCAGGCCCGGAGCGCACCATGTCTCTCACCTTCGCCCCGCCGCAGGACCATTCCCTGCCGCTTCACCTTGTCGACACTGACGGGCTCGCCGCCCTCGTCGAACGGCTCGACAGCGCCCAGCGCGCCTGGGTTGACGCCAGCGGGTTCAAGGCCGAGCTTGGGGCCGTGCTGATGGTGCCGGGCCATGACGGCGGGCACGGGCTGGCCCTCGTCGGCTATGGCAGCGAGGCCGAGCGGGCGCGCGGCCGGTTCGGGTTTGGCGGCGCCCGCGCGCTGCTGCCGGGCAGCACCTTTCACCTCGTCACCGATCTCGAAGGCGACGCGCTCGACGAGGCGGCGCTGGGCTGGCTTCTCGCCGGCTATCACTTTGGCCGCTACAAGGACAAGCCCGCGCCGGAGGCCCAGCTCATCGCGCCGGCCGGGGTGGATGCCGCCCGGCTTGAGGCGATCGCGGCGGGCGAGGCGCTGACCCGCAACCTGATCAACACCCCCGCCAGCGACATGGGGCCGGACGAGTTGGAAGAAGCCGCGCGCGGTCTGGCCGAAGCCTTCGACGCACACGTGGCCGTAACCATCGGCGAACAGCTTCTGGCCGCGAACTTCCCGATGATCCACGCGGTCGGGCGCGCCTCGCACCGCAGCCCGCGGCTGATCGACCTCGCCTGGGGCGACACCGGCCCCCGGCTCACGCTGGTGGGCAAGGGCGTGTGCTTCGATACCGGCGGGCTGAACCTCAAGCCGGGCGCGTCGATGGCGCTGATGAAAAAGGACATGGGGGGCGCGGCCACGGTTCTGGGCCTTGCCCGGATGATCATGTCGCTCGGGCTCGAGCTGCAACTCAGGGTGCTGATCCCGGCCGTCGAAAACAGCGTGAGCGGCAACGCGATGCGGCCGGGCGACATCCTGACCAGCCGCAAGACCCTGACGGTCGAAATCACCAACACCGATGCCGAGGGGCGGCTGGTTCTGGCCGACGCGCTCGCCTATGCCGACGAGGAAACCCCCGATCTGGTGGTGTCGATGGCCACGCTCACCGGCGCGGCGCGGGTCGCGGTCGGCACCGACCTCGCGCCGTTCTACGCAACCTCGCCGGACGATGCCGACGCGCTGAAAGCCGCCGCCGCGCGGGTGGCCGACCCGGTCTGGGAAATGCCGTTCTGGACGCCCTATGAGGCAAAAATAGAACCGGGGATCGCCGATCTCGACAACGCCCCGTCGGGCGGCATGGCGGGTTCCGTCACCGCTGCGCTCTTCCTCAAACGCTTCGTCACCGCCAGCCCGCGTTACATGCATTTCGACATCTACGGCTGGCAACCCGACCCCGCCCCGGCCCGGCCCAAGGGCGGTGTCGGACAGGGCGCGCGGGCCTTGCTCGCGGCCTTGCCGGGGATGCTGGGGCTGTGACCGACCGGCGGTTGACGCCTTCGAACGGGCGTGTTGCCCATAGCTCGCTGACGGGAACGGTCGAGGCCGAGCGTTTTACCGATGGCGAGTGGCGCCAGGTGGAAACCGGCGTGCTGCCGCTGCTGGCCAGCCCCGAAGGCCCACGCGAACGCGAGCTTTTGCAGGGTGAAACCTTCTGCGTTCTTGAAGAGCGCGACGGCTTCGCCTTCGGCTTTTGTGGCCGCGATGGCTATGTCGGCTATGTCTTCGCCGAGTTCCTGTTCGCGCTCCGCCCGCCCACCCACCGGCTGCGCGCGATCCGCAGTTTCTGGCAGGAAGACCCCGATATCAAATCGACGATGCGGGTTTTCCCACTTTCCTTCGGGGCCAGGCTGCGGGTGGCGCGGGTCGAGGGAAAATGGGCAAAGCTCACGATCCAGACCCCGCCCGACGCGGCGTGGTTCCGCGCCGCGTGGATTCCGGCGGTGCATCTCGCCCCGGTCGGCGAACCCGAAGCCGATCCGGTGGCGGTGGCCGAAATGTTTCTGGGCACGCCCTATCTCTGGGGCGGCAATACCGCTTTCGGCATCGACTGTTCGGGGCTGGTGCAGGCCGCGCTGCTCGCCTGCGGCACCGCCTGCCCCGCCGACAGCGACATGCAGATGAGCCTTGGCGATGAGGTCACCGGCCCGCTCGCGCGCGGCGATCTTGTGTTCTGGAAAGGCCATGTGGCGATGGTGGTCGACGACACCCGGCTGATCCACGCCAACGCCCATCACATGGCGGTGGCCTACGAGGGGATCGACGAGGCGATCACGCGGATCGAGGCCCAGGGCGACGGGCCGGTGCTGGCGCGCCGACGACTGGCCTGATGCGAAATCCGATGCGGATTTCGGCACGGTTTCCGCACGGAAACCGACGCGAATTCTTGAAAGAATTCGCCCCTACTCCACCGAACGGATCAGCTTGCGCTCCAGAACGTGCAGCACGGTTTTGAGGTCATGGCCGCGTTTGAGAATGCGCCCGTCCATCCCGATCACCGCGTATTGGCCCTGCCGGGCGCGCAATTTGGGGTCCTTCTCGATCCGGTAGAGCGGGTGCTCTGCGGTGTGGCGAAACACCGAAAACACCGCACGGTCGCGCAGGAAGCTCATCGCGTAGTCGCGCCACTCCCCGGCAGCGACCATGCGACCGTAGAGGCCGAGGATCACGCCAAGCTCGCGCCGATCGAAAACGACCTTGTCGTCGATCTCGCGGCGGGGGAAAGGGGTGGGCGTTTGCAGGTTCATGAACGGAGGATGGCGGCAGCCGCGGGGCAAATCAACACCCGCGTGCGTTGTGCCGATTGCGCCGAGCCCCAATCCGGCCACGAAATCACCCCTGCCCCGCCCCAAACGCCTCGCATTGGTGCCGGTATTCCCTGCCAGAACCACCTTTGTAGCGAGCGAGAAGCTCACCCCGGTGCCGCATCAACAGCCCCCACCCAGTTCGCGGCACCGGGGGCTACAATCACCCCGCCGGGACGGCGGGGTGTTTTCGTATCGCCTGATCGCTAACACTATTGACCGTTCGGTCGGCTTTATGTCACGCTCCCTTGACGAGTCAGGGAGGAGCCTATGACCCCGGAGGAGCGCGCGCGCCGATCGGCCGATGCGATGTGGGCGGAAGACCGCGCCAGCCAGGCACTGGGCATGGAGATCGTCGTGGTCGGCCCCGGCCGCGCGGTGCTGAAAATGCCCCTGCGTGACGATATGGCCAACGGCCATGGCATCGCTCATGGCGGCTACATCTTCACGCTCGCCGACAGCGCCTTTGCCTTCGCCTGCAACAGCTACAACGCGCTGGTGGTCGCCCAGCACAATTCGATCACCTACCTTACCCCCGGCCATGTCGGCGAGACACTCACCGCCAGTTGCACCGAAACCCATCGCGCCGGGCGATCGGGCCTTTATGACGTGGTCGTGACCGGCGGCGACGGACGGCGTGTGGCGCTGTTTCGCGGTGCCTCGCGGCTGGTCAAGGGCACCCATTTCGACGAATCCGGCCGCTGACAGCGCCGGGCCAGGGAGGACACCATGAAAGATCTCACCCCGCGCCGGGACGAGCTTGAACACATCGAAGTCGCCTCGCGTGACGAGATCGCGGCGGTCCAGCTCGAGCGGATGAAATGGTCGCTGCGCCACGCCTATGACAACGTGCCCCATTACCGCGCCTCGTTCGACGTGGCGGGCGTTCACCCCGACGATCTGCACAGTCTCGACGACCTCGCCAGGTTCCCCTTCACCAACAAGCAGGATCTGCGCGACAATTACCCGTTCGGCATGTTCGCGGTCCCGCGTGACAAGGTGGCGCGCGTTCATGCGTCGTCGGGCACCACCGGCCAGCCCACCGTGGTCGGCTACACCCAGAACGATCTCGACATGTGGGCCAGCGTCGTCGCCCGCAGCTTGCGCGCCTCGGGGCTTCGCCCCGGCGACGTGTTGCACAACGCCTATGGCTACGGGCTGTTCACCGGCGGGCTCGGCATCCATGGCGGTGCCGAAAAGCTCGGGCTCACCGTGGTGCCGGTTTCCGGCGGGATGACCCAGCGGCAGGTGCGGCTGATCGAGGATTTCGGCGCCAAGGGAATCACCGTCACCCCGTCTTACGCATTGTCGATCCTTGACGAATATGCCGCCCAGGGACGCGATCCGCGCAAGTCGCCGTTGCAGATCGGGATCTTCGGTGCCGAACCCTGGACCAACGCGATGCGCCGCGAGATCGAAGAGGCCTTCGACATGCATGCCGTCGACATCTACGGCCTCAGCGAAGTGATCGGCCCCGGCGTGGCGAATGAATGCGTCGAGACCAAGGACGGGCTGCATATCTGGGAGGATCATTTCTACCCCGAGGTGATCGACCCCGAGACCGGCGCGGTGCTGCCGGATGGCGAACTGGGCGAGCTGGTGTTCACCTCGCTCACCAAGGAAGCCTTCCCGATCATCCGCTATCGCACCCGCGACCTGACCCGGCTCATGCCCGGCACCGCGCGGTCGATGCGGCGAATGGAAAAGGTGACCGGCCGCACCGACGACATGATCATCCTGCGCGGCGTCAACGTCTTCCCGACCCAGATCGAGGAGCAGCTCATGTGTGTGCCCGAGCTGGCGCCGCATTTCCAGATCGAGCTGAGCCGGCCGGAGCGGATGGACGTGATGACGATCCATTGCGAACTCGCCGAAGGGATTGACGCCAACCCGATCCATGTCAGCCACGTGCTCAAGGGGCTGGTGAAGTCGCATGTCGGTATCACCGTCAAGGTGCAGGTGCAGCCTCTGGGCAAAGTGGCGCGCTCCGAGGGCAAGGCGGTGCGCATTGTCGACAACCGGCCGAAGGGCTGAACCATGCCAAGGGGCATAGCGCGCGACCACGACCAGAAACGCGAGGCCATCCGTAAGGGTGCGGCGGAATATTTCGCGCGCCACGGCTTTGACCGCGCCTCGATGACCGGGGCCGCGAAGCATTGCGGCGTGTCCAAGGCACTGATTTATCACTACTATTCTGCCAAGGAGGCACTGCTCTACGATATCCTAGATGACCACCTGACCGAGTTGGTCGAAACCGCCCGCGAGGTGGCCCCCGATGCCGGGCTGGGGGCGCTGATCTACTCGATCCTCGAATCCTACGAAGACGCCGACGCCGAGCACAAGCTCCAGATCGACGCGCTCGGGATCTTGCCGCCGGACCAGCAGGCGCCGCTCATCGCGCTGCAACGCGAACTGGTCGAGATGATGAGCGCCGCGCTCCTGCGCGAAGCGCCGGGCCTGTCGGGCACCGACAAGCTGCGGCCCGTCACCATGTCGGTGTTCGGGATCCTCAACTGGTTCTACATGTGGCATCGCCCCGGCAAGGGGATGGACCGCAAGGGCTATGCCCGGCTGGCGACGGACATGGTGCTGAACGGGATCAGAGACCTGTAGCCAGTGCACGCCCCTGCGCGCCCACGTCCTCCGGCGCGATCGAAACCGTCTTCAGAACCGCGTGGCACGCGACGCCGGGCGCGAGCTCCAGCCGGGCAACCGAGCGGCGGGTGACCCGCGACAGGATGCGCCCGGCGGGCGTATCGAGCACCACGAGCGCACCTGCGATTTCGGTTTCGCGGATCTCCAGCACCGTTCCCGCCAGAAGGTTGAGCGCCGACAGCCCCTCCGGGCGCCCGCGCGACAGCATCACGTCATGCGCAGCGATCCGCACCCGCAGAGCCGCCCCCGGCGCGGCGTCGACGCGTGGCAGGAACAGCGGCGCGCCGCCTGCGTCAAGTTCGCTCAATCCGTCGTCGTGATGCGCCACCACCCGCACCACGAGCATCGCCCCCACTGCACGCGGCCCGGCGGGCATCAGCGCCGGATCGGACAGCACTTCGGCGGTTGGCCCGGCGCGCTGCACCCTGCCGCCATCAAGCACCACCACCGTGGTCGCAAGCCGCGCCACTTCCGCCGCGGAATGGCTGACATGCAGCATTGGCACCTGTGATTCGTCGCGGATTCGTTCGAGATAGGGCAGGATCTCGGCCTTGCGCGCCTCGTCGAGGGCCGCCAGCGGCTCGTCGAGCAACAACAGCCGCGGTTGTGCCAGCAGCGCCCGGCCAATCGCCACCCGCTGTTTCTCGCCCCCCGAAAGCGCGCCCGGCCTGCGGTCCAGCAAAGCGGCGATTCCCAGCATCTCCACCACCCGGTCAAAGCTCGCGGCATCGACGCCACGCCCGGTCACGCGGGGGCCATAGGTCAGGTTGCGCCGCACATCGAGATGCGGAAACAGCCGTCCTTCCTGAAACACATAGCCAAGCCGCCGCTTGTGAGGCGGCAGCCAGATCCGGGCGTCGCTGTCGGCCAGCACCTCGCCTTCCAGCACCACCCGCAGGTGGTCGGGGCGGAGCAGACCGGCAACCGCGTTGATCACCGTGGTCTTGCCCGACCCGGAGCGGCCAAACAGAGAGGTTACCCCGGCCGGCGCGTCAAACGCCACGTCGAGCGCCAGCCCCGGCAGGGCGTGGCGCAGAGAAACCGAAAGCGTCATGTCCGCTCCCCCCGGTTTCCGGCCCGCCGCGCGAGCCATTCCGAGGCGACGAGCGCCAGCATGGCAATGGTGATCGACACCACGACGAGCTTGAGCGCAGAGCTTTCGCCGCCCGGCACTTGCAGGAAAGCATAGATCGCCGAGGGCAGCGTCTGGGTCTGGCCGGGAATGTTGGAGACGAAGGTGATCGTCGCGCCGAATTCGCCCATGGCCTTGGCGAAGGCCAGCACCGCCCCGGCGATCACGCCCGGCAGGATCAGCGGCAAGGTAACGGTGGCAAACACCCGGATGCGCGAGGCCCCGAGCGTGGCTGCCGCCTGTTCCAGCTTCGGATCGACCGCTTCGATCGACAGCCGGATCGCACGCACCATCAGCGGAAACGCCATGATCGCCGCCGCCAGCGCCGCGCCGGTCCAGCGAAAGGCAAAGACAATCCCGATCTCGGCCAGCAGGCTGCCAACCGGCCCCCTGGTGCCGAAGGTGAGCAGCAGCAGGTAGCCGGTGACCACCGGCGGCAGGATCAGCGGCAGATGCACGATCCCGTTGAGGATCGCGAGACCGGGGAAGCGCCCCCGCGCCAGCAACAGCGCCACCAGAATGCCGGGCGGCAGGCTCAGAACGGTCGCCGTCAGCGCCACCCGCAACGACAGCGCCACCGCCTGCCATTCCTCCGGTCCGAGCCAACCCATGCGCGACTAGTCTCCCAACACCACGAAGCCCTGCCGCTCGAAGGCGGCGCGGGCGGCTTCGGTTCCGAGATATTCCAGCAAGGCCAGCGCCGCGACGCCGTCACGCCCGGCGATGCGGGCGACGGGGTAGATGATCGGCGGATGGCTATCGGCGGGAAAGACGCCGGCCACCGACACCCTCGGTTCCGCCGCCGCGTCGGTGGCGTAGACGATACCATATGGCGCCTCGCCGGTGGCGACGAGCGCCAGCGCGGCGCGCACGTTGTCGGCCTGCGCCACACGCGGCGCCACCGCGTCCCAGACCCCGAGATGTTCCAGCGATGCCTTGCCGTAGATCCCGGCCGGCACCGAGTCGATCAGCGCCATCGCCAGCCAGCCTTCGCCAAGCAATCCCGCCAGGTCGAATCCCGGCACGATCTCGACCGGCGCTGCCTGCGGATCGGCGGCGATCAGCACGATCGCATTGGCGACAAGGTCGGTGCGGCTCTCCGGCGCAATCAGCCCGCCGGCTTGCAGCGCATCCATCCAGTCGACATTGGCGGAGATGAACAGATCGGCGGGCGCGCCCTGCTCGATCTGGCGCGCCAGCGCCGAAGACCCGGCATAGGAGATCCTGGCCCGGTGCCCGGTTTCGGCTTCAAAACCGGCGGCGATGTCGTCCATGGCGGTCTTCATGCTGGCGGCGGCGAATACCAGAACGTCGTCGGCCCGTGCCGCGACCGGCGCGGCGAGCAATGCGGCAGCGAGGCCGAAAGTGGCGAGGCGCGGCATCGGCCTGTCTCCTTTTCGATATATTTTCCGGGAAATAACGATATGCCTCGCCTCCCGGCAAGCGTTATTTTCGACCAGACATATCGCTCAACATCTCGTTCAGCACCGCGACATGCGGCTGCGCGGCGCTCCGCGCGGCCGCCTCGACCCCGCGAAAGGCCGCAAGCACGCGCTGGCCCGCATCGGTCACGACCGCCCCGCCGCCCCTGGCGCCGCCACGCGAGCTTTGCACCAGCGGCTCGCGAAACATCTCGTTCATCACTTCCACCAATTGCCACGCCCGCTTGTAGCTCATGTTCATCTCGCGCCCGGCAGCGGCGATCGAGCCGGTGCGGGCAATGCGCTCCAGAAGCTCGGCCTTGCCCGGCCCCATCACCCAGTCGTCATCGAAACTCAGGCGGATGCGAAAACGCGGTATTTCTGTCTGGTCGGTCATGGCCCCATCCTGCGCCCGGCGCGTCTGCACGGCAAGGCCGCGCCGCCCGGATCACGAGCCGTTATGCTTGCCCAGATCGGCGGCAAGCCGGAACCCGATCCGGTTTGGTGGCTCGGAGCCTTCCTCGCGCGGCTCGGCACGCAGCATCACGTTGAGCTGGCTGACATGCTGGATGAACTGTGTCTTGGTGCCGTTCGGGTCAGTGCCATAGAAGGTCACGATGTCCGGGTCGAAATAGCCAATCCCCTCGATCCGCAGCACCCCGATATCGCCCCCGGTAAAGCCCATCGCCACTTCATGCTCGTTGTCGAGCTGTTCCTCGAAATTCTGGATGTAGAGGATCAGCCGCTCATAGGCCCATTCGGCGGCGCTCTTCTCGGCAAACGGCTTATCGGTCACCGATTTGGGCAGCGGTTTCTGCTCGGCGGTGAGCGCCGTGCCGTCATCGCATTTGGCGACGCGCGCGGGCGGGTGGGTGTTGTCGTCAGCCATTTTGCCTCCGTTGCCAAAGATAGGCGCCGTCATCGCGCCGGGTGCGGGTGATCTGGCCCAGTCGGTAGAGATGATTGAGGTGTCCCATCGCTTCGACAAGGGCAAGGCCGTAAAGACCGCCCTCGATGCGGCGCTTGTAGAGTGCGGGAAAGCATTCCACCGCCGTGCGCGGCGCATCGAGAAAACCAAGCAGCCGGTTGAGCGCGGAATGGTGGTTGTCGACAAGCTGGCGCATCCGCGTCGGCAGCCCGCGATAGGGCAGCTTGTGACCGGGCAGCACGAGGTGGCTGTCTTCGGCGAAAGGCGCGAGGGCTTTGCAACTGTCGAGCCAGTCACCCACCGGATCGGCCTCCGGTTCGGTCGCGTAGACGCCGAGATTGGGGCTGATCGTGGCAAGAAGCTGGTCACCGCCGATCACCAGGTCGCAGTCGCGGCTCCAGAAGGTGGCGTGTTCGGGCGCGTGGCCATTGCCGATGCGCACATCCCAGTCGCGCCCGCCGAAGCGGATCACGTCGCCCGCCTTCACCCGCCTGAACCCCAGCGGCATGTCGGCGACGATATCGACATAATTGAACGGCCGTTCGGCCTTGCGGGTTTCGAAAATGTGGTCGTCCATCCCGGCCGAGCGCCAGTAGGCCAGCGTTTCGTCCACCGGCACCATCTGCTCGTCGAGCAGCAGCATCCTGGCGAAAAGCCAGGCCGTGCGGGTGGTGATCAGCTCGGCCCCATGGTCGCGCTGGAACCAGCCGGCAAGGCCCACATGATCGGGGTGGTGATGGGTGACGATCACCCGCGCCACCGGAGCGCCCGCAAGCGGCCCGGCCAGCAGCCGCCCCCAGATCTGACGGGTGCGGCGGGAATCGAACCCGGTGTCGACGATCGTCCAGCCGTCATCGTCGCGGAAGGCGTAGACGTTCACATGATCAAGCGCCATCGGCAGCGGCAGGCGCATCCACAGCGCCCCCTCGGCGAGCGCGACGGCCTCGCCCTCTGCGGGCGCTTCACCCCAGGGAAAGGTGATCGCTGCGCTCACGAAGCGAGGTCTTCCACTGACAGGGCATAGAGCCCCGCCGCCCCAGCCTTGGCCTGGGTGATGAAAGCCACATGCTCGGGCAGAAGCCGCTCGATATAGTAGCGCGCCAAAGCCGTGCGCGGGCCAGTGCCGCCTTCGGCATGGGCCGCCCTGAGATGGTAGAACGCGCCAAGCACCCGCGCCGCCGCCGACTGGAACGGCACCGCTCCGGCAAAGCGGTCCTGCATCTCCTGATCGACCAGCCATTCCACGCTTTCGCGCAAGGTTTCCGCCGCACCCCAGACCGCCTCGGCCAGATCCGGCACGGCGCCCCTGGCCAGCTCTGCTATGGTCTCGCCTTCGTCGAACATCCGGTAGGCCGCCTCACCGCCATCCATCATCTTGCGGCCGACAAGGTCCATCGCCTGAATGCCGTTCGTGCCCTCGTAGATGGTGAGCACGCGGGCATCGCGGGCAAATTGCGCGGCGCCCGCCTCTTCGATGACCCCGATGCCGCCATGCACCTGGATCGCGAGCGCCGCCACCTTCTGCGCCACATCGGTGCCGAAGCTCTTGGCCACCGGGGTGAGCAGCGCCGCACGCGCCGCCCAGTCGGCATCGCCGGTCGCCTTTTCCATGTCGAGCGCCACCGCACAGGAAAGCGCCAGCGCGCGGGCGGCGAAAATCTCGGCCTTCGCCTCGATCAGCATCCGGCGCACATCGGCGTGGTCGACGATCGCGCCCGACCCGTCCACCGGCGGGCGGCCCTGCTTGCGCTCCTGGGCAAACGCCAGCGCGTGCTGGTAGGCCGCTTCGGCCACGCCGACGCCCTGCACCCCGACTTGCAGCCGGGCGTTGTTCATCATCGTGAACATCGCCGCCAAGCCCTTGTGCGCGCCGCCCACGAGCCAGCCGGTCGCGCCCTCGAAGGCCATCACGCAAGTCGGGCTGCCATGAAGCCCCAGCTTGTGCTCGAGGCTCACCACCCGAAGCGCATTCTGCGCACCCGGATTGCCCTCGGCATCGGGAATGAGCTTGGGCACCATGAACAGGCTGATCCCCTTCGTGCCCGGTGCGGCGTCGGGCAGCCGCGCGAGCACCAGATGGCAGACATTGCCGCCGAAATCGTGATCGCCCCAGGAGATGAAGATCTTCTGTCCGGTGATAGCATAGGTGCCATCGCCATTCGGCACCGCCCTGGTGCTGACCGCCCCCACATCCGACCCCGCCTGAGGCTCGGTCAGGTTCATCGTGCCGGTCCACACGCCGCTATTGAGCCTGGGCAGGTAGAGCGCCTTGATCTCGTCCGAGGCGTGCACCTCGAGCGCCTCGATCTGGCCTTGCGTGAGCAGCGGGTTCAGCCCGAGCGCCAGCACCGACCCCGAGATCATGTCGTTGAACGCCACGTTGAGCGTGAACGGCAGCCCCATACCACCAAAGGCCGGGTCGCCCGCCATGCCGACCCAACCGCCCTCGGCAATCGCGCCATAGCCTTGCCTGAAGCCGGTCGGCGTGCGCACGACACCATCGTCCAGCACCGCGCCCTCGGCATCGCCCACCCGGTTGAGCGGCGCCAGCATGCCGTCATTGAGCTTCGCGGCTTCGTCGAGAATCGCCGCCACCGTCTCCGGCCCGGCTTCGGCAAACCGCTCGGTTGACGTCACCTGATCATAGGCGACGACATGATCGAGGATGAAGCGAAGGTCATCGACCGGGGCACGATAGGGCATGAGTCCTCCTCGGGTGGCTTGGCAAGCGCCTGCCCGACTTGTAGGCAGACGCGCGGAAAGGGTAAACAGCCCCTCGGCTCACGCAAGGAAAACCCCGCGTCATGACCGGAACCGAAACGCTCCCCCCAGACGATGCCGGCATTGCCCGTGCCGCTGACCTGCTGCGCGCGGGCGAGCTCGTGAGCTTTCCCACCGAGACCGTCTATGGCCTCGGCGCGGACGCGACGAACGACACTGCCGTGGCGCGAATCTTCGACGCCAAGGGGCGGCCCCGGTTCAACCCGCTGATCGTGCATCTGCCGAGTATCCAGGCGGTGGCGGAATACGCGATTCTGGAGGGCGACGCGGCGCGGCTGGCCGATGCGTTCTGGCCCGGCCCGCTCACGCTCGTGCTGCCGATCCGCGACGGTGGCGGGCTTTCGCCGCTGGTCTCGGCAGGCCTGCCCACGGTGGCGGTGCGGGTGCCCGACCACCCGCTTGCCCGCCGCCTGCTTGCCGCCGCCGGGTGTCCGGTGGCTGCGCCATCGGCCAACCCCTCGGGCCGGATCTCGCCCACCGAAGCCGCGCATGTGCTGGCTGGCCTCGAAGACAGGATCGCCGCCGTTCTCGATGGCGGACCCTGCCCCGTCGGGGTCGAGAGCACGATTGTCGGCACCACGCCCGCACCAGTGCTGTTGCGGCCCGGCGGCCTGCCGGTCGAAGCGATCGAGGCCTGCCTGGGCGCGCCACTGGAGCAACGCCCGCCGGACGACGCGATCACCGCGCCGGGCCAGCTTCTGTCGCATTACGCCCCCGCCGCAGCGATCCGGCTGAACGCCGACGCTGCCCGCCCCGGCGAGCGGCTGCTCGGCTTTGGCGATGTCGGCGGCGCCACGCTGAACCTGTCGGCCTCGGGCGATCTGGTCGAGGCGGCCGCCAACCTGTTCCACCACCTGCACGCGCTCGACGCGGCGGGCGACGCGCCCATCGCCATCTCGCCGATCCCGGAGGTCGGGCTGGGTCGCGCTATCAATGACCGGCTGCGGCGGGCGGCGGCGCCGCGCGACTGAAGACAGCGGCGGCACCCGCCGACCGAGGCGAGGGGCGCTGCCCCTCGCGCTCCCCGGAGTATTTGAGCCAAGAAAAAGGGGGCCGATTGGCGGCGCAGGGTGGCCATGATATAGAATTCGTATTGCTGAAGCCTGCATTCATAGAAGGTTGCAATCATGCTTGCCAAGCTGGAGATGTTTCTCGCCCTTGCCAAGGAGCAGCATTTCGGCCGGGCGGCACAGAGCCTCGGCATCACCCAGCCGACACTTTCGACCGGGATCAAGCAACTTGAGGCCCAGCTCGGGGTGCAACTGGTGCGGCGCGGCTCGCGCTATGGCGGGCTGACGCCGGAAGGCCAGCGGGCGCTCACATGGGCGCGCCAGATCGTTGGCGATACAAGGCGACTGCGCGAAGAAATGCGGTTTTCGCGCGAGGGTCTGGCCGGGCATCTGCGGCTTGCCGTGATCCCGACCGCGCTCACCTGGGCCTCGCGCCTTGCCGCCGGGTTTTCGAAGCGCCACCCCAACGTCGCCTTCACCATCCTGTCGCGCACCTCGGTCGAGATCCTTGCCATGCTCGACAATCTCGAGATCGACGCCGGGCTGTCCTACCTCGACAACGAACCGCTCGGCCGGGTCTCGACCGTCGAGCTCTACCGCGAGAGCTACACGTTGGTCTGTGCCGCCGATCACCCGCTGGCCGGGCGCGACGAGATCGCCTGGCGCGACCTGGCGGGCAGTCGGCTTTGCCTGCTCACGCCGGACATGCAGAACCGCCGGATCATCAACACCGCGATGAACCAGGCCGGCTGCAATCCGGCGGCGCAGATGGAATCAAATTCGACCGTGGTTCTGGTCAGCCATGTCGCCACCGGCGGTTGGGTGACCGTGCTTCCGGGCGATCTGGCCACGTTTCTCGCCGGTGGCAAGGGGCTTGCCATCGTGCCGATCCGGGCCGAGTCGCCGGGCCACGGCGTTGGCCTTGTCGCGCCATGGCAGGAGCCGCACACGCCGGTCCTGCAAGCGCTGCTTGACGAAGCCGGGGGGCTGGCGGTTCGATAGAGAAACAAAATCGTTTAACGGAATAACGATATTGATTTCAAATCTTCGATCTGGTGACTGCAAGGCCTGAGACAACCCCGGAGACCCCATGCCCGATACCGCCCCATCGACGACAGCCATCCTTGCCGAGATCGCGGCGGAGCTGCACCGCGACGGCCCGCTGCTGCCGATCCTGCACCGATTGCAGGAGCGCTTCGGCCAGGTGCCCGAAGCGGCGGTGCCCTTGATCGCAGAGGCGCTCAACATCGGTCGGGCCGAGGTGCATGGCGTGGTGAGTTTCTACCATGATTTCCGCACCGTCCCCGCTGGCCGCCACGTGGTGAAGATCTGTCGCGCCGAGGCCTGTCAGGCGGTTGGCGGGGTGGCGCTGGCCGAGGCGGCGCTCGCCCGGCTGGGCACCGAATGGCACGGCACCAGCGCCGGCGGCGCGGTGACCGTGGAGCCGGTTTATTGCCTTGGCCTCTGCGCCAACGGCCCGGCGGCGATGGTCGACGGGCGGCCGGTCGCGGCGGTGACGGTCGAGAAGCTGGTGGCGGAGATCTCGGCATGAAGGTGTTTTTGTCGATCGACGCGGTGGCGAAAGCGCTCGGATCGGAGGCGGTGGCCGAGGCACTGGTGGCCGAGGCGCGGGCGCGCGGCATTGCGCTGGAGCTGATCCGCGTCGGTGCGCGCGGCATGGCCTGGCTCGAACCCTTGCTGGAGGTGGAGCGCGACGGGGTGCGCCACGCCTATGGCCCGGTGACGCCCGAAGATATGCCCGCCCTGCTCGACGGCACGCTTGACGGCCACGGACCGACGGAAGAAATCCCGTTTTTCGCCGAGCAGACCCGGCTCACCTTTGCCCGCGTTGGCGTGATCGCCCCGCTGTCGCTGGCCGATTACGAGGCCCATGGCGGGCTCACAGGCCTGCGTGCCGCGCTCGCCGCCCCCGATGCCGTTGTCCAGACCATGATCGACAGCGGGCTGCGCGGGCGTGGCGGCGCGGGCTTTCCCACCGGCATCAAGTGGCAGACGGTGGCGGCTGCACAGGCGCGCCAGAAATACATCGTCTGCAACGCCGACGAGGGCGACAGCGGCACCTTTGCCGATCGGATGCTGATGGAAGGCGATCCGTTCTCGCTGATCGAGGGGATGGCGATCGCCGGAATCGGCGTGGGCGCGACGAAGGGCTACGTCTATATCCGGTCGGAATACCCCGACGCCATTGCCACGATGACCCGCGCGGTCGAGATCGCCCGTGCCGCCGGGGTGTTGGGCGAGGGCCTGCTTGGCTCCGGCCACGCCTTCGATGTCGAGATCCGCACCGGCGCCGGGGCTTATGTCTGCGGCGAGGAAACCAGCCTGCTCAACTCGCTCGAGGGCAAGCGCGGCGTGGTGCGGGCCAAGCCGCCACTGCCGGCGCTGGAAGGGCTCTTCGGCAGGCCCACCGTGGTCAACAACGTGATCAGCCTCGCCACCGTGCCGGTGATCTTCGAGAAGGGCGCGGCGCATTACGCGGGCTTCGGCCTTGGCCGTTCAAAAGGCACGATCCCGCTACAGATCGCGGGCAACGTGGCGCATGGCGGATTGTTCGAGACCGCGTTCGGGATGCCGCTTGGCGAGATCGTCGCACGGATCGGCGGCGGCACCCGCTCGGGCCGTCCGGTCAAGGCGGTGCAGGTGGGCGGGCCGCTCGGCGCCTATTTCGCGCCGGAGCAGTTCGATACCCCCTTCGGCTACGAGGAATTCGACGGTGCGGGCGGGCTGATCGGCCATGCCGGGATCGTCGTGTTCGACGACACCGCCGACATGATGGCACAAGCCCGCTTCGCCTTTGAGTTCTGCGCGGTCGAGAGCTGCGGCAAGTGCACCCCCTGCCGGATCGGCGCGGTGCGCGGGGTCGAAACGCTTGACCGGATGGCGGCGGGCGAACACTTAGCCGATCTGCTAACCGATCTTTGCGAGACCATGCGCGACGGCTCGCTCTGCGCGCTTGGCGGCTTCACTCCCTACCCGGTGATGTCGGCCCTCACCCTGTTCCCCGACGATTTCGCCCCCCAAAAGGAGGCCGCAGAATGAAAGACTTCATCATCCCGTGGGACGAGACCGACAAGGGCACACCGGCAAAGTCGGGTGCCCCCGTTACCCTCACCGTCGATGGCTTCGTGGTAACGGTGCCTGCGGGCACTTCGGTGATGCGCGCGGCGAGCGAGGCGGGCATCCAGGTGCCCAAGCTCTGCGCCACCGACAGCATCGAGGCCTTCGGCTCCTGCCGCCTCTGCGTGGTCGAGATCGAGGGCCGGCGCGGCACGCCGTCAAGCTGCACCACGCCGGTCTCCGAGGGCATGGTGGTGCACACCCAGTCGGCCAAGGTGCGCAAGATCCGCCGCGGGGTGATGGAGCTCTATATTTCCGACCATCCGCTCGATTGCCTCACCTGCGCCGCCAACGGCGATTGCGAATTGCAGGACATGGCCGGGGCCGTTGGCCTGCGCGACGTGCGCTATACCGGGGCGGAAAACCATTTCGCCCCCCGTCAGAACGGCGAGGCCAATCCGCGCTACATCGCCAAAGACGAGAGCAATCCGTATTTCGCCTACGATCCGTCCAAGTGCATCGTCTGCTCGCGCTGCGTACGGGCCTGCGAGGAGGTGCAGGGCACCTTCGCGCTCACCATCGAGGGGCGCGGCTTTGAGGCCCGCGTTTCGCCGGGCATGGGCAGCGACGATTTCCTCACCTCCGACTGCGTAAGCTGCGGCGCCTGCGTGCAGGCCTGCCCGACCGGCACATTGCAGGAAAAATCGGTGATCGAGCTTGGCACCCCGAGCCGTTCGGTGGTGACCACCTGCGCCTATTGCGGCGTCGGATGCAGCTTCAAGGCCGAACTCAACGGCGACCAGTTGGTGCGGATGGTGCCGCACAAGCAAGGCAAGGCCAATCGCGGCCATTCCTGCGTGAAGGGACGCTTTGCCTGGGGCTACGCCAACCACGCCGACCGGATCCTGAACCCGATGATCCGCGACAGGGTAGACGAGCCCTGGCGCGAGGTGAGCTGGGACGTGGCGCTGGCCTTTGCCGCCGCCCGTCTGCGCAGCATTCAGGCCGAGCATGGGCGCCGCTCCATCGGCGTGATCACCTCAAGCCGCTGCACCAATGAGGAAACCTTTCTCGTTCAGAAACTTGCCCGCGCGGTGTTCCTCAACAACAACACCGATACCTGCGCCCGTGTCTGCCATTCGCCCACCGGCTACGGCTTGGGGCAGACCTTCGGCACCTCCGCCGGCACGCAGGATTTCGACAGCGTCGAGCAGACCGACGTGGTGATCGTGATGGGCGCCAACCCGACCGACGCCCACCCGGTCTTTGCCTCGCGGCTGAAGAAGCGGCTGCGCGCGGGGGCGAAGCTGATCGTGATCGACCCGCGCAAGATCGACCTGGTGAAATCGAACCACATCGAGGCGGCGCATCACCTCGCGCTGCGCCCCGGCACCAACGTTGCCGTCATCACCGCGCTCGCCCATGTGATCGTGACCGAGGGGCTGGCCGACGAGGCCTTCATCCGCGACCGCTGCGAGCTGGACGACTACGCCGCCTACGCCGCGTTCGTCGCCGATCCGCGCCATTCGCCCGAGGCCACCGAGGCGCTCACCGGCGTGCCCGCCGCGAGCCTGCGCGCCGCCGCCCGCACCTTTGCCACCGGCGGCAATGGCGCGATCTATTACGGGCTTGGCGTGACCGAACACAGCCAGGGCTCGACCACGGTTATGGGCATCGCCAACCTCGCCATGCTCACCGGAAATATCGGCCGCCCCGGCGTGGGCGTGAACCCGCTGCGCGGCCAGAACAACGTGCAAGGGTCCTGCGACATGGGCAGCTTCCCGCACGAATTGCCGGGCTATCGCCATGTGAAGAACGCCGACGTGCGCGCGATCTACGAGCGGCTCTGGGGTGTGGAGATCGACCCCGAGCCGGGCCTGCGGATCACCAACATGCTGGATGCCGCCGTCGATGGCAGCTTCCGGGGGATCTACATCCAGGGCGAGGACATCCTGCAATCCGACCCCGATACGCGGCACGTTGCCGCCGGACTGGCGGCAATGGACTGCGTGATCGTGCATGACCTGTTCCTGAACGAGACGGCAAACTATGCCCACGTGTTCCTGCCCGGCTCGACCTTTCTCGAGAAAGACGGCACCTTCACCAATGCCGAGCGCCGGATCAACATGGTGCGCGAGGTGATGGCGCCGAAAAACGGCTATGCCGACTGGGAAGTGACCCTATTGCTCGCCAACGCGATGGGGGCCGATTGGCGCTACACCCATCCGCGCGAGATCATGGCCGAGATCGCCGCGACCACGCCGAGCTTTGCCGGGGTGAGCTATGAGCTTCTGGAGCGCATGGGATCGGTGCAATGGCCAGTGAACGCGGCGCATCCGGAGGGCACGCCGATGATGCATGTCGACGGCTTCGTGCGCGGCAAGGGGCGGTTCATCGTGACTGAATACGTCGCCACCGACGAGAAGACCGGCCCGCGCTTTCCGCTGCTGCTCACCACCGGGCGCATCCTCAGCCAGTATAACGTCGGCGCCCAGACCCGGCGCAGCGAGAACGTGGTCTGGCACGATGAGGACGTGCTGGAGATCCACCCGCATGACGCCGAACAACGCGGCGTGAACGATGGCGCCTGGGTGCGGCTGGCCAGCCGGTCGGGCGAGACCACGCTGCGCGCCAGGATCACCGAGCGGGTCAGCCCCGGCGTGGTCTATACCACCTTCCACCACCCCGACACCCAGGCCAACGTGGTGACCACGGACTACTCCGACTGGGCCACGAATTGCCCGGAATACAAGGTGACGGCGGTGCAGGTCGCGCCCTCGAACGGGCCGAGTGACTGGCAGGAACGCTACGCCGCACAGGCCGCGCTGGCGCGCCGGATCGAGGCCGCCGAATGAAGCCGGTGAAAAGCCTCCCCGGCCTCGCCGTCACCCGCGACGGTAGCCGCGCCGTGACCCGGACGCTGCCCGAAGAGGTGCCGGTGGCCGTCTCGTTCAACGCCACAACGCTGGCGGTGATGATGTGCACACCCGCCGACATCGACGATTTCGCCCATGGCTTTGCCCTCACCGAAGGCGCAATCGAGCGGCTTGACCAGATCGAAAGCTTCGAGGTGATCGAGCACCCCAACGGCATCGAGGCCCGGTTCTGGCTGAACGAGGATCGCGCCGGGGCGCTGAAAGATCGTCGCCGCCACATGACCGGCCCGGTCGGCTGCGGGCTTTGCGGGATCGACTCGCTGGAACAGGCCGTGCGCGCGCTGCCCCATGTCGGCGCGCCGCCGGTTGCCCTTGAGCGCGCCGAGATCAGCGCCGCGATCGAGAGCCTGCGCGGCC
>SWCA01005042.1_pt1 | contig 64331 bp, 59 predicted proteins | sample 4692961 | NCBI WGS metagenome assembly SWCA01 (sample SAMN10267275, study PRJNA491770) | bioreactor metagenome | isolation source: DHS bioreactor inoculated with | place: Japan: off Shimokita Peninsula | reverse complement strand
GGACGTTTCACCCTGGTGGCTCACACAGGCTTATCCTGGCGCACCTGTGTTCCTGCGTTGATCGAGCGAAATCCATCGGGACAGCGTCCTGATCGCGCAGGCGCCGTATCAAAGAGATCATGAAAATGCGGATGCACCATACCGTCGCCCATCTGCGCGTTCACGCCCCGTCTCAGTAGAGACGAGAATTCCCGCTCATCGGCATGCCCGAGAGAGATCCATTCCAGATTTGCCGAATGCAGCCGCGTTTTCTTGAAGGCTGACGATTCACTGCTCTCACGCTGATGCCAGCGAGCCGCATACAGAGTACCGGAACTCAGGTCGTTCTCTCTGTCGGCAATAAACATATAGAATCCGACATTCTTTCCATCGTCGGTCATATACACGGTTCGCCGGTCGGGCAACACATAGGCCAGCTCAACTGAAAAGCGACCGAGAGCATAGCGCTTGTCGAGCGTCGGGCCGATCGGCTTGATATCGATCTCGGTCACCCATCCATACCAGTAAGGGTTAACATCCAATAACGCACGACTCGATCGCCCGGAGCCCGTGAAATGCGCGACCATGCCGTTATAACGCGCATCGATCGTTCCGTCAGGGCGACGCAGTGCAGCATTGGGCTCGTACTCCTCGGAGCCAAGATGCGTGCCCCAGGGGGTGACACTGCCGGCACATGGATTGTAGATGCCGTGTTCGGTAAGAATCGGCTCCGCAGATGCGACCTCCAGTCGACCATCCTCGCGACGATTCAAACGCGAAACATAGACGGCGCCCGGAACGGTCTCCACATGATGGACGAGAAAGAGGCCGTTATCTTTTTCGAGAAGAGAGGTAAAGTCCGAGTAAACGCCGGCAGACTCAAAGCCATGCCCTCCTTCGATTGAGAGAAGATCAAGATCACGCACAGGCTTACCTCGACTGTCGACAATCTGCGCAAAGACATGCTCGCCGAAACGATCGCCCGTGCGCAATAAAAGCTGAAAGGGACTCTCGATCGTCTTACCAAACCATTCTACGCGAGCAGAAGTGCGCAGCTCCAGTCGCTCTGTATCCTTGGCCGGAAGCTTGATGGGTTCAAACTGTACGGGAGATCGATCACATCCAGAAAGCAGAGAGGCCACCAGAATAGCTGCAAATCGCAGTCCTCCCGATCCGAACCAGGCTGACGGGATGCGATTCGAACGATACAGTGTTGAAAAGCGATGAGACCGAAAAAATGCGAAGGCCATACTCAGCCTTCGCATTTTGATTTTTCAGTCGTATGACGGCGCCATGACGGAACTACCGGAACGGTCCGAAATACCCCGTAGTCGCACGCCTCTCTTCTGTCGTAACGGCACGTCTTCCGGGTCCACCGTCGGCCTCGATATCACGATAGGGATGCATGACTGTGGCGAAGAAATAGAGCGAGCCGTCGCCCAGTCGAATCCAGGAGGGAGACGTGATCTCGGCTCCGCGCGGACCATGCAGAAGGCGACGAAAATTCCCCGTGCGAACGTTATACGACCAGAGAAAGTTCAGGCTATGGCCGTCATCGGCATCTTCGGCGATAAAGAGCAGGTCGCTTCCTGGCAGAAAGGCGATGTTGTCGGGCTCGGCCATGCGGTCCGGATCGCAGAGATCGGTCTTTCGTCCGGCCACCTGCGACTCGGCCAGCGGTCGCCCGAGCACAAGAGGATACAGCTCACCGATAACATAATCACTATTAATAGACGTATCGGCCTTCAGATCGGCCGCAAAAACGGCGCCACAACGATTCGCAGCAAGACGAATATGATCCGCGGCGATGCCCTTTCCTTTTTCAGGTTGCATGGCCTTTTCGATTCGCGAAACGGCAAAGTACAGACGATTGCGCACATCGTCATAGGCGACGCCTTCTTTTTTATTGAACTCGGCCGTAGCACCGAGCATGACGGCGTACCGTCGGCTTTCCAGCCTTGAAGCAAGCACCGATACAGGCACTCCCTTAAACTCACCGCTTTTCAGCTTCAGGCATTCCAGCTTCGAATCAGGAGCGCTGAGGTTAGACGTTCCCGCCTCCACAGCGGTAAAGCCCTCCGGGCAGGCGTTGTTAACCGGAGCGACGGTATCAAAAAGATCCTGAAAGAGAGGACCCGAAGGGCCCGCAGCGCCGGGAACGATATCACTTTTCAAGACGGATTCGATCTGAGCCTCTGTGGCATGGCCGAGAGAGACCCACTGCAGATCGGCGATGACTGAAGATTCCCGCAAAACGTCGGCCTTGCGTTGATTCCAGCGAGCGGCATAAAGCGTTCCCGCCGTAAGATCGCCCGGCTTATCGGCGACAAAGAGAAAGAGCGTGCCGTGTTTTCCGTCATCGCTCATGTAAACGGTGCGGCGATCGGGCATAACGACGGCAATTTCATGCGAGAAGCGGCCCAGGGCATAACGCTTGCGAGTTTCGGTCTTTCCCGAGCCATCAAGCAGGATCACCTCAGGCGTCCATCCGTACAGATACGGGTTCATGTTACGCAACACGTCGGTGCGCGATGCATCACCCGAGAAAAAGCCGGCCATGGCGTTATACCGGGCATCGATGCGCCCAAGCGTATCGCGCATTCCAGCGTTCGGCTCATACTCCTCAGATCCTATATGCGATCCCCACGGCGTTATGCTTCCGGCACAGGGGCTATAAACGCCTCCCTGTTCGGCAAAGTCAAGGTTCCGCGTCGACAGAGGAATCAGCTTTCCTTCTTCATCCCGCTTTACGGACGTTATATAAACGGCTCCCGGTACGGATTCAAAATGCTGGACGACGAACAGATTGCCGTCGCGCTCCAGCATCGTCGTGAAATCGTTGAAATTACTAACGCCGGCAAGCGGACCGTCGTTCACTCCAAGCGAACGGAAGACGTTGCGAACGGGCTGCCCGGTCCGCGAAAGCACCTGACCGTACACTCCGCCTGTAATCGCATCGCCGGAACGCAGAAACGTCTGGTATTTGATCGGCATATCCTTTCCCTGAAAAACGGCCGAATCAGTGCTGCGAATCGAGTGCCTGCCCTCTTCGCCTTCGGGCCAGCCAATGCCGCTAAAATCAAGGGAGATTCGCGAGCAACTGACGGCGATAGGGAAGATCAGGGCGAAGAGTATTGCATTTTTCATACCTCAAGCTCCTCATGTGCTGCGCGCAGGCGCGTCATCAGATATTTTGCCGCGCCGTCGGCGGGGTTCTCTTTCAAAATCTCTTTTAAGAGCGGAGCCGCTTCGGTCATATGCCCTTTTTCGATCAAACGTACGGCCTCTTCAAAACGCTCTCTGTAACGAATAAGGGGCTCCTTCTCAACGGCGGAGTAGGCCTCAAGCCATTCGTAGACGACGACGGGCTTATGCTTTCCTTTTACGTTCACACGACCGAGATACCTTTTCAAGAAGAGGTCTCTCTTTTCATCGAGAGAGTCGATGACCTGCTCGCTAACGATGACATGTGCTCCATACGTTTTTGTCAGGCTTTCGAGGCGCGACGCCAGGTTAACGGCATCTGAAATGACCGTGCTGTCCATACGCATCGCCTCGCCGACCGTTCCGAGCATCAGGTCGCCTCTGTGAATGCCGATGCCGATGGAGATGGGCGGTAGCCCTTCTTTCGCTCTCATCAAATTGAAATCGACCAGTCGGTAGGTCATATCCTGCGCGGCACGCAGAACGTCATCGGCCGATCCCGGGAACAGCGCCATAATAGCGTCGCCGATAAACTTGTCGATAAAGCCGCCGTTATTGCGAATGGCCGGACTGATATAACTCAGATACGAGTTAATAAACCGAAAATTCTCTTCAGGCGTCATATTTTCGGATAACGTAGTGAATGATCGAATGTCTGAGAAGAGAATGGACATCTCACGCTTCACACAGTCGCCGGGAAGAACGTCAAGAATATCATTCTTGTTCAGATAATCGAGAAACTCCCGCGGCACAAAGCGGTAGTAGGCGCTGTTCGTTTCGATCAGCTTCTTCTCGCTTCGAATGCGCCGGCGGATGTTCACCGCCAGGACGGCGATCACAACGAGCAGGAAGGTGATCAGCGCGAGAAATCCGAAGATATAACTGCGATAACGCTCGTAAAACTCGCGAAACGTAACCGGCTCGTTGATCAGATGCGATCCATAGGGCAGATCGCCTTCAGAGATACTGAAGCGGCGCAGCTGTTTATAGTCGAAAATGTACTCGTTCGGGCTCTCGGTGACGACGGGGATCTCAGACATCGGAACTCCGTCCAGCAACCGAATGGCAATGGCGGCGGCGGCCTCTCCCTGCGCCCGACCGCTGATGATCTTGCCGCCGACGGCGCCGTTCCCGAGATAAAAATCCCAGTAGGTATAGACGGGAACGCGTGCCAGGCCTGCATAACGCTCGAAGGCCTCTTCATACGTATAGAAGCGGTTATTCGAATCTCTATTGAAAAGCATGGCCAGGACGATGGCGCCGGGTTCGAGTTTTTCGATCTCTCGACGAAACTCTTCGATGCGCGCCCCCGTCATATAGCGGAACTTTATTCCCTTTTCTTTATAGTCGGGCTCTACTTTCTGAAGAGCTCGATTGTTTGCGACGGACGTGACCGAATCGTCGCCGATGATAACGAACTCCTTCGTCTGCGGATGAAGCCTGAGGGCGAGATCGATCGTATCCTTCGCCGCGAAGGCCTCGACGACTCCGGTGTAGTTTTTTTTACCAGCCAGAAGCTCGGGCGAGTAGAAGTTCACGCCGCAGAAAACGACCGGCGTCGGTTCGCCAAAGATCTCTTCGCGATGCTTGAACAGAAACTGAAGAGCGGCGTCGTCGACGCTGATGATGACGTCATAGTGAACGCGCTGCGCCTTGTATTTCAGGGCAGGAACAAGAAGCTCCTGATACTCCGGATCTTCAAATCGTTTCGTATCCATATATTCATAGAAGATACGCACCTTTGTACCTGAGAAGTTGCTCTGGTTAAAGGTATTCTCGATTCCTGAAACGGCCCGTTCCGTCCAGCTCAGTCCTTTATGATACGAATGCAGCACGAGAACGTTCTTTTCCGCCCCCGACGGCGCTGAAAGAAGAGGAAGGGACTGCCCGACAAACAGGAGCAGCCCGAGGCATAGCAATCTCTTTGTATATAGAAGTGTGCGCATCAGTGCACCTCTTCGAAATAGTTATTCGTAGCGCGTGCAAAGGCCTCGATCAGGCCAGGAACCTGCAAGTTGCGTCGGCGAATGCTCTCTTCGCGAATATAGATAACGAAAAGATGACTCGTCTGAACGGGGATCTCCCGCGGAGCGATCTTCTCTTCGATGACGCGAACGGCCATGCGGGCGGCCTCTTCTCCTTGCTCGTAAGGCGATACGGCGACGGCCATCATGCCTCCGTCTTCGACATAAAAGCCCCAGCTGCCGATGGCGGGTATTTTCAGCCGCGGCTCCATACGCTCGATAACCTTGCGCGGTTCGATCACGATGCCTTTATCGTCTTTCAGTGTGTGGTAGTGTGTCACAAACAGAACGTCGGCCTCGCGGTTCGCACGATCAATGGCGCGATCCCAGTCCTCCATCGTATCACAGAGGATCGTTTCAGTCAGAACCATCGGACCCCAGTCATAGGCCTCAACCTCATGCTGAATAAAGACCGACGTTGACGATGAGTCGGCAATATGCATGACCTTGCGCCGATTCGGGGGCAGGATCTGCACAAAGACTTCTTTAAAAGCCTCGAACGGCAGTCGCTCCAGTATACCCGTGGCGTTCTTCGCCTTATCGAATCCGTAATCTTCGGGAAAGGCGTTCACGCCCGTATAGATGATTTTTATTTTCGGATCATCTATGAAGTGGCGTGCCGCGAACTTCTGAGCGTCGTCATCGACGGCGATCAAGATGTCGGGATTCCAATCGCGGATCATCTTTACCACCGTCTCGCCCGTTCGCTGCTTGTACTCAACTCCAGGATTGCGCTTTGTATTCATGTAAAAGTAGCGCGTATTGTAGGCCTTGTTTTTCAGAACGCGAGCAAAACCTTCGTTGATATCGGTTACCCAGGAGTAATCCGTATCATAGCTGTGTAGAATAAATACACGCGGCTTGTTGAGGTTGTAGGCGATGAGGAAGACGACGACCATCGACACGAAGGCGAAGGCCATCAATTTTTCTAATTGTATTTTCATAAGAGACCCAGCCATTTCCAGAAAGGTATGGAGGCGAAGACTGCGACGATGCGCAGGGCATTCGACACGGCATTGAAGCGATAAAAGGTTTTCGTATCAAGATGCGGATCTTTCTCCACCAGTGATTCGATCTGTACGTAATACGTACATTGATACGGAAAAAACCATATATCAGAAAGCATCAAAAGAATAAAACCGACAACCCAGGGATTCACACCGAGAGCCTGAGCCATGGGAAAAAGCACCGATGCAAGGATGGCCACCGCCGTATTCGTCGGCACGAAAAAACGCAGAACGATCACCGTGGCGCTGAGGATGATGACGAAGAGCCAGAACTGGTTCTTCATATAATGCCCCATAAAACTTAACGATGCCGCCGCCTCTTTATCCAGTCCCAGATAGGAGATCGTACTTACAAAACCGATCAGAGTTCCGAGGTAGAGCAGAAAGGTCCAGTCCGTACTGACCCGGAACTGCTTCGGGCTCAAAAGACCGACTGCAAGTGTGGCATAGAGCACCATGAGTCCGATCCACGGAAGCTGAATCTTATGAAGCGATTCCGTTGAAATGCCCACAATAAACAGCATCACGCCGCCAAGCGCCGCCCACTCCGGCAGGGACATAGGACCAAAAGCCCTGTACTGCATCTTGATCTGCTCGCGCGTTACGCCGGGATCTTCTTTGCCGCGACTGTAGTATTCGAGCAACAGAAAAATGCCGATCACAAGAACGGCGCCGGCAGCAAGAGATGCGAGCAGCCAGTAGCCCCAGCTGAAACGCTCTTTTACCTGTTGCGGCAGAAGTCCGAAGATGACGAAGTGAATGGTCTTACTCGAAAGGAAGATCGTCGAAAGCATCGTAAAACCGGCAAAGCCCGACATAAAAAGATATGTCGACGTGCGCCCGCCGGGCTTGTAGTTCGATGAATCGATCAGGTCTTTCAATACGGGCATCATCAGAGCGATACGACCGTTGGCCGAGGGCAGAAGCGGCGTTAACAGGGTGCCAATCGAGAAAAGGCTCCATGCATGCCACCGCGGTGAGACGGGTACGGCTCGCAGCATCCACAGAACCATACGAAACGCCAGGCCCGACGATACGATAAGCGAACTGAGACCGAAAATACTGAGGGCAAGATAGAACGATCCATCCGTGAAGCCCACAAGGGCCACCTCAGGCGGGGCTATGTTCAAGATGAGAATCGAGAGTATCGCGAAGATGCTCGGAATAAACTCATTCATGAGGCGAAACCCCCACATGAGCACCGTCGCAAGCGATATACACAGGAAGACCAGCTGATTGCCCTCAGCGATCGTCCCGCGGCCGAAAACGAAAAGAAGCGGAGGCAGGATCATCGTCGCAAGCCATCCTATCGTTTTCAGCCAGTCAGGACCCTGCTCACCGTTCGCAATTTCGGCAGAATCGACGGCCTTGATTCCATGCCCTGTCAGGCGACGCATCAGAGCAGACAGCAGCCCCTGAAAGGCCGAAGAGCCGGCAAAGAGGCTTCGCGACCAATCGGCCGCCAGCCTGACGACAAGCGCCTTCTCGGTTACGTGAGCCTTCTGCGCATAAACGCCTTCGGCCTGTAGCGCCTCTTCGCCGAAGGTATCGCCGGCGACGATCTTCTGATCTCCAGAAGGGGCGCTCAGCGTCACCTCGCCTTCAATCACCCAGTACATAAAATCTGCCGGCTGATCCGCTACAAAAACCTCGTCGCCGACCGACAATCGATAACACTCCATCCTTGAAACCACACCGGCGATCTTACGTCGCGGCAGGTTTTGCATGGATGGCACCACAAGGATTCGATCCAGAATATCGGGACCGAATTCCACTCTCTCTCCTGGCATCCTGCAACCTCTCTATTTTACGGCCCCCTGAAATTGCTTCCTTTTAAGGGGCTCTACAGTGCTTAATCGTCCAGCTCATATCTGTAAACAATATTTAAGATTTCGCGAAACCCTCCTGCGAAAATTTCCGCGCATCTACCCGGTTTGCTGGCAATCGCTCACCTCCGCATACGAATTGTTCTCTCGGAAAGTCAGGTTGCAAACTCTGCAAATTCACACCCGGATGCAGAGAAATCCGAACATTTAAATAGCGAGCGTTCGCTCGTTTTTTTCGGATTGACAGGCATCGCCGGTATGCCGCTTTTCCCTATGGACTTCACAATCTCAGAAAAGATGCAAACGACGCTCAATCTGATCCGCACATTCCTCGCAAAAGAGGTCGATCCGCTTGAGCAGACCTTTTTTCGTAAGCCCTTTCGCGAGCTCCTGCCCGAGCTTGGTCTTCTGCGCGCGAAAGTAAAGCAGATGGGATTGTGGGGACCGCAGCTGCCCGAGGAACTCGGCGGCATGGGCCTCAGCCTGGTCGAGCATGGCCTTGTCTCCGAGGCGCTGGGCCGCTCCTCTCTGGGGCATTATCTATTCGGATGCCAGGCGCCCGACGCTGGCAATATCGAAATCCTGCATATGTTCGGAACTGAAGAACAGAAAGAGCGCTATCTCAAGCCTCTTGCTGCCGGCGAGATCCGCAGCTGCTTCGCCATGACGGAGGTGAACACCGCCGGATCGAATCCGACTCTGCTCGAATCGACGGCCGTGAAAGACGGCGACGAATACGTACTGAACGGCCATAAATGGTACACGACCGGCGCGGATGGCGCCTCGTTTTCCATCGCCATGATGGTGACGAATCCGAAGGCTTCGCCTGCTCTTCGCGCAAGTATGTTCATCGTGCCCACCGACAATCCGGGCTTTCAGCTCATGCGAAACATTCAGATCATGGGCGAATCCGGTTCGGATTACTTCAGCCATGGCGAGGTGATGTTTCAATCCTGTCGCATTCCCAAAGAGAACCTTCTCGGTCGCGAAGGGCACGGCTTTCGCATCGCTCAGGAGCGACTCGGTCCCGGCCGTATTCACCACTGCATGCGCTGGCTTGGCATCTGCAGTCGAGCCTTTGATATGCTCTGCGAGCGCGCCAATGAGCGCGTGATCACGCTCGACGGAAGGACGCTGGCCGATAACGATGCCATTCAGCATAAAGTGGCCGAGCTGTATGCAGAGATTCAACAGGCCCGGCTCTCGGTGCTTCATGCAGCCTGGATGATTGATAACGACGGAGCGACGAAGGCAAGAGATCATATCGCCGCTATCAAGTTTTCTGTGGCCGGTACCATGCAGCGCGTCATCGACGCCGCCCTGCAGATTCACGGAGGTCTGGGCATGTCGGATGATACGATCCTCGCCTATCTCTACAGGCATGAGCGCGGGGCGCGCATCTACGACGGAGCGGACGAGGTTCATAAATCCTCGCTCGGAAAGCGAATCCTCAAAGATTACGCGAAAGGAAAGCGTTAACATGCCTGCTCTTGCCGAACTGCCGCTTCGCTTTCGCGAGTTTTCGGCCGAGCATCCGCTTTCGACGGCTCGTCTTGCGCGACAGATCTACCATGATCGGTTGTTTCAGGGCCGCATCAAAAAAGAAGAGAAGGCCGTCGCGAATCTCGAACGCATTATAAGGGCCGTATTACGTTTAAGCCAGAAGCAGGGGTTCTCGGCGATGAGCCTTCGCGATCTCAGTCGCGAGGCTGAGATGAGTATGGGCGGGCTCTATGCGTATTTCGACAGCAAAGAAGAGCTTCTTCGCATGATCTTCGAGCGCGGGCAGCGTACCGTGCTTGAAATCTTTGACGAGCTTATGATCTCTTTTTCGGAAGCTGGCGCGAAGCTACAGGCGGCCATCTGCGCGCATCTTTACCTGAGCGAGGCCTTCCCGAAAATATTCTATTTCTTTTTTATGGAAGCAAAGGGCCTCACGCACGAAGACCAGCGGCGTTCTATCGTGCTCGAACAATCGACGGAGTTGATCTTTGCAAGCATTATCGAAGAAGGAGTGCAAACGGGCGTTTTCCATTGTGAAAATCCTCTTATGACAGCGGCGATGATCAAGGCTTTACTGCAAGATTGGTATCTGAAGAGATATAAGTATGTGCGCAGAAAGATCTCCGTCGAGCATTATGCGACGCAAGTCCTCAATCTTGTGATTCCGTATTTGAAGCAACACAGAAGCGGTTATTCAAGCATTTCGTAGCTCGCAGTCGGTTCCCGAAGCCACCAGAAAACGGGAATCGAGTTTTTCAGTAAAGGCTAACTATAAGGAGTTCTATTATGAGTCCGGTATTTCTCGTCGTCGGCGGATCAAGCGTCGCCGGTCAGGCAGCCTTAAACGTGCTGCGAAGGCGTTACCCCGATGCACGTCTTTTCGCTACGTCCTCCGGTGAAAAAACCGTAAACGGAGCCAGCTTTACCATCGACCACATCGACCTTAATAGTGACACTGCCGTCACGCGTATCTGCGACGAGCTGCAGAAAGCCGGCGTATCGGCCGTCGACGGCCTCGTCTTCACTCCGGCCTTCGGCCCGATCGGCTATCCCATTACGAAAACTCCCGAAGAGGACATCAGAGCCGCTCTGCGATTCTCCGTGCAGCCCATGATCGAGCTGCATGAGCGTCTCAAGAGCCCCCGCACGATCGGATTTTCGGCCTTCTACTGGCTGCCGCATACGTTAACCGCATACGGGTCGATGGCCTTTGCGAAGATCGCTCAGGAACGTCTGGCCGTCACAGACTCATCGTTTCAGATGATTCGAGCCGGCACGTTCGAAAGCCGCGCCACACGCGGCATCGGCTTGCTTTTACAGCGCTCTCTTCGCGACACGCCCCATAGCGAGATCCTTGATCTCGGCGCTCGCTGGAAGGAATCGGGAAAGAAGTTCTCGGATTTCTTTTTTGACTATGCCTTTCAATCCGAGCGCGAGGCGTTCGGATCTCGTTTTTCAGAGCCGCACCGAGCGACCACACAATCCGACCTTGAAAGGGCGCTTCTGCGCGCACTTGACGAGGATCGGCCGCCCATCGTCAACGTCATCGGCGACTGGATGTGGACCGATTCTCATCTGCCTGTCCTTCCGCCAGAGCTCAAAAGGCTGGCAGAACAGTAAATATCTCAGGATGTATCCCAATTTTGAGACTGATCCTCAGCCCTTTATCGTTGACGTAAACGGCAGGCTGTTCTGAATCGGATTCAGAAAAAACAATGCATCTTTATCAGATCAGTGCTGACTTCAAGAGCCCTCGACCGAAGAAGGCTCAAGCTGGTTCAGCCAGATAAAGAGCAGATGAGGTGTACATGCAATCACGCAAATGGATGATGATCGTCGCCATAGCCGCCGGTCTTCTCTATATGATCGTCGACAACACAGTGGGTCGATTCGCCTTTGATTTTATCCCGAAAACGATTCCGATCTGGCTTCTCTGCTACCTCGTTTTCACGACGGTGCGCAACCTTGAGGGACGCCTTGTCGCCCTGGGCCTGCTTTTCGGATCAGGCGGAGACGTTGCCCTGGCACTCGGCCACTTTGTGCCGGGCCTGAGCAGCTTCTTGATCGGCCATCTCTTTTATATTGCTGCATGGACGCGACGCTATAAGTTCAGCACCGTGCGCGCCGTTCCGGCCGTCGCCGTTCTCATAGTCGCCGCCCTGCTTTCCGTCTGGCTGAGTCCGATGCTGGGCGAGCTTGCTATTCCGGTCTATGGCTATATCGGCGTCATCGCCGCCATGTCGGCGCTCTCGTTCCTGCGAAGTCGGGATTCGCTCATCCTTCCCATCGGAACGGTGCTTTTTGTAATCTCGGACGCCATCATCGCCGTGAACAAGTTCCATACGCCCGTTCCGCTTTCGGGGCTCTGGATCATGCTCACCTATTATGCGGCTCAGGCCATGATCGCCCTTGGCTTCATCGGCGAGCAGGACGAATAACTCGCGCATTATTGCCCGTATAACGGCAGGCCGCCGCTATACGGGCCCGTCTCGAAACGATCCTGTCGTCTCTCTGCTTCGGAAAAACGACCGGAAGCCCTCATCCCCACTTAAAGAAGCGTCGTCCGACGGCAAACATGGTCGCTCCCGATGCGACAAGAATGAGAACAGGCTTCCACAGATCGGCGATCCCCTGCCCTTCGAGATAAACGGCGCGTACCGAATCGGCCAGCACGGTTAACGGCAGAGCCCGGATCACCGGCTGTAGAAACTCGGGAAAGCCGTGATAGCTGAAAAAGACGCCCGAAACAAGCATCATCGGCATGACGGCGGCGTTGATCAATCCGTTCCCAACCTGCGTATTCTCGGTGCGACAGGCAAGCAAAACGGCCATGCCCGCAAAACAGAAGATGCCCGAAACAAGCATCAGGAAAAGCGAGGGCAGAGATCCAAGCGGAACAAGGTCAAAAAAGAGATAGGCGATCAGCATGAGGAAGGCCGCCTCAACGGTAACGAGCAGGATGCGTGCCGTGGCAAAGGACAGAAAGAACAGGTTCTGATCCATCGGAGCGGCGGCCATGCGACGCAGAAGCTTCTTCATGCGCAGAGATATAAGAGACCAGCCGATGCCCCACAGACAGGCGTTCATCACACCGAAGGCAAGCAGGCCCGGAATCAGGTAGTCGATGTATCGCGTTCCGGGAATGCTGAGCTTTTCCTCTCGAATACCCGTGCCGGAGCTATCGTCGGCCGCCGCTTCACCGGGCGCTGTCACGCCTGTAGCCCTTCCCTGTTTCTTTAAAGCTTCGGTTAACAGAGCGGCCTTGAGAAGCGCTGCCTCTTTTACGGCCGTGTCGGATGCAGGATCATATCGAAAGATCAATCCGGAACGCTGCACGACGACAACGACGCGAACCTTGCCGCGCTTCAGAGCATGGCCGGCCGTCTCTTCGTTATACACATGCACGCGAAATCCGCCGAGCCCGTCGATGCGACGCTTCACGAGATCGGCATGCTTCGCAAGATCGGCCTGTTCTGACCGTGCCCCTGTTTCGGAGCCGGCACTTTCGGCGATGAGGCCGACGTCGACGATCAGCTCTGCCGGTGCGCGAAAAGCGAATCCGAGCACGACGGCCAGTGCGGCGGGAAAGAAAAGCGCCCAGAACAGCACGGCAGGCTCGCGGAAGAACTCGCGAAAGTGAATCAACAATAACTGGACGAACTGTTTCATGCCTCCTCCTTCTCTTTTGCGCTCTCGTCCTCAAGCAAGCTGCGTCCGGTCAGGGCAAGAAAGAGATCGTCGAGAGTCATGCGGTGTATTTCAAGAGAGAGAAGCTCCGTCTTCTGCTGTTTGAGAAAAGAAGGCCATGCAGCAAGAAAGGCCGTTGAAGAGCTCACATGCACCGTACCCTCGCCCGTTTTCGCGTCAAAGGCCAGCGACATGTATTTACCGCGGAATTTCGTCTCAAACGCCTTTGCAAATCCGGGAACGGATCGAATGCGAAAGTGTATAAAGTAGCCTCCGCCGTTGGCGTCGATCAGTTCATCGAGTGTGCCTCCGGCGATGAAGCGCCCCTGGTCGAGAATAAAGATGCGATCTGATAAGACGGCCGCCTCTTCCATATAGTGAGTCGTGAGTAGCATCGTCATGCCTTCGCGCTTTAAGTCGTTCAGGATGTTCCACAGCGATCGACGTGCTCCGGGATCAAGCCCCGTCGTCGGCTCGTCGAGAAAGAGAATCTGCGGTCGATGCAGAACGGCGACACCGAGAGCAAGGCGCTGCCGCTGTCCTCCTGAAAGATGCGACGTATAACTGCGCGCCTTCTCTTCGAGATCGATCAGGCGCAAAACTTCGGATACGCGATCCGGCCCCACGCCATAAAAAGAGGCAAAAAGCTCGAGAATCTCCTGCACGCGCAATTTTTCAAAGAAGTGGCTCTCCTGAAGCGAAAGACCGATTCCCGCACGCAGTTCTCTGGCCTGAACGGAGTCATGCCAGCTACGTCCGAGCAGCGTGACGCGGCCGGAGTCTTCTTTCTGAATGCCTTCGAGGATTTCGATGAGCGTCGTCTTGCCCGCTCCGTTCGGACCGAGCAGACCGATAAACTCCCCCCTGTGTACGGTTAACGATACTCCTTTCAGAGCATGCGTATCCTTGAAACGCTTCTGCACGTCTTCGACGACGATGACGGCCTCGCTTGCGCTTCCCCGTCGCGTTCTCATAAGACTCTCCTGTATTCTGAAAGCTCCTGATTCCACACGGGAATACCACAGAAGCGATCCCCTTCAGGGCAGAACGGTCGTTCGCCGGATCGCTTTCGCAAATAACACGGAGCGCGCAGCCAGTCGGTCAGACCGGGCAGGACGACAGCCGCCTGATCGAGCTCCTCGACCGAGGCGCGAAAGATCTCTTCCTGAGCGTTATAGCAGGTGCGGGCCTTCCATTTATGGTGCAGATTCAAGAGATCGCCGCTTTCGTAAAAGCGAATGGGAAAGGCGTTTGGCAGCAAGTACACGGCCTCTTCTTCTGTACCGCCGGCGTCGAGAAAACGCACGATGGTGCGAAAGAGATCGGCGAGCTGCTCGTTATAATACTGTCGTGCAGGCTCGCATTGCTCGATCAGCTCGGGTACGATCGCATCGACGTCGCCGGTGAACTGCCGCATCAGTACCGGACGCGACGCCGGAACCGTGCGATGTCGCTGATCCTGACTGTCGGCCGTGTGCGAGATCTTCTTCTGATACGTAAACTGTACATTATACAGGCTTCTTGTCAGGCGAGACATCGTGCTTTCGTTAAGCGTCGATCCCAGATGGCGGTTGCGAGCCGGATCCAGAAGAAGCGCCATCGCTTCGGCATCGGATAACGCCGAAGACGGCATGCCCAGAACGGCACGCACCGACGCTCCAAGCGTGCGCACGGCTTCTGCGTTCGATCCGCAGAGGCGAGCGATACGGCCCTGCAGCGTCTCGTCGAATTCGCGCACAAACTGCTTGCTGATCTGCTTTTCGATGCTTCCCGAGAATCCGAGCGACTCTGAACGGTTGCTTCCAAAGAATTCGTTGAAGAAACGGTATTCGGTCGTCTCTTCAAGAGGCAGAGAATCACGCATCTCGGCAGCATAAAGCGGATCATGATCGCAGACGGCAAACCACATCGCATCAACGAGATCTTTCGCCTCGCGCGGCACGTCGCTTGCCTGCGCCATACGTCGATAGCGATGAAGCGTCAGTCCGTTAATGGTATGATAGAGATACGTATGTGTGGCCACCGGCAGCACATAGCGCGCCGTTTCCATCGCCTTTTTATGGATCGTGTTTTTCCAGCGATCGTGTGATTTGCGTCTTGCCGGAAAGATCGAATAGAAGATGCGCTCGGCCTCGGGCTCAAGAAGCCGGATCAACTCAAAATAGGCGTCGGTCATCTTCTGCATCACTTGCAAATAAAGCGAGCGCAACGTCTCGTCGCGATCAAGCGACGAAGGCACGTGATAACGATCGGCCTTCACCTCAACATAGCGCTGACTGACCTGTTCGGAATTATAGAAGGGATGCGAGTGAAGAAAGCACCATACAAGATGCCGACTAACGTTATCGATCGTAAAAATAAAATGCGGATGCTGACGCGTTGTCAGGTGTCCGGCCTGGAGGGTGCTGCGAGCGATTCGATCGCGCAGCTCGACCGCCTTCGGTGTGGCCGAAACGTCTTCGGGGTAGATGATTCCCTTCGAAGAATAGCAGGTGCGGGCCGACGCAATGGAAAGATCGTAAGGGGTGCGAGTGGCATCGATCAGCCGGACGACGGGGCCGTTCATATTCCGGACATAAAACCGTCGGTGCCTCTTTGCGGAAACCGTTTTTATTGGAAGAAAGCGGCCCGAGCCCCTGCCGGTCAGCCTCCGGCGCATCCTTCTACTGTCGGCTCCATACCGTGAACTCGCTGCGACTTGCTACGAAAGAAGGATACGCCAGGCGGGCGATCTCCGTGTAAAAAAATGCTGTGCCGTCGGATGCCGCTTAAAATCCTGTCTTCCATCGGAGAGGTGTCAGAGTGGTCGAATGTGCCTGACTCGAAATCAGGTGTTCCGCAAGGAACCGAGGGTTCGAATCCCTCCCTCTCCGCTGCTTATCTTTCACCGCCTCTCGCCTTCCCTGCTCTCAGTCGGCCGCCTCAACGCCGGTGACGAAATAGCGGGTTTCGCCCTCCCAGAAAAGCCGAAAGAAGCGCTCTTCGTAGCGCAGCCGCACGTTACGGCCTCCAAGGCGTTCGAGCTGCTCGATGAGACGCTGATCGTCTTTATCGACCGAAAAATCCCAGATGGAGGTGATGCCGCCCTCTTCGTTGCGGCGCTCACGGATGGTGCTGATGCCGCCCATGTCGAGTTCGCCTTCATAGGTCTTGAAGACGTAGCCCTTTTTCGTCAGCTTGATGAGGCGGCCGGCGCGAGAACCCTCGGAATATGAACCGAAGATGATATAACTGCCCGCCCCAATCAAAAGAGCTCCGCCCACAACAAGCGTTACGATAGAATAAAAACGAATCTTTTGCATCATGAGCAGATGATTTCGGCCCGGATGGCCCGGCAATCCTGAAAATATTCGCTCGCTCAAAAAAAAATGTACAAGTTTTCGGCCAACGTACCGAAGCAATTTACAGGGAAACACACGGAGGTCGATCCATGATCATCAACCACAATCTCAGCGCGATCTTTTCGCATCGCACCCTGAAGTTCCACGACGTGGACTCGATGAAAGACGGCGAGAAGCTGTCTTCGGGTATGAGAATCAACCGCGCCGGAGACGACGCCGCAGGTCTGGCCGTATCTGAAAAGATGCGCACGCAGATCCAGGGTCTTCGTCAGGCGACGCGAAACGCAGAGGATGGAATCAGTTTCATCCAGACCACGGAAGGATATCTGTCAGAAACGGCGAACATGATTCAGCGAATTCGTGTTCTTGCAGTACAGGCGTCTAACGGTATCTATTCAGCAGAAGACAGACAGCAGATTCAGGTCGAAATCTCACAGCTCATCGACGAGATCGATCGTATCGCTTCGCAGGCCGAGTTCAACAAGATGAAGATGCTCACAGGCGCCTTCGCTCGTATGAATCCGTCCGCTTCTATGTGGTTCCATATCGGAGCCAACATGCATCAGCGCGAGCGTGTTTATGTTAACACGATGACGACCGCCGCTCTCGGACTTCGCAATCCGACGGTGTTGACGTTCATCTCAATCAGTACTCCGGGTAAGGCTAACTCCGTAATCGGACTGGCCGACGACGCCCTGCGCCGCATCTCGAAGCAGCGCGCCGACCTCGGGGCCTATCAGAACCGTCTCGAGCATGCGACGAAAGGCCTCATGAACGCCTACGAGAACATCCAGGCTGCCGAATCTCGCATCCGCGACACTGATATGGCGGAGCAGATGATCAGCTTCACCCGCTATCAGATCCTGACACAGGCGGCGACGGCGATGCTCGCTCAGGCGAATCAGAAGCCGCAGGTCGTGATGCAGCTTCTTCGTTAACAGAACGAGATCAGACCTCCGAATCGGCGCCTCTTTTCTAATTGAAAAGTGGCGCCTTTTTCGTCGGCTATTCCGGTCGATCCGGTCGAAAAAAAGCCCTCACCGGCCACCATTTTTATGTCGTCAGTTTACCGATGGCTGCGTCTTCTGACCTTATGGAGATGCCAGCGTATTTACAGAAGGTAGATGACTATCGCACCCTCGCCGTCGGCAGCGTCGTTCGCCGCCTCGGATCAGGAAAAGATCAGCAGGGCCGTCTGCTTGAGATTCGCGACAACGGTCTCGTTCTCGGTAACGTTATCGATTTAAGCGCCGGCGCCTTTGTCGCCGATGCAGGCCTGCTCACATTGCAGCCCGAAGATGCCGTTTACGTTCACAGCACAAGCTTTGCTACAAGCTCGAAGACGCCCGAAGCCCGCAAGCTGATCCAGGACTGGGCCCTCTTCCGCTCAGAGACGCAGCAACAGAAGGCCATCCTGGAATTTGTGGAAAGCGTCTACAGCCCCGAGCAGATCCTTGATTTTGCCTCATCAGATCAGATGAAAAACGTCTTCGTTCCCGTGCAGCAGAAGCTGAAGATCGGTCGCTTTGTCGAGAAGATCAACGTGCGTAAAGAGCGCATCGAACGCTTCCGGCAGATGATCGAGGCGCTGCATGACGGCAAGCATCTGACGTATCTTGCCTTTATTCCAAGGGAAAGCGTCGCCGAACCGATGTTCTATTCTATTGGAACGAAGCCGCATCGTGAAACGCTTGCAAAGCTTGAGCGCGAAGAGATCTCCTTCCGACCGAACCACGGCGGGCACATCAAGATCGTCAGCGCCACGAACGAGCCGCGCAAATACATCGTCGATGCCGGCTCGAACGAGTTCGGAGTGGGAGTACGTACACACCTCTCCACAGCCGAGATGATCACCGATGCTCTCGCGAAGCTCTTTCCCGAATACGAGTTCCGGCCCGTGCCCGGACGCGACGCCTACGGAGTCGAGCAGAGCTACTGATGGACGTCTACAGCCACATACTCGGCTTTGCCTTCGGAGCTATGCTGATCGGATGGTCGGTGTGGATGCTTGTGCTTCATTTTCGCACACCGCCCGAGCTCCGCGCGAAGCGTCGTGTGCGACCGTGGATACCGATCGTATTCCTGTTGATAGGCCTTGCCGATTTGAGCAAGGCCATCCGCGATCTGATGAAGGATATGTGAGCGAATTTCCAGATCTAAAATGGTCTTGAAAGCGAGCGAGCTTTTCTAATCCTGCTCTGATCAACAGGTATACGGCCAGATGAACCTTATCAAGCAAGCAGCGGCTTACATCTTCTCTCCCTTCTCGGCTGCCGAAAACGAAATCCGGGCGTTGCATGGACTCAGAGCGCTCTCCATTCTTGGAATCATCGTATATCATGCCTGGCATGTGGCCTCGAGTACGTCTCTGACCTGGATGCCCGAAATCATCGGCAGGTTTCTTCCCAATCTTACGACAACGGTGAATCTGTTTTTCATGCTTTCGGGTTATCTGATCACAAGCGGATTGCTGTATGAATGGAAGAAAAAGGGCAGTATCGACTTTCGCATCTTCTTCTTAAAACGTACGTTTCGCATTTTCCCTTCCTATTACATTCTCGTCTTCTTCATGATCTTCTTTGTCGGAGCGCAGATCAGAATCATCGAGGGACTTCCCGAGCCGACTGCCGATCAGCAGCGCATGCTTGCCGACATGCAGGCGACATACGCCAACCGAATCTGGGATCTGCTCTACCTGTCGAACTTCGTTCAGGGTCGGCTTGTGGAACACGGCTGGACTTTGAGTATTGAAGAGCAGTATTACCTCGTCTTTCCGCTTCTTGCGTCTTTGCTTATATTCCGGCTTGAGCGGAAGCATCGCCTGTATTTTCTTCTCGCACTCTATTTCATTCCTCTCCTTTCTCGTCTCTACTATCTTTATGCTTCCGTCACTCCCGATAGCGCCTTCAAGGTCTACTACTACAGTCATACCCGCTTCGATTCTATTCTTGTAGGCGTTCTCATTGCCGTTTTCATTCACGACTGGCGAGATCTTTACAACCGCCTGATGGATCATCATGCCGGCAAGTTAGCCATCGCTTCGGTGCTGCTGTATGCCCTGCGCCACCTGTGGAATATCAACGAGGCCAACTACGAGAATGCGCTTGGCTACAACTTCGCCGACCTTTCTTATGGAGGCATGATTCTCGTCGGGATCCATGGAAAAACATGGCTGGCAAAAGCGCTGAGCATCAGACCGCTCATCCCCGTGGCAAAAGTCAGCTACAGTATGTATCTGTGGCATATGCTCTTAACGGGAGTGGCCTTCAGTAAGAACTACAGGATAGGAGAGCCCATCACGCCGTTTCTTTTATCGCTGATCACCGTCTCGGCCATCGTCTACAGCTTCCTGATGGCCTGGTTTATGTACGTCGTCGTCGAGGCTCCGTTTATGAAGCTTCGTGACCGAGTTCTCAGAAGATTTCGCGCGGCATGAGCGCATGACGGCGATCGGGCTCTCATGCCGCGCGAATCAAGCATTCATATCAAGTACGCTAAACCATCACCAGGGGATCGTCTGGTTCGGCCATTGTGTGAACGTGCCGGCCGGTTCATCGGGCCCGAGCAAGGCCACTCGCACGACTTCGCGAGCCCCCTCTTCTACGGTTTCAAAGCCCGTATAGCCGGTCAGCGCAGTCCTTGTAAAAGCCGGAGAAGCAAGCCTTACCTTGATCGGAGTATTCTCAAGCTCGACCATCATGGATAACGTGATTGCGTTCAGGGCCGCTTTTGACGCAGAATAGCCCGGACCGAACATTCCGTGATAGGGAGAATCAGGATTCACATTCAAGTTCAGCGATCCCATCGCACTCGAAACATTGACGATGCTGCCAGCCTCTGACTTCCGAAGCAACGGAAGCATTTCCTGATACACGGCAAGAACACCGAATACGTTCGTCTCCCAGATCACTTTTACCTCATCAAGAGATACCGTGCTCGGCAGAGCCAGCGGCGCATAATCAACCAGAGAAAGCCCGAGGTTCTCCCTTCTTGTGCTGAAAATCCCAGCATTCTGCACGAGGACGTCAAGCCGTCCGAATTCCGCGTCGATCCTGCGAGCGGCCTCGGCGATCGACGTGCGATCCGTTACATCGAGCTGAACGGCATGCGCAGATGATCCGATCTCTTTCGCGGCGGCTTCTCCGCGCGAAAGATTCCGTGAGCCGACGAGCACCGTCAGCCCGTGATTGGCCAGCTCCCGGGCAACCTGAAATCCCACCCCCTGATTTGCTCCGGTGATCAGGGCAATACGTTTATCCATCTTTTCCTCCAGTGCTTTATGCACAGGATCGATTAAGTAGCTGCGATCCCATCGGGCCATAGACAAATGATAAGATCTTGTTCCGGAGCAGTATCCAGGGCCGGTCACAACATTGAATTGCCGTTCGCCAGCTCTTTGCCTAACATTATTGCATGCATGAGGCGTTTGAGCAGATGCGAAAGAGCCTGCTACAGTGGGTGGAGATTCCCGACGACGCATGGTCTATGATGCGGCAGATCTTTCATGTAAAGAAGATTCCACGTCAGGGATTTCTCAAACAGCCTGGCGACGCACGCACCGTCACTGTCTTTGTCTGCTCGGGCCTGCTGCGTTATTTTTCAGGGCAGAGCGATCAGATGCAGGTGAATAAGCTTTTTCTAACGGAGGGCATGTTCTTGAGTCCCGCTTCGGGTTGTTCTATCAGCTCGGGGTCGGACTGTGGAATCCAGGCGTTGGAACCCACAGTCGCACTTGTAGCCGATACAGACGCATACAACGCCCTATTCGAACAGCATCCCATCTTTGACCGTCTTGGCCGCAAACTCAGCACCTACTGGCTGGAGCAGAATCGGACTCTCACCTTTCAGAAGCTCAATGCAACGGAGCGCTTCCAGCAGCTCATCCGGCAAAACTCCGATCTGGTGCAGCGCGTGCCGCAGGTCCATATCGCATCGTATCTCGGTATTACAGAGGTCTCGCTTTCCAGAATCCGTCGCCAGTTAGCGCAACAGGCCCGTAACAGAAGGTGGGCTTGAAGGATCCGAGGCCAGATCGACGGGAGCGGCAGCGAAAACTACAAGCGTGGTAGCGAATGCCACAGGAGCTATTCAACCGGAGCGGTCGCGCATGCCACAGTCGCCGGCGCCCGACATAAGATTATTATGTTCGCATTTAAATTGCCCCGATAATTTTTTTATGTCGCGCCCTGATAATGCCTGTAGCCTATCGGTCGGACTCCGCTCGCCCGCTGGCAATTCCGCCTGTACCCCCTCCGCCAACTCCCTCTCCGGCTGACATTGTTGCGCTTCCCCCATCCTCCGACCCGTTGCCCTGCCACCAGGACGCTCCCTGTTCAAAATGACTTGCTCGCCTCGCCCGTTCGCCGAACGTAGCTTCAGATAACAGGGGGACGAGATGAGCGAAAAGAAGCCTCACATCATCAGCGACGCCGAGGGCAAGCCGACACGAGATAAGCCGTGGATCTTCCGTACCTACGGCGGCCACACAAACGTCTGGGAAACGAACCACCTCTATCGCGAAGGCCTGAAGCGCGGACAGACCGGTCTTTCCATCGCCTTCGATCTGCCCACACAGTGCGGCTATTCCTCTGATCATGCGATCTCACGCCCCGAGATCGGTAAGGTCGGAGTTCCGATCAACTCCCTTGACGACTTCCACGTATTATTCGATCAGATTCCCATCGAAGAGATGAACACGTCGATGACGATTAACGGCACGGCGATGTGGCTTCTCTCGCTTTATGTAGCCCTCGCCCGCGAGAAGGGCGTCGACGTGTCGAAGCTGAACGGCACGACGCAGAACGATCTTGTAAAAGAGTATCTGGCGCGCGGCACGTATATCTTCCCGCCCGAGGCGTCGTTTCGGCTGATCAGCGAGATGTACGAGTTCTGCATCGAAAACGTGCCGAAATGGAATCCCTCCAATATCTGTTCCTATCACCTGCAAGAGGCCGGAGCGACGCCGGCGCAGGAGCTGGCGTTTGCGCTGTCTAACGCGATCGGTCTTCTCGATACGATTCGTTCCCGCGGTCATCTCAATCAGGATCAGTTCGAGCAGGTCGTCGGCCGCATCTCGTTCTTTGTTAACGCCGGCATCCGCTTTGTAGAAGAGATGTGTAAGATGCGCGCCTTCAGCGAGCTGTGGGAGGAGATCACCCGCGAACGTTACGGTGTGAAGAATCCGAAGTACCGACTCTTCCGATATGGCGTTCAGGTGAACTCGCTTGGACTAACCGAGAACCAGCCCGAGAATAACGCCTGGCGTATTCTGATCGAGGCGCTCGGTGTGACGCTTTCGCGTAACGCACGCTGTCGCGCACTGCAGCTTCCGGCATGGAACGAGGCGCTCTCTCTGCCCCGTCCGTGGGATCAGCAGTGGTCGCTGCGTCTGCAGCAGATTATGGCCTACGAAACCGACCTGCTTGAGTATCCCGATCTTTTCGACGGCTCGAAGGTCGTCGAATCGAAGGTCGCCGATCTGAAAGAACAGGCGCGCAGCGAGATTCAGAAGATCCTCGATATGGGCGGCGTGCAGTCTGCCGTAGAATCCGGCTACATGAAGTCGGCTCTCGTAAAAAGTATGTCGGAACGCCTGAGTAAGATCAACTCGGGCGAGCTGATCGTCGTCGGTATGAACAAATGGACGGACGGCATCGACTCTCCTCTTCTTTCCGGAGAGGACGGCGGCATTTTCAAGGTCGACGCCGATTCCGCTAAAAAAACGTTAACCTCCCTTGAAGAAACGAAGGCGAAGCGCGATCCGGCCAGAGCGGCGGCGGCCATCGAGGCCTTGAAGGCGGCGGCACGCGAAGGCCGTAACATGATGGAGCCGTCCATCGAATGCGCCCTTGCTCGCATCACGACCGGAGAATGGGCGGCCGCCATGCGCGAGGTATTCGGCGAATATCGTCCGCCGACGGGCATCGAAGGCCAGCGCCTCAGCCTCGAGAACGATCGCGTGAACGCCCTTCGCGCCCGCGTCGAGTCGTTCACACAGCGCGTAGGACACCGTCCGCGCATCGTCGTCGGCAAGCCCGGCCTTGACGGGCATTCAAACGGCGCCGAGATGATCGCCGTGTCGGCACGCCATTCGGGCTTCGACGTGATCTATTCCGGCATCCGACTGACGCCCGAGGAGATCGTACAGAGCGCCGTCGACGAGAATGCCGACATCATCGGCGTTTCGATTCTATCGGGCTCGCATCTTGAGCTTGCGCGACAGATCATGGAGCGTCTTGAACAATCCGGCGCGAAAGATCGGATTCCCGTCGTCTTCGGCGGCATCATCCCGAAAGGGGATTTCGCGCAGCTTGAAGGGATCGGCGTTAAGCGCATCTTCACTCCGGCCGACTACCAGCTCATCGACATTATGGAACGTATCATGGAAGTCGTCGAAGAGCAGGCATCTGCAAAGGCGTGAGCGAAGGCGTCGATATTTCTAAAGAGCTGGAGCTTGCCGAAAAGGCGCTGCGTGACGGAGATCGTTATTCTATCGCGCAGCTGATCACACTTTTCGAGGATTCACGCCCCGTCGCCTTTGATAAGCGCGACGCCGTGATCCGCTTCTTTCAGGAATCGGGTCGCTCGCATCGTGCGACGTTTTCGGGAATTACGGGCACGCCTGGAGCCGGCAAGTCGACGCTTGTCGGCGAGCTGGCGCTTCGTTTTGCCGCCGCCGATGCTAACGTGAGGGTGGCGGTGTTAGCCGTCGATCCATCCAGTGAGGTGTCGGGCGGATCGCTTCTTGGCGATCGCACGCGTGTGCGCTTTCCCGTCGACGAACATCGTCTGTATTTTCGCAGTCAGGCGTCGGATCGCGAGCTCGGCGGCATCAGCCGCACGACCTTCTCGGTCTGTCGCCTGCTCTATCATCTCTTCGATCACGTGCTGATTGAAACGGTCGGCATCGGTCAGAACGAGATCGAGGTGCAGCATATCGCCGACCGCGTCTATCTTGTGCTGCAGCCTCTTGCCGGCGATCAGATTCAGTTTATGAAGGCCGGCATTATGGAGATTCCCGACGCCTTCGTCATCAATAAATCCGACCAGACGGAGCCGGCGCGAAAGACCTACTATTCGCTGAAGGCATCGCTCGGCTTTGTGCGCCCGGGCGAGGATCATCTGCCTATCTTTCGCGTGAGCGCCTTAACGGGGCTTGGCCTTGACGACCTCAGCGCCGATATGCAAGCAAACCGGCATGACCTGCTTGCTGCCGATGCCGGCGGCGTCCGATCCGATGCGGAGCTCTATCGCAAAGAGGTCTTCTATTTCGAGAAGTGGGTGCGCGATGAATACGGGCGTCATGGCCTGCGCAGGCTCGTTGCGATGGGCGGATCGGGCAACTACATGGATCAGCACGGCGGATTCGATCTCGCTCGCCGGCAGTTCGCTCAACTTTTTTGAGTTGCACGGCGCATCAACCGTGCACACCTATGCCTCACATGGCATCTAAACATATCGCCGTCCTGTTCGGCGGCAAGTCGTCAGAGCATGAGGTCTCCATTCGCTCGGCCGGTTTCATCTATCGCACCCTTGATCGCAGTCGTTATAACGTGTGCCCCGTCTATGTCGATCAGCAGGGCCGCTTCTTTCTGCTTGATGCGGTGAGCGAGCTGCCGACGACAATCGATGAGATCACCGCCCTTCCCAAAACGCCGCTTGTCTTTATACCGGGCGAGAGCGCTCCGGTGCGCACCGCTCAGGGGGACGTCGTTCCCGTTGATGTCGTTTTTCCCGTCCTGCATGGCCCGAACGGCGAAGACGGGACGCTACAGGGGCTTCTGCGCCTGCTTGATCTTCCCTTCGTCGGCTGCGACGTGCTCGGCTCGGCCCTGTGCATGGATAAGGCGATGATGAAGCCGGTGCTTGCAGCTGCCGGCATCGACTCGGCGCGCTATATTCTCGTCGAACAGCACAATCGCACGATCGACCTTGCCGAGGTCTTTCGCGAGCTGGGCGATTACGTATTTGTTAAGCCTTCACGGCAGGGATCATCGGTCGGCGTTAGTCGAGCTTCAAACGAGGCCGAGCTCAAGGCAGCTCTCGACGAGGCCTTTCGCTTCGATTCAAAAGTGCTGATCGAAGAGGCCATCGTCGGCCGCGAGATAGAATGCTCCGTGCTGGGTAACGAACGCCCGGAGGCGTCGGTTCCGGGTGAGATTCTACCGAAGCATGCCTTTTACAGCTATGAGGCTAAATACCTGGACCCGGACGGCGCCGGATTGCAGATCCCCGCCAATCTTACGCCCTACGATCAGAAGCGCGTTCGCGAAACGGCCATGCGCACCTACAGGGCGCTCGATTGCGAAGGACTTTCGCGCGTCGACGTCTTCTTCACCGCCGACGGGCGCATCCTCGTTAACGAGATTAATACCTTACCCGGCTTCACGCAGATCAGCATGTACCCGAAGATGTGGGAGGCTACGGGGCTTCCGGGCGGCGAGCTGATGGACCGACTCGTGCAGGCCGCTCTGGACCGTCATGCACGACAGGCTGCCTTCAAAACGACGAGGGTTTAACCGGAGTGATCGGCAGAGAGGCTCGCGGACAATGGCCGTAACACTGGATCGCTCCCGGCTTATCGAGCGCTTTCAAAGCGAGTTTGGCGCTGAGCCACACCGCGTATTCTTCGCGCCGGGACGCATTAATCTGATTGGGGAGCATATCGATTATCTGGGCGGAACGGTGCTTCCGGCGGCCATCGACCGCGGCATTGTCGCCTTTCTGCGCCGGCGCGACGATCGCATGCTGCGGCTGCGATCGGTAGAACAGCCGAACGGAGTCGATATCGATCTCGACTCCCTGCCCGACCGAGCCGATGCGCTGCCCGAATCGTGGGCGGGGTATGCGATCGGTATGATCCGCATGTACCTGGCTAACGTGCGATCTGGCTTCGACGTGCTCTTTGCGTCAAATCTTCCCGTCGGATCAGGCCTTTCGTCTTCGGCCGCCCTCGAAGTGCTGACGGGATATATAGCCCAGGCCCTATCAATCGACGACTTTGCCATGAGTGAGAAGCAGCGCATTCAACTGGCCCTTGATGCGCAATCGGTCGAGAACAAGTACATAGGCGTACAGTGCGGCATCATGGATCAGTTTGCCGTCGCTATGGGTAAACGAGATCATGCGCTGCATCTGAATACAGAGACGCTGGCCTACCGATACGTTCCTTTTAAGAGTGATCGGCATACGATCGTCGTGATGAACTCAAACCGTCCGCGAAAGCTAAGCGAATCGAAGTATAACGAAAGGCGTGCGCAGTGTGATGAGGCGCTCTCGTTGATTCAAAGACTGCGACCGCAATACGAGAATCTGGTCGCCGTGCCCGAAGAGGATCTGAACATCCTTTCTGCCGAGCCGATTCTTTTCAAGCGAGCCCGCCATGCCGTTACCGAAAACCTTCGCGTAACACAGGCCATCGCCGCTTTATCGACCGGCCATATCGAGCGATTCGGCGCGCTACTTGACGAATCGCATCGCTCGCTTCGCGAAGACTACGAGGTCTCCTGTATTGAGCTTGATTCGCTTCAGGAGATCAGTCGGGCACATCCTGCCTGCATCGGCTCGCGCATGACCGGCGCCGGCTTCGGCGGATGTGCCATCGCTCTGCTTGAAACGGTGGATCCGGCCGTCGTTCTCGATTTCGCCGAAACGGTTGGAGCGGCGTATCGACAGGCGACGGATTATTCGGCCGACATATTCGCCGTTCAACTGATGGACGGCGTTCACGAAGAAGACTTATAGAATCTCTCTTTGTAGATTTTCATCTGTGGTTTTTAATAGAAGCAATATCGCATACACTATAATCAAAAAACGCGAAGAAAAAACCTGAACAGAAGAGGATAATCATGCCATCGTTTATCGAAACGCTTACGCTTAACGCCGTCGAACTGGAGCTGCACGGCCGACCCGCCCGCGAGATCGATCTGAACCTGATTCCCGATACGGACGCTAAATACAGCATCAGCTGGCCAGGCGCCGACGGCACGTTAACAGTACAGCGAAGCGGCGACGCCATACGCCTGCAGATGCGTCTGAAAACCGAACAGGGCCTGTCACATCTCTTTCTGCGCTTTACCGTATCATCCGAGCCGGCGCATATCTTCTGCAACGGCTACAACGACTGGACGGGCTCGCGCGAATATCGATCCTCCGAGCGTCCAGGACGACTGCTTGCTCCGGCACGATGGCTGCTGCGTCCGTTAAGCGACATACCCGTTATCGAAAAGCGCTTGCGTACGGGCAAAGGCGCGAAACGCAGCCAGGCCTTCACCGTGCTGCGAAACGGACATCGCGCCCTTCTCATGGGGTCGGTCTCTGATTTTGACGCCTTTACTTTCTTCGAATTTAAGGGCCGTTCCGTGCTTGTTCACAGAGATGTGGACGGCCGAGCCCTTCAGGGCGAAGAAACGGTGCTTGATCTGTATATCGAAGAGGCAAAGGAATCCGACATCGAAGCGCTGTATCAGCGCTATTTTGAGCTAAAGGATCTGCCCGCTCTTCGCGCAAAGCCGGCGACGGGTTATACAAGCTGGTACTATCATTATAATCGCCTCACACCCGACGACCTCTACAGCGTCATCGATCGCTCCGTCGAAACGGGCGCTCCGCTTGACGTGATTCAGATCGACGACGGATTCCAGCGTCGCGTCGGCGACTGGTTCGATCTGAAGCCCGAGTTCGGCGGATCTCTGCGGCCCATCGTCGATCGCATACATAAGGCGGGCTACCGGGCCGGCCTCTGGCTTGCGCCGTTTGTCGCCGAGGCACGATCCAGCATCATGCGCGAACATCCGGACTGGATCGCCCGCGACCGTCGCGGCCGCATGATCAAGGCCGGCTTCAATCCGCTCTGGTCTTACTGGTTCTATGCCCTTGATTTGCAGAACGAAGAGGTGCGCGAGTATCTGCACATGGTCTTTCGCGTCGTGCTCGAAGAGTGGGATTTTGATCTTCTCAAACTCGACTTCCTCTACGCAGCCGCTCTTCAGGAGCCGAGAACGATGAGCCGGGCTCAGCTTATGGCCGATGGCGTTAACCTGATTCATGAGGCGACGGGCTGGAAGGCCGGCCAGGCGTTTTCGCCAGATAAGAAAAACGGTCCGCTGCTTCTTGGATGCGGGATTCCGCCGTCGTCCGCCGAGGGTCGTTTCGATTACTGCCGCATCGGTAGCGACGTCAAAGAATCCTGGGAGGACGGGCTGCTGAAAGCCGTAAACTATCAGGAGAGGGTCTCGACGTTTAACTCGCTGATCTCGACGATCGGACGCCATCCGTATAACGGTCGCGGTTTCTGGAACGACCCCGACGTCTTCTATCTGCGTCATACGTTCCGCGCTCTGAAAGACACCGAGAAATCCATGCCGCTGCCGATGAACCAGGCCGAGAAGGCGACCCTGCTTCTTCTGAATCATGCGCTCGGCGGCCTGATCTTCACGTCTGATCCGGTGCACGCGTATAACGAAGAAGAGCAGGCCCTCTATTCACGTTGCTTTCCACAGATCGGTCACCGCGTCGATGCCGTGCGTGACGACGAGCGCCTGTATACGATACGCTTTTCCTGCGAGATGATCGATCGTCCGCTTAACTATCTGCTTGTAGCCAATCTGCGCGATAGCGAGGCGACGGTCGATCTTCCGGAAGGGCTGTGGTTCCGTTCCTGTATTCATGCAGGCAGCGTCGACATCCCTGACGCAAGCTGGATGCAAAGCGGCCAGATCACGCTGAAGCCGCATCATTCGCTCTGCCTGCTTCAGGCCGGAGAGCTTGCCGGCACGACCGGACATATCTTCCCCGCCGGTGATCTGCTCTCGGTGAATCTGGATGCCACATCGGACTCGTCAAAGAACGTTGAGCGGCGAAACCGCACGATGCAGGTCGCGGCCTATCTGGTGCTTGAAAGAAGCTGCAACCTTGCGAAAAGCGCGAAGCCGGTGAGCCAGTTTGAGGTGGAGGGAAGGCAGTTTGTGGTCGTGGAGTATTGAGAGGCCGGGCTGGGAAAGCTGAAGAGGGTTAACCACGGAGAGCACGGAGAAAATCCCGGGATTTCTTTCGCGCTTTTCGCGTATTTCGTGGGCAAAAACTCTCTCTCTTCTTCTCTCCCCTCCGCGCCCTCAGAGACCGCCGCGGTTAACCTCTTCGCTGCGACGATGCGAGAAAACCCACAAAAATCTACAGCGGAGGTCACAGAGGACACTGAGAAGAGCAGAGAGAGGGTTGTCGAATCGGCGACATCTGATTTTTGCATCTTCTTTTCTTTCGTGTATTTCGTGGACTCAAAAACCCTTACTCTTCTCTCTGTCTTCCCCGTGTCTCCGTGGTTATCCCTTCTTCTCTTTCTACCCAACACAGGAAAACCATATAATCCTGAACCACGGAGAGGCACGGAGGAGCGCGGAGGGTGACGTTTTTCTGATTCGGAAGGGGCTGTTGCTGGTCCTTGCCGAGCCTTTTCGGGCCCTTGCCGAGCAGCGGCGCGACATAATCTCATTATTTTCGCATTCGAATGTCCCTATAATTTTAATATGTCGCGCGCCGTCTCCCGTTCTACCCAGCCGGCCTGCGCCGAAGTCCCGCCTGCTCTGGCAGCCATCCCGCCGACAGCGACCTTCTCCCTCATCCGCAGCGCACATACTGAAGTTAACGCCGCTCCACACAGCGATTACTCTTCCTTCTTCTCTCGACCCTTCTCAGCCTTCTCTCTCATCCTATCAATAAAATCAGGAGGAATTGCATCGGGCGCACCATTGCATTTTGGGCCGGCACAGCCACCCTGGCCATCCCATTCGCCCTCCTGGACTTTAATAACTTTCCCTTGCTCCAAGAATACATTCCTACCATAGCCCTTTTCGCGCCCATCAACAAACGCACCCTCAAATCGATAGTAAGCTTCAGGATCTGTCCATCGTCCATTCTTATACTGCGGCAATCCATAACCGATCTCTACACCGTGCCCATTGTAGCGATCATCCCTGAATTCCCCTTCATAGCGGCGTAGGTTGTTTGCATCATATTCTCTGCCTCTTCCATGCTGTTTGCCATCCCTGAATTCGCCACGATAGTGAGTGCCACGCCAGAACAGATAGGCACCTCTGCCATTCCTGCAATCTCCTTCATAACAGATTGCACCATTCACAAAGTCGCCGCTATACGCCTTGCCCGTGCAGGTGGTCAATGTGCCTCGCCCATGCGGAACACCTTGCTGGAACTGGCCTTCATATCTATGGGGGCAGCTATCCATCTCTTCTTTTGGCCATGGTCCTGTTATCAGCCTTTCCCATTTTCCGTAGCCGTGATACTTATCATAGGCGAAATCCCCTTCATAGTTCTCGCCCTCAATCGATTTCACACGCTTTTCAATGGTACCCTTGCCCCAGCGCAGGCCATCCCTGAACTCACCCCTGTAAATGGAATAACCGACAAAACCGTTATCGACGGATTTGTCGATAACGCCGAAGAAATCCACGCGCTGTTCCCCATAGCCATTCTTGCAGCCACCTTCTACACAGTAGGGAGTACCCATTCGTGGCAGCGAGCAGCGCACTGCGGGCACAAGCAAGACGGCAACAAACAGGGCGCCGATATATCGGTTCATACTCCACTTCAATGCTGTGTGTTCCCGTATAAGCAAGGCGGATTTTATTCTATTCACAGATCGGATGCTCGGTTGCGAGAGCGATCGGGCTTTTGCCGAGCAGCGGCGCGACATAATCTCATTATTTTCGCATAAGAATGTCCCCATAATTTTAATATGTCGCGCGCCGTATAGCGAGCTGCACGATCTGTCGCGCGCCCGTATTCCTGCAAAATACACGATATCTCCCGCGCCGTCGCCATCCCCCGACTCCCGCGGCCCCTGAGTCGGTCTCTTTGGCTTTACGGGAGGGCGGAATTCACTTTTCTGGCCCTGTTTATGAGCGCATTGCCTGAACAGGTCAAGGTCGGATTTCTGGGCTTCGGTAAGATGGCCCGTTCCATCGCCGAGGGGCTTCAGAAAGAGAATCGCTGGCTGACCGGAGCCTGCGATGTGATGCCGTTTGCTTCTGAGCAGACGAAGGCCTTTGCCTCGGCCGGCGAGCTTGAGCAATGGGCCGATCTGATCCTGCTCTGCGTGAAGCCGCAGGATATGGCGACGGCGGTGGCCTCGCTTCAGGGAAGCCGTCCCTGCCTTTCGATCGCCGCCGGCCTCTCTCTCGATACGATTCGCTCTTTCTTTAAAGGACCGGCGCCGCTGCTGGCCCGCTCCATGCCCAATCTCGGCGCGACCGTTGGACTTTCGACAACGGCGATCTACTGCGAGGACGAGGCGCTGCGAGCGTTATCCGTCGAGCTTTTCGGCGCCGTCGGCTACGCCTTTGCCGTCGGCAAAGAGGATCTGATGCACGGCGTGACCGGGCTTTCCGGTTCGGGGCCGGCCTACGTCTTTCTTATGATTCAGGCGATGGCCGAGGCCGGTGTGCGCGAAGGCATCCCCTTTGACGACGCTTTAAAGATGGCCGTGCAGACGGTGCTTGCCTCGGCGACTCTGCTTGCCGGTTCGTCGGATCATCCGGCGGAGTGGATTCGACGCGTCAGCTCGCCGGCAGGAACGACGATCGAAGGCATGGCGGCCCTCGAAGAAAACGGTATGCGTCATGCGATCTACGAGGCCGTGCATCGAGCGACGGAACGCAGTCGCGAGCTTGGCAAGAAGAAATAATCAACGGAAATAATCAATCGAATACGCGTTCAGATGCGCGAGGAGTTTATGATGACGGTTCAGGAATTGACGGCGGCGAAGGCGAACGAGATCTTCAACAGGGCGATCGACGATTATCATAAAACCGACGACATCCACGCGAAAGAACAGAATCCCTTCGCCGAAGGCACGATCGAAAGCCTGCTCTACCGCAAGAACTGGATCGATACGGTGCAGTGGCATCTTGAAGATGAGGTGCGCGCTCCGAACATCGCCGACGCATCCGTGGTGCATCTGAAGCGCTGGATCGACAGATCCAATCAGGATCGTAACGATACTGTCGAGAAGATCGACGACTGGTATCTGACGCATTTTCGCGACATCAAGCCCTCGCCCGATGCGCGCCTGAATTCCGAGAGCCCGGCATGGATTCTCGATCGCATGAGCATCATCTGTCTGAAGATCTATCACATGCGTCTTGAGACGAAGCGTTCCGACGCTACCGACGATCATCGCAAGAAATGCGAGAACAAACTGAACGTGCTTCTTGAACAACAGAGCGATCTCGGCCGATGCCTCGAAGAGTATATTGGCGACATTCTCGCCGGCACGCGTGTGATGAAGGTCTATCGCCAGATGAAGATGTATAACGATGAAAGCCTGAATCCCGTTCTCTATCAGAAGGGCAAGTCGAACTGATGCATCTACTGATCCTTCGCTTCTCGGCCATGGGCGATGTGGCGTTGATCGCTCCCGTTCTGGGAGCGCTTGCGCGGGCGTATCCTAAAGTGCGCCAGACCGTCGTCACGCGTAAAGAATACGAGCCCTTCTTCTACAATATTCCGGGAGCGGAGGTCATCGGCGTCGATCTGCGTGCGCGCAAATACAGAGGCCTCACAGGCATTCACCGTCTTTATAGAGAGCTACAGCGCCTCGGTCCGTTTGATTACGGCATCGATCTGCACGGCTCGCTGCGTTCGCGAATGCTGCGCTTCTTTTTTCGCGGCAAGATGCCCTTCGCTCGTATCGTCAAAGGTCGCAAAGAAAAACGCCTGCAGATACGCCGGCGCAACAAGGTGCTGCATCAACTGCCGCACGTCGTCGAACGCTACATGCATGTCTTTGAACGGGCCGGCCTCAAGGCCGATACGGGTCCGGGTCCCTGGATCACGCCCGAGACGCGATCCCGCAAGCTCGCCCGTGATTTTCTCGTCGATCGCAAGATCGAGAAAAAAGACACTCTGTGGATCGGCCTCGCTCCTTTTGCGGGGCACGAACCGAAGACGTATCCGTTTGAGCGTATTCGCGACGTCGTGCGTCTCATCGACTATCATCTTCCCTGCAAGCTCTTTCTTTTCGGAGGTGGCAAACGCGAGATCGCCCTTCTCGAAGAGCTGGTCTCGATCGCTCCCGATAAGGCGGTGATGGTGGCGGGCAATCTGACGCTTGAGGGCGAGATCGGGCTTATGGATCGGTTAGACGCCATGATCGCCATGGATTCGTTTAACATGCACATGGCCGCCCTTCTCGGTCGGCCGGTGTTATCCATCTGGGGATCGACTCATACGTTTTCGGGCTTCGGACCGTACGGACAGGACGACCGGAACATCGTGCAGATTCCCACCGACGTGCTTGAATGCCGCCCCTGCTCTATTTTCGGGAATAAAGGCTGCTTTCGCGGCGATCTCGCCTGTATGAACTGGATTGATCCGACCGACGTCTTTGCCTCGCTCTGCAACATCGTTCACCGGCCCGTTCCGCAGCAGATCGCCGAGCGTAAGACGATCCTCGCGCGTATAACGCAAGAATCGAACGACTAACGACGATGCTTGATCACAAGCACGACTGAGATGACGGCAAAGACGGCCGTCGCCGCCCATCCGGCTATAAACGGCGGCAGGATGTTATTCTCGCCCAGGTTCTGTCCTATGCGGATGGACATGATATAAAAGAAGATCGTCGCCGTGGAGAGCAGAAGGGCGCGAATCAGCGGCCCCCCGGACCGGAGCGATCCCATATTACCGGCGATGGCGCCTACGATGGCGACGATGAAGCACATAAACGGAAAGGCGATCGTCGCATGGAAATGCACGCGGTAATCGGTGGCGCTGAATCCGGCGCTTTCTCTGTTCTCGATCTCATCAAGCAGCTCGGCAAGATTCAGCTCTGAGGGATCCCGTCGGGGCCTTGTGAAAAAGTTAAGATCTTCATCCAGCGTAATCGGCAGCTCCACATGCAGCTTTACATCGGCGACGTTCAGCTTCTCGTCAAAGAAGGTTTCGCGCACCAGCTGTAGCTTCCAGTCACGATCGCCCGTCGACGGGGCGTTTTTTGCCTCGATCATGCGCACCGGCTTGAGAGGGGTCGTCTCGGGCTTGAAGAAGAGGATGTGAAAGCCGCCCATGACGCGGTTGCTTTCGCGATCGAGATACTGAACGAAATAAAAGGCCTGCTTTCCGCGAAAGCTGCGCTGCCAGACGACGTCGAGCTTGCGTTTCGTATTCTTGCGGTACTGTTCCATGTAGTCGAGCGAAACTCGATTCGAAGGAACGACGACGTAGTTCTGAAAGGCGATGAGAACGGCGCTGAGCAGAAAGGCGAATCCGAAAATGACGGCGACGGCGCGATAAAAACTGATGCCCGAGGCGAATATGGCGACCAGCTCGCGAGCCATCGTAAACTGTGCGACGACGAAGCAGACCGAGAACATAATCGCCGCCGGCGTGATCGTGACGACAAGCTGAGGAATCGTCGTCAGAAGATGCATGTAGAGCAGGTATTTGGGCTGTTTGCTTTCGATCTTCATCGCCTCGTTGATCGAAACGCTGAGAAAGACAAGCAGCAGACCAAGCAGCGCGAGAAAGAAGCCCTTGATGAACTCCCCTCCAAGATAGCGGTCGAGCTTGTTCAGCTTCATGGCTCAGAGCATCCAGTTCACATCGAAGAAGACGGTCGCCGGCAGAAAGCCGAGAGAGAGGGAGGCAATGACGAAGGCCGCGGCGGCGGTAAGCGGAACGATGAGGTTATCATCGACGACTCCGTTCAGGGCCGTAAACGAGAAGAATTCGGCCAGGGCAGCGACGACGGCGGCGAATCCGAGGATGGCAAGGGCGACGCCGATCGAGCCCGACTCAAGAACAAAAGGAAGATTGCCTCGATTCAAGGCATCCTGAATCAAATAGAAAACGATCCCTGAAAGAAACGATCCGGCGACGAAGGCCAGCATGCCTTCGACGGACTTGCCGTTCCAGAAGCGCAACCGGCCATAATAGATGCCGACAAAGGCAGCAAGCGGATCAGCGAGAACAAGGAAGGTCAGCGATAGCACGACGACTTCATCTGAAAAGAAAAGCACAAGCACAAGATTTGAGATCATGTAGGCGACGGTGCCGTGAATACGATCTCGCTCGGACTCCTTCATCAGCGATCCAAACAGGCGATGAAAGAGATCGCGAAATCCGCGATGCTTCATGCGCAACGTCTCCATGATGATGAGGGCGATATTTGCGGCAATCAGCAGGCCGATCAGCACCTTGCGCGTGATAAACGGATCGTCCGCAAGAAAACGGAAGACGTCGCCGTACAGCATCACGGGAACGAGCAATCCGGCCATATGATAGATCTTGCGCTTCAGGTTGAAGCCACGGCCGATCGGTTCGCTGATTCGAATCCACTTCATAAATTGAGATCCCACTGTCGGGACGCTGCCAGACTCTAAAAAGGCTGTCATTTTGCCACCTCTTTCTCAGTTCATGCTCCGCTGTTACAGATATGACTTGACGCATAAATAAAGTCGAGCAGACTTCCTTACAGGCTATGAATCTAAGGGTCGTACATCTTCTGCGCAAGGTCGAGCGTATCGATCGAGACATCGAAGAGCTCGATGCGCTGATGGGCACGTTGCAGATGGACCGGGAGTATTCTGCCCGTCTGCGTGATTCGCTGGTCGAGGAGTCCTTCCGGCTGCGCCAGCTCAAACAGCGCATCAACTCGCAGGTCATCCGCATTCCGCCGCATTTTGAGGCCATGCTCGCAGATGGCAGGCGTCCCGAGATCGCCGTGCGCCCCGACGTCGCCGTACGTAGCGAGCCTGCCCGCCCCGATGCCACAAATCGTGCCGAGCCGGCAAAAACACAGGCCTCCTCAAGCGACAGAAGCGGTCCAAAAGAGGCCTCCTCGAATTCCCTGCCCACACAGGAACCGATCACCACACAGGCTACGACGCCGGCATCTGAAAACGGCTCGGCAAACGGCTCTGCTGCCTCGAAGGACGTAGAGAAGACCGAGCCGGCGCCTGTGCGCAATCCCTCCAACACCGCCGCCGATAAGAAAAAGCCGCCCTTCCTGTTCCGGTTTGAATAGGCCTGCCGGCAAGGCGAGAATCTGTTCTACCATCCGGCCGCCATGTTCGTCCGCGCGTCTTGTTTCCGGGCGCAATTATGATTCCCCTCCGACCGGGATGGGAAAACATTGACACCGGAGAAACTCATGACCGTTATCAACAAACTCAGCAAAGCCTCCGTGCTCGCTCTGCTTCTTCTGCCGCTGTTCGCCTCCTGTGGAGACGGACAGGCGCTCGTCACCTTCAAAGACGACGGCAAAGAACAGAAGATCACACGCGGCGAAATGAAGACCTTCCTCACCGCCACGATGGGAGCTTACGATCCTACGAAGATCACCGTTGCCATGCAGGACGAAGTACTGCAGAATCTTGCCCTGATTCGCGTCGCCGCTTTAGCCGGTAAAAAAGAAGGCCTCGACAAAGGCGAGGAATTCCAGCGCAATCAGATCATGATCGATCGCCGTGCTCTCATCGCCGGATTCGACCTGTATCTGAAAGTTAACGCCTCTTCGCATAAGTATAAGATGCTCGATGCGCAGATGCTCTTTCTCAAGAACGATCCGCAGAGCGATCGCAAGGCCGAAGCCGAAGAGCTTCTCAAGAAGCTGAACGATGCAAAAGACGATGCCGAGGTCGAAAAGATCATGTTCGCCTCGAACGAGAATAATCGCTATCGCATCCAGGCCGGGTACCTCGACCCCTATTGCATCTCGTGCAATCCCAATCCGTTAACCGAACTCACCGATCCCATCAAGGATCGTACCGATAAAAAGTTCGTAATCGTAACAAACGAACAGGGCATCTGGCTGATCCGCAGCCTGAAAGTGCGCGACGTGAAAGGCGACGACCTGGAACGCATCTTCCTCGACTTTCAGCGTCGTGCTCAGAACGCCATCAAGAAGTATTACGAACAGGCCGGCCAGGCTCCGAAAGGCGAAGAGAAGCATCCCGGCATGATGAGCGACGAAGAGGTGAAAACCTTCGCGAAAGAACAGGCCGAGGCGCAGGTTCGCCGTGAAACACGTAGCCTGCTTGCCGGCGAGATCGAGAATCTAAAAAAGGAATATCCCATCACCTTCGAAAGCGGCGAAAATCCGCCTGAGATGTGGAAGGAAGCGCCGGCAGACGATACGCTGCTTTTCAAGATCAAGGATCAGGCCTATCGTTACGCCGATCTGAAGAAAGAGGCAGGCATCGAGAAGATGGCGCCCGAAGAACAGTTCATGCTTGCCATGCAGGTTCTTCTGCCCTCTGAGCTTCTGAAGAAATCGTCGCAATACGATAAGGTCGTGAAGTCCGACGAGGTCGAGTATGTCCAGGCTCTTTATACGAACGACCTGCTTGCAAACCTTTATATCGGCCGCGAAGCGTCGAAGACGACGGTGACCGACGAAGAAATCAAGCAGATGTATGAGCTTCGCCAGTTCAATGAGTTCAAGGGCAAAACCCTGGCTCAGGTAAAAGATCAGATTCAGATGGGACTGATGCAGGAAAAGCGCCAGTCGGCCTTTCAGGCGATCAAGAAGAATCTCTTCGATACTTACAGCGTGAAGATTGAACGCGAAAAGCTTAAAGAAGGCAAGCTCTGATCGGAGTTTAAACATCGTTCACTTTTCGTTTTTTAAAGGGAGGCCCGAAAGCCTCCCTTTTCTGTTTGGAGCCGGTTCTGAATCCCTTTCTGAGCTTTAAGAACAGAGCGGATGCGTTCGACCGCAGCCTGATCGGTGTGAGATCGTTGGTTAACCGGGAGAAAGGGGGCTGCATTGAATATTGGAAGGTCTTAATAGAGCGCGACATAATAAAAATATCCTCACATTAAAATGTCCCGGTAATAATATTATGTCCCCTGCCTTTGTCGGCCCATGCCCATGCCGCTCCCATGTCGGCCGCAGCATTATGCCGCTCCCTGCGCCGGCACATCAGATATAGCCTTTCCTCCGTCCAAGTCTCAACATCTTACAGACAGGAAATACACTTGCTCGGGCAGCCTCATCCGTTATCCCGAATCCGCAGACACTCGCCCATGCCGACTCAATCGCACGAAGCCTTGAATTCCTATATGTGCCCCCTTTGCCGCTCTCCGATAAAAGCCTTGCCCGGTAATATCATCCCATGCCCTCGCTGCCGAGCAGTATTCGCTGTAACGCAAAATGATACCCTGTCGCTACACACCCGCCGAAGTTTCTCGTATAACACTCTCATAAAATGCCTGCTGCCCCTATTCCCCTTCTTTCTCAATGCATCGACGATGTCTATTACGGACAGGTCGTCGCTGCCCGCCGTCTCTCTGCTAAGCTTGCTGCTGCCTTGGCTGATCTGGCCGCGTGAGGCTACGAGCGCTCACGATATATCGCTTATCGGTCTGTATCGCATGTTGGTCCGGCGAAAACTGCATCTTCTGGATGTCGGATCAAGGCTCGGCCTCGGAATAATGCTTGTCACACATCTGATGGCAGTTTCTATACTGATAGCTCATCTTTTCGGGAGCATATGATGGACAGGCCGAAAATCTTCTCGATGACCTTTGCAAGTGTGTATCCGCTTTATATTCAAAAGGCCGAGAAAAAGAATCGCACAAAGCAGGAAGTCGATCAAATCATCCTCTGGCTGACCGGCTACGATGAAGCGACGTTACGGGCGCAGATCGAAAGGCAGGTCAGCTTCGAGAAATTCTTCGAAGAGGCTCCGCATATTAACGACAACGCTACGCTGATCAAAGGCGTGATCTGCGGCTACAGGGTCGAAGAGATCGAAGATGAGCTGATGCGTAAGATTCGCTACCTGGACAAGCTGGTGGACGAGCTCGCTAAGGGAAAGACGATGGAAAAGATTCTGCGCAAGTGAGCGAGGCCGATGTCATCAGAACTCACGTTGCCCGAAATCAAGCCTGTTAACGAGCTGCACCGATACCTGACGGTGTCGCAGATGCTGATGCTTCCGTCGATTTTTCTTTCTTTCCATTATGCATGGAACTCTGGGGCTGCAGAATCTCTCTTTGCTTTCCTTCTTGTTGTGACTCCTATCGTGGCGACTGCCTCGCTCCTCTCAGGCATCGTTGCTCTGATCAGAGGCAAGGATTCTCGATCGTTACAGAAGCCAGGCTGCAATCGCCTGCCCCTTATCAAAGTGCATATCACCAGTGGCCTTATCTCAAGCTCGGGTACGTTACTGTCCCTCCTCTTGCAGGGGACAATGACAGAGAAGTCCTCCGTCTTGCCTTTCTTTCTCGCACTGGCTATCTATTTATTCGGATCGATCACATTCACGCTCACTGCCTTTCTGCTCAGATTGAGGAATAGAGGTTGAATGGTTTCATATCGGACAGCTGGAGGAGGATTCTTTGACTATGAGCAGCAGGCAGATAAAAAAGATTGTGATCAAGTGGGAGTCGATACGTTTGCTGTTCATATTGCCAATCCTCTGGTATTCGCATCATTTAAGCACACACCTAATTCAGTCACCGTGGCTACCGGACTATATTGCCAGAGTCGCCCTGATAAACCTTGCTTACCTTGCAGGACCTTCGTCAGAAGCAGCAGTAGTATTAGTTACAGGCAAGCCGTTCTCATGGAAAACACGAGCCAGCTTGTTCATTTCAGGGACGCTCTTTTCTCTTATTTCGATCAGCGCTGCCTTTGGAGACGACTGAAAGTGTCAGAGCCCATATTGTGTCCTCTCAGTTGTTTGAAAATGAATCATCCCCTGGACAACCCATGACCGGTTTAAAAAGCCTGTTCATGATCCTTTTTCTCATTTGCATATCCGGTGCCCGCGCTTTCCTCGTCGGCATCAGCATCCCGGTTGTGGACAGCGGCGCAGGGGCTTTTGCGATGATTGGAAATATCATCATCTACTCCATCCTCGCACTTTTCGCACAGGTGGTGCCTGGCATCTTGCATCGTGTATTCGTCTGGGTTCGGCAGTCGCAGGCATCACCTGCATTCTATCTGTATCTCTATTTCTGGGGCGGATTGCCTCTTCATGTGATTTCTTTTCTGCTGCGACCAGAAGCTGCTGTGTTCTCGTTCTTGCCCGATTTGCTTCTGATTACCGTCTACAAAATTGGCCTATCCTTATTTGCTCAACCCTCCGGAAATCGCTAAAATGCAAAGCAGCATCAGGAGCCTGCCGTTATGAAGAACAAACTCTTTCTTTACTCCATGCACGTAAACGAGCAGCAGCTCCAGGAGTTAGATAGACTGACGGGAAAAACCGACCGATCAGAGATGCGCATCGCCGCCATCGTGCATGCAACGGATGTTTTTCCCGATGCCGGCGACTGGGTACCCGGAGTTCTCGATTCTTTAAGAGCACACGGCTACACTGTTCAAATAAAGGATTTGAATCGCAGCACGGACTTCGACGATTGTGATATCATCTGGATATGCGGCGGGCATACCTACTATCTGCGTTATATCCTCAAAAAAACCGGCGCCGATGATGCGATTGTCAGGGCCGTCGCGCAGGGAAAAGTCTTCGCAGGATGGAGTGCGGGCGCCGTCGTTGCCGGCCCTACGACACAGTTTTTTGACTTAATGGGTGATGATCCCAAGCAGGCGCCCGAAGTCGTCGACGACGGCCTGCAGCTAACCGAATACGTCGTGGTGCCGCATTATAACAATCCGGCATACAGAGAATCGGCCCTGCTCACCGAAGAGCGACTGAGGGCTTCTGGTTTTAAGACGATTCCGTTGAACGATGATCAGGTCGTCGTTATAGACGGCTACGATTCGATGCACATAGTATGACGGATTTAGCATTGTAGAGGCGGCTAACTTTCTCAACGCGAAGTAGTTGCCGCCACAGCAACCCGGTAAGTACACGTGCATGCAACGGCCACCTCGACCATCGAGGCGGCCCGCAGCTGTTATTTCAACTCAAACTCCGGACAGGCTACCGAATACGGCACTTCCTTTCCGTCAGCACTTTTATAAAACGACGAATGCTTCAGGCGATAGATGCCCGGCTTATCTTCGACTGTCGTTTCCCAGACAAGCTCGATACGATCAGGAAGGACCGGCAGCAGAGCCTGCTTGAAATAAAACTTCGTCGCCCAATCGGCGTCGTTATACACGACCTTCCAGGCATTGCCTTCTTTGCGTTCGACGTCAAAGTACGATCTCTGCTTCGGATAAGCGATATTCGGATGCAACGCCCGCACATCGCAGCGCACCGTTTCGCCGATCTGCACCGATGTGGGATTCGGAGTCATGACGCCGGCCTCGAAGCTCTCGACGAGGCGGCGGCCCGGTATCTCGGTCTTCTGAACGCTGGCGCTCAGATCTCTCGGCGCCCTGCCGGGATTGCTCGGCCGGTCGTCACGCAGATCTTTTGCCAGGCGATCGTATTCCTGCTGGAAGAGCGCCAGAGAGAACGGGCCGTGCAGCGTGTGTCCGCCTTCGTATTGCTGTGTGGAGTATTCTTCGCGTGTGGTGACGTATCCGGCGAAGTCGTTTGTTAACCCTGAAAGAGCGATGTCACGTGCCCGGTCGCCGAGTACCTTGCGAACGGTATCTTTCATGCGACGGCTTGACATCGTCGTCACCTCGTTCGGCGATACGATGAGAACGAAATCGCCGACGCTGACAAGACCGATGGGCAGAATCTGCGACAGCGATGGATGCGGCTTCGTCTCGCCCATCGCAAAAAGCACGGCCTTCGGCCTCTGGCATTCGCGCAGCTCCTCTGTCGGAGCCTGGAGCATATGAGCGGCCAGCCAGTCGATATAGAAACGGCGATTCTCGTCCTTCATGCCTTCATGAAAAAGCCAGTGACCGCCGCCTTCTTCGGTAGAGCCTGCCGCCAGGGCATAGCCATAGGCTGAAAGGCAGGTACGCTCGTCTTTGCCCGTTCCCGAGAATTCTTTAGTGACGACGGAATTCGGCATATCGATGAAAGACTGAGTGAAACGGAGCCCGGCCGGCAGCGGACGCAGTTCGTCGCTGAAAAGCAGCCGCCGACTCGCTTCATACTGACGCTCTCCGATGATTTTCGTGCTCTCGAACATATCCTTACCGGGCCCGGTATTATTCAGATTCAGGTTAGGCGTTACGTCTCCTTCGTTAGCCTGAGCGAAGATGGCGACGAAATCCTTCTGGCCGCGCTTCAACGCCTCACGTTCTGCAAGATACGACGCATAGCCTTTATTATCAGACGAGATCAGATGGTTGTCGAACGTCATGCTTGTCGGATGCACTCCGAACCAGTTGATAACGCCGATCGTTCCCTTCGACGTTTTAACGGAGATCTGCACCATCGTCGTATCGATGTTGGTCGTATAGCGCTTGCGCTCTTCTTCGGGATTGGCGTTATAGGCGACGAGCGATCGGTTCACTCCGGCCCCTTCGACGGCCGTGCTGCCGATGAGCAGCTGAGCCGGCGCTTTCTTCAAATAAGCGTCGCGAATCGAACGCACGATGCCGTCGACGATGACGTTATAGTATTCTGGAAAGAATTTTGTCGTGTAGATGGAGTTCTCAATATAATGGAAGAAGCCTGCCGGTCCGCTATGTGTATGCGATCCGTTGAGTAAAACGTTCGCCATATTGAACCCCGGATCCACCTCTTTCCGGAGGCGCGCCACAACGTCCCGATGGATCTCATGCGGGATTCCGCCAAGTTCGCCCGTTACATAAGCCAGAAGCCGACCGCTCACCGTGTCTTTTATGACAAGAGACCTGGCATACTGTCGCAGATGAATGCCCTCGCCCTTCTGGCCTTCCTGGGCGTATCCCCAGAACATGATACCGACGGCCGGGCCTGTTATATCAACCCTGGACATACCGGCCTCAAAAGGAAAGGCGTCAGACCCGGTTTCCTGACCGGCCTCTTCAGAATAGCCCGGCGCGGACGCCGACGTTAACAGAATGAATGCAAATACCGTCGCGATGACTCTCTTCAACTGACTGCTCCTTAATCGCATCAGGCGATCAAGGAGCGTTCTACCACACCGATTCGCAAAGGCAAGCAAAAACGAGTCAACAAATGCCGATTATTGCGGCACGCTTTCTCAGCCATATGCTTCGGTTGACTGCATGCCGTCGTTTTCTGATCTGTAGTCGATGACCTTTAAAGTCCGGCCTTTCTTCACTTATATGATCACGGCAAGCACGCTCTTTGCGCTGCTGATGGTTCTCATACAGGATGTCATGATCTTGCAGAGCGATGATAGAAGCATGCTTCCATTTTTTATGCTGATGACGGCCGTTTTCCTGTTCGTCTTTGTCTTTCAGGTAAAAAGGCCGCATCGGATTACCATCCATGCCGATCGCATAGAGTTTCGCGGTCTGATCGGTAGGGCCGAATTCGGCGTCGCCGATATAAAGAAGATTGAAAGACCGACGGCAGGGCGACGCACACTTAAATTTCACATTGCCGGCGAAACCGTCTCCATGCCCGATTTCATCGAAGGCCTTGATGATTTGATGAAGACTCTACGGGAGCGCAATCCGGCTATCGAGTTCGAAGGCATCTCAGTTCCGGAATAACGACGGCTCAGGCCTCCCGCCATTCCGGTTGAGCAGAAACTCTTCCTGCCACTCAAAGCGGATTCTTCCCTTTTTCGCGTTTTTTTCTCACCCGATGTCGAATCGGCCAGGCTGAATTCGTCGCCATTTTAGAGCCAGAGACGGTTCTTATTCAACACTGGAGAAAAACATGAAAGTGATCGTTTTTGTGAAGGCTACGGAAGAGAGCGAAGCCGGAGAAATGCCCGAAGAGCAACTCTTTGAGGATATGACGAAATTCAACGAAGAGCTGGTCAAAGCGGGCATCATGCTTGCCGGCGAAGGACTGAAGCCAAGCTCTGAGGGGGCCCGCGTGGTCTTTTCAGGCAAACAGCGCAAGGTCATCGACGGTCCGTTTGCCGAGACGAAAGAGCTTGTAGCCGGGTTCTGGATCTGGCAGGTGAAGTCGCTGGAAGAGGCCATCGAATGGGTGAAGCGCTGTCCGAACCCGATGAAAGGCGAATCCATCATCGAAATCAGGCCGGTCTTTGAAGACGAAGATTTCGGAGAAGCGCTCACGCCCGAGCTGCGCGAAAGGCAGGATCGTCTTCGCGAGGCGACCGAATCGCGGCAATGAGCGATCGTGCACGGCTCAGGAATTCGAAAAGGCCGCTCAGTTAACGGAGAATATGCGGGAACGCTCGCTTCTTTTGAAAAGGGCCGGCGACTGTTCGCTCAGAGTTGCAAAGGGATAAAGCGCAAACGCTAAAGCTTAACGTCCGCTATTCGACGTCCACAATCATCAGAGTCATGTCGTCAGATCGGCTGCCATTGGAACGGTATCCGCTTACCGAGACCAGGATCTCTTCCAGCTGTTCGTCTGCGGGCTTCCTGGCGCCGGACTGCATCAGGGCATAGAGTCGTTCTTCGCCAAACGCCTCGCCGCTTTCGTCAGACGCATCCATCAATCCGTCGGTAAACAGGAATAGTCGATCCCCGGGATGCAGCTCGGTCGATTGCGATTGATAGACGCCAATAAGCGCACTGCCGAGGACGACTCCACACGACTCCAGGGTATGCAACTCTTTCGAGCCGCGAACAATGACGGGGGCCACGTGGCCGCAGCCAGTATAGTGGAAAAGTCGAGAGTCTCTGTCAATAATGCCTACAAAGGCGGTGAAATAAAGCCCCGTTTCAGCAAGGGCCGGTGCAAGCTCTTCGCCCAGGGCCGAGCAGATCTCGGCCGTTGACCGGCCGTCTACAAACTGCCGGTCGATTTCGGTCTTGATCATAGACGTAAGCAGTGCGGCCGGCATCCCATGACCCGAAACGTCGATAATCGCAACTCCGTAGCGTCGGTCGCTTAACGGTCGAGCATAATAAAAATCACCGCTCACCTCCATCATCGGAATCATACGGGCGGCAAGTCGAAGCCCGGGCGGCTCCTGAACGGCCAGTGGAAGAATGGACTTCTGAACGGCGCTCGCAAGCCGAAGCTCAAACGTCATCTGATCCGTGCGACGCTGCAGCTTCGCCGTGCGGTCGGCGACAAGGCCTTCGAGATGCTCTTTCAACTCGTTTAGATCCTCATAGAGAGAAGCGTTCGAAAGGGCGATCGCACCTGCCACCTTTACATGTTCGAGAAAAGCGATCTCATCGCGATGAAGCACCTTCCCACTCTCTTTACCGCCAAAAACAAGAAGCCCCTGCAGTACTCCATTCTGCATGAGAGGTACCATAGAGCTCGCATTCGTTTTTTCAAATAGATCCAACAGGTCGCTTCGTATGAGCGCATAGTAGGGATCGATCTCAACCGTGGAGCGATCGCACAGATGATCGGCGCCAAGGAACCAGTCGTGTACGTCGTCATTCACCTCGACTTCCGCTTGCTGGCTTCCATGAAAGCGATTGCTGCCTTTTTCTCGAATCAACAGGTCGGCCCATGCAAGACCGATCGCTCTTTCAATCGCCGATAGAAACTCCTGTCGCATCATCGATGTGGACCTGAGAAGCAGTATCTGATTCACAAGACGGCTTTCGGCTTTCTGTAAATTGTAGGCATGTCGGTGAAAAAGCCGATCGATCATGGGCTGAATTCGGCGCACGAAAACAAAGTTTGCGTAAAACCAGACCATGCCGAGCAGGATGATCTCAGTCGTATTCAAATGAGCGAGATACTCACGAAACAGGATCAGACCGATACCGTTTGGAATACCGATGAGCAGCGACGTTACGATCCACATCACCGTGAGCGAGAAGAGACTTTCGACCTCCATCAATCGATGCTTGAGGATGCCGTAGGCCATGATACTCATGGGAATAAACGTCAGGTTGCCCAGAGGATACACGTCGATGCCATATAGAGGCAGCACGTTTACAAGATTGAGCAACGCTCCCGTAATCAGAGCAAGAAGTATGTATTGTATTTTAAGGCGACGCAGGCGCTCCGTCTTCTGCTTCAAATGGAGCGCGACGAGGACAATGGCATAGACGGTGCCAGACGCAGAATAAAGGCCAAACAGACCAAAGCAGGGCCCTCCTGAGGCGATCACGCCCCAGGAATACTCTAAAAGGCCGGTATAAAAACACGGCAACTGCGCCAGAACAGACGAGAGGACGCCCATGGCGAAGAAGACGAACTCAAGCGGGCGTCGCCGGAGCCGTAGGATTCGGTGAAAGAGCAGTATATTGAAAAACGGCAGAAAGGCGTAGAGAGAGGTCATCCAGCGATCGCTCGATAGCATCACCTCACGATTCACCGGAAGATAATGGACCACATACGAACCTGGCAGAGCGGTCCAGAGCAGGCAGACGATCCCAAAAAGAGTGCTTTCTTCGGCCCCTCGTCCCCTGATAAACGAGAGAAAGGCGATCAGCAGGCCGGAAAGCACTGAAAGCCACGGCGGAATGGCGTAGATATTCAGCTCAAAAACCGGCATACTTGTTACGAATCCTGAGATCTCGTAGCTTTGACCACCCATTCCGTCAAGAACGAAGATTCCGATTTAGCTGAATCATTATTCAGTTAAAAGGCCTCGAAGAAATACGGGTCCAATCAGGCGTCCATGCCGGATTCATCCCTGAAACACCATGTAAGCGGCGACCGCACGCATACACCCCAGGGGTAATTTTCACTCGACGCCACAGGGCCCCTGAAAAAAGTGGCTTGTGCGGCGCACAATTCCGATAATGCGACGCACAAATCCACTCAGGAGGCGACCGTGAACAAGAACGGAAGACGCACTCTGAAACGCGGCATCCTCACACTGACCGGCCTGACCGCCGCCGGTATGATGGATATGCCCGAGCCGGCCAGGCTCACCGATCCGGACCAATGGTTTTCTAAAGAGCAAACGCTCACGCATCCGGACCATGACCTTCTCGTTACGCATATTCGCGCAATGAACCCGAAGATCGAGCCAGGAGAAGACGAACGCCTGGCCCGCATTATATTGAAAGAATCTGCAATGCTGCGCGTTCCCGCTACGGCCCGCATCGACGGACAGCCGGTCGATCCGGTGCTTTTTGTAACGGCCGTCATCGAAACCGAATCCAGCTTTGACCGTAAGGCCGTTTCCAGCGCCGACGCTCGCGGCTATATGCAGGTCATGCCGGCGACGCTTCTGTGGATTCGCGACCGATCGCAGATGGCCGTTGATCCGGCCGACATCCACGAAACTGAAGTGAATCTGATGCTGGGCGTTCACTATCTGAGCTTTCTCTTCGACGAATTTCAGGACCCTGCCCTTGTCGCCCTGGCCTATAATGCCGGCCCGGGCAATCTGCGCCGCGGATTTTACGATCCGCGATACTGGATGAAGGTGCAGCGGTTCTACAGAACATTGGAGAAGAAAAAAGCGAGTTGATCGAGAACGCCCATCCGTCGCTCTGAGCACGGATGTCTTCGGTTCACAGTCGCCTGCTTTTTCCTTTAATCTTCGCCCTGCTGCTTGCGAATTCCTGTCGCAGCGGCATGCGCGAAGATTCGGAGCGCGGAGAGCCGACCATCCACTGGTGGGGCGTCTATTCTTTCTATGAAGTCCCTTTTGCTGGCGAAGAGGACTTTCGCGCCGAATACGGGGCCCTGGAGCCCATCGCGCGCGGTAGCAGAGGTCCTATCTATCGCGTGCCGGCCGCGAAGACCGAATGGCTTGAAGAAAACGGATACCGGCGCATCAACGACGTTCCGTTTCGCTATGTAGACCCCGACATCGATCGACGACGCGAATCCGACGATCCGGCCGTGTGGTTCTCGGGCTACAAGGACCGCGAAACCGTCGAGAAGATACTGTTATACTTCGAGAAGAGTCGTCCCGATCTCTGCCGGCGTTATGTTATCGGCAAATCGGTCCGGAATCGGCCGATTGAAGCGCTGCGTATATCAAAGAACCCCGAGGTCGACGAAGACGAGCCGTCGCTGATGTTTAACGGCGCCCACCACGGGAACGAACTTCTTTCTATAGATTACGTACTCGATATGGCCGCTCTGCTGCTCGATGTGCCCGGCGTTCCCGTCAGCGCCGCTCTTCGCGCCCGCTTCGCGGGATTCACGCCCGAAGAGCGACGCCGCATTCTCGAATCCTTCGAGGTATGGGTCGTTCCGGTGGTTAATCCCGACGGCCTCGACGATTACTGGAATCGCAGCATCCATGCGGGGCGCAAGAATGCGCGCGGAGTCGATCTGAATCGCAACTATCCGTTCTACTGGGGAACGGGCCAGACCGGAGCGTCCGGCAATTCAGCGGATGTACACGACTATCGCGGACCGTCGGCCGGATCAGAGCCTGAGACCAAGGTCATGATGGATTTCGCGGAACGGGAGCGCTTTACCGTCGTTTTCTCATACCATACCTTCGCCACACGGGTTCTTTTTCCCTATACGATCGACGGCGTCATGAATCCATGGCCCGATCGAGCATGGTTTTATGCGCGGAGCTGGGCCGGTTCGGGGGAGTCCTTTCGCAGGGAACGCCAGTATGAGGCGGCGCGAAAGCTCTATTCGGTCGATGGAACGGACCAGGACTGGCTCTTTTTCAAGTATGGCACGCTTGCCTATATCGTTGAAGGATCGATGAATAGCCCGGTTTATTCAGAGGGCCTGCGCAGCATTGCAGGAATGCGCCCAATCTGGAAAGCCGCTCTGTTACAGATGGCTGCCGGTCCTCGTCTCGAACTCAAGGTGGTCGATGCATCGGGACATCCGATCCGCGGCGCCGAGGTAAGGCTTCTCGATGAGGTGCGCTTCGAAAACGAACGCTGGACGGTACATCCGCAAACGGGACGATTTGACCTGCTGCCCGGCCCTCTTGAGCAGCTTCATCTGGAGATCGCAGCCGACGGCTATCAAACGGCGCGAAAAAAGATACTGTGCAAGAATATCTGTAAAGAGAAATTTTATTTGACCCGGTAGAAAAACTAAAAAGGATTCTTATCATGCAACGAGCCCGCCTGGTAAAACAGGACATTCCGAACGATATTTACGAGGAATTCCTCACCGCCACAGAACTGGGCGTCGATTGCGAGATGATGGGATTGAATCCGCATCGCGACAGGCTGTGTCTGATTCAGGTGGCGCGCGAAAACGGCTCCTGCGCACTTGTGCAGGTCGACGAGGCGAATCCTCCTGCTCTTCTGAAGCAGCTTTTTGAGAGCGAAAAGATTACGAAGATCTTCCATTATGCGCGGGCTGACTGCGCTTTTTTACAGATACGACTTCGTATTCAGGTGAAGAACCTCTACTGCACGAAACTGGCCTCGCGCATGGCGCGCACCTATACAGACCGGCACGGTCTGAAAGAACTCGTAAAAGAATTCACCGGCGACAACCTCGATAAATCGATCACAAGCACCGACTGGGGCCGCCCCGAGCTCACCGACGATCAGATGCTGTATGCGCAGAGCGACGTCATCTATCTCTTTCATCTGCGCCGTGTATTGAACGGAATGCTGCAACGCGAAAAGCGCGACGACATCTTTGCAAGGGCCCTTCAATTCCTGCCCGACCGCATTGAGATGGACGTTCGCGGCTTCGGCGACGACGTCTTCAATCATTGAGCTTTCGGGCGAACCGTTCCGCGAACTATCGGCGGCTTTCGAGACAGAACAGCTTCAGGCCATTATTCAGCGGGCAGCGACAGGATGGCTTCAGCCGGTCATTCAGACGGTAGCGACAGGATGGCGCAGTTAGTCGTCGCCGTAGCGATCAACTTTCCCTTCTGATTCCTGGCCTCGGCCGACATATGCATCGTCGCGAAGCCTTTGCCGACAAGATGAGCCTGGATGGTGATCACGTCGCCGACCATGATCGGGCGAATGTAGTTCGTCGTCAGGTCGAGCGTGACGGCCGGCTTCTTTGCAATAAGATAGCTGAGCGGTCCGAGAACGTTGTCAAAGGCCGCCGTAATAAAGCCGCCCTGCATGGCTCCTGTCGGATTGGCAAAGTGCGCCTGAACGGGAAAGCTCACGGTTAACGATTTATTTCTCACGTAGTCGACGTACTTCCCCTTCATTTCAATAAAACAGGGAGGAGGAAGCGTGATCTGCATGCGTGCGGGCTTCTGAAACTTCGCAAAGTCTTCTTGCAGCATCTTTTCGAGCGTTTCTTCTGACATCGATTGTTCTGACATATATTCCTTCTCTGCGCTAATGGCGTTATCCGCCTCTTACAGGTCGCTGAGCCTGCTTCATGCGTATCGCAAGGTCATTCTGACCATGACGGGGCTTTTGTGGAACCGGCCCTTATTCAAAGACCGGACGCCGGTTTTCAAGAATCGACCGGAAGCCTTCCTGACCGTGCTTGGAATGGATCGTACGCACAAGCCAGTCACGGTCATCGTGCATACGATCCTCCATATATATGCGCGCACGTTGCTTGAGGGCGAGCTTGATCGCCTGTAGCGCCATCGGCGGCTTCTTCGCAAGCGAAGTGGCGAGCTTAAGAGCTGAAGGCATCAGCTCCGCCGACGCACAGACCTCGTCAACCAGACCGAGCGTGCGGGCCTGCTCGGCCTTGAGCGGCGTGCCGTCGAAGAGCAGGTCGCGGGCCGCCTTCGGACCGACTAACTCAGCAAGCAATGTGGCCGCGCCGGCCGGAAAGCTGAGCCCGATGCGAATCTCTGGAAAACCGATACGCCCTTTTTTTGCCGACATCAGCCGGTACTCCGAAAAAAGGGCGAAGACGGCGCCCGCCCCCATACAATGACCGCCCACGGCGGCGACGATCGGTTGCGGCAGGCGCAGAAGCTCGAGCGTGCTCTGTAAGATGATATCGACGGCGCGGTGGATATGCTGAAAATCCCGATCGACGAACATGTTCGGGTCCAATCCGTTTGAGAAATACTCTTCGCTGGCGCTGCTCAAAAGCACGGCCCGTATCTCTTTATCCTGACCGATTTCGATCAGGTGCTTTGAGAAGCTGAGAAAGGCCTCTTCGTTAAAGATATTTTTCTCGTTCAGGTCGAACTGCAGCTCGACCACTCCGTCGGCATGACGGATTCTCAGGATCTTTGGGTTATCGCTCACCGTTTCAGACACGGTGTGGCGACTTTCCGTCAACCGATTTTAGCGATATCTTTGTGATAGATCGATGCAATGCTGGCCATTTCTCAAGAAATTGAGGGAGGAAATCGATATGGACGCCGATGCTGATACTACACAAAAAGCGGAGAAGCCGATGTGTCCTGAACAAAAAGATCTGATGAATTACGTGCTCGGCCGCGAGGTCGACCAGAAGATCCGATCCCACATTCACGTCTGCAAGGGTTGCCGGCGAGAAACGGCGCGGCTCGAAGACGGATTGCTTGCCGAAGCCCTCGAGCGAGAGATCGCCACATTTCGCCCTCTGAGCGTGCGCAACGGCAAAAAGTAGCCGTTGAATTCAGTCGACGGCAGCGGCACCTGCGAAAAGCTGAACTATGTCCGAAGCATACCGACAGGCCGGCGTAGATACCGTGGCCGGTCAGCGTTTTGTCGATCTTATCAAGCCTGCCGTGAAATCCACGTTCACCCCGAATGTGATGGGCGGCCTGGGCGGATTCAGCGCCCTGTATGACGTTTCCTTCCTGAAAGATTATAAAGAGCCCGTACTCGTTTCCTCGACTGACGGCGTCGGCACCAAGCTGACCCTTGCCCGGCTTTTCAACCGTCATGAAACGGTCGGCCTCGACCTTGTCGCCATGTGCGCTAACGATCTGCTTGTAAGCGGCGCCCGTCCCATGTTCCTGCTCGATTATGTGGCCGTGGGTCGCCTGCGGCCCGAGCAGATGAAGATCGTCGTCGAGTCCATCGCCACGGGTTGCCGTCTGGCGCACTGCTCTCTCATTGGAGGCGAGACGGCCGAGCATCCGGGCGTCATGGCAGACGAAGACTACGACCTTGCCGGATTTGTCGTCGGCTGCATCGAAAAAGAGCGTCTGCAGAAGGCGAATCGCATCGCCGAAGGCGACGTCATCATCGGCATTCCGTCATCGGGCATTCATTCCAACGGCGTTTCGCTTGTGCGAAAGATCTTTCTTGACCACGGACTGCTGCCCGCCGCCGAAGAGGACCGCGCCTTCTTGCGTGATCAGATACTGCTTGCTCCGACCATCCTCTATGAAGAGGTCGTGCGTGACGTTATCGAAGCGGAGCTGCCGACGGGCATGGTGCACGTAACGGGCGGCGGATTCTACGAAAACGTGCCCCGCGTGCTCTCCGATGATCTCTGCGCCGAGTTCACTCCCTGGACTCTGCCCGAACCGTTCGCCTCTCTGCAACACCGCGGCAATCTGCGCTATGATGAGATGCTCTCGGTTTTCAATTGCGGTTACGGCTATCTGATGATGGTGCGAGAAGAAGACGTTGAAAAGACGCTTTCCATGCTTGATGCCGGATTAAACGCCTATCGCAGCCGAGTTATAAGTGAGCTCGAGAAAACCTTTGTGAGCATGCGCGGAACCTGTCGCCCCTCGGAATCGTTTCTGCGCCCTCCGGCCGTGATCGGTCGCATAAAGAAAAAGCGGGGCAGCGACGCCTCCGTGCATTTTCTTTAATGTGAGAGCGCATCGGTCGCAGGCCGATAACGTTGCAGCACCTGAATCGCAAAACCTGACATGCAGAATCTGAAAGGAAAATTCCCCGAAGAGCTTGCCGAGGAATTCCGGCAGATGGGCCTGCCAGCCTATCGCGGCAAGCAGGCCTTCATGCGCATCTACAGGCATCGAGCGACGTCTATCGACGACTTCTCAGAATTCCCGAAAGAGCTGCGCGAGATGCTCGCGCCGGCCTTCAGGCGCCTGAACATGCTTGAGAGATCCGATGCTCCAGGCGGAACGGAGAAGTTCATCTTCGACTATGCGCCCGATGACGAGAAGAGTTCGCGCTTTCGCAGCTTTGAAAGCGTCTGGATCGTCAGCAAGGAACGACGCACCGCCTGCATTTCAAGCCAATCCGGATGCACGCTGAACTGCGCCTTCTGCGCCACGGGCACCCTGCCCTTTTCGGGTAACCTTGAGGCCTGGATGATCGTCGATCAGGTCTACGAGCTCCTGCATGCGCGTCCCGATGAGACGCTGACTAACATCGTATTTATGGGCATGGGCGAGCCCTTTCATAACTACGACAACGCCCTGAAGGCCGCTCATCTGCTCAATCATCCGCATGGCCTGGCGCTTGGAGCGCGGCATATCACGCTTTCAACGGCCGGCGTCGTTCCGATGATCCATCGCTTCATCGACGAGAAGCAGCCGTTCAACCTGGCCATCTCTCTCAATCATCCCGATCCCGAACAGCGCGGTCAGGTCATGGATATAGATCTCAAGTATCCGCTCGAAGAGCTTATCGACGCGGCGCGAAGACTGAACCGCGAGCTGAACCGTCCCGTTATGTTCGAGTACGTGATGATTCCCGAAAAGAACATGGATGCGGCAAATCTGAAGCGCCTGATACAGATCACGCGTCGCGTAAACTGCAAGATCAATCTCATCCCTCTGAATACCAATCTTCAGGGATGGCGCCGTCCCACCGAAGAAGAGGCCGCCGAATTTCAGATCGCTCTGCGCAACGCCGGCATCCTTGCCTTTAACAGAGGCTCTCCGGGACGCGAAGTGGACGGAGCCTGCGGCATGCTGGCCTTCCAGCGCCTGAACGCCGGCAAAAGCTAAATTCGCTTTACGGCCGCGTCATTCGGGCATTCCTGACCTATGGTTCAGGCTCCGACGACAGAGGAACTTCTTGAACGATTGAAGGGATTTCTCGAAGTCCATACGAAGTCCCGTATTCTGAAGTCCGACGTTCCGACGATGCTTATGTATATACGAGCCTGCCATGCGAATCAGAACAAGAAGCCGAAAGATCAGACGATTAACTTCCTTCTGTTGCGGTTTCGCGAGCAGGTGCTCGATCAGGCTCCCGACGAGCGGCAGCGCATCATCGGCGACTTCCTGATCGACGAAATGAACAAATTCTACAACTAAAACCACAAACGCCTTCCGGAGAAGATAATGAAAGACGCCATCCTTTCTTCGCGCATGAATCACATCGACACGTCATTGATTCGAAAGATGTTCGATCTTGCCGGCGATCTGAAGAATCCGATCAATCTTTCCATCGGCCAGCCGCATTTTCCGGCGCCGCGAAACATCGTCGATGCGGCGGCAAAGGCGCTCACAGAGGGCCGCACGGCCTATACGCAGACGCAGGGTATACCGCAGCTTCGCGAGGCGATGGCGGCCTACTTTCGCGAGAAGAACGGCATTGCAACGCAGGCCGATCGCGTGCTTATCAGCTCGGGCGTTTCGAGTCTTCTTCAGCTGCTTTTTATGGCGACGATCGATCCCGGCGACAGGGTGCTGCTTGTTTCGCCCGCTTTTCTCATTTATCGAGGCCTCGTTTCTTTTTTCAGAGCCGAAGAGACGCTTCTTCCGCAAACCTTTGCAGCTGACGATCTGAAGAAGATCCCGAAAGACGGACTGAAGCTCATCATCTACTCCAGTCCGTCTAACCCCACGGGCTATATCATGAAAGCCGAACAGATCAGAGCCCTCGCCGATCTGGCCGAAGAAACGGGAGCGCTGCTCGTATCTGATGAGATCTATGCCCTGTTCGATTACGATAAGAAATTTATCAGCGCCGGGTCGATCTATCCCGAAACGCTCACTCTTTTCGGATTCTCGAAATCCTACAGTATGACGGGCCTGCGCCTGTCGGCGGCGACGGGCCCGCAGACGATCATGAAGGCGATGACGACGCTGCAGCAGTATACGGTCGTCTGTGCCCCTTCTGCCGTGCAGTGGGCAGGCGTGGAGGCGCTGAAAACCGATATGACGCCTTATGTCGACGACTACCGCAAAAAGCGCGATCTCATACGTGCCGGGCTTCAGGGAGTCACCGAGTTCTACGAGCCCGAAGGCGCCTTCTATCTCTTCGCTAAGGTGCCCGGTGAAGACATGGCCTTCTGTGAGAGGGCCATTAAAGAGAAAGAGCTGCTTGTAGTTCCTGGTCGCATCTTTACAAACGAGACGAACTGGATTCGTATCTCGTATGCGGCCGAAGAGTCCGTTCTTCATCGCGGTATTGACGCCCTGAAAGAGCTGATGAAATAATCCAGCTCGAATCAGAGGCAACTCATCTGAAACTTTTCGCGCAAACTCTTAAAAAGGATTGTCGAAAGTGGACGACCGATTTGGTTTGACATCAAACCATGTCCCGCAGCGATCATCCCGTTTTCGTGCATTTCCTGCTCCGCCTTCAAGAGGAAGCCGATCGTTTTGTAAAAGAACGTCTCGACCGCATCGGGCTCGATATCGGCCGCACACATCTTGAAATCCTGCTCTATCTGGCCCGAAAAGGCGAAAGCGCCATGCAGCCGCTTGCACGGGCCATTCATCGCGACAAATCGACGCTGACCGCCCTTGTACAGCGCCTTGAGAGAGAGCAGCTCATTGAAAGGGGCGAGTCCGAGGATCGTCGCATCCGTCCGATTCGCCTTACGCCTAAAGCGCAAAAGCTACGGCCCGCGCTTTTGCGAATTCTACCCGACCTGCACAGGCATCTTTCGCGATCTCTGTCGCGCCAGGAACGCGAAACGCTGCGCCGACTGCTTCGCGGCATCTTTCTTTCCGTCGTCGATGCCGAACGTTCGCCTAACATCATCTACGAAAAACCGGGACGCGACGCTCCCTGATTGCGAGGATTCCCATGTCAAGAAGGCCATCTCTCTCAGAATTCAAGCCCGACGCTCTCTGGTTGCGTATGGAAAAGTGGATCGGCTTTCATCGAACGATAAATATTTTCGGTCCCTATCTTGGTGCGGGCGTAAAGGTGGAGTCGGTAACGCCCGACTACAGCGCGATCACCGTTAAGCTGAAGATGCACTTTTATAACCGCAACTACGTGGGCACGCATTTCGGCGGATCACTCTACTCGATGACAGATCCGTGGTATATGTTCATGTTGATGCAACGGCTTGGAACGGGCTACATGGTCTGGGATAAATCGGCAAGCATCGAATTCGTAAAGCCCGGTACGGGCACGGTGCGGGCGACGTTCCGATTGCCCGACGAAGAGCTTGAACGAATTCGAGCAAAGGTCGAGGCTGAGAAAAAGACGGACTGGTCGTTTGAAGAGGTCATCGTCGATGAAAAAGGCACCATTGTTGCCCGCGTGCGTAAGGTGCTGTATATAAGGCGGCTTGGCAGATAGATGCACTGAAAACGAATTGTTAAAATAACAGGCCGTTTCGATCCGGGTTCGGCCCCACAGGAAGTGTTTACCCGCAACGGACTCAATCCCTCAGAAGCTTCTCTCTCTGTGACAGACAAGCGCCTTGCCGTCGCTCTGGAAGCCCATAGCTTCGAGAGCCGCTCGATACGGACTCTGAAGAGACGGCTGTTCGTTGATGATCTCGACCGTTAGCCGAGCCGCCGGCTCGAAATCGACATAGAGAAGGGCGAGCAGCGCCTGTTTCAGATCATCGATCATGTCGGGACCGTCAAAGAACTGAACGGCCCTTCCCTGTCTTGTGAGCACTGCAGCAAGCCGCTCCCCTCTATAGATCATACGGTTACCGGGCAATCTTGACGGCAGCGGACGCTCTTCATCGACCGTAAGGCCGAGGCCGCAGAGCGACGCCGGATCACATGCATTGAGCCACCATACATGCCGTCTTTCAAGAAAGGCTTCAAGGCCCTGCATCCATTTATACGCTTCGGCCGATAGGAACTGCAATCCTGTTAACCCTTCGAAAAAGGCTCCGGCATGCACCTCGCCTGCAAGCTCCATGCGACAGAGCGTGCGAAAGACCGAAGACCAGCGAAGTGCGGGCAGCTCTTTCTGTAAAAGCTCGCGAAAGATGATGCCGTATCGATCAAGAAGAAGCCGCACGCGCAGCCGGCTCTGCTCTTCGACGACCAGAGGATCCGTATCAAAGGCGCGCCCCGGAACGGACCATGTATCTGCCTGCGACTGCCAGCGACGGCGCTGTGGCCGCTGCTCTTCGCTGTCTCGAAACGAAGTGCGAGCCACCTTTCGAAGCACGGCGATGGAACGTCCGGCAACCAATCCCTCCTGAAGCGCTTGAAGCAACGCCTCTCTCTGCGAGGCCTCGGCACGAAAAAGAGACTGACCGCCCGCAAGTTCTGCAATCTGCAAACGCTGCTTTTCATTCAGATCATTCTGCTTTAAAAAAAGAGAGGCCTCATCTTCCAGAAAAAAGAATACCGACTCGCCTCCTGTTCCCGTGAAGCATAGTGAGGAATCCGTGAAAAGCGCATCGAGCGATGCCGTCGTATAACCCTCTATGCGAGCAGGGAATATCTGCTGCTCCCAGAGAGAGATCGGCGCCGTCGATCCAAAAAGCCGCTCCATCGTTTGCTGCAAGAATTCCACCTGCGCAGGCGGCTTGCGAAAAACCACCGATACGTTCTGCCTGTGGGCGACAAGAAGCGCGAGAAAACGCAGCGGACGGAGTGGCGGCGCAAGCCTTGTATGATGCCTCTGCAGTCGGTAGATTCGTTCGAGGTTGCGCCGCAGACACAGGCAGTCCGCAGAGTGGTCCTTTATTAAAGGAGCCCGGATCAGTTGCTCATCTTTTTCTTCAAGCATGCGCTCCGTCAGATCGCCGAACAGATCTCTGATGCGATCCAGAGTCACAGGACCGTACCAATCAAGAAAGCGCAGAAGCAGATCACCCGCGCCGGGAACGTCACGGTATTCTCCCGCTGACGTTCGATCAAGGATCTCTGAACCCCCCTGATAGCAGACAAAGGACTCACGAGCCCCCGCGAAACGGTAGGCTTCGAAAGCCGCAGAACCGGCTAACCCCGCAGCGTCCGGGCCTGAGGTGCCCCCGGCAGACTGCGAGAAATTCTGGACTGCAACACTCTGGCTCACAAGATCACGAAGCGATTGCCACTCCGACTGCGGAATAAAACTGCGTTCTTCAAGCCAGGCCGAAAGAGCCGCCTCGTTTTCAGGCGCATACTCGGCCTGCATGCGAAGCGACCGCGTTTCAAAGAGGTTAATTGAATCTCGACTGACGGGAATCCACCTGTTCCCGAGAAGCTCCTGAAAATAACTCGATCGGTGGCCGGCCCCGCCCACACGGTCAGGCTCGTAGGTCAGTTCATTCACACGCTGAAAATCAATGCCCGCAGCGAACGGAGTCGGCTGATCTACATATCGCATGACGAATTCGATCTGTCCGCTCTGCCACTCGTCCAGGCGTTCTCGTAATCCGTCGATATCGAAGCGATCACGCAAAAGCGCCCTGTAAACTTCCACCGTCACCGGAAACTCACCCTTTCCAGAGAGGGCTTCAAGCAGACGCCCGGCAGCGGCGCGAAGCAGCCAGAGCGGCGTCCGTCGACCGAAGCCCTTTCGCGGAAGCAGCAGCGCCGTCGATGCAGACTGACGGAACTGCCCGCCAAACAGGCCCGACTCGGGCAGCGCCTTCTCCAGATGTACGTCGAGCAACTCAGGCGGCAGGCTGAAAACATCTTCGGATTCGGGCGGTGCGGGAAGCACGACGATCACGCCATCGTCGCTTGCATAATACGGGATGCGCGTTTGATAACGCCCTTCAAGCTGTGCGGCAAGAGCAAGGGCAAAGGGACGGTTACGACGACCTCCCCAGAACGTATGCAGAAAGACCGGATAACTATCATCCTCTCCTGGAAGAACCTCGGCGACGATGCGGTAACGCCCCGGAAGATCGGCATGCGAGGCCTCCCGCTGCCTCTGAAGAAAAAGAAGAAGTTCGCGCGCGACGTCGTCTCCTTCTTCGCTCCGCAGCCGATCAAGAAAACCGGGCCGCTGCATCTCTTGATTCCACAGATCAAGCTGGTCGGCGACGGCATCGGCAAAGCCGTTCTCGCGATCTCTGCTATCAGCCCTCCAGAACGGGCTCATGCCCCAGCCCGTCGTCGCCGGAATGACCTCCACCTCGCTGTCGCCGATGGACTGAATCTGCCAGAGCCTGGAGCCGAGAACGAAGCGGTCGCCGGCGCGACGCTCCCACACAAACTCTTCGTCAAGCTCGCCAAGAAGCGTTCGTTCTCCGCCGCTCATGCGAAGCTTATAAAGCCCGCGTTCCGGAATCGTTCCTCCCGATTGATAGAGCTGAAGCCGCGCTCCGGGCACAGGCAGAAGCGAATCGGAACCCGAAGGGTTAAGCGAGGGGCGCAGACCCGAAAAAGGCAGTCCCTGAAAACGTCCCTGCAACATCTCAAGCGTCAGGTCAAAATGACGCCGATCCAGTTTATGATACGTATCGGATCGTCGAAGCAGCTCAAAGGCGCGCTCGACGTTCAGGCTATGCCCGGCGGCCTCGGCCTCGCACGCCATCGAGATCAGAACCTGTGCAAGCAGATCAAGCGGAGAAGAAGGCGGCCGGATCGGCTCAAGCCGCCTTTGATCGACTAACCGTCGCAGCACAACGCCGTTCACAAGATCCATGCTGTGCAGCGGGTACAGCGTGCCGCGCGAAACCTCGCCCGGGCGATGCCCTGCTCTTCCCAGACGCTGCATCGCCGAGGCCACCGACGAAGGACATTGCAGAAGCAACACCTCATCCAGCTCGCCAATATCGATGCCCAGCTCAAGCGACGAAGTGGCGACGACGCAGCGCAATCGCCCGGCCTTGAAGGCCTCCTCGACGGCAAGCCGGATCTCACGCGAAAGCGAACCGTGATGCGCAAAGGCGACCGGCTCGACGGTCATGCCTTCTTTGGCCTCTTTCTGATGCAGATCATTCACAAGTGCGGCCACACGCTCGACGACGCGACGGCTTTCCGTAAAGCACAGAATACGAGTGCCGGATTTTATCTTTGCATAGATCTCAGCACCGAGTGCATCCCATACGGTTTCGGCCGGCGTATCAAGAGGCCCGTCGGCGGCGGGATTCCAGATCACCTTGATATCCAGCTCAGCGCGAGCCGGGCTTTTTTCATAAAGCAGCTGAACGGGGCGACGCTCTTCGCCCTGCCATCCGCCAAGATACAGCGCGATGCGATCGGGGTCGGCGACAGTCGCTGAAAGACCGATGCGCTGTAGCGGTCCGGCTAACTCTTCCAGACGTTCGATGGCCGTCATCAGATGCGCGCCGCGAAGGCCGGGAGCGATGGCATGAATCTCATCGACAATGACGGCTCGCAGCCCGTTTAACATCAGGCCGGCCGTTCCCGAAGCGAGCAGAAGGTTCAGGCTTTCGGGCGTGGTGATGAGGATCTCAGGCGGATGCCGCCGCATGCGGTTTCGTTCGGACTGCGGGGTGTCGCCGCTTCGCGTAACGACGCGGATCTCGGGCATGGCGAGTCCGGCATTCTCAAACTCCGCCTGAAGCTCTTCAAGCGGCAGAAGCAGGTTACGTCGGATGTCGTTATTCAGCGCCTTGAGCGGCGATACGTACAGCAACCGCGTCGTGCCTGATGCAAGACGTCCGGTAACGAAGTCATTGATGAACGAATAGAAGGCGGCAAGCGTCTTGCCCGAGCCCGTCGGCGCCAGGGCCAGCAGATGGCGGCCCGAGGAAGCGACAGGCCAGACCATCTCCTGGATCTCCGTCGGACTCCCGAAGCGCCGGGCAAAATACTCGCGAAGCAGCGGATGGAATCCGGCTTCGCCGCCCATTTACTTGCCGTAGACGTAGTTCAGGCGCATGTACACGCCCGGATTGTCGTGTATATAGTGCAGCATGCCGTTGCGGCTGATGCGGTATACCTGACAGGCCGTTTTTGTACGGAAGGTTAACGTCGAGGTGAACCCTTTCTGGAAGTTATAGATCTCTCCGCAGAAATCGCCCCAGGCAAGCGTTTCTATCGTACGGCCTCCGTGCAACACGTCGACCTCGCCTCGTTTGATGATGAAAACATCGTCGAAATTGCTGCCCTCGGTAATAAGATCGCGACCGCCAGGAATCTCCTCTTCTTCCATGAGGATTTCCATGCTCGTCTTTTGAGCCGACGTCATGCCGCGAAAGAAGCGCGAATTGGACAGCGTCTCCCACGTTCCGGTACGTCGGATCTGGTTGAGCTTCTCGAACTTCTCCATCAGGTCGGTTCCGCGAATAAAACTGAGAAAGCGGGCCTTTTCGATCGTCAACGCCTGCACGTCGGTTTCGGCGACGACGTCGGCGCTGCGCAGCGTATCGAGAATGAGCGACGCCTCGCCGAAATACTCGTAGGTACCGTAGCGCTTCGTGACGTTCTCTTCTTCGAAGCTTTCCTGTTCCATGCCTTCGACGCGAACGTTACCCGAAAGCAGAATGAAGAACTTATCGCCCGCCGTATCTTTGCGAATGATCACGTCGCCGCGTTTATACAGCTCTTTGTCGGCGATCGTAAGGAACTCTTTCGCTTTCGCTATGGGGAAGTTCTTGAAAATATCGACGTTCGCAAGGGCATCCAGGATGCGATAGGCCTCTTCATGGGGCGGCGTTTTCACGACGGGATAGAGGGTGTTCTCGATACCGAATTTCGCAAGCGTGAGATGTGATTCCGGCGGCATGGACTTGCGCGAGATATGATAGACGGTGATCTTCTTCTGCACCTCTTCGGGCAGCGTCGACAGATAGTCGACTCGAGTATGCAGCGGCGGAATGCCCGCCTCATGATAGATGATATCGTAATGCCAGGGGAAGTCGAGCAGATCTCGATAGCGGCTTTCGGTCAGCACTCCGTTATCAAGAAGCTCCTTGAACTTATCGGGATCGTTCAGGTGATCCGACGAATAAATGAAGGACTGATCCTGGAACTGAAATTCGAAGCTGAGCGACGGAATCGAATGCAAGGCATAGTTGAAACGGAAGGCCGCTCCGTTGATGATATAGGTTTTACCGATAACGACGGGAACGAAGTCAAACAGCGTATACAGCTCTTTGATGGGAATCTGCGTCAGCGCATGATATTTGCGAATGAACGAATGCATGACCGTTACGGTCGTGAAGATAGTAATCTTGCCCTCTTCGAGGATCTTCTGAAAGGTGCCGGCGTCATGGTCGGCATGGCAGTGCGTGAGGATGACCGTATTGATCAGCTTCGGATTCACGTTGGAGCGACGCAGCCATTCCGTCGAATTCACAGGCGGATCGACCATCACACCCTGATGATTGATCCACATGATGAAGCCCGACGTGTTATCGTCGGGGTCAAAGCCATGACTGGGGCCGAGACAGGTAACGCCGAGCAGCGGCGGCTGATATGGCTCGGGCATGCGTTCGCCCGTATCATAGATGATGTTGTAGCCGACCTCGCCGGGCAGATCGGTCTTTTTATTCCAGTCGGAGTCGTGCACCTCGAAGTTGCCGTCGTCTCTCTTCACGATCGTGACGTTATTGAAGCGCACCTGATTGTCTTTGAAGATGACGAAGCGCACAAGGTCGTCCATCTCGCGGTTTCCGCGGAAGTAGTCGATCTCGGCCTTCATATTCGGGAAGCCGAAGCTCTGCTCACCGTTCGCATAGTCGGATTTCAGATCGAGCTCTTCAGGGCCGAAAATGGCCTCGTTGAGAACGATGCGGAACTGCTCGCGCTGTTCCTCAGTACAGACGACATAGGTCTTTTTCTGGCGCAGGAAGTGGTTGTAGTAGATCGGGAATTCAAGCTCGGCGACAGAAATGCCCTTCGAGACATGGAAAAACTGATTCGGAAGCACGAAAATGAAAGGCGTACTCCTCGGAAGCATCATCGTATCTTTGATCGTCTCAGGCGGCGAGCCGATCTGAATATACCCGACAGAGGTTTCGAGCAGGTATCCGCCCCGCGGAAGAGTTGTATATGGTTCGGTCAGAATGATCTTCGACATAGGCCTCTCACGGAGAGATTGTGATTGATACGCCTGAAATTGACTGTATTTAGGTTCTGTATATTATCGGACTACGAGATGCGGAAAACGACGGCAATCCTTTTTTTTAATATGCTGGCAGCGGCCTGCTCTTCCTCGAACTCTGATCCGAAAATACAGGCGCAGGTGGGAGTAGCACTGGGCCACAGCCATCCGCTGAGCATGAGATTTGCCGATCTGGAGGCCGGTCAGAGCGCCTTTGTGCTCGAAGAGTCCGCCGGGCACCGGCATGAGCTGCGGCTCAATGCCGAACAGAGCGCCCTGCTGCTTATGAAGTTCCCCGTAGCCGTGGAAAGCACCGAAACGGACGCTCATGTGCATCCGGTTACGATTTATGTCGCCGATGATTGAACGGCGTTCCCGCTTTTCGCTGAAACGCCGTTCTCAAAGCCGATTTCTTTCGATTCAGTAGATTACAGGTGCTTTTCGAGGACCTTTTTCAGATGGTCTTTGGGCAGAAGCCCGACTATGCGGTCCACCGGTTTGCCGTCTTTGTAAAGAACCATAGTCGGAATCGCAGAAATGCCGAGAGAAGAGGCGACAGAGGGGTTCTCATCTACGTTGATCTTGCGGAACTGTACCGTACCCATCTCGTTGGAAAGCTGCTCCACGATCGGGGAAAGCATGCGGCACGGCCCGCACCACTCCGCCCAGAAGTCCACGAGAACCAGTCCCTTCGATGTTTGATCTGTAAATGTATCGTCTGTAATTGCGGTTACTGCCATTTGTTATCTCCTGTTTCTCCTTCCTCAGCGGCAAGGAGGACGTCCATCGCTTTTCGCGGGCCCATCTGCCCTTTTGCCGGTCGTGGCCGTCAGTTCTATCAGGTCGATTTCGCTCGCCCGATAGTTAGAAAATAATAAGAGGAGGGCCAGCTGCCACTCTTTTTCTATACCCATAGGGGGTAATTGGATTCAGGGACTATTTCTTCTCCTATTTCTTCTCCTATTTCTTCTCCTATTTCTTCTCCTATTTCTTCTCCT
>SWCA01008673.1_pt2 | contig 64484 bp, 46 predicted proteins | sample 4692961 | NCBI WGS metagenome assembly SWCA01 (sample SAMN10267275, study PRJNA491770) | bioreactor metagenome | isolation source: DHS bioreactor inoculated with | place: Japan: off Shimokita Peninsula | reverse complement strand
TGCAAGCTATCTTTTATTTTTTTATTAATTAATCGCACAGATTAGGTTATAAACCTTCTGTAATTGTTTTCATTCCTGCCCCAGTCATATACCTGGAAAAAGGTTGCAGAGAAGAAGTCCACTGTTGTTATTCCATTGACTTCTTCCATGGTGACGTATATATTTTCTCCCCATGAGAGCCAGGACATACCTGTGGTTGCATAAATATCACCCGTTTCCTTGTTGACTTTGCTAATTTTAAATCCTGCCTTTGTCATTACCTCTAACATCTTATCAAAAAGCAAATCTCTGGAAAAATCAAATTCCTGTTTATGACGGGTCTTATTCGTCAATAAATTGAATTTGAGCGGTAGGTTTTAAAGTCAAGTTATGTTACAAAGATATGAACAATTTACGAAAAACAACTAAATATTAATGATAAACGATATTATATTAATGAAAATCGTTTTAGTGAAAATAATTACTTGCTTAGGTTGGGGGTAAGAAGGTAAGAGGTGAGAGGTGAGAGGTGAGCGGTGAGAGATGAGAAGCTAAAGGGAGAGGTTAGAGGTTAGAGGTTGGAAATTAGAAATTTTCCTTTCGTCTCCATTTCTCCCAGTCTCCTTGTCCACCAGTCTGCTTGTCCCATTAATATCTCATCCGGCTTCGGCACCTTCTCCTAAAGGAGAAGGACTTTCTAACTTAAATTGGTTGTTCAAATAACAACCCTTTGTCTCCTTATCTCTTTATCTCCATTTCTCCTTCTCCTTGTCCCCCGTCCCATTCCTCCGTCCCCTTCTTTGCTGTGCTGCAGCGGGCAGGCCTCGTTCCTTTGCGCGTCTCTTGTCCCTACTTCAAATACGTATCCAGCCACTTGTAAAATTCCCGGTGCCACAAAATGCTGTTCTGGGGTTTCAGTACAAAGTGGGTTTCGTTGGGGAAGAAAAGAAAGCGGCTTGGTATGCCCAGCAACTGATTGGCATTGAATGCCTGCATGCCTTGAGTATATGGAATTCGGAAGTCATAACCGCCGTGGATAACCAGCATGGGGGTATCCCAGTTGCCCACGAAATTGTGTGGTGAAAAATCGTAGCTTTTGGGGCGGGGTTTTTCCCAGAAAGGACCACCATAGTCGAAGTTTACGAAGAACATTTCTTCGGTTTCCAGATACATACTCTCGAAGTTGAAGATACCGCAATGGGCGATGAACGCTTTAAAGCGCTTGTTGTGGTTGCCAGCCAGCCAGTAAACGGAAAATCCGCCATAACTGGCACCTATGGCTCCCAGGCGGTTTTCATCTACCCAGGGTTCTGTGGCAACTGAATCGATGGCAGTGAGATAGTCCAGCATGTTTTGACCACCATAATCGCCACTGATCTGATCGTTCCATTCCTGGCCGAAAGTGGGCAACCCACGGCGGTTGGGTGCTACAATCACATAATCATGGGCGGCCATCATCTGAAAGTTCCAGCGGTAGCTAAAAAACTGACTTACCGCACTTTGTGGACCACCCTGGCAATAAAGCAGGGCCGGATATTTTTTGTTTTTGTCGAAGTTAGGCGGAAGAATTACCCAAACCAACATTTGTTTGCCATCGGTGGTCGTTATCCATCGTTTTTCAGATTTGCCAAAAGTCACATTTTTCAGTATTTCACGGTTGGTAAAGGTAAGCTGTTCTTCACTGCCATCGGGTTTAACCCTGAATACTTCCGAGGGCAGATCATGACGCATCTTAGTGATGATCAAGTCATTTCCATCCAGGGCAAAAGCCTGAATATCGTGGTCGCCCTGGGTGAGTTGAGTAATTTTACGGGTAGCAAGATCTATACGATACACCTGGTAGGTTGCATGAATGCCGCTGATGAAATAAAGCTGCTTTCCGTCAGGGCTGAACTTAAAACTGGTAGAACTCTGGTCAAAGCCTTCTGAAAGATCAGTAAAAACGTGACTGGTCATGACTAACTGCTTTCCTGATGCTGTTTTTTTCGGTTCAATTCCTTTTTTGACATCCTCAAGAGACTTCGGATTGATTTCACAAAGCATAATGCGGTCTTTATCAGCTTCAAATCCGGGTGTTTCCATGCTTCTCCAGACAATTTTTGAACCATCTGGTGAAAATACCGGATCCTGATCATAACCTGGATTGTCTTTGCTTATGTTTGTAGTTTCACCTGATGCGAGGTTATATAGATAAATATCACTGTTGGTGCTGATTGCATAATCTTTGCCTTTTTCTTTTTTACAGGTATAGGCCAGGGTTTTTCCATCGGGTGCCCAGGCAATTTGTTCCATGCCACCCCATGGTGTGAGCGGACTATCGAATGGTTCTCCGGACATAATGTCTTTTCCTTCACCCACGTTTCCATCGCTATAGGGTGCAACAAACACATGGCTGTACGCATAATCATGCCAACTGTCCCAATGTCGATACATCAGGTCATTATAAATCATGGCATCGGCCAGCGGCAGATCGGGGTGCAGATCATGCACATCCTTTTCAATTTTAACATCTTTAATATAAACAATATGCTTCATATCAGGCGAATAACTAAAGCCATTGATTCCACCTTCAACATGGGAGACTTGCTTTTTATCTTCCCCATTTATTCCCATTTCCCAAATCTGGACATCACCCGACTCAGCGGAGAGAAATCCTATTTTTTTGCCATCAGGACGCCAGATAGCATTAAACTCGCTGCCTTCAAATTCCGTTAATTTACGTGGCGATTCGGCATTTTTATCCAGACGCCAGATGTCGCGGTTGCTTTTGTTGGTTTCGGCATTATACCAGGTAACACCATATATAAAACTATTGTCAACAGGTGAATACTGTACGTCAGACAGGCGGCCCAGTTTCCACAGGGTTTCTGCATTGAATTTTTCTTGCGCATTTAGCGCAACCGGGAGAATCATTCCAACTGAAATTAAGAATAATAATAAATTTCTTTTCATGATGTAAGGGATTTAACTTCAGCGAAAATAGTAAATGTTTTTACGGAAATCCCTAATTTTATTAAATATTTGCGACTTTGTACTGATTAATTTATAAAACAGGATTTGCAGTTATGACATAATATTAATTACTGTACTGGTTCCAATAACCCGCACCGCTTAAAACTTCTTTCATTTAATATCTTTCCCATTTACATAGTTTGCCACTATCGGGAGTTGATGGTTCAAAACTGCGGATTAAATATAAAGTTATGTTGATAAATTTACTATCTTCACACCCCGAATATCAACTAACAGGCGATGAAATGTTTGTTGTCAGGGATTTCAAAACCCATTATAACGTTCATTTATCGACATTACTATTGAAATTTTAAAATAAAACAATATAAAATTCTGGCCTATGTCATCAAAGGTGGATATCAATAAACTGGCACATGAGATACCATTAAAAATTCTTGTAGCCGAAGATAATTTGATTAATCAAAAGTTTTTGGTTTCGCTGTTGAATATCATGGGTTATAAACCTTCATCTGTATTAAATGGAAAGGAAGTGCTCGAAATTATGGAAAGGGAAAGTTTCGACATTATATTTATGGATATTCAAATGCCGGAAATGAGCGGGGTCGAAGCTACCCAAATAATTATGGAGAAGTATGCACCGGCTGAACGGCCCTACATTATTGCTATTACTGCCAATGCACTGAGTCAGGATCGTGAACGTTGCCTTGAAATGGGTATGGATGATTTTATGGTTAAACCTGTAAACATAAAATTACTTCAATCAACCCTGGAAAAGTGGGGTCGAAAGGTAGAACGCAAATTCTCAGCAGATGTATAGCACTGAGCCTACTTCCAGCTTATTACCATTTTATCGCTCACCAGCTTCAAAGCACCGGTACGCTTCACTTTTATGGGCTTACTATGGTTTACTGTAAAAACTGCATCTTCACTGTTGAGCGCATCAAGCAGGTTTAATTCATACTTCTGAACAGAAACAGAATGGCCGTTCAGACTAAATTTATGATGACCCTCAAATCCATGCAATATTGCTATTACATGATTAAATTTAGTTGTAAAGGAGCCTTGCGGCTTGTTTAAGGTCACTGTTTTGGTTTCAGCATCAAAAATCATTTCCCGCCGATAAAACTCTTCTTTCTCATAATCATAAGTCTCGCCATCGTCCTCATAGTAGGTGAATATTGTGTTTTGTCTGCCATTGTATATGTGAAGGAATAATGTATCTTCTGATTCTTCGCCGGTATATTGAATTTGCTGCTGCATGGGAATTATGGAGCCGGCTTTCACAAATAAAGGCAAGAGATGAATAGGAGATGGAGAAATTATAATGGAATTTCCTGAGTGAGTCTCATCAGTATGGAAGTCATACCATTCACCTTCTGGCAGATAAACCTGCGTCAGGTCTTTGGTGCTTTCCACCGGAGCAACAAGAATGCTTGGGCCGAACAGGTATTCATGTTGAAACTGGGGGTTATAAATATTATCATCAAAAGAGTAATCAATGGCCAGGCTCCGATTCACTGGCATTCCCGATTCCACAGATTCATTAAAAGCCGCGTAAATATAAGGCAACAACTTGTATCTTAATGAAATGTAATTTCTGGAGATGGTCTCTACCGATTCGCCGAAGGACCAGGGCTCGGCCTGGCGTGTATCAATAGCCGAATGGCTTCTGAAGAATGGGCTGAAGGCTCCGACAGAAATCCAGCGGGCAAACAACCCGGGAGTAGCATTCTGGCTAAACCCACCCACATCCACACCCGCAAAAGACACCCCACTAAGTCCAAGACTGTTAAGCAACCGCACGCCCAACATCAAATGTTCATCCGTAGCCTGGTTGTCGCCGGTCCAAAGAGCAGTGTAACGCTGTAATCCGGCAAAACCGGCCCTTGTAAGTATCAGAGGACGACGGTTCTGCATGAGTTTTCGGGTACCCTCGCTGGTGGCTTTTGACATCAGTAAGCCATATACATTTTTTGCCTGATGATAGGTTGAACGATGTCCTTCCCAGTCGAATCCGATAAAATTGGGTGTATAGCCGCCTCCCCAGGAAGCTATTTCGTTCATATCGTTCCAGAATCCGTCCACACCAACATTCACCAGGTCTTTAAAGTTACTACCCCACCATTGCCTTGCAGCAGGTTTGGTAAAATCGGGAAAGTAACACCAGCCCGGCCAGACCTGCGCAGTATACAAAGCTCCATCCGGATACTTGATAAACATATTCTTCTCAACTCCTTGCTCAAAGGCAGCATAACCCTTTTCTACTCTAATTCCCGGATCAACAATTACTGTGGTATGAACACCCATGGTCTTTAACTTATTGAGCATTTTTGCTGGTTCGGGAAAACGCCGGGGATGCCAGGTGAATATTTTATAATTATCCATGTAGTGAATGTCGAGGTAGATAACATCTAAGGGAATCTTTCTTGATCGGAAGTTCTCAACTATGTCGATCACTTCACTATCGGGATAATAACTCCACCTGCATTGCTGATAGCCCAGCGCCCAGAGAGGCGGCATAGTCATTCGGCCTGTGAGGGCAGTATAATCTCTGAGGATACCTTTTACATCGTGCTGATGGATAAAATAGTAATCCATCTCACCGTCATCAGCACTAAAAGAGCTGAATCTATCGGTACCGGCGCCAAAGTTGAACAGGCTTTTATAACTGTTGTCCAGTAAAATACCGTATGCTTTATTGTGGTGCATTCCTATGTAGAATGGTATGCTCACATAGAGTGGATCATCCTGAGGCCCGTAACGCGGATTGTCAGTATTCCAGTTGGTATAGGCACTCCCGAAACGATCGAGGTTACCGGTTTTTTCTCCCAGACCGATGAAACGTTCTCCCGGTTGAAGCGTTTTACAGGTGGTTACTGCTGTACCTAACCAGGACGTCCCCAATGACGGATCATCAGCATTAAGCAACTGTCCGTCCGGGGAATAGAAAGCAAATCTTAATGGTGCCCGGTTGATTTCAACCAGGATTAATCCTGTGCTTAAGGTTAACTTTTCCGGAGTCTCATTAAATTCAGGTTTTAACTGTTGCGGCTTCATTATCACGGCATAAGAAAAAGGTTCTGTAAAGTCATCTTTAACAATCCTTATCCTGATAATCCCTTCACTATACACTGTAACTTCAGCTTTTCCCAACGATGTTATAAGACTCAATCCGTTGGGTGTTAACTGGTAACTTTTCAGATTTCCGAGCGATTGAAACTGGCTGCTTTGAGCGGAAACACTGAACACAATCGAAGTGAATATGATTAAAAACAATGAATTATTTCTCATAGTCAGCCGGCTTAATATACCACCTGCCTTAGATCTGGCCCACAAGCAGGGGCAGGGTGTTTGTTATTTAAAATAAACCTGGTAACCCCAGGCAGGCAATGTTAGTGATTGGTCTGCTGCCAGTTTAACTTTCTCATCAGTGTAAAGCAAGGTGTAATCTCCGGTGTATGCATCACCTTTCAGCGTAAAGGTGAGTGGTTCTGCACTCAGGTTAACTACGCTGACTACTTTGCTGTTGCCCTTCTCGCGTAAGAGCACAAATACATCTTTATCTTTATCAGTGGTGATCCGTTTCCAACTGCCGCCAAAATCGCCATTGTAAAGTGCAGGATTGTTCTTTTTCAATTCAAAAAGCTGGTGATAAAAGTCGGCCATTGGGTAATCATTCCAGTCAACAGCATCTTTTTCAAAGAATTCAAGACGCTTATCCATGGCAGCTTCCTGACCGGAATAAATTAATGGCATGCCGGGCACGGTAGCTGTAAGTACAAAAAATGCTTTCACACCCTCGCCCAAACGTTCGAATTCGGTTCCGTTCCATGAGTTTTCATCATGATTGGTTATAAAATACATGCGATAGGCGTCAGAAGGATAGAGAGAATCGTTTTTATGCAGATATTTTTCGATATCGTTGGCATTTTTTTCTCCTTTATAAATGTCATTCATCACGTGATGAAACTCCCAGCCGTAGGTCATATCAAAAGCAGCATGATGGCGCGGGGCTTCGTCTTCAGCAAGCATAAAGACCGGTTTTATCTTATCCAGTTCGGTGCGTACCCTCAACCAGAATGTATCGGGGACCATGCCGGCAACATCACAACGATAGCCATCAATGTCGTATTCCGTTACCCAGAATTTCATGGCATTCAACATATAATCATTCATCTGGCGGTTGCTGTAATCAAACGCAACCACGTCTGTCCAGTCATAAGGTGAAATCATCTTTCCGGTGGTGTCTTTCTGATACCATTCCGGGTGCTCATTCACCAATGGATTGTCCCATGCAGAATGGTTGGCTACCCAATCAATAATTACATAGAGGTCATTTTCATGGGCGGTTTTTATCAGATTTTTAAAATCCTCATCAATGCCAAATTCAGGATTCAGGGTAAGGTAGTCACTGATGGAGTAGTAACTACCCAGGCTGCCTTTGCGGTTGAGCTCTCCGATTGGATTGATGGGCATAATCCAAAGGATATCAGCCCCAAGTTCTTTCAGGCGGGGCAAATGAGGTATGAACGCATTAAAGGTACCTTCGGGCGTAAACTGCCGAATGTTAACTTCGTAAATACTCAGATTCTTGCTCCATTCGGGATGCTTTATCTGCTCCACTTTTCCGTTCGTCACACTTTTTTCAGAACCATTGCTGCTGCATGAATTTAAGACCACCAGCGCAGCTGCCACAAAGATCATTGATAGGCTGTTTTTGAGTTTCATCATAATTTTTTATTCTTAGATTTTGTAGAGGTTTCAGATTGAAAGGCAAAGATAATATAAAGCTTTCACATTTTGAAGCTTCAATATTTAGCTCATAACTTTGATTTCCGGTCAAAAAAAAGACTGCCCCCGTTTGGAGCAGTCATTTTTAGTAAATGATGGGTTTGCTATTTCAATTCAAATAACTCGTCCTTTAGTTTAGTGTTTACCTTAACTACCAATACCTTAATATCCATACTTTGAGGCCCTGCCTGCTGACTAATGTTAAATGGAAATTTAACACCATTCACTTCACGGTAATCGCTAAATTCGGCAATGCCCTGATCTCCGGTTTCACGAATAAGTAAACCTGTATTTACATCGTAAAAACGTGTGCTTTGGGTGCCTGAAGGGTAGGTGAGCAAAACGCGGTAAGTTTCATTGCCTTTGATCTCCTCAATACCTTCCAGTTTTTGATCTATACCCAACTGTTCAAAATTTAGTTCCGGAAACATGGCTGCTTCAATTTTCATATCTTCCAGTTCTTTGCCTTCGAGGGTTTTACTTTCACCCCCCATTGGAGAAACAATCCTGGCCGAAGTACCATCATAACCCATTTGCTGAAACACCATATCGCCAGAACTGATTTTAATCATAAATTTGTCAGGTGCCTTGCGATAAGTGTCAAACCCAATAGTCATACCCTGCATACTGGTGGTTGCCATAATGGTAATGTCCTTAATTTTCGACATTGCTTTTTCGCCTCCCAGAGCTTTAATATATGCCTTGTTAACCGTGGTAGCCGTAACTCCTTCAGGGGCCGGCTTTACCTTTTTGTCCGGGTCATACTCTGTGCCCTCGTAGTCAAAATACCTGATTGCTTTTGTTTTATTGAATTGTTGGAGGCGTGGTGCTATTTCAGCAGCCTTTCCCACAGCAATGATGTATGCATTTTCAGGCAGTATGTATTTTTTAGCAGCCGACTGAACATCTGCAGCACTAACAGCAGCCAGGTTTTTAAGGTAATTTACATAATAATCGTCGGGCAAATTATAACGCGCCGTGCTTATGGCAAAACTAGCCACTGTGGCGGGGTTTTCCAGAGAAAGTGCGAAGTTTCCACTGAGATAATTTTTTACCAGTTGTAATTCATCACCAGGAACTTCTTCATTGCGGATACGGTTCATTTCGTTAAAAATCTCAACTACTGAGCTGTCGGTCACCGGATTGCGAACCGCTGCCGTTGCCATAAACCGGCCTACAAGTTTATCGGTACTCAATGAGGAGTAAGCTCCATAGGTATAAGCTTTGTCTTCGCGCAGGTTATTGAATAGTCTGAATGTACCGCCACCAAGAATGGTATTCATAACCCTGGCCTGTATAACATCAGCATCTCCCGGCTTAAGTTGTACCGGATAAGCCACTTTTAAGGTAGTTTGCACTGCATCAGGCCGGTCAACGATGGCTACCTGCGTGACTTCCGGCGCCATGGGTAAAGGTGGAATGTATTTTGGAATATCGCCTCTTTTCCATCCGGATAAATATTTGTCCACCAGGGCTCTGGCATCCGCCAGGGTAATATCACCCACAATGGCCAGGTAGCCGATGTTGGGTTTAAAGAATTTATCATAGTATGCCTGACAGTCTTCCACAGTGATATTGTTTACAGTGGCTTCCGTCATGGTTTCTCCATAGGGATGATTGGTGCCATAAATCAGTAGTTTGCTGATGTGGTTGCTTATGGCTTCCGGCTCATTTTGCATTGCTTTAAGAGATGATAGCGTTTGGGTTCTTATCTTCTCAAGTTCTTCTGAGCGGAAAGCCGGATTTAACAGCACATCAGACATAAGCTGAAGTAGTTTTTCGGAATGTTTTTTGAGTGATGACCCATAAACGCCAGTAGCATTGGTTCCCAGAGAAGCACCTATAAAGTCTACTTCCTCGTCAAGCTCATCTTTGGTAAGACTGGTTGTTCCGGTACGCATGAGCTGGCCGGTCAGTTCACTTATTCCTGTCTTCTGTTCTTCGGGCAGCGGGACAATGTCGAGCACCAGGGAATAGGTTACTTTGGGTATTTTATGGTTTTCCACCACAAAAACCTGAAGTCCATTCGGCAGGGTAAAACTTTCGTATTTACCTACATTAATCACCGGAGCCGGAGCCGGAGCCGGCATTACACTCCGGTCGAGCTTATCGGCTGATTTTTTGGCTGATTTAGAGGTTTGTGCATTTATTGTTCCTGAGAAAATGAACAATAAAGCCCACAGGCTTACATTAAAAATATTTTTCATGGTTTATTTCCTTTCTGTTACATGCTTTGTTTGGGTAAATAGTGTAAAACTACCCTGTTTTCTTTGGTAAGGTATTGATTGGCTACCCGCTTAATGTCGGCTTTGGTTACTTTCATATAGCGGTCAATCTCATTGTTGATGAGATTGGCATCCCCAAAGTACATATGGTAATCCGAAAGGTTTTCAGCTATGCCTGCCATGGTTGAGTTGGCCGTTACGAAGTCGTTTTCCATTTTATTCTGCAACTTCTTGAATTCGCGATCTGTTAGTTCTTCTCTCTGAGTCCGGGCTATTTCTGTATTGATGGCTTCCTCCAGCTCCAGTGGGTCAATACCTGCATTGGCAATACCAAAAATCATAAAAAGTCCAGGGTCTTCAAGCGCCAGAGGGAAAGCACTTACAAAAAGGGCTTTCTGCTGTTTGTCCACAATACTTTTGGTCATACGGGAACTCTCGCCATCGCTCAGCAGTGTAGTTAGCATGCTCAGGGCATAGTAATCAGGAGTACCCATGGCAGGAATATGAAAGGCCTCAATAACTGCCGGAAGCTGGATGTTGTCGTAAACGGTATCGCGCACCTCAGCAGTCTGAGCCGGTTCAATAATGGCAGGACGATAAATTTCCCTGGTTCCGCGAGGTATGGTTGAGAAATATTTTTCGACCAGTACTTTGGTTTGTTCTATATCTATATCGCCCGCTATAGAAAGGGTTGCATTGTTGGGAACGTAATAAATGGAGTGAAATTCCCTGAACTCATCAATGGTAGCCTGGTTGATCGACTCTGCAGAACCAATGGGCATCCAGCGGTAAGGGTGAGTAGTAAAAGCAGTACTAAATGTTTTTTCCATAATGGAGCCATAGGGGCGGTTATCGTACGACTGGCTTCGTTCTTCTTTCACAACTGCACGTTGGGTTTCAACTCCTATACTGTCGATTCGTAGATGTAGCAGACGTTCCGATTCCATCCACAGTCCAAGTTCCAGTTGATTGGAGGGAAGCAGCAGGTAATAAAAGGTCCGGTCAAAACTGGTGTTTGCATTCAGTTGAGCACCGGCATTCATTGCAATCTGATCAAATTGACCACGCCCGATGTATTCGCTGCCCTCAAACATCAGATGTTCGAAAAAATGAGCAAATCCTGTGCGTTCAGGATTTTCGTTTTTAGAACCCACATGATACGAAATGGTGACAGCCACAATTGGCGTGGAATTGTCCTGATGTAAAATTACATGCATGCCGTTGGCCAGATCGTACTCAGTAAATTCAATCCGGTTTTGGGCACCTGCCCATAAAAAGGTCAGGAGAAATCCTGCCAGTGCAATGATTTTCTTTGGTGATGACATATTAAAATGGTTTGATTAAATTAATTGGGTTTTCATGAGTTGGATAATGGAGTTTGCGGATAATTCCGTAAAATTTTCGATGACCTGATGTGCTTCGGTCAGTTCAGCTTTGTGATGTGTTGTAGCAATACCGATAACCGTCATTTTTGCTTTCAGCGCGGCATCAATGCCTTTGTTGGTGTCTTCAATAACCAGGCAATATTCTGGTTTCATATTGAGCAACGCAGCCGCTTTTAAAAATACCTCAGGGTCAGGTTTACCATTTTTTACCTGAGAGGCATCGGCAATAGCCCCAAAAAAACCATCAAGGCCTGCTTCGTGAATAACAAAATCCACATTTTCCTTTTCCCCCGAAGTGGCAATGGCCATCGGAATATTGTGGGCTTTTAAGTCCATAAGCAAAGGAATCAGCCCCGGAGTGGGTTTAACATTATCATGATATAAATACCTATATATCAATTCTTTTTCGGCAGCAAGCTCTGCAATAGTCGTTGCAGGCAGTGGCTTTTTGAAAATCATCTTCAGATGTTCCGCATTGGAACAGCCAAATAATCTTTCGCGGAATGATATCAAATCAAAACTTTTTCCATGACGCTTGCAAAATTTCTGCCAGGCCAGAAAATGATAATGTGCATTGTCAACCAGCACTCCATCCATGTCAAAAATAACGGCCAAATCTTGTTTCATTATAATTTTACTTCCCGGTTAATATAATTACTGAAATCCTTCACCTGTTGGTGATATTCTTCCTTAAAAAGGGGTGACGAAATTAAAAAATCAGCCGTTGAACGATTACAGGCTGTGGGGATATTGTAAAGCACAGTAATTCTAAGCAATGCTTTAACATCCACATCATGGGGCTGAGGTTCCATGGGATCCCAAAAGAAAATCATAAGATCAATTTCGCCGTTTACAATCATAGCACCCAATTGCTGATCGCCACCCAGAGGGCCTGATTTCAGTTTGATGATTTTCAGTTCATCAAACTGTTCGGCTGGCAAAATATTCTTTAGCTGTAGTTCCACAAACTTCCCGGTAGTCCCTGTGCAGATGATCTGATGTTCATGAAGGCTAAAAGCATTATACTCTACCCACTCAGCCAGATCGGGCTTTCGGTTATCGTGGGCAACAAGGGCTATGCGTTTCCTGGTCTTCATTTCGGATCATGAATAAACGGCGAAATTAGTAAAAATCAATACACCTGAGGAATATATATCTTTATTCTTCCGCCAATTATTGGTTACCGCAACAGAGAAAAGCCGCTTTAACCTTCCACTTACTGCTTTTTACCATTGAAAATTCGCGGAAATGCATGTAAATAATGATTCCCGTATATTTTGTATTTTTGCAGCGTTTATAAAAATACGACAACGATTTAACTTAATCAAAATATTTTATGAAGCGAGTTATGATTCTTACCGGGGGTGGTGACTGTCCCGGATTAAATGCAGTTATCAGGGCAATTGTTAAAAGGGCTGCGCTTGAACGGAATTGGGAAGTGATTGGAAGCATTGAGGCTTTCAACGGCATTTTACGTGAACCTACCGAGATAGTGGTTCTGGATGAAAAAGCCGTTTCCGGTATACATTATCAGGGCGGTACCATTATACAAACTACCAATAAAGGCGGCCCATTTGACTGGCCTGTGAAGCAAAATGATGGTACCTATACCTCAGTTGACCGTTCGGATGAAATGATACGCAAAATCGGGTATCTGGGAATAGATGCAGTAATTAACATTGGTGGTGATGGCAGTCAGCGTATCTCACAGCGACTTTTTGAGAAAGGGCTTAATATCATTGGCGTTCCCAAAACCATTGATAATGATTTAACCGCTACCGATGCTACTTTTGGATTTCAGACTGCAGTTCAGATTGCAACAGAAGCCGTAGATAAACTGGTAACAACAGCAGCCAGTCACAACCGGGTTCAAATTCTCGAAGTAATGGGTCGCGATGCAGGATGGATTGCCCTGAATGCTGCCGTTGCCGGTGGTGCAGAAATTTGTTTGATACCTGAGATTCCTTATGATATTGACAAAGTGATGAAAGGAATTGAAAAGCGTTTTGTTAAAGGCCGTGGTTTTGTGAATATTGTGATTGCTGAAGGTTCTAGAAATATTCATGGCTCACAGGTAATTCAAAATAGTAATGAGGTTGGCTATGCCCATGTTAAGCTGGGTGGAATTGGTTTCCGGCTTGAAGAAGAACTGAAAAATGCCGGCTGTGAACACAGCATCCGAACCACAGTTCTTGGACATCTGCAAAGAGGTGGAGTGCCCATAGCCTACGACAGGGTATTGGCTACTCAATACGGTGTTAAAGCTTTTGAACTGGTGCTTAGAGGTGAATTCGGACGCATGGTTTCATACCGGCATCCCATGATTACCTCTGTTACACTTGAAGAAGCCCTTACACAGCCCAACTTGGTTGATCCGGATACTGCACTGATGAAAACAGCCCGCGGTATCGGCATGTGCTTTGGAGATTAACTGTACAAGGAATTAGCAAATTATGCCCTGTTACCTGAATTTTGGTAGCAGGGCATGGTTTTTTATGGCTGTTACTAAAATTCTAAATTCATTCTACACTTTTGTGGAAATAGGTCAGCAAGTATCATATATCCAATAACCTATTTTAATCGTTGTAAAATAGTATAAAAAAAGTGTTGAAACAGATTGGGATAAAATAACCTTTAGCTTTCTATAAATCATTGAATATTAATTCAAAGCGCTCTTTCAAAAAACTTCAAAAAGAATATTCTGTGTAAATGATTTGCAGAACGATATCTGGTGGCACAATTATTTAATAACCATTGAAATATTCATTGAAAATTAATTTTCATCAAATAACTTTAAAGATTATGGCTAAAAAACACTCTAATCCCGAGAAGGCAAATGCTAAACTGACTGATTTGGCTAAACATACCGAACAGGATCAGGAATCGTTTCTGACTACCAATCAGGGACTTTGCATCAACGATGATCAAAATTCGCTGAAGACCGGAGAGCGCGGTCCGACGCTAATGGAAGATTTTATTTTTCGTGAAAAAATTACTCATTTCGATCACGAGCGCATTCCCGAAAGGGTTGTTCATGCACGGGGTAGTGGTGCGCATGGTATTTTTGAATGCACAAAATCCATGTCGAAATATACCAAAGCAAAATTTTTGCAAACACCTGGAACAATTACACCGGTTTTTGCACGATTCAGTACGGTAGCCGGTTCGCGGGGTTCTACTGATCTGGCCAGAGATGTGCGTGGATTCGCAGTGAAATTTTATACCGAAGAGGGAAATTATGATTTGGTAGGCAACAATATGCCGGTATTTTTCATTCAGGATGCCATTAAATTTCCCGATCTCATACATGCGGTCAAACCAGAACCTCATAACGAAATACCTCAGGCAGCTTCAGCCCACGATACTTTCTGGGATTTTGTTTCGTTAAGCCCTGAAACCCTGCACAATGTAATGTGGCTGATGAGCGACCGCGCTATTCCACGCAGCCTCAGGATGATGGAAGGCTTTGGTATCCATACCTATCGTTTTGTAAATGCCAATAATGAATCTTTTTTCGTGAAGTTCCACTGGAAACCATTGTTGGGTGTTCACTCGGTGCTATGGGACGAAGCCCAGAAAATTTCAGGCAAAGATTCTGATTTCCACCGTCGTGACCTTTATGAGGCCATTGAGGCTGGTGCATTTGCACAATGGGATTTTGGGGTGCAAATTGTGGAGGAAAAAGATGAGCACAAATTCGATTTCGATCTGTTGGATCCTACCAAACTCATTCCCGAAGAGTTGGTGCCGGTTGAAATTATTGGCCGCATGACCTTAAACCGAAATCCGGACAACTTTTTCGCTGAAACTGAACAGGTGGCCTTCCATCCCGGCCATGTAGTGCCAGGAATTGATTTTACCAATGATCCGCTGCTTCAGGGAAGATTATTTTCTTATACCGATACACAATTGATCAGGCTTGGTGGCCCTAATTTCCATGAGATTCCCATCAACCGGCCTATTGCTCCCATTCACAACAATCAGCGCGATGGATACATGCGGCAGATGATCAATCCAGGACAGTCGAGTTATAATCCAAATTCAACAGGCAACAATGCCCCCTATCAAACGCCACAGGATGATGGTGGTTACACCAGTTATCATGAACGCATTGATGGTCGTAAAATCAGAGGTCGCAGTGAGAGTTTCTTTGATTTCTTTAGTCAGCCGGCCATGTTTTATCACAGTCAGAGTGAAGCTGAACAAAACCATATCGTGGATGCCTTCCGGTTTGAACTTGGAAAAGTAAAGGAAGAGGTTATCCGTAAGCGGGTAGTAAGTTTGCTGGTGCAGATTGATAAAACCCTTGCCAAACAGGTAGCCGATGGACTTGGCTTTGAAGTGCCCAAACCTGAAAAAATTCACAATCACGCAGTGCCACCCGATGTGGATCCCATGAAATATCAGAGCCGGAAAGCTGCACCCATGATTGATAAAGCGCCTTCCCTGAGTATGGCCGATACAGTGAAAGATACCATCAAATCCCGAAAAGTGGCTATAATCGCCAATGATGGTGCCGATGCTAATGCCATTACAACCATGCAAAAAGCCATTGAAGGTGCAGGTGGTATGACCAAAGTAATTGCCTTGCATCAGGGAAGCATCAAGTGTGATGGGATAGAACTGCCGGCAGAGGAGAGTTACCTCACCGCCGCTTCGGTTTTGTTCGATGCAGTATATTTACCGGGCGGTAAGAAAAGCGTAGATGCATTGAAGGCCGAGCCTGATATTTTGCATTTTATCAGCGAAGCATATAAGCACTGCAAGGCCATTGCTGCCGACGATGAAGGTGTGGATTTGCTTAAAATGACCGCTGCCGGTGAGAAAATTGATGAAAATATGGACGATGTGCTGGCTAAAGGTATTGTGCTCAATCAAACCCCGGAAGCCTTTATGAAAGCAATTGCCCGGCATCGTTTCTGGGTGCGTCAGCAACCGGGGAAAGTGCCCGCATAATTGTTCAATTGTACCCCGTACACCCTCAGCCCATTGGATAATGTCCGAATGGGCTGAACCGTTTTGTGAATATTTAGCTTATAATCTGATGGAAGCCATCTGATTACCTCTATAGGATTTATTTTATTCAGGAATACCCGGATGTGCAGCATTTTAGCCCAAAGACTGATGAGTTGCTAATCACTGTTTTTTTAGAAGAGGGCGGTTTCATCTCTTTGCAGACAAATTACATTCCGGATTGTTAATTGAATCAAAACACTACTTTCATGTCACTAAATATTCCTGAAACCTCAAAACGCCGGCTGGTGGTTATAGGTGCCGGATTTGCCGGACTAAGACTGGTAGAGAAGTTAAAAGGTTCGAATTTTCAAATAGTATTGATTGACCGCAATAATTTTCATCAGTTCCAACCCTTGTTTTACCAGGTGGCTGTGGCCGGACTGGAACCGAGTTCTATTGCATTTCCGCTGAGGCGGATGTTTCAGAAGAGTTATCAGATATTTATCCGGCTAACCGAAGTAACTCATATTTCTACAGAAAGCAAAACAGTACATACCCTCAATGGAGCACTTAGCTATGATGTTTTGGTAGTTGCTACCGGTGCGGCCACTAACTTTTTCGGTATGGACCAACTGGCAGCGCGTTCTTTTGGGATGAAAACTGTAGGAGAAGCGCTCGGCATCCGGAATACCATTCTTAAAAACTATGAAATGGCTCTGGTTGCCGACTCCGATGAAGAACGCAATGCCCTGATGAAAATTGTAATTGTGGGCGGAGGTCCCACGGGTGTAGAACTTTCAGGAGCATTGGCCGATATGCGCAGGTTTGTTTTGCCAAAAGATTATCCCGATCTGGATTTCAGGCAAATGCAGATATTCTTGATTGAGGCATCACCCACTTTACTTAATGGCATGTCGGAACAATCCTCCCGTAAAGCCGCTGAATTCCTTACAAATATGGGCGTTAATGTGATGACCAATGAGCAGGTTACCGGCTATGAAAATAACATAGTGCAGCTAAAGGATGGCAAAACCCTTAATTCAGCTACGGTTATATGGGCTGCCGGTGTTACAGGCGCGCCACCGGGTGGTTTCAATGAACATCAATTGGGTCGGGGGCGTCGGCTGGTGGTTGATGCGTTCAATCGCGTAAAAGGGGAGTCAGATGTATATGCCATTGGCGATATTGCTTTTATGGATGATCCGGACATGCCCAAGGGACATCCACAGGTTGCCCAGGTAGCGCTACAGCAGGCCAAAAATCTGGCAGCCAATCTTAAAAGAAAAGAGTTGTCGGATTGGAAGCCCTTCAAGTATAAAGACAAAGGCTCCATGGCCACCATTGGGCGCAATAAAGCCGTGGTTGACTTGCCTTTTCTTAAGTTCCAGGGGATGTTTGCCTGGTTTGTGTGGATGTTTGTTCATCTGATTTCCATTATTGGCGTGAGAAATAAATTGTTTATTTTCATCAACTGGGTATGGAATTATGTAACTTACGACCAGTCATTAAGATTGATTATACGTCAAAGGGTTCCTAAAAAAGATTAAAAAAGGAAACAAGATTTGGCAATAGCTGTTTAACTTCCTGTTAACACATTTTTATCGGAAACAATGGATGACCCATTGCATTATGACTAATAAAAACTAAAAAAATGAACCGTAAAATTCTATTGAAATCCCGTCCAAACGGAATGCCTGATGCAAAAAATTTTGAAATTACTGAAACGACAGTTTCTGATCCAAAAGAGGGGGAATTATTGCTGAAAGCCTTGTATATTTCTGTTGATCCTTATATGCGCGGCCGCATGAGCGATGCCAAATCATATGCTCAGCCTTTTGAAATAGGCAAACCCATGCAGGGCGGCATTGTGGCTCGTGTAATGGAAAGCCGTGCTGATAATTTCAAAGCCGGCGATGTAGTACTGGGCATGTTAGACTGGCAGGAAGTACAGACCGCACCTGCCTCAGTAGTAAACAAGATCGAAGAGGGTATGGCGCCTTTGAGTTATTACCTTGGGATACTCGGAATGCCGGGTCTTACGGCTTATTTTGGATTGCTTGACATCGGTAAGCCTCAGCAGGGCGAAACCGTGGTGGTTTCAGGAGCTGCCGGAGCGGTGGGTACGGTGGTATGCCAGATTGCTAAAATCAAAGGATGCCGTGTGGTGGGAATTGCCGGCACTGATGAAAAACTTGCTTATTTAAAGAATGAACTGGGTGTGGATGAAGTAATTAACTATCATTCAACACCTGATATGCAGAAGGCGATTTCTCAGGCCTGCCCCGATGGCGTGGATGTATATTTTGACAATGTAGGTGGTGAAATTTCGGACGCGGTAATGATGGCATTGAATAAATATGCGCGGGTGGTAATCTGTGGTCAGATTTCACTGTACAATGTTACCGAAATGCCGATGGGCCCACGTTTGCAACCCTTGATTTTAAAGCGCAGTGTATTGATGCAGGGCTTTATTGTGAGCAATTATGCTGAGCGATTTACCGAAGCGGCGCAGCAACTGGGAAAGTGGGTTGCTGAAGGCAGATTAAAAAATGAGGAAACCATAGTAGAAGGTTTTGAAAAGCTGCCCCAAACATTTCTTGGCCTTTTTGAAGGAAAAAATACCGGGAAGTATCTGGTGAAGGTGGCTGAATAAGCTTCTATTGCTAAAAATACCTCTCACAATACATTCAGAATCAGATATGTTTCAAAAATAAACTTAAAGACAAAAAACATGAAGAATTTTAATTTTTACAATCCGGTAAGGATTTTATTTGGAAAAGGAAAAATCGCTGAAATAGGAAAATATATCCCTGAAAATGCGCGCATTATGATTACTTACGGCGGTGGCAGCATTATGAAAAACGGGGTTTACGACCAGGTTATAGCAGCACTGAAAGGAAAGAATGTGGTTGAATTTGGTGGCATTGAGGCCAATCCGCAGTATGAAACCCTGCTGAAGGCGGTGGAAAAGGTGAAAGCCGAAAATGTCGATTTTTTGCTTGCCGTTGGAGGTGGTTCAGTACTCGATGGAACCAAATTTATTGCCGCAGCAGCCTATTATGACGGTGATGAACCCTGGGAAATACTCTCCCGCATGAGGCCAATACGCAAAGCAATGCCGCTGGCATCGGTTATTACACTTGCTGCCACCGGAAGTGAGATGAACAGCGGAGGCGTAATTACCCGTGCAGAAACGCAGGAAAAGCTGTCTTTCGGTTCACCTTTGCTTTTTCCACAGTTCTCGGTATTGGATCCTGAAGTTACCTTTAGTCTTCCAAAACAGCAGGTCGCCAATGGCATTGTTGATGCTTACATTCATGTAATAGAGCAATATCTGACCTACCCGGTCAATACACCTATTCAGGACCGGTTTGCCGAGGGAATTCTGCTTACGCTGATTGAAGAAGGTCCCAAAGCCATCAATAACCCCGAGCCTGATTATGACAACAGGGCCAACCTGATGTGGGCTGCCACCATGGCTTTGAACGGACAACTTTCGCTGGGCGTGGAAACCGACTGGGCCACCCATATGATTGGCCACGAACTCACTGCTTACCACGGTATCGACCATGCGGTAACGCTGGCCATTGTTCTTCCCGGAGTGATGCGCCTTTTGAAAGAAAAACGCAGTGAAAAACTCCTGCAGTATGCCGAAAGGGTATGGAACATTACCCAGGGCAGAGAAGAAGATCGCATTGAAAGCGCCATTAAAAAGACCGAACAGTTCTTCAAATCACTGGGCATAGGCATCCGGCTTTCCGATCATGAAGTAGGGGAGGATACCATTGACCGCATTATTGAACGCTTCAACTTCCGTCGTATGAAAACGGTGGGCAATCAAAAAGATATTAGTGTTGAAGATGTGAGACTGGTGCTGGAAGATGTAAAGTGAGTATCATTTGACCTGACAGGTCTTCTTCAAACCAGTTAGGTCTTCCTGAATAGTAAAATCTCCCGATAAACCTAACAAGCCGGAAGCGGAAGATGACTTGTTAGGTTTTTTTTTACTATTTCCCATACAACTCCTTTTCCTTCACATACACCAACTTGCCAAATTTTTCCAGGTCTTTGGTATCTATACGCTTTTTATTGCCAACAATGCATATCACCATAGGTTTATCGGCAATGTTATCGGTATAAAATTGCTGAATATCATCAAATTCCAGGTTTTCCCAGGCTTTTTGCTTGATGAAGGCAGGGTCTGTTTCATACCCCTGGTTTTGCCAGCCAACAATTTGAGCACTTAAATCTCTGAAATGGGGCCGTTTGCTCAAAGAGGAGTTGCTCAGATATTGCTGAATCATTCTGGTACGTTCTGGTTTGGCCGGCATATACCGCACCAGACTGTCAAAAATGGTGATGGCCTGCAATGTTTTATCAGCCTGGGTGCCTATTACCCCAGCAAAATAGCTTTCCTTGCCCTTCAATGCCGGATCAACATACTTTGCTCCGGCGCTGTAAGCCATGGAGCGGGCTTCCCTGATTTCCTGAAGTACAAGTCCGGAAAAATCCCCACCGAAATAAAGATTAAAGGCATCCATTATGCCTTGCTGGTCTGGATGGAAAGTGCTGCCATTGGCAAAAAAGTAAATATTGCTTTGGGTAGCTTTTTTCTTATCCACAAAGTAAATGGTGTTTTCAGTATATTGTCTCAAATCCATAACCACAGGTGTTTCCACCGCTTTGCTGTCGCTGGTTTTAAACACGTTCTGGCAATTTTCAGCAACATCTTCCGGCTTCAGATTGCCCGAATAATGGATATTGACTCCATAATCCATGATTGATTTAAATGCATCAATCAAATTTTCAGCTTTGTATGATTTTATCTCTTTAAGGTCCGGACGATCAATATATTCAGACTGCACACCATATCTCACATATTGATACAAAGCAGCGGCCACATTGCTGGGTTCACTGCGCTCCACTTTACGTTCCGCTTTGGCTGCTTCATATAAAAGGTCTATCTTTTCCTGTTCCAGCTCCGGGTTGTCCAGTAATGAACCAACCAGTGCAAGTGTCTCGTTGAACTTGTCGTCAAACCCAATAATTTCTAAACTGGTGTAGCTTTCGTTACCCGATATGGAATAGGTACTACCATTTGCTGCAATGGCTGCTTTAAATTTCTCCAGGTTGCTTCCTTGTGGATAGGCCAGATTCATGGCTTCGGTGGCGTATTCTAATTGTGGAAGGGTGTGGTGCCCGACTTTATAATCCACATTCAGTTGAAATACACTGTTGGCCGGATTTTTTACACTATACACATTCATTCCGGGGGTGGGCGTAATCTTTACAACGTCTTTGTCAAAATCAATAAATTGTTGTTGTATCTGGGTTTCGGGAATGGCTTCAAATTTCTTTGCGTAAGGCGAAGCGGCATTCATATTTGCCTTCAGGGGCGTGTAATCCGGCTTGTCAATTTTTTGTTTTTTAGGGAATCCCATTTTTGAATAAAAAGCCAGATAATTATCGCCATAATACTTATTAGCAGTGTTGATGACATCTTCTTTGGTGATGGCCATCAACTGGTTTGGATACTGCAGAAAATCATCAATGGATTGGTAGCGTGCAAAAGCCGTAGCCAGCGTTGTGCCTCTGTATTCATTAGATTCCATACTGATCTGGTAATCGCGGAAAAGTTCTGTTTTAATGTTTTCAATAAGTGCTTCATCAAACTCTCCCGACTTTAATTTTTTCAATTCATCTATGATCAGTTTTTCGGCACTGCTTAGTTTCTGACCCAATATCTTGGGAATGAACAATATTATACTGGCACCCTCATCATTAAATGGCATACTCATTACCTGTGCTCCCATCAACTTGTTGTCCAGGGTCAGCTTATCGAACAATCCGGTTTCGCTTTGGTTGGATAGCACCGCATTGCATACCGACAGCGGAATTTCATCCGGATGACCAGCAGGCACCGTTCGGAAGCCAAGTATGCCTAATTTTATAGGGCTTAGTTTCATTGTAACCTCTTCCCTGCCATTGAAAGTTTCCTCGGTATATACTAAGCGCTCCGGCGTTTCTTTTCTTTCCCACTTCCCGAATTTAGCTTCAATTATAGGTTTTACGATTTTTTTGTCAAAATCACCGGTGAGGATAAGTGCCATATTGTTGGGCACATACCAGGTGGTGAAAAAGTCATACATCTTGGTCAGGGAGGGGTTTTTAAGGTCTTCGATGGTTCCTATCAGCGTTTGCTGACCATAAGGATGATTGCGGTAAAAGTTCTTATTGAAATTTTCGATCATCGAACTCGCAAAATTGTCAGAATACATATTTTTCTCTTCATAAACCACTTCCAGTTCAGCCTGGAAGCCACGGAATACCGGGTTTTCGAAGCGATGGCTGTATAAATCCAGCCATTTTTCAATTTGTGTGGAAGGGAAGGCGTTATAAAAAATGGTGTAATCGTTTATGGTTCCTGCGTTTACGTTGGTTCCGCCCATGGTTCGCAGAATATTGAACATTTCTCCGGGAATGGCATATTCATTTGCTTTAAGCGATTCAGCATTGATTTCTTTTTGGATGATTTTTCGTTTCTCCGCATCGGTTTCCCTGCCAAGCTTATCGTACAGCCTGAAAATGCTGTCGATATGTGGTTTTTCAGCCTCCCAGTTGATTGTTCCCAGCTCCTGAGTACCTTTAAAGAGCATGTGCTCCATGTAATGTGCCATACCGGTTGCGTCTTTGGGGTCATCCTTGCCACCGGCACGAACCATTACACTGCCAAAGACCTGCGGCAGGTGGTGGTCTTCGTTTAAAATTACGGTCAGACCGTTGTTTAGTTGGTAAACCTCTACATCTATGGGCGTGTAGTCGGTTTGCTGGGCCCGTGTGGCTATAACCATCAACCCAATAAGAACTAGAAGGAAACTTCTTTTCATCGCAGATATTTTATGAATTTGTATAAAGCAAATGTAAGGAAACAATTTCTTCTTTTACAACTAAGTGTAAAATATATCATTTGTATATTAAAAAGTTCGTTTATTGTTATTTATTGGATTTACTTAAACCGGTATCGGGTTTCACTGAAAAATTTCATTATCACCGATAAAATCAGAAATTAGCCGTGCTTTAATGATGGAAATACATTGCTTAAAACTTTGTGCCTGAGCGGCATTCTTTTTATTTTTCATATCTGGAGTGGCCTGAAATTTATAATCTTGAGATATTAGATGCCTCGTAAATATGCCAGAAAGCTTGATATACAATAAGTTATAATGTCACGGCTTTTAAGGAGGGATGCTATAAACGCAAAATGAGTTAAGTTAAAATGATACAAAGGCCATTTCTCATATCCGGTCTTTCAGCTTAAAAGTTTAATTTAGCCGCCCATATGCTTAGGTCGATGAATATACCTTTTAATAAACCCCACTTTACCGGAAGAGAAGCTCTTTACATTTCAGAATCTGCCATAACAGGTAAAATCGCAGGCAATGGGCCGTTTACACGAAGGTGTCAGACATTTTTTGAAGAGAAATATGGCATTAAGAAAGCTTTGTTGACTACCAGTTGTTCTGATGCTCTTGAAATGGCTGCTTTGCTGCTTGATATCGCTCCCGGGGATGAAGTGATCATCCCTTCTTTTACCTTTGTGTCAACAGCCAATGCATTCGCTTTGCGCGGCGCACATATTGTTTTTGCCGACAGCAATTCTGAGAATCCAAATATTGATGTTACCCTTATTGAAAGTCTCATTAGCGCAAAAACCCGCGCCATTGTGGTAGTTCATTATGGTGGCATTGCCTGCGATATGGACGAAATTATGGGAATCGCCAGCAAATACGGTATTCCTGTAGTAGAAGATGCTGCACAGTGCATGGATGCCTTCTACAGGGATCAACCTCTTGGAAGCATCGGAATTATGGGCACATTATCTTTTCATGAAACCAAAAACATAACCTGTGGAGAGGGAGGTATGCTGATGGTCAACGATGCTTCACTGGTACAAAAAGCTGAAACGGCATGGGAAAAAGGAACCAACAGGGCTGCATTTGTACGTGGTGATGTAGAAAAGTATGAATGGGTAGCCCTGGGCAGTTCATATCTACCCAATGAACTTACAGCAGCTTTTCTTTACGGACAGCTCGAAAATGCTGAAAACATCCGAAAAGACCGGACAAATACTTTTAATAAATATTTTGAGGCACTTAAACCTCTTGAGCAACAAGGATTTATTGGCCTGCCTGTAGTACCGGAGTATGCTGTTCCGAATGGGCACATGTTTTTTATTACCACCCGCAATACCGATGACCGGAACAATTTACTTCAACATCTTCAGGATAAGGGAGTACTTGCGGTATTTCACTACCTCTCTCTTCACCGTTCACCCTATTTTCAAAATAAGCACGATGGCCGCCAGTTGCCGAATGCCGACCGCTATACCGATACACTGCTGAGGCTTCCTTTTTATTACGGATTGCAACAGGATGAGATTGATTATATCGGCGCAATGATTACTTTGTTTTATGAGAATCAATAAAGGCTCAGCATAAAAATTGGAAGCGATTCTTAAAGCAAAGTGCCCCAAATCATACGATATGGCCGTTAGTTTATCTGGTAGGTCAATCCAAAGCGCAAAATACTGGCATAGCAAGCTTCATTTTTCCCGCCATCTAAATCCGCTTTATAGTTTACAAGACCTAATGAATATCCTAGGTAAGCTCCGGTTTTGTTATAATTCGCAGAGATTTTAATTCCTGGCCGGATATCAAAATCTATCGCTTTCCGTTCAGTAGAGGTCTTAACTTTATAGCCGTTTGAGGCAGTTGCCCGGCCACTTTCTCTTGAGCTTAGGTTATAGGCAACATCAGCACCACCGGTAAAATCAATATTTATATTGTTTACAGCCAATCGGTAACCCAAAAATACATTCAGGTTAATGAAATTGGCATTTAAATACGTTCTTCCTTCTGCATCCATGTTCATGTTCTCCGGGGAGCTATTGATAGAGTTGATTTTAATTTTACTTCTTAATAATTCATAGCCTAAATCAACACCAACCAGGGTATTGTTTGTTGCTATCTTTATTACATTTGCTGATAGTCCAATGCCAAGACCGCCTCTTGAACCGTAAGGATTATTTGTATTTCCCGAATTTGTCACTTCATTATAGTTAATAAAAGTTACGGATTCAGCACCGTTGCCTGCAAATGAAAACAATCCCGAATTGAGTGCAACCCTGATTTCTGTTGTTTGTCCGTAAGAAACCTTTAAACAACTTAGCATTAAAATGGTAAACAATATTTTTTTCATAATAATAATAATAATAAAGGGTGTTGAAAAAGGAAAACAGCATTTAGCTTAACAAAAGTAAAATTTAGTGCCATGGAATGATGCAAATGTACACTTTATATCCACGTTTCACAATAAAGATAGTATGATCAGGAGCAATGTTTATAACTTTGCTCATTGCTGGCAAATCAGGTTTGTCATAGGGATGAAAACTTAAATAGTAATGCTCATTCGGATAACATTAAATTTCCCGCCAGGTGTTTTTTAGCTTCTGCATTTTTCTTAACCAGCGCTCTGAGCCGTTCAAGGATGTAATTCTTATACTTTATTTGCAAAAAATGCCGTTCATTTTCCAGCATATAATACTCAACAGACCTGGCTTTGGTGAGTTTGTTCCGGGCAAAAATTACATTTTCAGGAAAGATAAGCCGGTCTTTAGTGCCCTGAAATAAAATGACCGGCGCGGTGATCTTACTCCACATCGGTAGCATTTCGTTCAATGACTCCAGATGCGATAATTTTTCATCATTGGCTACCATAATTTTTTTTGGCAGCAACCACCTGAAAAACTTATGCCGGATAACATAACTGATGTCATATGTAGTTTCTTCACCAGGGGCCAGAGAAGCGGAGACAAGCACCAACCCCGAGACTTTGTCGGGTTTAATCATAGCCATTTTAGTGGCTACCGTACCTCCATAGGATGATCCAATAATATAAAGTGGCGATGGATAACCCTCTTTTTCAAGAATATCCCACATTTTCCGGGCCTGGCGACGTACTGATTTTTCGGATTTGCCTGCATTGGAGAAACCATATCCCGGGCGGTCAGCAGCGATAATGTTCGCCCATTTTGCCAGACTTGTATCCGCATAATAGGCATTGTAAACACTCATGCTACTGGGTGATCCATGGATAAAAAACAGGGTGGGAAAAGTGTCGTTGCGATGGATACTCATATATCCGAGTTTATACACGCTATCCTGTAGTGTTTGTAGTTGAGCTCCCGGAAAGCGCTCCCTTAACGATTGTGCTGTTTCTCTGGTTTCAACGCAGGAATTAACACCACATAAGGTTACAATTGCAATCAGGAGATATGTTGATACTTTTTTCATCTAAACTTTTGTTCATTAATACAACGTAAAACGATGGCTCTTGTTTTTACAGAGGCCGGAAAATGAATGTATTCACTACCCAAAAGGAGCAGTAAAGAACATTTAAAAAAAAATGGCTTTCCCGTTAAGGATAAAAGAAAACTATATATCTTTAGTGCAAAAATCAAGCCTGGTTCATTATTTTAACTTAAAGTAATGCTTTTTATTGTCACAGTGCATTTATGAATTATCAAAAAAATATTCTATGGCATTCGGACTTTCCCCAAAACACCTTAGCGAATTTCCGCTGGAAGATTTATCTCCTGAGCAATTCCTGGTCATTGCGATAAAAACTGCTGAAAAGCTGGGCTGGAATATTGGTTCAATCAATAAGTCGGGTTTACAGGCTTATACTAAGATGTCGATGGCTTCATTCAGCGAAGAGGTAAGTATTAAGATCATCAATGGTAAAGCCCTGTTAAAAAGTGAATGTACCGGAAATCAGTTGATGGACTGGGGTAAAAACAAAGAGAATATTGCAAAATTTATTGCGTCTTTTAAAGAGTTAAAGCAGAACGTGCTGCCTGAAGAATTAGAGCAGGCCTATGAAGAACTGAAAAATAGCTTTGATCCTGATGCTGATGAATTCATCAATATCAGCCCCATTTCCGCAAAAGAAAAGCTAACCGGTATTTTATCAGTATTTATCCCTGTACGCGGATATTTTATTACCCCCTTACTTATTGATCTGAACATCGTTCTTTTCATAATTATGTCATCAACAGGTGTAAATATTTTAATGCCTGATGGAGAAAGTCTGCTTTTGTGGGGAGCCAATTTCAGGCCATTGACGCTGGAAGGCGAGTGGTGGCGCCTGCTTACCAGTTGCTTTCTTCACATCGGTATTTTTCATCTGCTTATGAATATGTACGCCTTATTATATATAGGCCTGCTATTGGAGCCATATCTGGGTAAAGCTAAATTTCTGGCCGCTTATTTACTTACCGGCATTGCCGCAAGTGCAAGCAGCTTATGGTGGAATGAACTGGTGATCAGTGCCGGTGCTTCAGGTGCCATCTTTGGGATGTACGGTGTTTTTCTTGCGCTGCTCACTACCAATATCATAGAAAAATCAGCCCGAAAGTCCCTGCTAATCAGTATAGGCATTTTTGTGATGTATAATATTTCACATGGATTGAGAAGTGGAGGCATTGACAACGCTGCGCACCTGGGCGGACTTGTATCAGGTATTATTGCCGGTTATGCTTTTGTACCCGGAATAAGCAAACCGGAAGATTTACGATTGAAAACTTTTACTATTGCTGCCATGATAGTGGTGGTTATGATAGGTGCGAGCTATGTTTATACCAATATCAGGACTTATGATCTGGAGGCCTATGACGCAAAAATGGAAAAATTTGGTACCATGGAAAAGCTGGCCCTTGAAATGTACTTCATGCCTTCCACGGCCTCCGAAGAGCGGATACTCCATGAAATAAAAACGGTGAGCCTGTATTATTGGAATGAAAACAAAGAGCTGATCCGGGAAGCTGACCGGTTATATTTGCCGGCTTTGATTCATGAAAGAAATAAAAAGATGTTTGAATACTGTAACTTACGCATCAAATTGTGTAAGTTGTTATGTCGTGCTATCGAGGAAAAATCAGAGCAATATGCCGAACAGATTGATGACATTAATCAGGATCTGGAAGTCCTGATAAATGAGCTTAGTCTGGAATAGTTATTTAGCTAACGGATGTTGCACAGGAGCAATTTCCGGTCGCCGATGAAAGCTTCGAGCCGGTCGCCAATTTTTACCGGTCCTACACCTGACGGAGTGCCTGTAAATATGAAATCATTTTGTTTTAAAGTTACAAAATTACTTACATAGCTGATGATAGCAGCAAAATCAAAAATCATAGCTGATGAGTTTCCTTGCTGCACTATTTCTCCATTTAATTCTAACCCAAAATTAATATTTTTCAAATCGCTAAACTCACCCACCGGAATAAATTGGCTTACCGGAGCTGAGGCATCAAACGCCTTGGCTATTTCCCAGGGAAGCCCTTTTTCCTTGGCCTTCTGCTGAAGGTCACGGGCAGTAAAATCAATGCCTATGCCAATGGCATCAAAATAGGTATGGGCAAACTTTGGATCAATTTGCCTGCCTACTTTGCACACATGCAACACCAATTCCACTTCATAATGAATATCGTTAGAAAATGAAGGATAAAAGAAGGGCAGGTTATTGCGCAGCAGGGCAGATTCGGGTTTCATGAAAAATACCGGCTCTGTTGGCAGTGGATTGTTTAACTCGAGGGCATGCTCTGTGTAGTTGCGCCCGATGCAAATCATTTTCATGGTGTGGAAATTATAACAGCTATTTTATTTGTTGATGTTTACAGAAGTATTGTTAAATCCCCTGAGCTTAATGGCTGTAATTATCTTTTTGGTATACAGTGGAAAGTCTGACTTTATCATCCAGTCGTAATAACTTGGCTCCGATGAAAAGATGTCTTCCACACATTTACCTTTGTGTTTGCCAAAATTAAAGACTTCCTGGTTTTTTTGATTAAAAATCAGGTGTCCCACCAGGTCAGCATTTCGGTTTTGGAAGGAGAAGTCGTGCAGGGCTTTAATGTCATTCACCACGGGTGTAGAAATGTTTCCCTCCCTGTCTTCATATTCAACGCCTTCATAACGCTCAAGCTGGGCACAAAGCACTTCGTATGTGGCGCGCGTATCTGCCAGAGCGGAATGGGCATTTACCAGATCGGCATTGCAATAAAATTTATAGGCAGCCTTTAAGGTACGTGGCTCCATTTTATGAAAGATATTTTGTACATCAATAAATCTTCTGCCTTTGAGGTCAAAGTCAATTTCGGCTCTGAGAAACTCTTCCACCAGCAAAGGAATATCAAATTTATTAGAATTGTATCCGCCAAGGTCGGCATTTCCAAGAAACTGCAACAGTTGAGGCGCAAACACTTTAAATGTTGGAGCATCCTTAACGTCCTCATCACTGATGCCATGTATTTTTGTGACTTCAGGAGGAATAGGTATTTCGGGGTTTAAGCGTTGGTCAAGTATTTCTTCACTGCCATCAGGGTTAATTTTAATCGCGCTTATTTCAACAATTTTGTCTTTGCCAACATTGGTTCCGGTAGTTTCGAGATCAAAAACAGCAAAAGGCCGGGTCAGATTAAGTTTTGTCATTAGATAAAGAAATAAAAAAGCACCAGCAGTAGCGCTGGTGCTGCGAATGTATGATTTTTATTATTAATAGGGCCGGTTTACATCAAAACTTTCCAGTATTTGTTGCATCCTTTGCAGATACTGACCACCCAGTGCGCCATCAACCACGCGGTGGTCGTAAGCCAGCGACAGGATGACCATATGCCGGATGGCAATCACATCTCCCTCTTCAGTTTCTAAGACTACCGGCTTCTTTTTAATGGCACCCAACCCAAGTATGGCTACCTGAGGCTGATTGATAATGGGTGATCCGGTAATGCTTCCAAATGTACCCAGGTTGGTGATGGTAAACGTGCCGCCACTAATGTCGTCCGGTTCCAGTTTGTTGTTCCTTGCTTTGTTTGCCAGGCTGTTTACATCTTTGGCAAGTCCAATCAGGTTTTTCTGATCGGCATTTTTTATCACAGGCACTATTAGGTTTCCGGTGGGCAGGGCTGCAGCCATACCGATATTCACGTTTTTACGAAGTATTACGTTGTATCCATCCACCGAAGCATTCACACCAGGAAAATCTTTTATGGCCTGTGCGGCAGCTTCTATAAAAATTGGGGTGAAAGTTATCTTCTCTTTTTCGCGTTTCAGAAAATCATCTTTTATTTTTTCGCGCCATTTAACCATGTTAGTCACATCTACTTCGATAAATGAAGTTACATGTGGAGAAACATCTTTCGACATCACCATATGGTCGGCAATAAGGCGTCGCATGCGATCCATTTCAACAATTTCGTCGTCACTGCCTGCTGACACCTGAGGTTGAGATGCTTTGGCGGGTGCCTTGGAGGCTGCTTTTTCCTTTTCGGCAGGTTTGGGAGCTTCGGCAGGCTTTTCACTACGGGTTTTCAAATACGACTGTATATCGTCCTTGGTAACCCTGCCATCCTTCCCGCTTCCGGTAATACTGTCCAATTCCTGCTGTCCGATATTTTCAGCTTTGGCAATGCTTTTAACCAGAGGTGAATAAAAACGATCGCCCGTATTTTTTACTTCCTCAGCCGATTCCTCTGAAGCAGACTCTTCTTTGGAAGTTTCTTTGGAATCTTCCCCGGTTTCTGCTTTTGAAGTTTTTTCCTGTTTGTCTTTCTCTGCTTCCGCAGGAGGTACAGTGCTATCTTCCGGATCCTGTGTGGCTTCTTCTTTTTCCCCGGCGTTACCGGGTTCAGTTTCGATGATGGCAATAACCTTACCTACAGGTACAACGTCGCCTTCATTAAATTTCACCTCTACCAATTTACCTTCTACCGGTGAGGGGATTTCTGAATCTACTTTGTCGGTGGCAATTTCAACAATAGGATCGTCTTCTTCAATAGTGTCTCCGGGGTTTTTTATCCACTTGGTAATGGTCGCTTCAATAATACTCTCGCCCAGTTTGGGCATTACAACTTCAAATTTAGCCATAGCAATGTTAGTTTTATTTATCGCGCTAATAAACGCATTAATTATTCCCTGTGCTTGTTGTCGTATTTAACAAAGATGAATTAAAAAGGTTTAGCTTCGCTTTTTTCCACTTCGTCCCAATCTCCTGAATCCTTTAATCAATATATTGAGGTCGTTGTTCAAACGATAGTCTCGTGCATAGAGCATGTTGAGCGTAAGCGCAGTGTCAGCATCTATATCGCGCTCAGGAAAAAGGTCGGTCGGATAGAGTATGCCCTTTCGTATGGGTGGCAGTTCAGTGCCGGAATAAGGCACTGGCGCATAACCTACCACCGATCTGTAACCCAGCAATATCCTGAAAAGATTGTAGACAAAGTAAGGAGGATCGTAGGTGATTAACATCGCAACCGGAGAAACTGCCAGTAAAATCGAGGCTGACAGAAGGTCAAAAATACGCTTGTTCCTGCGATTATTTACCTTACTTATGGAATTGATATCAATGATGTAAAGGTCGCGGCTGGTGCTGATGGAATTTGAACCAATAATACTCATGCTTTCCGGTGGAGCTATTTTGTATTCAGTATGTGATTGACGGTGATGACTCATGGCATCAATAATCTGGTGGGCTGGCATGTCTTTGGCGCAAAAAATAACCTCATCAATTTTATAAATATTAATGATGGTAGAAAGGTTGGCCATGTGACCTATGTAGCCGTTTTGATCTTGGCTTTTGTCGTCGAGACCAACAATACCGATAAATCCGGGGTTTACCAGCGATTTGCGGAGCAGTTCTGCTACCCTCTCTGATTCAGCCGGATTACCCACCACGGCAAAGCGCCGGTTGGGGTTGGCTCCGATGCGGTATTGCGAGAAGCCTGACAGATGCAGCAGCAAGCGTATTCCGGTAATGGCCAGCAATCCCCAGATCGCTATTAAGATAATCAGGGCTCGTGAAAAACGGAATTCGGCCGGCAATAGTGCATAAAAAACCAATATGGTAATGGTACCGGTAAACATACCCATAATTACTCTCCTGAGCCTCAATGGCACATCGTATCCACCGCTGAGCAATACTGCAATCAGCCAGATAACAATATAGGCAGGCAGCACGCCAAACAGAAACAGAGGCGGATAATGACCACCATGATTAAATACCACATGGCTGCCCCAGTAAGCGGTAATCAACAGTCCACCTCCATAAATAAGCAATGCATCGCTCACCGGGAGAATAAGCCGTTTAAATATCCGGTAAATCACTGCCATACCAGCCCGCAGATAGATGGCCATATTTATCAGCAATGAAAACAACCGCGCATTGTGCAGTGAGAAGTGTTTTTCTGCAAAAATGACCATAGCCCGGTAAAACACAAATACGTAGTTGATGCTCGACTTTTTAGTACTTTCACCTTTATAATGAATGATTCGTGCTTCAGGAAAATAATAATTTTTATAGCCACCCTTGATGATGCGATAACTCAGGTCGATGTCTTCGCCATACATGAAAAAATCCTCATCAAGTAAGCCGACCTTGTCAAGGGTTTCTTTGCGTAGCATCATAAAAGCACCCGAAAGAACATCAACCTGGTGGGTTTTGTTCTTATCCAGAAACCCCAGATGATATTTTCCAAAAATTTTGGATTTGGGAAACAGGGCCGATAGGCCAAAGATCTTATAAAATGCCACAGCAGGGGTAGGTAATCCACGCTTTGATTCAGGGAGAAACCGACCCTTTCCGTCAATCATCTGTATGCCAAGACCTCCTGCATCAGGATGCGCATCCATGAAATCCACGCATTTTTTTAACGTATCCTGCTCAACCAGGGTATCAGGATTAAGCAACAATACATATTCGCCTTTTGAAATTCTGATGGCCTGATTGTTGGCTTTAGAAAATCCGGGATTGTCGCTGTTGCATATGAGCTTAACCTGAGGAAATTTTTCGGCAATCATTTCAACGCTACCATCCACCGAGTTGTTATCAACTACAAAAACCTCTGCATCAAGGTGTTCAACGGCTGTGAGTACAGAATGCAGACATTGCTCAATAAAGTATTTAACGTTGTAGTTTACGATTACTACCGATAGTTTCATTGAATGCATATTTTTTTGACCGCGTAAAGATAGGGATATTGCACTGTATGTGTTTAATTAGATTGGTTTTTCATCATAAACTTTACCTTTGCAAACAACTTTAAAAACATAACCTTTGATCCACAGGCATTTTATAATGCATAAACCTTTTGGCTATTTGAGCCAGTTTGTGTGCGAACACCACTGGAAAAGAGTGCTTGGAGAATTGTATTCATTTCCGGTAGGAACCATGCCGGTTGGCCGGCTGGATGAACACAGCGAAGGACTGCTGTTGCTTACCACCAATGGCATTTTGTGTGATCAGATGCGGAGCAAAGACAAGGAAAAAGAATATTACGTTCAGATTGATGGATTGATTGATGAAGCTTCCATGGAAAAAATGCGTCAGGGGGTAGAAATTGGTATCCGGGGGGAGAAATACCTCACTTTACCCTGTAAGGTAATGCGCCTGAACGAAACACCCGACTTTGCGCCACGCATTAAGAAGATAAGAGATGATCGCCATGGTCCTACTTGCTGGATTTCTATTATCGTTACTGAAGGCAAATACCGGCAAATTCGGAAAATGACTGCAGCCGTTGGCTTTCCTACGCTTCGTTTGATGCGTGTCCGGGTTGATCAGGTGTGGCTCGGTAACCTTAAGCAGGGAGAAGTAAAGGAAGTTGGGGCTTTTATCTAAAATTGGCGTCTTCACGTGTTTCTTAACCTACGAAACCTCTTATTGCAGGTTTACTCCTTACTGAAGGCTGATATAGCAGGCAGCGCTTTGTTGTTAAAGTCAAAAAGTGCCTGATTTTCCCAGGGTGAACCATTAATGGCTTCCGGTCCCCTGTAAGCAATCCATTCCGCGCCCCAATAGGCAAATCCTGAAAGTAATGGTTTGCTTTCGGAAATGCGCCTGATTTCTTCAAGAAAAGTTTGCTGCCCATCAGGCGTTGGCGGAAAATCGGGAAGAAGCTGGGATGAATCGCCCAGGATGTTGTCGGTCCAATCATTCCACCCCAGTGTAAAAGGATAAGCTGTTTCAGCAATTACGAGTTTTTTATTGTATTTCACTGCAAGTATTCTGATTGAACTCTGTAACAGGTTTAAGTTTTTTCCATGCCAGATGGGGTAAAAGGAGATGCCAATTAAATCATAGTCAATGGTTCTCACCAGATTAAAAAAATCATCAGCACCATCATAACCGGCAAAATGCAGTATTATCCGGCAATCATCACTATTGTCTCTAACAGCTTTGCAGCCGGAGGCTAACATTTTAAGAAACTGATCCGGATTCGAAGTATGACCTTCCGGCCAGATGAAACCGCTGTTAATCTCATTACCGATCTGGATGTAGTCAGGTTCAAGGGCGCGCACAACCCTTGTTGTATAATTATAAATACTGTCATTCAGCACTGCCGGTTCAAGGTTTTTCCAGGCTTCTGGTTTGTACTGGTAACCGGGATCGGCCCAGGTGTCAGAATAATGGACTGACAGCCACAACTTTAGCCCATGAGCTTTAATTTTTGCCGCAAATGTCTTGACCTCTGCCAGATCACTGTGCATGCTTGCAGGCTTATGCCATAGCCTTACCCTTACTGTATTCATTCCGGCTTCAGCCAGAATGGTCATCGCCGGGGCCTGCTGCCCATTGAGATTGTAATAAATGGTGCCTTCAGCTTCTATTCCAGGAAGAAAACTCAGATCAGCCGCCCTGATGAGCGTATCGTCCAGATCAGAAGTGGGAATATACTGATTTTTATCGCTTTCTTTATCACATGATATTATAATCAGGCTGATAAACAGCACAATAAGAGTAAATCCAGTTTTCACTTTTCTAATGTTAAGTGTCAAGATGCTGGATTATTTTACCATAATTTTTGTTACAGCAAAACCAGCGTTGCTGCGAGCCTGCACAAAATAAATTCCTGGTTTGATTGAGTCAGGTAAATTCACCTGAAGCTGCTGCCTCCCACTATTTAATTCTCCCTGAAAAAGCGCTGTCAGCCTGCGCCCTGAAACGTCTGATAAATCCAGCCTAATCATTGAAGTTTCTTTTAATTGCAACTCAAGCGTGAAACTGCCAGAAGCAGGATTGGGAAATGTCTTTAATTTCAACGAACCCGATGCAGGAGTATCTTCGGACAATCCCAGTCCGGTTTCCGGTGTATTTAGCTTTTTCGTGGTATAAATCCTGAATTCACCGGCTTCCAGTTGTATTGGAGTATCCAGGGAGGTCACCTGGAGCGTATCGCCACTAAAGAATTCATACCATGGGCCGGTTACGCTGAATGCCGGAATTATACTGCCGTTTTCAATCCCGAAATTTCCAATAACATTCACATCCATAGTGGGATGGTAAAGGCTGATCCTTTTAAGGTCTCCGTTCAGCGCAAGCGAAAAATCGTCGGTTCCAAATGCTTCATTCTCTGTCTTTAAATGAATGAGCGACCGGGTAACTTCATACAACATTTTACGGCGATAGTCTTGGTAATAATCCCAGCGAATGGGCTTTTCACCGGTTCGTCCGTTAAAATCAATGTCGTAGTCGTAACCCAGTTCTTCGAATTGCCACAACATTTTGGGCCCGGGTATGGTATAAAAGAAAGCGGCTGCCTGAGCGGCGCGATCCAGCGCCCTTGTTGTATCTTTCAGGTTATACCAGGGAATGGTACTGTTGCCGTATTTTATATTTTTATACATCATACGGTCTTCATCGTGACTTTCCATATAAGCAACCACATGTGGTGAATCCCATCCGCGTTGTTTATAACTTGCAGAAGAAAAATCGCTGCTGTTGTTCCAGCCCATGGCGGCTTCTTTATATTTATCGTGGGTGCCACCCGAGGCCCAGAGCATCATGCCGTAATTGGCCAGTTCCTTTTCTTCACTATTTTCCGCAAAATGTTCAAGTATAATATAACTATCCGGGTCAACCGACCAGATGCTGTTTGCGATTTCTTTCCAGATGGCCACCCTCGAGGCATCATACTGACCCCAGGCAGCGGTGTTGCCCAGGGTGTTTTTCTGCGTAAAGCCTTTCGACAGGTCGAAACGATAACCATCAATATTGTACTCTTCAATCCAAAAACTGACTACACGTTTTACCAATGCTTTGGTTTGTGGGCTTTCGTGATTAAAATCGAAACCAACATTGTAATCATGCCTGGCTACCGGATTAAACCAGGGGTTATTCGCGGCAGGACGATTATTTGCTGCATCCCAATATAACATCACCATGGGCGAAGTACCAAAGGAGTGATTGAGAACCATATCAATGATTACGGCTATGCCTTGGGCATGGCAAGCGTCAATAAAGCGTTTCAGGTCATCTTTGGGGCCATAATATTTATCGGGTGCAAAATAGTAATTGGGATTATATCCCCAGCTCAGGTTTCCTTCAAACTCATTTACCGGCATCAGCTCGATGGCGTTGATTCCCAGTCTTTTCAAGTAACCTAAGGTGTCAATCAGCGTGGTGTAATCATGTTTAGCTATAAAATCACGCACCAGCAATTCATAAATAACCAGGTCTTTTTTTTGTGGGCGATCAAAATCAGCTATTTGCCAGCTGTAATCAGATTGATTAGTTTGCAAAACAGTGGCGATGCCCTGCGTTTTTTCAACAGGGTAGGGGAGTAGCCCGGGATATGTTTCTTCCGAAATAAATTTATCGTTCCATGGATCTGAAACCTTTTCAGCATAAGGATCACCAATGCGAATGCTGCCATCTATCAGATACTGGAAAATATATTCCTTACCCGGAGTAAGGTGGGTAATGGTTTTCCAGAAATGTGTCTGGTCGGGAGTGCGCTGCATAAAACCACTGGTGTCGTATTCCCAGTGATTGAAATCACCAATTATAAAAGCATTATCCTTATAAGGTGCATAGAGCGAAAGTGTAACAGTTGAATCGTTAATGTAGTTTATACCGTCTTTAATGCCGGCAGGAAGTTCAGCGATGGGAGTATGGTTTAATACAAAGTAATATATCGAATCAATTACTTCACTCTCACCCTGCTTTGCTTTAACCCACAGGTAATGTTTGCCTGTAGATTCAGCGAATACATTGGTGTTTAGTGTTTTACCTGCTGTTTTGAATATCAGATTATTATTCTGATAAAGAAACAATGAATCGGCAAGATTGCTGCTGGCTTCTATCGCAATTTGTTCCGCAGGTGCAACCAGCAGTGCATTGCTGGCAGGAACATCAAACCTTACGAAAAGTCCCGCGGGATAAACATCAACGAATATATCACCGCCAGCTTCGGTTTTGCCTTCCCGGTATTTGTCGCCCTCTTTATTTTCGCTTCGGAAAACAAAAGCCATTTTCAGGATCTGCTCATTGTCCGGTACGCCATAATACACGCGTATATTGCCGGTTATTACCAACTTATAAAGATTAGGCCCCAACCGTTCCAGTTGAGTTGCCGGGGTGTTTTGACCCCAATTGGTTTTTACATACCTCCAGTTTGAAGGAGCTGTACTTGAGTCGGTAAGTACACCGGTGTGGGCATAAACCGTACCTGTATAATTTAGCAGGCCCTGATTGCCCTGAGTGGCATCAAAAATGATTTCCACCTCGTCGTTTTCGGAAGGAAACTGAGGAACAGTAGTTACCTGCGCAGCGAGATTAGTGATGAAAGCGAGGGATGTAAAGGCCCACAATATGACTTTTGTGAATATGTTGTACATGATTAAAAGTTGTTTAAATTCAAATGCTATCCGGAAATGGCTGATACAAAAGTAACATAAAAGGTGAAACAGCATTGAAAATTAAAACGAAAGACCTGATGAAGGGTACCGTGTGAAGACGATCAATTCATTGAAAATGCATCTTCTGCATGTTGGTATTTGCCGGGTTCTTCTGGCTTAACGGTGGGTAAGGTCAGTGTAAAGGTGGTTGTTTTTCCAATCTCACTTTCTGCTTGAATGTTGCCATTATTCCTAATCATCATTTCATAACTAAAGCTAAGCCCCAAACCATTTCCTTTTTCGCCACCGGTACCTAAAGTAGTATATTTGCTACCGGGATTAAATAATTTATCCAGAATTTCGGGTTTGATGCCCTGTCCATGATCCGTAATGAGTAGATTCATATGTGCCGGATCAGGTATTTTGCATTCCAGTCGGATGTTACCTCCCGGATGGGAAAATTTTATGGCATTGGCGATGATGTTTCTGATTGCGATGGTAATCATGTTTCGGTCTGCGTAAACCGAAGCATTGGCAGGCAGCAGGTTTTCTATTATCAATTCCTTGCTTTTGATCAATCTGTTGAGGAAAGACATCACTTCATCAATAACCTCATGCAGGTTGAAAACTTCGGGTCTGATGTGTATAAACTCTTGTTGTTCTTTTGCCCATATGAGTAAGTCTTCCAGCACTTTGCCGCCATTCAGGGCTGCAGTATCAATATCTGAAATCAGTTCGAGGGTCACTGTTTTATCAAACATTCCGGCATTTTCTTTAATGATCTGTGCAAGTGATGTTATCTGATGAAACGAAGTTTTGAGGTCATGGCCGATAATGGAAAGTATTTTATCTTTTTGAGCGTTTAATTCTTTTAAGGCCTGGTTTGATTCAATAACTTTTTTATTTAAAATCTCACTTTGAATCTCCAATCGCTTACGCTGAGATATATTTCTCATTACAATGAAAATCCCTTTAAGCCGTTGCGAACGATCGGTAAGCAGACTCAGCATTACATTATACCATTCCCCATTTTTATCCTGTACGGTTACCTCTTTCTTTTTTATGCCTTCTTCCTTAAATGCATTTACCGAAACAGACAACCAGTCAACAGCCGATACGTCGTGTTTTAATTTGCCATATTGTGACTCCAGCAAAGCGGTAGCGACTTCATTCATAAAAATCAGTTGTTGGTGATGGTCCAAAACCAACAATCCATCGGGAATAATGGATGAAATTCGCTGTTTTACAATGGGAACGATGTCGAGAATATTATAACGGGAAATGCCTACGAGCAAAAGCAGTCCGGTAAGACTAAAACTCAGTACAATAATGTCAAGCCCGTCAACAAAAGTGAAACCAATGGAATAGAGTACCACCGCAATGAGAGGGAAATAACTGGCTGTTATAAATAGTTTTGCCTGTTTTCTGCTCAATTCCGGCAGGTGGCCTAAGGCTTTGAACAAAATTATCTGTCCAAGGAGGATCATTATAACCGAAAAAATGGAAGCCACACTGAATAAAGGGCCATGATGATAAGTAAGTATATTATTTCCGGCAGCACTCCAGGTAAAATTTCTCCACAGCAAATGATGATGTTCATTGGTTAGTGCTGCAATAAAAATAAACAAAGGAATAAGCCACAATGTTAAATAGTACTTTTTCCATTTTCCGTCAATTTTAGCAAATCCGGCTGCAAATCTTAAAAAAAGTATCCCCGAAGTAAGCGCGAAGGCATATTCTATCTTGCTGAATAACACCTTGATATCCAATGCCGTCGCCGCAGCTTCCAGTGCACCGGATAATGACCATCCTGCAATCATAAGCATCATCAGCGTAAAATACTTCTGATAATTATTGTGTGTTTTCAGGTAGGAATAAATGGCAATTCCAAAACAACAAACAAAATTTGCCGCAAGCAGATAAACAATAATGTTGGACTGAAAAACCATAATGTAAAAATAGTTTACATTTCTTAATGTACTTTGTTACATTTTTATTATTAATCTGCAAATATCTAAAAAGTAACTTCAAATAGCCAATCCGCACCAATAAATTTGGCCCTTTTTTTTTATCTCACCCTGCCCTCTCCAAATGGAGAAGGTGAAACATGAAAGTTTTGAGTTCATTAAACTGGTAAAATAGCAGGATTTAGTTCCCTTCACCATGAGGAGAGGGCGGGGGGATGAGGTGGCTAAACCAGGGAATGAGTGGTAAAAAATAATCTATGAAACTGTTTAACAAGCTTTTCAATGTCATGAATAAACCAACAGTTTGAGTAGTTAGCCTTAAATGGGTGTTGTGCTGTTGCGTCTAAATCCGGCCCAAGTCACTCATTTTGGAGTTACATTAATGTAAACATCAATAAACAAAGCCTATTGTACAGCGTTTATATCATCGAATGAGGAATGAAATCATATAGAAAAAAAACAGGAATAAACTTGCTGCCAAACCCAGCCTTAACGGTGTGGTGTCAGGTATGCCATAAATGATGCAGCAGGCTCTGTCGAAGATATTAAAAAAAATTTGGAGAATCAGTCATTTCCGTGTATTTTTGTAATTCGAGTGAGATAAAATCCTTTGATCATAAATTTTAAACCCACAACAAAAAATGGATCGATTAATGAACGACATTATTCTGGTACCTACCGATTTCTCGGAGGTTTGTTACAATGCAGCTACCCAGGCTGCCGAGGCAGCTCAACTGCTCAAACATAAACTGGTGTTGTTGCATATAGTCAACAACGAAACACGGGCCTACCTGAAAAGCGAGAAATTGGGACCTGAAGCCATTGATCAAAAATTGAGCGAAATTGCCGATGAATTGAAATCGAAGTATCAGATTGATACAGAAATTATGACACGTGAAGGCAGCATCTTTACTGAAATTGGTGAAGTGGCAAAGGATTTAAATGTAGATTTAATATTCTTAGGCACCCATGGCAAAACCGGTATGCAGAAGTTCACCGGCAGTTTTGCCCTTAAAGTAGTCACTTCTTCACCTGCACCCGTTATTGTAGTGCAAAAGAGACCATTTGCTCACGGGTATAAAAATATTGTACTGCCCATTACCAGTGAGGCAGGTCCGCTGGATAAAACGCGATGGGCGGTTTACATTGCCAGGAAATTTAATGCTACCATACATATATTTGTAATGGGCGAAGCCAATGATGATGTTCATACTTCTTCAAAACAAATTGCAGGATATTTTGAAAGAAATGATGTTGCCTACACGATTCGCAATTCGGTAAAAAGTTCCGGTTTTGCCAAACAGGTAAATGATTATTCGGCTTCTATCAATGCAGACATGATCATGATTATGACCAATCCGGAAAAGGGATTAAAGACCTATTTGCTGGGAAGCTATGATGAGGAAATCATTTTTAATTCGGCTCAGATTCCTGTAATGTGCATCAATCCGCGAAAATTTAACTATGAGGTATTGGGTTTGTGACAAAATCCGGTATCCAGCATCACAAAGCCCCGAAAGGGGCTTTTTTAAAGCATACGCAACTCACTAAAGTAAAAACTACACCATGAATCTGAACCATCTCAGCGAATTCGTTATGGAGAAAATGAAGCGTGAGTTGCCGGCAAATATTGTTTATCACAGTACCGATCATACCCGTGATGTATATGAATCAGCCATGCGGCTGGCTTTTCTCGAAAAGCTGGATGAACCTTCCACACGCTTGCTTGGTGCAGCAGCCTTGTTTCATGACATTGGAATAACGGTCCGGTTTGAAGATCATGAAACCAACTCAGCCGCCATCGCCGGAGAGTATCTTCCCTCCTTTGGCTTTAATGCTGAGGATATTGGTGCCATTCAATCAATGATTCTTGCTACCCGTTTACCACAGCAGGCAAATACCCTGGCAGAAAAAATTTTGTGTGATGCCGATCTCGATTACCTTGGAAGACGTGACTTTTTCGTCATCGGTCAAAAGTTGCGCCTCGAATGGGAACTTTCCGGAAAACCGGTTACCCTGAGCGATTGGTATATACTGCAAATGAAATTTCTAAAGTCGCATCAATATTTTACCGCATCGGCCACTAAGTTGCGCAACGAAGTCAAACTTCAGAACCTGAAAGAAATTGAAACGCTTTGTACGCGAAGATGTACACATATTTGAATGTTAAAGTTTAAACCCTAATCCCATTCATGCTATCATGAACTCCAGTGAGGCAGCCAAACGCATTCGTCAGCTTAGCGATGAGATAGAATTACACAATTATCGCTATTACCAACTGGCACAGCCCCAAATCAGTGATTATGATTTTGATATGTTGATGAAAGAACTTCATGAACTTGAGAAACAATTCCCTGAGCATGCCAGTCCCAGCAGTCCAACCCAACGGGTTGGTGGCGATATTACCAAAGAATTTAAACCGGTACGTCACCGCTACGCCATGCTGTCGCTCGATAATACTTATTCTCCTGAGGAGTTGATTGATTTTGACGGAAGGGTTAAAAGAGGTCTTGGTGAAGAAAATGAATATGTATGTGAGTTGAAATTTGATGGTGTATCAATTAGTCTGCACTATGAAAACGGACAACTCACCCAGGCAGTAACCCGCGGTGACGGCGTTTATGGAGATGATGTTACCACCAACGTAAGGACGATTCATTCCATTCCTTTGCGGTTAAAACCAGGCTCCTTTCCTGCTGATTTTGAGGTGCGGGGTGAAATATTTATGGCAGCCGCCGGGTTCAGGCGACTGAATGAACAGCGCATGGAAGATGGGGAACTGCCTTTCGCAAATCCCCGGAATGCTACCGCGGGTACCCTCAAAACACTGGATTCACAGCAGGTAGCCCGTCGTCCACTCGATTCATTCGTTTACTATCTCCTGGGTGATGATATAGGCGGTGACACCCATTTTGAACGGCTTAATTTACTCAGATCATGGGGATTTAAGGTCAATGATGTGCGGGTAAAATGCAAAAATATTGCAGAAGTGCTCGAATTTATTGAAGAAGTGGCTAAAAACCGCTCCCAGCTTGGGTATGATATTGATGGCGTGGTAATAAAAGTGAATGCCATAAGGCAGCAGGAAAAGCTGGGTTATACATCCAAATCGCCCCGCTGGGCCATTGCCTATAAATTTAAAGCCGAAGAGGCATTAACCGAGTTGCTATCTATTGACTATCAGGTGGGGAGGACAGGTGCAGTTACTCCGGTGGCTAACCTCAGTCCTGTGCAGTTGGCAGGAACTACAGTTAAAAGGGCGTCCTTGCACAATGCCGACATTATGAAAGCACTGGATGTGCGCATTGGTGATAAGGTATATGTGGAAAAGGGAGGAGATATCATTCCAAAGATAACTTCAGTTGAATTAGATGCCAGGCCACACAATGCCCTTCCCACTGATTTTCCGACACATTGCCCTGAATGCAACACTTTGCTGCAACGTTCAGCAGGCGAAGCCGCCTGGTATTGTCCAAATACCGAAGGGTGTCCACCTCAGATTAAAGGCCGGATTGAGCATTTTATCGCCCGAAAGGCTTTAGATATCGATAGCCTTGGCGAAGAAAAGGTGGATCTGCTGGTTGAAAAAGGACTCATACATAATGTTGCCGACCTGTATGACCTTTCCTATGAACAGTTGCTTGGCCTGGAACGCAATATCGCTGCCACAGAAGGAGCAAAAGGAAGACGTATCAGCTTGCGCGAAAAATCGGTTGAAAAGATGATTCTGGGGCTTGAACGTTCAAAGAAGGTCCCGTTTTACCGCGTGTTGTATGGACTTGGCATTCGCTTCGTGGGCGAAACTGTAGCCAAAAAACTGGCTTCGCATTTTAAATCAATTGATGCACTCCTGAACGCAAAGGAAGCAGACCTACTGCTTGTAGATGAAATAGGCGAAAAGATAGCTGCCAGTGTCAGATCCTGGTTCACCGACAAAAAAAATCTGAATATTATAGAGCGCCTGCGTGCTCAGGGTTTACGATTAAAAGAAACTGAAACTGCCCTTCCCGAGAGTAAACTCCTTGAAGGCAAAACATTTGTAGTTAGCGGAACCTTCGAGCATTTTGACCGGAAGGGTATCATTAACAGTATTGAACAAAATGGCGGAAAGTCAACCACATCAGTTTCATCCAAAACGGATTACCTGCTGGCCGGAGAAAAAAGCGGACCGGAGAAATCACGAAAAGCGGCTGAGCTGAATGTGAAGGTAATAAGTGAACAGGAATATCTCGCTATGATAGGTAAAGAATAGTAAAAGTTGATTGTTACATCTGCGTCAACACGCTTTGCCCGGAAATCTCCTGTTTTAATATACGTGGATTACCGTAGAAATTAATAACTGATGATCCTGAGGCTTCTATGCTCATGGTTTCAATAACATGCACGTGCATAGTGGAGGCCCCGCTGCATTCAAGGCCCGCATGATTTACCACTAAGTTTTCACCTGAAAATTCAGAAGCTCCGCTGAAATCAACTTCCAGTTTATCGGCCTTGCCTGAAAGGATAATGGTTGATTTTCCACTGGTTTCGAGTTCAAGTTTATCGGCGGTAAGCTCAAGATCAATGTTACTGCTGCCGGAACACTCAACAGATAAGGCATTGAATTTTAATGATGCATTTGCTTTTAATTGAATAGCACCATTCAGCTCAATGCTCTTCAGGTGAGTAAAGTAAATCGTAATCTCAATGTTTTGTACCCGTAAAGACTTTCCTTGCAGAGAGATGTTAAGTTCCTGATCCTTAACATTTGAAATCACGTGGTCGATGTCCTGTTGCGAGCCTCTGATAATGATTTTTCCTGCATCTGCATGGCTCTGAACAAGCGTAATCAAAAAGGGGCCACTTACGTCAATTTCATTAAACCTGCCCATCTGTCGTTCCTGGGTAGCCGAAAAGACACTGAGCGTAAACGCTACAATCAACGAAAGCGTCATCAATACTATGATCATGGGTTTAGTGGAAGCTGCATTAAGTTTCATGTTGTTGAGGAATAAAATGAATACAATGAGTGAGTTAACTATTAGACTGAAAAATGTCTCAAAAGTTACAGCATGAATACGTACCTGATCAAAATTAAAACCTTTACATTTGCAGACTTTTTGTATGTTACTTAGCTTATCCTGAATTGAAACCCAATCTTCTCCGATACTATCTTTTTGCGGTCACCAGTATGTTTCTGTGGGCGTTAACCTTTATCTGGTTTAAAAAAGCAGTAGCCTGGTACGAGCCGGTAACCATTATTTTTCTCAGGCTGGTTTTGGCCTCCCTGCTTTTATATTCTTTCGCCAAACTCAGCCGGCAATATCAGGCTGTGAAACGTTCAGATTATAAATGGTTTATGCTATTGGCTTTAAGCGAACCTTTCTTTTATTTTATTGGGGAGAGCTTTGGTTTGAAATATGTTTCCACTACCATTTCTTCAGCCATCATAGCTACCATACCACTGTTTTCTCCGCTTGCTGCAGCACTTTTCACCCGCGAGAAGGTCACTTTTTTCGCCTGGTCAGGCATCATTGTCTCTTTTGCTGGTATTTTGCTGATGGTTTTCAATCTTGATTTCAGTTTCAATGCCGAACCTAAAGGGATAGCTTTGCTTTTTCTGGCCGTCTTCTCCGCAGTAGCTTATTCCATTCTCATTAAAAGGCTGGCCAATAAATATTCTGCACTTACCATTATATCCACCCAAAGCCTGATTGGAGCCATTTACTTTCTACCCCTGTTTCTGGTGATGGACTTCTCCACTTTTATCACCATTACCCCTCCTTTAAGTGTGATCCTTGCCATCATTCAACTTTCGGTATTCGGCAGTTGTATGGCTTTTCTGCTTTTTATTATGGTAATTGCAAAGTTGGGAATGGTAAAAGCCAATTTGTTCACCAACTTAATACCCGTTTTTACAGCAATTCTATCGTACTTTGTGCTGTCTGAAATATTTACTGTTCAAAAGATAATCGCCATGTTCCTGGTAATAGGGGGTATTGTGGTTGCACAAACCCGTGAAATAATGGAACTCCTGCGGCGGAAGCACAATAAACAATCGCTCAAAAGTCTCTAAAATAAATAGTGGCTATGCTTAAAGCCCCTGGCCGTCTACTATCTCATAAATTTTTTAATTTATGAGTCCGGTCTAAAAAGATATAAATAATAAAATGCCATTAAAATACGAAGTTGCCAGGTTACATAAGGCCTGTATATCAGTGATTAAAACTTGGTGAGACTTCGTGCCTGTATGCCTTCATACGCGCGCTGGCAGGGCTTTGTGCCTTAGTGGCAAAAAGGAAGTTTTTATGCTAAGCTCATTTGTTTTTTTGACATGATTAACAGCATTTAAACCTATTACGTCTCAACGACTCAACGACTCAACAAATCAACAGTTATATCATCTGAAATGATTAACTTTGTTGATAATTGAAAATCTACAGTTGAATTTTTATTTTATTAGTCGTTTTTTTAATCTTTTCCGGTTATTGTTTAAATCTATTGTATCATGAGTAGAGCTTTCGTTAACGAAGATGATCAGCGGGAAACGCCGTTTGTGCCGCCCAGAGCCGATCTGCCTGTTGGCTTTCCCAATTATGTTACCCCGGCAGGGATGGAAGCGCTGTTGAAAGAAAAGGAGATGTTGCTGACAGAACGTGATGCACATTCAGCAGCGGACGCTCATGATAAGCAAACGGAAGTGAGTATTTTGAACTCACGTCTGCAAATGCTGGAGAATCGTATATCTTCTGCTCAGGTTATTGGGCGGGAAGAAGTAAAGCGTGACAAAGTTCACTTTGGTTCTATTGTTAAACTTGAGATTGGTGGTGAAAAGAAACTTCAGGAATTTCAGATAGTTGGGGTAGATGAGGCTGATCTGAAGAAAGGGAAAATAGCATTTACCTCGCCTATTGCCCGTTTGTTGATGAATAAAACGATTGGTGAAAGTGTCAACCTTAAACTTGGAAAAGGGGAGAGGATGATTAAGATCATGGATATAGAATAAAAAAATTTTGGTTTTAAGGTAAGGTAGGAATTCAAAATAATTATTTAGTTAACACCCACATTATCATTATATTATTGATTTTGAAAAAAATCTTTTCAATAATTTCCCCATTTTTTTCAAAAAACCGTATTGGCTTTTCGATTTTTTATGATTAATAGATAATTACGCTGATCAAATTTTTATCAGATGCGCGTGTTTGATAAGGGTTTTATTGTTACTATTGCACTACTAAACTACACCTGCCATAATGCGGCATTGACTACTACCCTTACTGTTGGCTTTTGAATTTTGCATTTTTGTTTGGATAAATATTACCTAATCAATGGCTTATGGCTTATTGATAAACATTTTTGAACCTCTAATAACTCTAATAATAATTTTAAAAACACAACAATGAAAACAAGAACCATCAGCATTCGCTCGTATTGAGCCTTACGGTAGGAGTATTTTACGCTTGTAAGAAAGACCAGGAAAAGGACGACACCAAAGCAACCCAGACTGAATTAACCAATGCTGATCGTACAGTAGCAAACAGGATTCTTGAATTCCGGCGTAAGCTCAATTTTAAGAAAACCAACCCCACGCTTAAGAGTAGCGAAATTATTGCCATTGACGATGCGCGTTTTGATGTGGAAACCAACTTTAATGCTTCATATGGTTTCCCGGATGAGAAATATATTTACACGAAGCATGATACGGTTATTCTTGCTATGCCAGTTATTAATGAATCAACCACAACAGTTGTTCATATGCTAAATTTTTACGAACAGTGCTATCAAGAGGTGCTCGGTGTATATAACAATTGTATATACAACGATAAGGAATTGTTGTTTATCTCGCTTAAGAAAGGTGAACTAAAAGAAGGTTCCCTTTCTTTTAAGCTAGACGTTGTTATGGGGCAACGAACCAACAATACATATCCCGGCCCCTTTGTATTTGGTGAAGACTGGTTTTATGGAGAGAAATTGGGCATGTGCGATAGTACCTACTACATGGAATCAGATGCGGCACTAGTACTTCAAGATTATTTAAATTCATATTCCACAATTAATCCACCACCACCATCTGGTTACAGATGGCTTGTTGTTAATGATGCCAATAATCCTTATCAACTAACGGGTAATGAATACAAGGACGAGAACAACAATAACCTGATCTTTTATAATGAAAAGGAAGGGGAGTTTATCCATGATGAAATGTGCCTTGATTACAATGAAATGAATTTTCACCTGGAAGGCGAACATATTGTTATTTATAGCCTAATGCGTATTACCCACAATAAACCTGATAATTGGGAATTCCTCAATTGTATTATTCAAGGTGTAAATGACGACAAACCCGGCTCACAAACTATTGACCGAATCAGACATCAAAACTATTTGTACTATGCTTTTCGGTATTTAGTACCCATATGGGAAATTGAAGACCCAACTTCATTATCAACCCTTTAAAAAATGAAATTATGTTGGTAAAATCGATCAGGCTTATACTTTTTGCACTTTTCTTTGTCAAATCGCTTTGCGCCTTTAACCAAACTTCATTTCAAATTCAATATGAAACTCCCGGTGTTGATTATCTTTTGGCTTCTGACAATGATATCTACGGGAATACAATATTTGTGGGGGCTTCTGATGTCTTTGAAAATTCAGGAGCAGGATTGCTGCTAAAAATTAAACCTGATGGGAGTTACCAATCAAGAAAAATCATCCAGGTTGATACCATTATAAGTCTTTTAAATATTAAGATATTACCTAATGGGAACTACTTTATTGTGGGCAGGAAGAAATCAGCCTACGGCGAAGATCCATATAAAATGATAGCAATGGTACTTGACACGGCTATGAACACTATTTCAAGACAATATTATGCCTTGCCTGAAAAATATTCAAGCATATCTACATATAATAGTATCTTGATAGACAATGATGGCGACCTCGTATTGGCATCAGCACCAGTATATTACGAAGGAACAACTTCTCGCACCGACTTTGCTTTTTACAAGTTCACACTACAGGGTGATACATTAATGAGTAGAGTATTTGAAACTATGTTTCATGCAAATCCCTTTCATTTTACAAAAATTCCCAATTCAAATAATTTCATGCTAACCAGCCATGGTTACTTGCCCATGACGGCAGGCGAATTAATGTTTTTGGACAGCAATCTAGAAATACTTAAAGTAACAAGGATACGAGATGAATTTTCATCTAAATTTGAAGGTAAACATTGGCTTAGCGATACCAGTTTTCTTATGGCTCAATCCCATACAGAACAACCGATTGGCTCAAGTACCGAATATATGGTTAGGGTGGCTGTGGTTGATACTTCAGCCACCTATCATAAAATTATTGATTTAAACCACCCTGACACTATCGAATATGCCTCTGCAATGGATGCTTTGTCGTATTTCAACGATACCACCATTTATATTAGTGGATATCAAAGCTACAACAGCTTTGATATCTCAATACCCACTGAAGTGTTTTTATCTCTTATTGACAAAGACCTGAACTTAAGAGGCTACAAGACATTGGGTGATGGACATCATTATATAAGTAATGGCGTACAGGCAACAATGGATGGAGGCTGCTTTGTATGGGCTATGCGCTACAATATACCCTACAACGACAATAACCTTGATATCATGATCTGGAAAGTGATGCCAGAAGATATGACGCTTTACACCCATGTAAGTTATCTGCCTCCAGGAAGAATACAAGGCCACGCGTGGCCCAATCCCGTGGGTGATGAGCTTTATGTCAGCCTTGAAGATTTTGTACAAGGCGAAACCATACGCTACCGCATAACCGATATGCAGGGCCGCACTTGCCTGGATATGAAACAAACCGTAAACGGCAACTGCCTGCACACCCAAACCCATAATCTTGACCCGGGAATGTATATCTACGAAGTTTCGGGGCCTGGAAATAAAATAATCAGCGGAAAATTCATCAAACAATAAACATTATGAAAAATTTACCCGGCATAATCCATAACCTCAACTTCTACCACTTTTCCGTTGGAAAAAGGAGACCCCCACCCTTATTTTCTCCATTTTCTCACTCCCCCGCCTGTTTTTACACTATTTTCTTTGCATGGGATGAAAATTTATTAAAAAAGTTTTATTTCCCATTCTTCTCATTGTCAAATCATTATGTTTGTATTGTCATAAATAACCACTTTTTTTTCTCAAAAAACAGTATTACCTTTTGCCTCTAAGTATATTAATATGTATAGACCTTTTCGTGGTTATGTCTTAAAAAACGGACCGGGATAGGATGTTTTACTACTACAACTGTTACCCTCACTCCGGCGATGGGTTATTGATAAACATTTTTGAACCTCTAATAATAATTTTAAAAACACAACAATGAAAACAAGAACCATCAGCATTCTGCTCGTATTGAGCCTTACGGTAGGAGTATTTTACGCTTGTAAGAAAGACTAGGAGCAAACAACACAAACGGTATCAAAATTGAGTGATAGCCAGGTTGCCGAAATGATAGGGAGCTTTAAAACCCGGGGAGAAAGCAATTTTTAAAGTGGCGAAGTAGTAGATATTGAAGAAGCCTTATGGTATATTGCAACAACAACCAACTACACTTACAGCGATCTTTCGGCTGAAAATGAAAAAACATGGGTTGATACCTGTTTGATTAACATTGCATTAACCAATAACAAAGTCAGCCTTACCGAAGTGTATGCCAAGTACGAACTCCTTATTGAGAACCTTAGGGCATTCTATGGTGCCAAAAACGAAGAAAACAAGCAATTTCTTACCGTAAGCATTGAACCTGTTTCGCGCGAAGGCAATAATCTCCTTTGTAAAGCAAGGGCTGTCTTTACTTATTCCCCTATTACAGGTGGTTATTTTAATTTTGATAATTCAACCTCATATTCTTTCTGGTATTATTGGCAATACAATGCTACATGTGATATACAATCCCCACTTGTGACAGATGCAGCTAATGAAACTCAAATAAGAATAATGCGAAGCAAGGGAACACTTCCTATCTATTATTATTACGAACCGGTAGCTTCAATACCTATTGATAATCCATTAGACTATCCTATTGATTCGTCAGCGCCTAACCCACATAACAATCGGTTTAGTCATTTATACTGGAACAGTAGCCAATACCCGAATTTTAATGGATGTATTCCACCTGATGATCTCAACTTTTACCTTATTAAAACTAAGGAGCTCATAAATAACGAAGTCGGAAACGGCGGAATTAGGCCGGCAGGTACAGGAATGATTGATATTTATATGAATGGTATAATCAAGACTGTTAATGCAAACTCAATCTTCTGCCATCAGGCAACCGTGAATTACGGCATTCTACGCCAGAGGCCCGACCCCAGATATAACCTGGAATAGATAATCTTGCTACACTCGGATGATTCGTTACTTAAATCATCCGAGTGTAGTAAAATTCTTATTAGGACACTTATTGGTAAGACATTTATTACAATCTATTTTGATTAAAGCTAAACAACTTAGACCACAACTTATGAGAATTCTTTATTTGTTTTTTATGATATGTTTTTCATTCTCTTCGGCACATAGCCAGAATGGTTTTACGACTATTTATGGTGATCATGACGTGAACCTGCCTTTGAGTGTTAAAGAAATAGGAGAGAATTATTATATAGCAACAGCTTCATGCGATGGCCCATTTACTCCTGATAACAAAGCTTCAATAGCTAAAATGAATAAGTTTGGAGAAATTGTTAGTGAAAAATTATTCATAACAGGTGCAAGGCAATATTACCCAATTAAAAAAATTTACCCACTGAATGAAACTGAATTTCTTCTTTTGGGTAGTTATCGTGAAAATGACACAAGCAATTCGGCAATATGGGTTTTGAAAATGGATACCTTGTTAAATGTATTGTGGGAAAAGAAGATTCCAGTTGAAAAAAAATATGTTGAAAGGATTTGTTATACAATTAACGATTCAGGTAATATTGTAATGGGTGTGACGATTTGCACCGACCCTCCCAATTTTAATTTCTCAATACTTTTTCTTGAAATAACCATGGAAGGTAATGTTGTTCGCATTAGAAATGAAGCTACTGGAAGTCCATCTTATTCTATGATTTATTCATTAATCAGAAAAAGTGACGGGTACTATGCATTCGCTGATGGGTTCGCCTCTTATATGCCAATACCGATCACAAGTCCTACACAAAGGCTCGATTTAGATGATGATTTCAATATTGTAAATGTACATACCCTCCCTATGGGGATTGACCTCTATATGACTGCGCATAAACTTAATGAGCAAACCTATCTTCTTACAGGAGTTTTATATATCGTAGGGTCATACCATGATATTGGGATTCAAAAAACAGACACTTCCAATACTGTTCTGGCTTCAAACCATTCGGGGGTACCTGGAGAATTTCCAGATTATCCGGCATGGTTTGAAAGTATGGCACTTAATGATAAAAATAACATTTATACCGGAGGTACAGGATATGTAGGGATGAGTTTTACGCAGTGCAACCTTACTTACCCTCAGGTATTTTTACTGAGCAATTACGACAGCCTGTTAAACTGTAGGTGGACCAGATATTATGGTAGCGACACAGCCTGCTACTATATGATGACTATGGATGCCACTGATGACGGAGGTTGTATTATGGCAGGAACCATACTGTCGCCCAATTCAAATCCAAACCAGACTGATGTAATTATTATTAAGGTTGACAGCGAGGGGCTAATTACTTCAAGCAATAAACAAGATACCAGAGTTATGCAGGCTATGGTTTATCCTAACCCCGGCAATGATTACCTGTTTGTGCAAACCGGGCCTCAAAACATAGGAGCAAATTTTATGCTCATAGATATTGCCGGGCAAAAACTGTTAGAACAAATTGTGAATGAAGCAACACAACAAATCCCAACAAATACCCTGCCCCCTGGCACTTACTTCTGGACATTAAACAAAGGAAACATGCTTATTGAATCCGGAAAATGGATCAAACAATAACACTTGAACGAGAAACAACATCAATAAATAAACTGAATATGAAAAGCAAAGTAAAGAAATCAGCGTTTTTTTTAGCCATTCTCGTGTTCTTAGCAAATTATAGCTATGGTCAGTTGAATGGTTTTGTTTTAACACCCTCGGGGACAACCAATAATTTTATGAAATATGTCCCTATGATTCAGCCATACAATGGAACAAACTACATTACAGCTTTTTTAACACTCTCGGCTTATCAGGTACAGATGGGTTCAAATTATGATCCCGGAATGCCAGTTCAAAAATTACAAATGCAGGGCGGTAACATACTACTTTGCAAAACATTTAACTCGGTAAGCACGCCAGATTTTAATCCAACCTCAAAAAATGGGGCTATACTGTTCTCTGATGTTGTTACCAATACCTATAAACATGGAAAATGGGGAATTGAATACGACAACCAATACAGTACCGGTGGACTAAACTTTTTTAATCCTGTTTCGCAACTTACTTCATCCAGGATAAATTTTAACCTGTTTATACGCAACGATGGTAATGTAGGCGTTGGAACCAGCACCCCCGATACAGAATTGCATATTGATGGTGATATAACCGTTTCGGGGCTGGCCAATGAAAAAGGCGACCAAATTGTAACGAGTGACAGAAACGGCAAACTGATGCTTATCCCGGTAAATTTTTCTGGTGATAACTTAGGGAACCATATTGCCACACAAAATTTATCACTTGGGGAATATGGATTGACATACAATCTGAACAATGAGGCAGGCCTCAAAATTACAAACACCAATGATATTTATATTGCCAAAAATATTTCAGTCAATGAGAATATTTCAGTAAAAGGTGGTATTTATGGTTATGCCCCTGCGGGTAATGAGAATTGGAATAAACTTCAGATTTTCGGCAGTACACTACCTAATGCAGCTAAAATTGAAGTCTGTGATGGTTCGAATGATAACTTGAGGAGTATTAAATTTCTGGTTCAGGGCGCAACGGCAGATTACCAGTTTTTTGCAGACAGTAAAATGGCCATGCGTATCCGGTCAAATAAAGTTGAGATGGGCTCTGATGCCAACCCAACCGCGCTGAATGTATATGGAATTATTAATGCCCGTGAGGTTAAGATAAGCCTCGGTGCCTGGTCTGATTATGTTTTTGAACCAGGATATAAACTGCGTACACTTCCCGATGTTGAGAAATTCATCCTTACTCATGGTCACCTTCCTGAAATTCCTTCCGCTTCAAACGTGATAAGCAATGGTGTAAACCTGGGTGAAATGAATGCGATGCTGCTTAAGAAAATTGAAGAATTGACCTTATACCTGATCGAACTGCAAAAGAATAATCTTCAGATGAGCGGTGAAATAGAACGTTTAAAAACAATTATATCGCAAATTCAAGACCAAATACAATGAAAAGATTAATCGTAAAAGCCTGTTTTTGCCTGGCTTTGCCCCTGGCACTGCGCGCGCAACAGTCTGAAGTGGTTTTTGGATACGATGCATCCGGTAACAGAGTATCGAGAACGATCTCTGTTTATAAAATAGCAAAAAACGACTCCACCCAAAAACAAACCACTGCTTCCGAAGCTGTCGAAAACTTCATGCTTCAGAAAATTGAGGTTTACCCCAACCCCACGGATGGTTTGGTGAACATAGCATTCAAACTACCATTGGAGGGTAAATGTATCTATACCCTTACCTCTATTAGCGGAAGCCTGATAGAACAGGGGGACATTTCCTCAACCCTTACCCGGTTAAACCTGCAGCACCTCGGCAAAGGCACCTACCTGTTAAGTGTTGCAACCCCGCAGATTAAAGAAAAGTTTAAAATTGTAAAACAATGAAACATCCACATACTTTCCCCTTTAATGGGTTTAAATGGCTTTGCCTGCGGATATGAATATGCTCACTTCGGTGAATCAATAATAGTCAAAAGCCGTTGTTAAATGAGACTTAAACCACGCAATGGCTGCTTAAATATTAAGTTGTTGAGAATATAATGAACACTTTTAAACAATGGTTAACCACTTTTTGGATAACCAAGTCAAGCACCCTTCTCTAAATCTATATTGAGATGGTCTAACTCCTTTGGACAATTATTTAAACAAAGATAAGTGTTATTATTAACATGAGGGGGGTTTGGGGGGAGACTAATAACTTCCCTGATTTGTTGAAAACTCATGCTGCCCTCCTGTATGCCTTTATTGGCGGCACATCCCCGATGGAAGAATGATCCCGCCTTTCGTTATAATAGTGAATAAACTGTTTACAAACTGCATACAGTTCATTTCCGGTTTCCGGGCGCTCCAGGTAAATCTTATCATATTTTATGGTTCGGAAGAAGCGTTCAATATAAACGTTGTCTATAGCCCTTCCTTTTCCATCCATTGATATTTTTACCGTTTCAAGGCCTTTTACGAAATTCACATATTCATCTGAGGTGAACTGGCTACCTTGATCGGAATTGATAATCTCAGGCTTGCCATATTGGGCTATTGACGCGCTTAACGTATTCACAACCCATTCAGATTCCATAGTATTTGATAGGCTCCAGCCTACAATAAAACGACTGTAAACATCCATGATTGCCAACAAGTACATAAACCCTTTGGGCATTGGAATAAAACTGATATCCAAAGACCATACCTGATTGGGGCGGTTAATCTTCAAATTTCGCAGCAGATACGGGTATTTGTATTTAGCCGGATCTGATATCGTTGTACGTGGCAGGCAATAGACCGTTTTTAAGCGCATGATGCGCATTAAACTCCGCACATGACAGCGGCCAATTCTGTACCCTAACTTCCTGAGTTCTTTGGCCATTCTGCGGGTTCCCCGGGTTGGGTCTTCCAGGTAAAGCATATCAAGCTCCTGCATAATCCCGATATCCTTATCCGAAGCTTTTGAGGGTGTATAATAAAACGTACTGCGCGCTACGCTTAACAGCTCACATTGCTTACAGATACTCAACTGACTGTCATCAGTTTCTATTAATTCCTTGCGCATTTCCAATGGAATCATAGAACCTTTTTTTTTAACCAGTTATTATCCACTGTCAATTGACCAATCTGCTGGATAAGTTCTTCCTTTTCCTTTTCAAGCTTTCTGACATGGTCGGTCTCTTCTTTGCCACTATCAAATACTTTTGCGGCATTCAGTTGAAACTCCTTCTTCCATAGACCTATCAGGTTGGGATGAATCTGGAATATCTGAGCCAGTTCTGAGGTGGTTTTTAACTCTTTGATCGCTTCAATAGCCACTTTGGCCTTGAACTCAGCACTAAATGTTCTTCTTGATCTTTTCATGGTACAAAAAAAATTAAAATTAGTTAAATTTTCTGTCCAGTTTTATTAGACCAGCTCAATATTGCTATGAAGAAAATGGTTTTATTTTTATCAGCCTGCTTACTCATTGGTGTTTCTGATGCACAAATAATTATTGATAAAGAAATTCCCGGTAACATTACAAAAATAATTACTGCCCCGGAATATATAAGGATGATGCCGGGTTTTAGCTATAAGCCCGAATTAAAAAATTTCTACAGGGCATATATTGACTCCACATATATACCATTTATAAATTTTGTAGATGAAGAAAATGGACAAAGGGAACTTGATAAAAAATTAGAAATTGGCTCAATATCAGGGTCATTAATGGTAGATATGGCTGGTAGAGCTAATTATTCTATTCCAATTCATATCCCCCCCGGATCAAATAATATTGCTCCAAAAGTAAGCCTTGAATATATGAGTGACAGGAATCTAGGAATACTTGGTGAGGGTTGGAGATTGAATGGAATATCTAATATCGTAAGAGTCGGCTCCAATATTAAACATGATGGCTTTGTAGATGCACTTGCTTTAGATGAAAATGATCGTTTTGAAATGGATAATTTCAGGCTGGTCGGAATTAAAGGAACGTATGGCGAAAATGGGAGTGAATATCGCACTTATATTGATAAATATTTAAAAATTGTTTCAATTGTAACGAATGAATATTCTGGCCCGGAAAGCTTTATTGCTGAAAATAAGTATGGGGATAAGTATTATTATGGCATTACTGATGATAGTAGGATCGTATTTGCAAATAACAATGAAAATGTTGTATATAGATGGCTTTTGTCAAAAGTTGAAGATAAACAAGGAAATTATATTACTTACAACTATTTTCACAGAAGTGGTCATTATTATCTCTCAAATATAGAATATACTGGCAACTCTATTTTACAAATTGAGCCATATAATTCAATTGAGTTTAAATATGGTATGACCGAGGATGCGTTAACCACATATATATTTGGTAACATAATAAGAAAAGACTTATTATTAACTGATATCAAAATACTCGTTGAAGATAAAAGTAAGTTATCATATAAAATGGAGTACAATAATAACCGATTCTTTCCCACATTAACTTCTATTTCAGAAAATGCTAAAGATGGGAAAACCAAGAACAGCACTATTTTTATTTATAATGCTCAATCGAATATTGAGTCCATAGGACAGTACTCGTTAGAGGGCAATTTTTGGCGTATTGGGGATAATCCTTACCCTAATAACTCATGCATCTCAGATGATGCAAAAACTAAATTTTTTAGCATTGATTTTAACAATGATGGGAAAGATGATCATATAACAATTAATGAAGGAAGATCTCATCTTGGGGATGAAAAATTAATTTTAGGCCACCAAGTTACTTCTTTTTCGCTCCAGAGCCCAGTAGAAACTTTTGTTTTTGAATACCAACCAGGTTTATCAGGAGTTGATCAATTGCTAAACGATATTGCATTTGGCGATTTTAATGGTGATGGGTTTAAAGATATTGCATTAGCTTTATCAACTGAGACCATTCATGGCAGTAACCGACCTACCTGGCGCGTAAAAGTATTTATAAATGATAAGCAAAATTCCTTTGATGAATATTGGATTAATGATGAATTGTATCCAGAAATTTATAAGTCAAACAGCGATTATGAATCTAAATATTATAGTTGTCTATTAACTGGTGATTTTAATGGTGACGGCATTGACGAAATTTTATTATATAATAACGACAACTCTAATAATAATTTTAGATTTATTGATTTAAAGAGCAATACCTCTTTTCTTAGCACTTTAGAGGAGTCTAAAAGCGCCCTAAATGTAAACTGGAGTTCATCAACACGATTAATTTCTGGTGATTTTAATGGAGATACAAAAGATGAACTATTTTTCTTAAATTTTGGAGATTATTATGTGTGTGAACCATACAATAATGGGCAACAGAATAATAGCTTAACCATAATATTTGGAGGCAATATAGACCTTCAGAATATCGATATTATATATCCAGGATATTTTAACCCTGATAAAAAAATGGATTTGATTTATTATACTTCGGGTATGTGGAAATTGCTGATATCATCAGAGAATAGTTTTATAAATGGCCTAAATTATTCAAGTATCTCACCTCCAATAACACATCCTCATTGGATGAAACAAATCAGTCCAATAGTTGCTGATATTAATGGCGATGGTCTTAGTGATCTAGTGGATTTTAAAGGTAATAAATTGCAATCTGAAATAGTTATTTACTATACTTTACCTGTTTATGCAGAAGATATTACTTTGATAAGCAGAACAGAAAGAATTGTGTTACCTGATTACCTGGTGGGTAGAGATGTAGATATTTTACATATTATCGATATTAATGGTGATGGGAAAAAAGAATTGCTATTTCAAGATTTTCAACTTATTAATCAATGTATCTCCCCAGACTATTTTAAAAATGAAACGAGAATACAGTCTACGCTCATTCAGACCAGCATTGGATTTACACCTAAATTACTATGTGGCATTTTAGATGGACTTAATAACCGGACTCTAATTGATTATAAACATGTATCATTTCAGGAAATGATTGGACAAAATGAAATAAGTTTTGTATCTATTACTGAGCCTGTTAATGTTGAATCTTACTTCAATAAGAAGGATAGAAATTTTGTTGTGGAAAAGGTTAGTAAGGAAGTTAATGGCATTTATCTCGTTTCAAGGTACAAGTACGATAATCCTTTATGGAATGTAAGGGAGAAGGGGTTCCTTGGCTTTCAAAAAAAATCAATAGATATTCAGAATAACAAAAACAAATTGGAATTTGAATACAGCATAAACGAAGATTTTGTTTCACTGATGTTGGATAAAACAAAGACTTTCAATAGTACTGAAGAATTAGTAAACGAAACAATCAATACTTTTCAATGGCAGGAAACATACCCCGGTGTGTATTTTTATAACACTGATAATTACACAGTAATAAATCATCAGAAAAATATACGAAAAAATACGAAGGCTATTTTCTCTGCTTCCGGTATAGAAACCGGCAATATAACCAGATTAATAAATTCATATTATAGCCAAGACGTATTGAATGAATCAATTGAAACTTCATTTGGTTATGCCTCAATTGGAAGTTGGTGTGATAATAAATTGACAACACTATCAAGAAAATACGCTAAACAGGGTCAACCTGATATAAACAGACGATACATTTTTAGATATTATACAAGTGGGAATAAAATCGGACTTAAGAAGAAAGATATTGTGTTTGCAGATATGCCGAAACCTGTGCACATCACCTATTTCTATAACGATTGGGGGGCATTGAATAAAAAGACAATTAGCGGATTGGATTTTGACGAAAGACAGTTTGAATATATATACGATGATTACAACAGATTTGTTGAGGGTGTTGTCAATCCACTAGGTCATTCAGTCTCCTTACAGTATGATCCGGTTTTTGGCAATGTCAAACAACATATATCCGAAACCGGGATCAAAACCATATACAGTTTTAACAGTTTTGGCTTTTTGACCGGGATAAACTATCCTGACCAAACTAAAGCCGAAATTTCTTATTCATGGGATGATGGCGGTTTTGACAGTCGTTCTCTTTATCGTGTCACTATGAGCAAAACCGGGTTTGGCAACATTGCCAATTATTATAATTCATCAGGAACAGTAATTGGCTCATCTTATCAAGATTTTGATGGTGTATATGCATATAAAAAACATGAATTTGATGAATTTAATAACCTTACGAGAAGTAGTTTGCCCTACTACGGTGACACACCCATGCATGAGATAAAGTGGACAATGCATTTATACGATGATCTCAACCGAATTATTAATACAGTTTCGCCTGTAATCGATGTAAGCTACGAATATGATGAATCAGATATTATGGTTACAGATAATTTGAGGGGGCGATCTGATACCTATTCCTACTCTTCAAGTGGACTTCTGATTGAAAAGCGAGAACCGTCAAATGGTATACGATACTTTTATGATGCCGAGGGTAAGCCCAATAAGACTGTTGTAAATAACCTTGAGTATCTAATAGGATATGATTCATACGGTTATCAGTCTTTTTTATCAGACCCGGATATTGGAACAATAAACTATATAAACAATACACTCGGCGAAGTCAAGCAGAAGACGGATGCAAACTTAAATATATTTTACTATTCTTACGATAAGATTGGGCGCATTACTTCTGAAACAATTCCGAACTATAGAAATATTACTTACCAATATGATCTTTCGCCAAACAGCATTGGGATGCTTTGTAATGTTTTTGATTCACATGGTACTTCTTATAATTATACCTATGATGTTTTATCCAGATTATCTGAGGAACAACTTATATACAACTCTAAGGAATATGAATTTTCATATGAGTATAACACCTCCAGTCAGTTAAGCAAAGTTTCTTACCCAAATCGTGCGGCTTTCAAATATAATTATAACGATTATGGCTTTTTGGAAACGATTTCAAATGACGCCGATTATATACTCCTTAATAATAACCAACTGGATATTTTAGGAAGATCTACAGAATATTTGTATGGAAATGGATTAACTACTACTAAGACATTTAACCCGGTAAATTATAAAATTGACAACATAGGCGTTTCAGATGACAATAATAGTATTTTTGATTTAACATTCTATTACTTTTCAACAGGGTTGTTAGCTGCGAGGAGAGATAATAGATTAGGCCTTGAAGAGGCATTCAATTATGATAATTATGATCGCTTGCTTTCTGCTATCCCGAATGAAATGGGTGCGCCAAGTGCATATTTATATTCACATACCGGAAATATACTTTCAAATAAAGAGGGCTTCTTTAACTATTCTGGAATTTCTGCAGGGCCACATGCCGTTACTGACATTACATTATATGGCAGCAGTACAATTCCGAGAATAACACAAAATGTTGTTTATACACCATTTAATAAGGTTAAAATAATTTCCGAAGCGAATTATACCTATGAAATTGAATATGACCCTTTAAATTCGCGAATATTCAGTACTCTAAAAGAAAATAATGTTTTGAAAAAGAGTAAGCTATATTTTGGCAACTATGAAGAGGTAACTGACAGTACAGGCACAACACAGAACTGTTATTTACATGGGACTGATGGCTTATTTGCAATTTATAGTTCGATGTACAATAATACAGGCAAGATTAGTTATGTCCATAAAGATAATCTGGGTTCAATTATCGGTCTTTCCGATAAAAATGGTACAATAATACCTGGCAGTTTGCAAAGCTTTGATGCATTTGGGAGCCAAAGAGACCCTTTAACCTGGGAATCAGGGTCTGTATATGCAACACCAAAGTTTGACAGAGGATACACCGGACATGAACATCTGGCAGAATTTGGAGTTATTAACATGAACGGCAGATGTTACGACCCGAAACTCGGTAGATTTCTGAGCCCTGATATTTTTATACAAGATCCAGTGAATTCACAAAACTTTAACAGGTATAGTTATTGTCTAAACAATCCTCTAAATTTTTGGGACCCAACGGGATTTGAATATGAAGACGGTTGGCCACCCGATGATTGGCCATGGGATTTGATTCAGGGAGATTTGCCAGAAGATATTGCTTTTAGTGCTTATGCTGAGACCGTAGCTGAAATAGTTGATACCTCTATTGATAAAGACTATTCTTATTTTTTATCTGATTTTTGGGAGATTGAATCTGATGATCGTGACAGGTCAATTGAATTTTACAGCTACAATGTTTCTGAGAGCCATAGAAGAACAAATTTTACTGTGGCTCCATTGAGTGGTGGGCAGGTTCCCCAAGGACAAGGGGGTGGCGTAGGACAACCCGGAACATGGGAAGGGTTAATTCCAATATGGGGTTCAGGAAGAGCAGCAGTCGACCACTTTCAAAATGGTAATTATTGGAGAGGCATTGGATATTCTGCATTAGCTATTAGTGATGTGTTTTTAGTAAAATCAATTGCAACGGCAGCTGGTCGAGGAGCATGGAAGGTTGGAGCTCATTCTTGGAGTGCCACACGTCAATGGTTAGGAAAAACTGGTTATGCAGAGGCTGGACAACCCGTACATCATTGGGCTATTTCTCAGGCAACCGCTAAACAGTACGGTATTGAAGCAATTACAAATCAACCTTGGAATTTAATGACATTTTCTAATCAAAGCCTTCATATGAGGGCTGGTCATGGTCTTAACTATTTGGGACAACCAGGTTATGGAGTAATGGGGCAATTATGGTTTGGTACGCCTATTTGGCCAAAGGCTGTTGTTGGTTCTTATGGCGGAAGATTAATTGGAGAATAAAATTATTTGTATGTGTCTGAGTTATCCGATTTTTGCTACTAAAGCAAAAGAAAATATGGTTTATGTCTTTTTCAAAGAGAAAGACTTAAAAGCAACCAATACTAATTTACTTAGTAAGAATGTGTTCAAAAATGTTACTTTGATTGATTCCCAAGGGAATGTTTTCAAAATAAAAAGGGCATATAAAGTAAAATATATTGGATTGTTTGGTTTTAGCTTGCTTAAGAAAGGAAGACAAATTTTAGTTGACTTTGAGTTTGAGAATGAGAAAGCCACCTTTGAGTTATCTGAATTTAAGCAATTTATCATACAAAAAATTGAGAGCAACAAAAGCTATTGGAATGCTTCATGGGATATAGATGAGTTAAAGTCAAAAATAATGAATTGTAACTCATTTGTTGATGTAGCATACTTAATTAAATAGAACCAAATAAAACCCCGGGAAACCGGGGTTTTTAATGAAAAATACAATGAAAGCATATTATCTGTTTTTAGCAGTTTTGTTTTTAATATCCTGTACACCAGGAGAAAATAAAACGGCCACAAGCAATAAAGCCAATGAACAGGCTTTGTCTGGAAGTAAATTAGAGGCTAAAAGCGTTATGAATGGCAAACTTTCAGTTTTGCTGCCTTCAGGGTTTACATTGATGGGTTTAGAAATGCTCAAAGCCAAATACCCAATTGAAGGGCATCGCCCAACGGAAGTTTATACAAACGAAGAAGGGACGATAAACATAGCTTTTAACCATACCCAAAACAAATGCAGCATTAATGAACTAGCCAATTACAAACAGGTTTTTGAAAGACAATTTAACCAGCCGGGTATAGAGTTTTTAAAGAGCGAATTAAAGCAAATAAACGGCATTGATTTTATAGTAATGGAATTTATTACCCCTGCCGTAGATAGCCGGATTTACAACCTTATGTTTACGACAAGCCTTGAAAACCGATTGATGATGGGTACATTTAATTGTACAATAAACCATTTAGAGGAATGGAAACCCTTGGCAGGAGAAATTATTAACTCAATAAAAGTACAGTAGCATGAAAGACCCCAATTGCTAGGCTTTCGACCTGTAATGATGCAATATTTTTTCAAAATAAACCTTTAAACTCATTTATTAAGAGAAATGTGTCCACCCCGGTACAGTTACTATACAACATTCGTACAACTCCTATGGAGAGCTAACCGGCCAAACGGATGCAAAACAAAATTCCTTTATAATGAACTACGACAAAGCCGGCCGCTTGCTCTCTAAAAAGTGTACGCGCCCCGGTTACAATACTTTGCTTACCAATACATGGCACCCTGCCAATTCCCCTGCCGGAAGCCGCGGTATGCTCGAAAAAACGGAGTATTCCGATGAGAACAACCGTCTTACTTCGTACGAGTACTCCTATAACACCATTGCCCAAAATATACACAGCAGGATCACCACCGACCGTATTTTAAATTACTTTTACACCTACGATTCCAAAGGCAGGCCAGATGAATATACTTACCCAACGGGCTAAACCATTAAAAACGAGTACAAAACCGGTAACGGAGCTTTGCAGAGCGTGAAAGAAAAACAAAGCGGCAGAATAATCTATGCACCCGGCAATTATAATGCACACGGGCAAATGAATCACTATGCCATAGCGAACAAAGGCATATATACCCGCCTGGAGTACGATGAATATGGCTTGCCGACCTTTGTTAAAACAGGGCATTCCTACCCGGGCAGCACGAGCATACAGTACCTCGAAACCAGTTTCGATCCCGAAACCGGCAACCTGAGTTGGCGAAAAGACCGCGACCGCAACCTAACCGAGTTTTTCACCTACGATCCTGTACACAAAAACCGCCTGGCTTCCTGGCAGGT
>SWCA01009082.1_pt1 | contig 64775 bp, 55 predicted proteins | sample 4692961 | NCBI WGS metagenome assembly SWCA01 (sample SAMN10267275, study PRJNA491770) | bioreactor metagenome | isolation source: DHS bioreactor inoculated with | place: Japan: off Shimokita Peninsula | reverse complement strand
CGTATACGACCGTATTGTTATTGGAATTCAGCCCCATTGTCTTTGAGGCATTGGGATGGAAAGCCCCCCTCAAATTAATTCGTAGCATCACAATACCCCTGGTGATTTTCGGTATTGCCCTCTCTACTTTGCACCAATCCACATTGGGTACCATGTTAACCGCCCTGCCTTACCGGATTCATCCCTTCTGGTATTCACCGTTAATGCCGGTTTACTTTTTCCTGACTGCCATTGCAGCTGGTTTGGCAATGACGGTTTTCGAAAGCTACCATTCCGCCAGAACTTACCAGCAGAAATTTGAAATAGGGATTGCTTCCAAAATAACCAGTTGGATCCCCTACGTTCTGGGATTATACATCGTAATTAAAGTGGTAGATGTCATTGTGTCTGGCACCTACATTCGTCTTGTTCAGGACCCCTGGCCGACCTTCATGTTTCTGATCGAGATTATGGGAGGTGCATTAATTCCTGCCATCATGTTCTCAGACAAGCGCATCCGAAGTAGTCTCAGTGGTATGGTATGGGCTTCATTCCTGGTCATGGGTGGTCTGATCTTGAATCGATTCAACTCTACCCTGGTATTTATGAATGGCGATTTCTATTTTCCCAGTGCGGCTGAGATAGCCGTATCCATCGGTCTAACCTGCTTGGGTATCATCATGTTTGATGCGGCAATCCGCTTCTTACCGATGTATCCAAATCCTCGTGAAAAACAAGAACAAAAAAACTTAGAAAACAGCAAATGAAAAAGGAGCCCAAATGATGGCAAAAGTCGTAATTGATCCAATCACTCGTATCGAAGGACATTTAAGGATTGAAGTGGAAGTAAAAGATGGTGTAGTCACCGATGCCTGGAGTAGCAGCACCATGTTCCGTGGCATTGAAACAATATTGGAAGGACGCGATCCAAGGAGCGCCTGGACGATAACCCAGCGTATCTGCGGTGTTTGAACGACTGTACACGCAGTCAGCTCCGTGCGAGCTGTAGAAGATGCTTTAAAAATCAAGGTTCCCACCAATGCCCGTCTGATCCGCAATATTATTGAGGCGGTTCAATTCATCCAGGATCACGTGGTTCATTTTTACCATTTGCACGCTCTTGACTGGGTGGATATCGTCAATGCGCTCAGTGCCGATCCAAAGGCCACCTCTGAATTGGCAGAATCAATCTCTACCTGGCCAAATTCCAGTGAAAATTATTTCCGGGGTGTACAGGAACGTGTAAAGAAATTTGTTGATAGTGGTCAACTGGGTATTTTTGCCAATGCGTATTGGGGGCACCCGGCTTACAGCCTGCCGCCAGAAGCAAATTTGATGGCAGTTGCCCATTATCTGGAAGCGCTGGATTGGCAGCGGGAAATCATCAAAGCCCATGCCATCCTTGGCGCAAAAAATCCCCACCTGCAAACCTACCTTGTCGGCGGGATGTCAATCCCGGTTGATCCCAACAGTGAAGCGGCGATCAATGCTGACAAAATCGCTCAACTACTGGGTTTATTCGCCAAAGCTAAAGATTTTGTAGAAAGGGTTTATCTTCCGGATGTGCTGGCAATTGCTCCTTTCTATCTGGACTGGGCAGGTTTAGGTGAGGGGTTGGGTAATTTTATGTCCTATGGTGACATTCCGTTGATAGATGACTTTGATCCCAATAATCCGGATCATCTCTTCTTCCCCCGCGGAGTTATTCTCAATCGGGACCTCAGCAAAGTTCATCCTCTTGATCCGGAAAAGATTCATGAGTATGTCACTCATTCCTGGTATTCCTATGCGGATGAAAGTGTCGGATTACACCCTTCCGTTGGAGAGACGAACCCCAATTACACAGGCCCCAATCCTCCCTACGAATTTTTAGATACGGACAAAAAATATTCCTGGCTGAAGGCACCCCGTTATGACGATAATTCTATGGAGGTCGGCCCATTAGCCCGTATGTTAATTGGTTACGCTTCCGGGCAAAAACGAGTGGTTGAACTGGTTGATACAGTTTTAACAAAATTGAATGCCCCCGCATCGGCTTTGTTCTCAACCTTGGGTCGTGTGGCTGCTCGCTGTGTAGAAACTGTCCTGTTAGCCGAACAGCTTCAACCCTGGACAATGGAACTGGCAGAAAATATCGGCAAAGGTGACCTGCGCATTCATGAACAGGATCATTGGGAACCTTCTACCTGGGAAGCTGAATCAATGGGTTGGGGTTGGACAGAAGCACCACGTGGTGCCCTGGCTCATTGGATCCATATCAAAGACGGAAAGATCGCTAATTACCAGGCAATCGTTCCTACTACCTGGAATGGATCCCCACGGGATGCCAAAGGAGTGATGGGTGCTTATGAAGCAGCTCTGGTCGGCACACCGGTTGCAGATCCCGGTAAACCCGTGGAAATCCTGCGCACAATCCACTCCTTCGATCCCTGTATGGCATGCGCGGTTCATGTATTGGATGCGGAAGGCAATGAAATTACCAAAGTGATTGTGATGGATTAGAAGTTGAAAAAAACACTCATCCTGGGCGTTGGTAATTATTTATTGTCAGATGACGGGCTTTCTATCCATGTTCTGGAACGCCTTCAGGCGGAACATCTTATTCCAGACGAAATAGAAGTGATTGATGGTGGTACGTGCGGTCTGGACCTTCTCCAATATCTGGAAGGGGTCACCAATCTGATTCTTATTGATGCCGTGAAAACCAGAGATGGCATTCCAGGCTCAATTGTCCGCTTGGAAGGTGATCAGATCCCTGCATATCTGACATTAAAAATTTCTCCCCATGACATTGGATTACCAGATTTGTTAGCCACTGCAAAATTACGGGATCTTTATCCGGAGAAAATCGTCGTTTTTGGGATTGTGCCAGCTTCCTTGGAATTAGGTTTAGACCTTTCTCCAGCAGTTTCTGAGCAGGTGGAGCCATTAATTGATTTAATTCAAAATGAGGTTAATGCGTTAATCTCTGTGTAGCTCCATCCAATATTGAGTGGGTCAGGGTGTTTTTGAAAGGCATGTTTCTGTCAAAAACACCCTCAATTCCCATCTAATGGAGCGGACATTGCAATTTCTCCTGTTCTTGAATACACTGACTTTCCACTAATATCCTTTATAATGTAGTGATGTCAATCACACAGCCATCATCGCCGTTAACCAAACCCAAACATTACAATTTAGAAATCCTGCTTTTTTCATCCATCCGCATCCTTGTGCATGCCATGATGCGCATGGTGTACCCGTTCCTGGCGGTGTTTGGTCGTGGACTGGGTGTTGACCTGACCACAATTTCCTTAGCTGTCACCATTCGAAATTTGGCAGCCATTCTGGTGCCTTTCATTGCTTCCATTTTTGACAAACGCAGTCGCCGCAGCGGCATGTTGACTGGCATGGGGCTCTTTATTGCAGGGTGTGCTGTGGTTACTTTTTGGCCAACCTTCGTCGTCTTTATCATTGCATTGAGCTTAACTTTCATTGGTATGCATGTATTCGTTGCTTCCATGCAGGCATACCAAAGTGATACCATCCCCCTGCCCATTCGAGGTCAGGCAATCGTGATTACCAGCACTGGCTGGGCATTAAGTTCCGTAATTGCAGTACCCCTGATCGGATTTCTGATTGGGCGTTTCGGCTGGTTAGCCCCTTTCCCGGCAATGGGTATTTTAGGCGTCATCTCCATCTTTTTTCTCTTATGGCTGGTGCCGCGGGGACGAAAAAGCATACAGGATCAGTCACAAAAAATTCAGCATGGCATCCTGCAGGTTTTCACCTCCCGCACCGCCATTGCCGGAGTACTGATGATTTTGTTTTTTTGTGCTGCTCATGAGGTTGTCAATCTCGTATTTGGGGTCTGGATGGAAGATAATTACGGTTTATCCATCAATGCCCTGGGTGTGGCATCGACAGTCATTGGTCTGGCAGAGTTATTATCGGTCGCAATTGTTAGTTGGCTGATCGCCAAACTAGGTTCCAAACGCACCGTCGCCATTGGGCTGGTTTTCAGTGCCATTACCGCCTTAACACTTCCCTGGCTGGGTGGTTTTGGCTTATGGGGAGCAGAAGCAGGACTCTTCCTTTTCAATCTTGCCTTTCAGATGCCCTTTATTGCTTATGCACCATTGCTCACCGAAGTACTGCCACTGGCAAGGGCATCCTTATTAGGTGCTACACTGGCGTCTGTCGGCGTTGGGCGTATGCTGGGTGCTCTGGCAGCTCCGTATTTATTCGCCAGAGGATTTCAATTCAATGCCCTGGCTGCCATGGTCTTATTTCTGATTTCTTTATTTACCCTCACTAAAGTGAAAACCCAACTGGAACAAGCTGTTCCAGTGGGCTAATCAAAGCTTTGGCTTTTTACTTTCTAATCAGCTCTTACTATTTAATTAAATCAAATATTTTGAATCGTCTTTACAGCCCAGGCAGCTGCTTTTTCCAACTCCCCCTCTCGTAAAGGCCCTTCTATTCCATTAACCATAAAACCTTGCGATGGGATTATCTCAGTTCCGCCCAATTGCACCAATTGCCGGGAAATTTTTTTATCTGCATAACCAAATAATTTCACCACTAGTGCCAGGAAGATATTTTTCTTCCCTTCTTCTGGAATTAAGCGTGTATCAAAGGCGGCAATCTGAACACCTGATAATCCGCCAGCAGGGATCTGTTTTAAAAATTGATCCAGAGCATTGGTGGCTTTAAAGCGACGGGTGGGGGAACCCACAATTAATGTCTTAAAGCCATCCAGATGTTCAGGTAGAACTTCACCGACAATGCGCAGATCTACGACCAGGTGTTCTTGCAATGCATTAGCCATTGCCCGGGCAATTTTCGCTGTATTCCCAAAGACTGAGTCGTAAATGATGAGAGTATTCTTCATACGTTTCCTGTTTAACTTCACTGCACATTATAAGTGAAATAATCAAGAAATACAGCCCCGATTTGACCGGGTTTTTAAAATCTTACAAGAATGTAAAGTGAAGCTTCATTTTTATATTACCGGTTTCCCTGCGAGGCTACCAAGTCATGGTTTAATCTGACCGATACCACCACCCCGTTCATGGAGAGACAGGTTGAAAATTTCAGGACATCAAAATCTTCCTGATCCGGAATTTCAGTAATCCTGGAAATCACCTGTTTCATAAAGCTTTAAAAACACACTGACAATTTTCGGGTCAAGTTGTTTACCAGAAATTTCCTTGATGTAGTTTACAATCTCATCCTTTTTCCATGCCGGTCGATAGGGTCTATCTGCTCCTAGAGCGTCCCAAATATCCACCACAGCAAATATTCTGGCTGCCAGTGGAATATTCTCCCCTGCTAAGCCCTGCGGATAGCCGGATCCGTCCCAGTGTTCGTGATGGCTATATGGAATGTCAATAGCTTGTTCCAGAAAATCAATTCTTGACAATAAATTGTACGCATACACAGGGTGCTTTTTCATGACCATCCATTCCTCAGCGGTCAGAGGACCTGGCTTTAAGAGAATATTATCCGGAATACCCATCTTTCCGATATCATGCAGTAATGCTCCACGCTCGATATGGGGCAATTTCTCACTTTCAACCCCTAATTCCCTGGCAATTTTCAATGTTAAATTAACAACCCTGCGACTATGCCCCGCAGTCTCATGTTCTCGTAATTCCAACGCATTTGACCAGCCTTGCAGGGTGGAATCATACGCCACCAATAGATCTTTCGTTATCCGTTGTAATTCCTTTTCCGTAATTCTTTGATCTTCTATAACACTTAACATCGCTGTGCGAGATTGATCAGCGTTTTGTAATAATCTTTGTAATTCTATTTGGATTAATTTCTCTTTCTCTTCGGACTGTTTACGGTTGGTAATGTCTTCCAGCATACCAATCGTAAATAACGGTTCACCGTTCTCATCACGCACCAGTGCTGAAATTAACTGTCCCCAAACAATACGACCATCTTTTCGAATTACCCGCTTATCGATGCTGAAAGAATCTCGCTCACCGCCTCTATATTCTGCCAACATTTGAAGGTTTTTTTGAAGATCATCTGGGTGTGAGATATCAGAAACCGATAGTGAACAATATTCATCCAAATCATATCCCAGTATCTTTTCAATTGCTGGATTGCCAGCAATAAAATTTCCACTCATATCTGTTATAGAGATGCCTAATGGAGATGACTCAAATATGCGCCGGAATTTTTCTTCACTTTTCCTCATGGCTGATTCTGATTCGATCAGTGAACTGATATCTCTGGCGATACCCAACACCCACTCCACCTGACCTTCTGAATTGAAAACTGGCGATAACCTCCAATCAAAAACAATCTTCTGATTGTTCGTATTGTTAACATTTTGTGGCCAGAGACCAACCCGTTTAACCAGTTCTTCATTTTGAAAAACCTGCTTCAGATCCAACTCCAGGTTTTTCACCAGAGTCTTATCCTTAAAAATCTCATTAGGCGATTTACCAATAATTGATTCCTGGGCAAGCCCAAGCGTTTCAAAACCGGCCTGATTAAAATAATTAATTTTATTGTCACGCTCAAAAAGGATGATAATATCCTGGCTGCTCTCAGCCAAACTGCGGAATCTCCTTTCACTGGCGGATAGCTCCAGTTCATATTCTTTTTGTTCGGTGATATCGACATGGCAACCAATCACCTGCAAGGCTTTCCCATCCTGGTCACGCAAAATCATGCCCCTCGAGAGTATCCAGCGATAGGCACCATCTTTATGTCGTAACCTGAAAATTTCTTCATAAGAATTATCATCACCTTCTAAAGCAGCCTGGATGGTTTTTAAGGTATTGTCTTTATCTTCCGGGTGCAGTCTGATTTCCCATTCATGGTCGTCATTCTGGATTTCATCATCTTCATAGCCTAATTGATGTTTCCATTCTGAGGAAATATGCATCTCGTCTTTAACGACATCCCTATCAAAAAACCCTATGTTGGCTGCCTGTACTGCCAGGCTTAATTGTTCTTCACGTTCCCTCAGTTGCGTGTGCACTTTTTCGCGCTGGACACGGTTTACAAACAAATAGCCCAAAATCATGGTTGCCAATGGATAAATTAATAAGACCGGGAAACTGATGGCAGCCAGTACCTCCAGCGCTGTTTTCATGGGCAGGGTCAGCATAAGTAAAAGCATGACAACATGGTTTAGAATCCCAAACAGATAAAGCTCAATCAGGGAGATTTGATCCGTTTGTTTACTGCGCAAGTAACGCCACAAAATGCCAATGGAGCCACTGGCGAGAATAACACTAACGCCAGTCCAGGCTGCTATACCTCCCTGATAAATCCTGAATATCGCCGTAACAGCCATAGCGACCAGCGTTGGCAAAAGCCCAAAAAATAAACCGGATATGCTTAACAGGATTGAGCGCGTATCAAAAATAATGCCAGGGGCAAAGATCCAGGGTTTTGTCATGAGTATGATGCCAACAAACCCTAAAATCAGGCCTACAAAGATTCTTTGGATATAAAATAAATTCTGATGCCAACGAATTTTTGTAAAATCAAATATTAGCGCTGTAACTAATAAAATTGCGGCATTATCGATTAATTGATGAAGACTGGATTCAAACATGGTTTTAATATTTCATTTGTTTCCTGAAAATTCGATATATTACTTTATATTTATTCCTTATTCTGACTTAATTTTATATTATCAGATAATAATAATTTATTTTCTTTCAAAAATGTTAATTAACCTAATACAAACTTATCAATTTGAAATTAGTGCAAAAGGGAGAGGAATGGTTCATCGATTAAAATCTGTCATCTCCTTCATAATTTTTAGTATAATCAATATGCAATCCGATTAGTCCAGGCGAGATCAATCTTTCTATGATTGATTTTATTTAAAAGATCACTGTTTTTCCAAATCAACACGATTTTTAATAGACAATTCTTTTCATAAATCATTGTCTCTTATCCCTCAATTTAAAGGAATATCCATGTCAGATTTAATTAAAGTTCAATTCGTTGTTAATGGTCAAAGCGTTATAACCAGCGTCCCACCCAATCAGAAACTGATGGATTTTTTGCGGGACAATCTGGGATTGGTCAGTGTGAAAAACGGTTGTTCCACCGGACATTGTGGAACCTGCACCGTGATTATCAATGGAAAGGCCGAACGAAGTTGTCTGGTGTTGATGAAACGTGTCAATGGCAGTGTGGTTGAGACCATCGAGAATCTTACTCCGACTGATGGATTACATCCGCTCCAATACAGCTTTATCACTGAAAATGCTGTTCAGTGTGGTTTCTGCACACCCGGCATGTTGTTGGCATCCAAAGCGCTCCTGAATCAAAATCTGCACCCGAATGAAGAAGAAATTCGTCAGGGGTTAAAAAACAATCTTTGTCGCTGTACAGGATATACCAGCATTATTAAGGCTGTACAGAAAGCCGGTAACTTGCTCGCACAAGGCACTGAAATTATTCCCTTAGAAGCACTTCAACTCCCTGAATCGCAAAATGGACCGATGGGCATGGAAAACCCTGATAAACACGCAATTGATGGGGTCACAGGTCGAATCAAATATGCAGATGACCTGAAACCAGACAAACTGATTTTTGGAAAAATAAAATATGCAGATTTTCCTTCTGCCAAAATTTTAAGTATAAATCCAGAAGCTGCCTATCAGATTCCCGGCGTACGTTTGGTATTAACCGGGGATGATGTGGCTGGTACTAACCTGGTGGGGATCCTGCGTAGAGACCAACCTGCGATTGTGAAAGATCATGTTCGTTCTGTGGGTGATATTGTGGCTGTAATCTTCGCTGATTCAGAAGTCATAGCAGAGCAAGCCAGGGAGGCACTTCAAGTCGAGTACGAACCATTACCAGCTATCTTCTCACCCCAGGAAGCTATGCTTCCAGATGCTCCTATGATTCATGAATCAGGTAACATCTGCCATAAATCCTTCCTGAAACGGGGAGATGTGGAATCAGTCTTTCAAACAGCAGCCGTGGTGGTAGCAGGAATGTTCACAACTCCGTTTGTTGATCATGCTTTCCTGGAGCCCGAATCGGGTATAGCATATCCAGATGAAGAAGGAAATATCATCCTTGAATTAGGTACACAATGTCCCTTTGATGATCGCGACCAGATTGCTTCAGCTTTAGGTTTACCCCTGGAAAAAGTACGGGTTCGTCAGGCACCTATGGGGGGTGCTTTTGGCGGTAGAGAAGATATCGCTTTGCATGTGGCATTGGTTCTGGGTGCATTAAAATCCAGGTGCCCGGTGAAAATCACCCTTTCCCGTAAAGAATCCTTTCACGCGCATCCTAAACGACATGCAGCCTGGATGAATTACCGGCTGGCAGCTGATCATCATGGGAAATTTCTGGCGATTCAGGCTGATATGAGCGTGGATACAGGTGCCTATGGCTCCCTCGGCCCGGATATCATCGAAAACATGCTCACCTTCGGTGCAGGACCATATTTCATTCCGCACGTAGACCTGAATGTAACCGCCTGGCACACCAATAATATCCAGGCAGGTGCTATGCGTGGTTTTGGTGTTCCACAAGTTGCTTTTGCGGTGGAACAACTGGTAGATGAGGTTGCCCGGAAATTAAAAATCGATCCTTTCGATATTCGTATTCAAAATGCCCTGGATGTCGGTCTGGCGTTGCCCACAGACCACATCCTGGATGATAGCATCGGTATCAAAGCCACCCTGGAAGCAGCCCGAAAAGCATTACAGGAACTCGATTTGAACAAAAACGGAAAGAAAATCGGGATTGGCGTGGCATCCAGTCTTAAAAACATCGGCTTTGGTCATGGTGCCACTGAAACAGCAGGCGCTATGGCTGAGTTGCTGGAGGATGGATCCTTCCGTATACGGGTGGGTATGACTGACTTTGGGCAGGGAGCTTTCTCAGCCATGGCTCAACTGGCAGCGCATGAGTTGGGGGTCCACTACCACCAGGTAAAAGTAGAATATGCTGACACATCCGTTTCACCAGAGACAGGCCCGACCACAGCTTCCCGGCAAACTTACCTCACCGGGAATGCAGTCCTGCTCGCTGCTCGAGAACTCAAAACTAAAATTTTGGAACAGGTTTCTGAAGAGCTCAACATTCCGGTAGAAAAGCTGGATGTACAGCAGGGTATGGTGGTCATCCAATCTACAGGTGAAAAGTATGAGCTCTCCTCATTGGGCGAGCACATTACCGCCAATGGATTTTATCGCGCCCCATTGACAGTGCCCTTCACCGAAGAGATCAGCCCTGGCGTTCCGGATCGCAAACATTCCCGCCCCACCCACTTTACCTATGGCTATGGGACCCATGTTGCCATCCTGGAAGTGGATGAAAAGACCGGAAAAGTTAAAGTCCACACGATAATCGCTGCGCATGATGTTGGCAAAGCCATCAACCCGAAAATCATCCGGGGACAGATTGAAGGTGGTGTTGTAATGGGTATGGGGTATGGATTGAGTGAGGAATTTATCATCGAAAATGGTTTAATCAAGACAGATACCTTACGCAAATGTAACATTCCATCGATTGATCAAAGTCCGCATATCATTCCATTAATTATTGAAAATCCCGATCCCAATGGACCGTATGGTGCCAAAGGAATGGCAGAAGTATCTATCCTGCCTACAGCAGCTGCTGTTGTAAATGCCATCTACGATGCTGTCGGAGTTCGCATTTATGACCTACCCGCCAAACCCAAAAATATTCTGGCTGCACTGCACTCCAGAAAGGAGATCGATGACTAAAACAATCATTCACGGTGGAAAAATCGTTACCAGCCAGGCTGTAACTGTTGCAGATATTTTGATCGAAAATGGTGTAATTACGGATATTCAACCTGGTCTGGAATTTGCAGGTTCTAATCAAATTAATGCGCAAGGTAAACTGGTCTTACCTGGTGGGGTAGATGTGCATACCCATATGCCCTGGCCGACAGGCTCTTTTATCTCCACCGATACATTAGCCAGTGGTAGCCGCGCGGCAGCTTTTGGTGGTGTCACCAGCATCATCGATTTTGCTATCCCCAATGAAAATGAGAGTCTTCAATCAGCCCTGGACCGTAAATTGGCTGAAGCGACAATTGAAGCCTGGGTTGATTACAGCTTTCATATTAATATTCGTGGTGAAATCCATCGCAATTTGGGAGAAATTCCGGAATTGGTTCAGGCTGGTTTTCCGAGCTACAAAGTTTTTATGGCATATGAGGGCTTTCGTCTTCCAGATGCAGATTTGTTGCAGGTTCTGAAAACTGTACAAGAAGCTGGCGGCATGGTAAATGTGCACGCAGAAAATGGGCCCCTGGCTGATTACCTGACCACAGAATTAATCAGACAGGGAAAACGATCTTTAGCTTTCTTTCCACAAGCCCGTCCAGCCATCTGTGAAGAAGAAGCCGTATCTCGAATATTGACTTATCAGAAACAAACTGGTGTCCGGCTGCATATCCATCATGTCAGTACTGCGGCTGCTGTTGACCTGATCCGGTCAGCCAGAGCTGCCGGGCAACCGCTTACAGCAGAGACCTGTCCACAGTATCTGGTATTCTGTGATGAAGATTACTGTAGTGATCCGCAACTGGCAGCAGCCCTGGTATGTGCTCCTGCGGTTAAATCCAAACACGATCAGGCAGCCCTGTGGGAAGGACTGATAGATGGCACACTCAGTGCTGTAGCGACCGACCATTGCCCTTATTCAAAAGAACAGAAGTTCTCGGGGGGTGATAATTTCTCTCTGGTACCGGGCGGTATGGCAGGGGTTGAGACTCGTCTTCCACTTCTGTTTGATTATGGGGTAAATACAGGCAGATTATCCCTGAGCCAATTTGCTTTTGTCTGGGCGGAAGGTCCTGCCCGAAGTTTTGGATTATTCCCACGCAAAGGAACGATTGCCATAGGAAGTGATGCTGACCTGGTAATCTTCGACCCGGATGAACAATGGACGCTTAAAGCTGCTGATTTACATATGAACACAGATTGCCTCTCCTATGAAGGATTTTCGGTCACAGGAAAACCAAAAATGACCATCTTACGGGGTGAAGTCATTGTGCAAGACAACCATCTGGGATCCGATCGATCCAGAGGAGCTTTAATCCCTCGCTCACTTCAAGCGCAATTCAAATCATAAGGAGTCACAATGCAGAGAACCTCATCAAATTTCGGCTTCAGCCAGGCATTGGTGGAAGCACAACGCTGCCTCAGCTGTTATCAGGCACCCTGCACCCAGGCCTGCCCGGCTGGGGTGGATGTTCCGGGTTTTATCCGCCGTTTTCGGGAAGATAATATAAGGGGTGCCAGTGAGATCATTTATGATAGCTGCCCTTTGGGATGCACCTGCGGCACTGCCTGTCCAACCTCTGTCCTATGTGAAGGAGCCTGTGTACTGGGGCAACTGGGGCAAACCCCCATCCGTATTGGCTCTTTACAAGCTTTTATTACCGCTTCCTCTCCACTGGAGGAACCTCATCTTAACGAATTTCGGAAGAGGGTTGCCATTATTGGTGCTGGGCCGGCAGGGATTGGCTGCGCGGTACAACTCAATCGTCTCGGAATACAGGCAGATATTTTCGAACGGGATGACCAACCTGGCGGCATGGTTAACCGAGTCATTCCAGCCCATCGCCTTCCAGCAGAGCCCATGGAAACTGATCTCTTACGCTTACAGAATTGTGGGATTGGTTTTATTTACAACCAGGATATTAATGCCGATAAGCTAAACCAACTACGCAATGCCTATGATGCTGTCTTTGCCGGGGTAGGTCTGGCTGGTGAAAACCAGCCCAATCAACCAGGTACACAATCTACCGGCATCTACTCAGCATTGGATTTTCTGCAAAAAGACCGATTGGCAGCACTTGGTTATCGTACACCTCCACAACTGGGAAAACGAGTTCTGGTGGTAGGTGGTGGCAATGTTGCCCTCGATTCAGCTGTGGTAGCGAAACGTTCAGGGGCAGAACAGGTGCTGGTGATTTATCGTCGCTCCAAAGACGAAATGACCGGCTGGGAAAGTGAGTATCTGGAAGCCTGCAGCCTGGGGGTGGAATTCCGCTGGTTGAGTGTGATCGATGAAATCATTACTTATCAGGATCAATTACAGGCAGTTAAAATTGGTCAGATGCGTTTTGTATCTACCCATTTGGGAGGTAGGCGTTGGGTGGAAAGAGATTCAGCGATAGCCCCTTACACACTGCCCTGTGATACCCTCATTTTTGCATTGGGACAAACGCTGGAAGAAGGCATCCAGGAAATTTTAGGTTTTAAAGGCGATTCGACTTTGCTACCTTTGGTAGAAGGATCCTTTCAGACGCCTGTCCCGGGACTATTTGCTGCTGGTGAAGCGGTGAGTGGTGGTTCCACCATCGTGGCCTGTATGAGTGCCGGGATGGCAGCCGCACGGGAAATTGCCCAATTCCTACTGAGTCAGGATACGGAAGGAGAACAGCATGGACAAGCTTAATATTGATTTTTGTGGGGTACCATTTATCAACCCCTTCATCCTGGCAGCCGCCCCTTCCACGGATGACCGTGAAATGATTGCCCGTGGTTTTGATGCCGGATGGGCTGGAGCCGTTCTGAAAACCACCACCCTGGAAACCGAAGAAGTTTCCATTGCCTATCCAATCATGTCTTCCATCAATCCTGGCCCCAATATGGTTGGTCTGCACAATATTGATCTGGTCTCTGAACGCTATATTCATGAAATTGCCGAAGATATTCTTTGGCTCAAGCTACGCTTCCCGCAGCAGCGGGTAATCGCCAGCCTGATGGGGCATACCCGCGCTGATTGGCACGATTTGGTGACCATTGCCGAACAAGCTGGTGCGGATCTGATCGAAGCCAGCATTTCCTGCCCGCAAGGTGCAACCTTGGAAGGGGAAGAAACACAGGGTTTCATGGTCAGTCAGGATCCTCGTCTGACTGAAAAGGTCACCCGCTGGGCGATTGAAGCCGTTCAGAATATCCCCGTCTATATTAAAATCAGCCCAGGTGTAACTGATATCAGCAGCATTGCTCGCGCAGTCGAACTTGGGGGAGGACGTGCCATCTGTGCTATCGATTCGCTGGAAGGGGTGGTCGGTGTAGATCTCAAGACTTTTTCACCCTTACCGAGTGTCCAGGGATACTCCTCACGGGGAGGTTTTACGGGAAAAGCCATCAAACCAATCGCCCTGCGTTGTATAGCGGATATTGCCGAGACGGTTAACATTCCCATTTCCGGGGTGGGTGGTATCTACAACTGGCGGGACGCCCTCGAATTCATGCTGCTGGGCGCTACCACTGTTCAGGTCTGTACCGCTGTTATGCAGCGTGGCTATGGTATTATTGGCGACTTGAAAAATGGACTCTCCAATTGGCTGGATCAGGCAGGTTATGATCAGGTGCAGCAAATCATCGGATTGTCTTTACCCAAACTCACCGAGCATGACCATCTCCCGCATGACATCAAAGTCATCTCCTACATCAACCACGAACTTTGCATAGGCTGTGGACTGTGCTACGTCGCCTGCGCCGATGGTGGCCATGTCGCTATCGAGTTTGGTTCTGATCGCAAAGTGGAGGTGGACCCAAAACGTTGTGTAGGCTGCGGTCTTTGTGCCCAGGTCTGCCCGGTCCCGGATTGCATCAGCATTGATTTATACTAAATTTTGAGTGGGAGGCTAAGATTTTTTAGATCTCTTCTACATCAATCAATTTGCTGATCTCCACTCCTAATGCGTAAGGAGCAATCTCATCCCCAATCCAGAGCTGTAACGTTTCGTCATACGGATTTCGATTCTGAATCTTAATTCTGGCACCAGGGATAATGCCCTGGTCGCTTAAGTAACGTAATAAATCAGCCTGGTTTATCTTAACCCTGCGGACAATGGCTGCCTGTCCAACTGCCAGGTTCGACAGACTCAATGTGTCTGTATCGGGGAAATTGAGGTCTCGATCAGGAATCGGGTCACCATGGGGGTCAAATTGAGGATTTCCTAACAGGTTCGCCAGATGTTCCTCAAATTTTTCAGAAATAACATGTTCCAATTCCTCGGCTTCCGTATGCACTTCTTCCCAGGTGTAGTTCAATACTTCTACCAGAAACTGCTCAATTAATCGATGACGCCTGGTTAATTGTATGGCCAGTTTATTTCCAGATTCTGTCAATTTTACTCCCTGCCATTTCTGGTAATCAACCAGGGGAGGATCATGCTTGACTAATTTAATTAACATGCTGGTCACCGAAGGAGGTTTTACATTCAATAACGCTGATAAAGCCATCGTATTGGTGGTTTCTTCCTGCTGTGTCAATTGAAAAATTGCCTTCAGATAATCGCCTTCAGACTTAGAAATTTTTGAGATCAATTTGCCTCCTTAATGAAGGATATGACACCCGGCACACAAACATTCTTTACACCCAACCCGCCAATCGCACCACAGAAGCCACCAGGAACGTCACCAGAAAGGCAGTCCCCAATGTGATCACCACACTTAAAACCGTCCAGCGCATACTTTTGGTCTCTTTGTAAATGGTCATGATGGTGGTAGCACAGGGGTTGTGCAACAGTGAAAACAACATCAAATTGACAGCGGTCAGCATTGTCCACCCATGCACATCAACCAATAAAGAATAGAGCTGGTTGTAGCTGGGGGGATCGGTCATCATTCCAACACCCATATAGACCATCATCATGGTCGGGACCACGATTTCATTGGCGGGTATGGCGATAATGTATGCCAACAAGATGACACCATCCAGACCTAAGAGCACCCCAAATGGATTCAGAAAGTTGGCGATGTGTTGCGCAAGACTGGCATCCTGAATAAAAATATTGCCCAAAATCCAGATCACGGCACCCGCCGGGGCAGCCGTCAGGATCGCTCGCCAGAGCACAAATATCGTGCGATCAATGATGGATGTGTATAAAATTCTGCCGATGCTGGGTCTGCGATAAGGCGGTAATTCCAGGGTGAATGCGGATGCTTCTCCTTTTAAAACCGTCCGGGAAAGGATCCAGGACATCAGCATCGTGAAGAAGACACCAATCAACACCACCACCAGGACCGATCCTGCAGCCACAAATGAAGAGAAAACAGGCGGGAATGAGGCAGCCACAAACACAGTCGCCAACATAATCAGGGTCGGAAATCGTCCATTACAGGGAACAAAATTGTTCGTCAGGATCGCAATCAGGCGTTCCCGGGGAGAGTCAATCACACGGGTGGAAATCACGCCCGCAGCGTTGCACCCAAAGCCCATAGCCATCGACAGTGCCTGCTTGCCATGCGCACCCGCTTTTTTGAACATCCAGTCCAGATTAAAAGCCACTCTCGGTAAATAGCCCAGGTCTTCCAAAATGGTAAACACCGGAAAGAAAATCGCCATGGGCGGCAGCATCACGCTGATCACCCACGCCAACCCACGATAAACACCGTGCCAGATAAACCCTGTGATCCACCATGGAATTCCGATGGAAGTAAACAAGTTGGCAGCCTGCTCTTCGATCCAGAACATCCCCTGTGCCAGCAGTTGGGAAGGCACATTAGCCCCAACAATAGTGACCCAGAAAACAGCCGCTAAAATCAGCAGCATGATCGGCAAGCCAAAAATCGGGGAGGTTACCAGGCGGTCGATACGCTGATCCAGATACCATTTTTGTTTTTTATCCTGTTGAACCGCCCGTTCTACAATGCGCTGTGCCTCTGCATACATCGATTGCACAATCTCATCCCGGAAGCCGCTGCCGAGCTGGGGACGTAGTGCATCAGCTTTAAGGAGTATATCCTGCGCAGTGATTTCATTTTTCATTGTCATCCTCCTCCACCTTTACTGGCGACCTTCCATTGCCATTTTTCGGCTGAACTGCACATCACTGCGTCGCTGGCTGTTCACCAATTCATTGATCTCGCCATTCTGGATCGCTTCCTTAACCCGTGAATCACCATCTAATAATCGAATAGCCAGCCACCGTGAGTTGGGCACACCCGGAAATAGTGTTTCAATGCCTTTAGCCAGTTCAGTGACCGCGGCTTGAAATTGCGAGCTGCCTTTAACGTGTAAAGGTTGGGTTGAGATGACACCACCAATCACATCGGCAACCGTACTCAATAATGTTTGTAAACCTTCTCCGTTGCGTGCGATGATTGGAATTGCCGGAACACCTAAATCACGCGCTAATGACCGTGTATCGACAGTAATTCCCTTGCGTTTGGCCTCATCCATTAAATTCACTGCCACCACAGCTTTATCGGTGATTTCCAAAACCTGCAAAATTAAGTTTAGATTGCGCTCCAGCGCAGTGGCATCCGCCACCACAATCGTGCAATCCGGCTGTCCGAACAAAATAAAATTACGCGCCACTTCTTCATCCTGTGAAGCGGACAATAAGGAATACGTGCCTGGCAAATCCACCAGTTTATAACGCACATTTTGAAAAACATAACCACCTTCTGCGCGGGTGACTGTTTTGCCAGGCCAGTTGCCGGTGTGTTGGTTCAAACCCGTTAATGCGTTGAACAAAGTCGATTTGCCAGTATTCGGATTACCCGCCAGAGCAATAATCCGGTCGAACTTATCGAGTTTTAAGCCCATCTGTTCCAATTGAGCTGTCATTGGGCATCCGTCACAGCCACTGGTTGTGTGTAAAGCCATTTTTGTCTCCTCTATGATGCTGATTGAACGGGGGTTACCCAGATATCCTGTGCCTGATCGCTGCGCAAGGCAATTAATGTTCCCCGCACCCGGTAAGCACGTGGGTCACCAAAAGAATTATCCAGTTCTGGAAAGATTGTTGTGCCAGGTGTCAGACCCAAATCCAGAAAACGACGACGTGTAAAACCCTGACAACGTTCATCCAGCCGCACAATTTCAGCATGCATCTGACTGGGCAAATTGCTCAAGGGAATTGCCTCTCTTTGGATCAGGTCTTCCTTTGACAACTCCTGCACATACACATTGGCTGCCACAGCCGGTGCCAGAGTGAATTCCTGCTCTCCATCGGTCAGAATTACGCGCTGCTGGCTCTTCTCCAGAATGCGCACCATCTGACCGGGTCTTAGCCCCGCTGCCATGATCTGGGCAAAGGCTAAGGCTGGTTCATCTTCCAGGTGAACGATTTTTCCCAACACATCCTCACGCCACTCATTTACCTGAATGCCTTTTTCATACGGAAGAAATTCTCCGGCAGCATTCGGAATCGGATCACCATGCGGATCGGACAATGGATGACCGAGCGCAGCATCCAGTTCGTCGATTTCTTTTCGTGTCATGCCATGTTCGCGGCGATTGGCATGATCATGGACCTGACCCAGCGGCATGCGTGCTTCATCCAGTAAATATCGTTCCCATAAACGGTGAGCGCGGATAATTTGAAGCGCTAAACGCTCACCATCACCCGTAAGATGCACCAGATTTTTATGGGTTTGGATCAAATCCTGTTCGGCCATGAGCTCAATCAAATCAAAGGTTCTTTTAGATGAAATTTTTAATTTTCCGATTAGTGCGTCCACACCCACCGGATGCCCTTGTTGCTCCTGATCAAAAATATATTTGAGCGCATCTTCCAACAGCACGCGCGCATTTGCCTGTTTATATTGCTGCCAGCGAGCTTTCAATCCAAATTTCGGTAAGAAAAACACAATCAGTAAAAAAAGTAAAACAAGAAAAAACAAAATCCAGGAAAAGTTTTCAAACATCGATCACCTTTACGCATGTATAATTTTATATTTAGACATGTCTAAATTATATGCAAAATATTTAATTTTTGCAAGGGGGAGTTTCAAAGTAACGTCAAAATCCTTCGAAAGTCACCCTATTTCCAGTTTTCGCAAATCACCTATCCAGTAATCTTTCAAGGTTCTCTCTATTTAATATTGAAAGATTAAATTGAGGCTCAATAAATTGCCTGACATCATTCAGAACTGTTTGCCAGTTCACCTCAAATAAGCGAGCTTTAATTAATCTTCTCCAATTTACCTGGGTAACTTTTCCACCTGACCAATTTGTTTGAGCCAAAGCATTATTGAGCAAATTCAAGTTAGGTTCTGGCCAATCCGAACCACTTAGATACCAAAACAAATCATAAACATCACGACCCTTTAAATAGGGTCTTTGTAATATTGCATGAATTTTTCCTGAAAATAATGAAGCTTTATCATGATGTTGTAACTGAAGAAGCACAAATTTCCTAATCACGCTGGTTTCTAAGCCTGCCCCTTTGGGAGGATTTGTATCGACCTCAACCTTTATATCGAAACCTTCTGAAGGTTGGGTTGATAGACCTAATTCGAATAACAAACCAGGAAAACGAATGAAAGCGCTATGGACAATTTTAGTATCATTGAGTTTTAAATCCATTCGATAATTTTCCAGCTCGAAAGTTGATTTTATGGATTGTAGATAATCACGGAAACGATAATTCTCTCTGGATCCTTCCAAGGCAAAATCAAGATCCTCAGAATAACGTCCATGTGAATAAAGAAACCGCAAAGATGTTCCCCCATGAAAAGCGAGTGGAATCATTGCCCCTGATCTTTGTAAATCTGAGAGTATTCTGGCCTGAAGATATTCTCTGGTAAGGTTCTTAGCTTCAACAAGATTCGTTTTATTGCCAATCAATTCTTTTAGAAATTCTTTCATAAATCCTCATAAGTCAGGTTTTCATTTTCTTTTATTCTTGCGATTACCTCTATAGCTGTTTGAATTTTAGCTTTCTTAAAAATTGAAGCCATTTTTTGAATTTTCTGTAAATCCACCTGAGCAATGTTCTGCAACCGCATTTCGCTTAAGAATTCTTCTGATCCTCCTTTAGGAACCAGGTAAATTAAATCCAACAATGCTTTTTCAGGTGTAGCCACAAAAGCATGTTGTCCTTGTAAATTGATTAATTGATAACCAAAAAACAATTTATTCTGGATATGCCGGAAATCATAATCACCCAAAGGGGTTTTTAAACTTTCTGTTCGCATGGTTGACACACTGACAGTACGATAGACCGTTTCAGGAATCATCCCGTAAAATGCCAATGCTGATTGCAAACTTACATACGAAGCTCTTTGAAGGCGGTTGGCAATCAGAAAAGGATGTGGTGTATTTTTCTGATAAGGGGGAGCAAGCGCATACACTCCGCGACGCAGTTGATAAATTTTTCCTGTTGCCACCCAACGGCTTAATTGCGTTCTAACATACTCCGGATTGATATTTCCAGCCATAAGCAATGAACTGTCGAAGACCGGTTCATTACCAATTAAGTATAATAACTGATCGAAATCCATATCAATATATTATCAAAAATGATAACATATTGCAATAGCATTAATACTTTTTGATGAAATCCTGATTCTATTCAAGAATCCCCTCGATTTTCTTCTTTAAATCCGGGACATCATTTTGAATGGTTTGCCAGACTAATTCAATGTCAATCTCATTGTAATCATTGATTAATCGGTTACGCATTCCTCTTAATCTATGCCATGGAATATCCAGGTGATTCTCTTAAAATGATAAATCTATTTTAGACGAAGCTTCTCCGATAATCTCAATTCTTCGGATGACTGCATCCTGGCACATGAAATCTGAAGCAAATTCATTTAAATCCATACCTTCAATAAAGAGTTGAAATCGATCACAGGCGATTTTTATATCATAGAGGTAGCAATGCGTCTTTTTCATATAAAACAACCGGGTTATCAAGGATGTTTTGACGTTTATAGGGATTTTGACTTCTTTCAATGCTGTTTCTGGTAAGCAGATCCAGCGGTCTTTGAAAAACTTTCTCAGCCTCTTTTTGCATTTCTTCCATATCGGCCAGAGTACGATGAAAATCTGGATGTGACAACCAAGAGATCAATGTCACTCGATTCATTAAAATTATCACAAATGGCTGAACCGAAAACTTCCACTTGAAGAATCCTCCAGCGTTTACAAAATACATCCAATGCTTTTGTTGAATAATTTAAATTTTGTAAGACCATATTATTATGATAACAATTTTTTCTGTCTGAAATTCAACATTTGACATCTGATTCTGGATCCGAGAAAAGACAATTCCATCACGAAAATCCTTTTGACTCTCCCCTTCATTTTTTGTATACTATCAGTAGTGGCTGGTGGTTTTACCAGACACGAAGGAGTTCCCTATTCAACCGTTTGATCAAATCCAATCCGTCAGTCTCAAAGACGCCTGCATCGCTAAAATCGAAGGCTTGATCCTCTCCGGCGGCCTGGCTCCCGGGGAACGTCTGCCCTCGGAGCGCGATCTGGCTGTGAGCTTGGGCGTCAGCCGCCCAGTACTGCATCAGGCCATTGTGGCGTTGGATGCCAAGGGGCTAGTGCGCATCGAACCGCGGCATGGTGTCTTCGTTTGCGATTTCCGGCGGGATGGCTCGATGGCGTTGCTCATGACGCTGATGCAGCATGAAGATGGTGTCTATCAGCCGCAATTGCTCACCAGTCTGATTCAAGCCCGTTTGCACATCGAAACCGAGACCGCCCGCCTGGCAGCCATGCACCGCACAGAGGCGGATCTGATCGAATTTCAATCCCTGCTGGCAGAACGAGCGAACCTCTCCCCGAGCAACATCCCGGCGCTGGTGGAATATGATTTCAACCTCCACCAGGTGATCGCTGCTGCCTCCGGAAATTTGATGTATGCCCTGATTTTGAATTCCCTCAAACAGGTGCACACGAATTTAGCCGGTGCCTTTTACCGCGCTTTTATCAACGGAGAAGTTGCTGCTGAATTAAACACATTTCACCACAATCTTTACAACGCCATCAGCGAGCAAAATCCCGCCCTGGCTGCCCAGGTGATGGCAGAGATGCTCCAACATGGCGAAACACATTTATTCAAGATCCTGCCGCTTTCCTGATTTACAAAACTTATTTAAATATCTTAACAATTGATTTTTGGAGGTTCTTATGGAAACTACTGTTCCTGCTTATCAGATTAAGCAAACCAAGAATTTATCACCTCGCATTCAATGGCTGCGGGATTATTATTTCCAGGGTGTCAATCGCCGCTGGAATAATGAGTACACATCCTGGACAACCGGCACTGACTGGGACTTCCAGTATGAGGAAGCCAGTTTCCATATTGTGCCGGAAACGTATAGCTTCCTGAAAACCTTCCGCAGTTCCTTCAAACTGAGCGCATCCCCAGTGCATTTACCACCCGATTTCTGGTTATGGTCGTTGGTGGAACGGCGCGCCTGGTTTGTGAAGGAAGTGATGGTCAACTACCTGCCTCAGGAAATCCTGCCCGGTGACCTGATTGCCGGGGGACGCTTCAATATCATGACGTCTGCCTGTCTGGATGAGAAACAGACCAAAGAATATCTACACCTGATCGAAGGCAAAGATGGTTTGCGCCAGGCCTTGCTATGGTTCCATAACCATGGCTATGGCAACGTCGGCCCCACCAGCGGACACCTGATTCCGGGTTACGCCCATGTGCTGGAAGTCGGCTGGCGTGGCATCCACGCTGATCTGACGAAAAATTATAATTCTCTCAGTCCTGCAGACCAGCAGGGTAAGAAGGGTGCCCAACTACGCGCCATGATCACCGCCTCCCAATTACCGCGCGATCTGGCAGAAAAATATCGTCTCCTGTGTCTCTCACTGGCCGAATCGGAACTGGACCCCAATCGCAAAGAAGAACTGCTTAACATGGCAGAAAACCTTGCGCTGGTGCCCTGGAACCCCCCACAGACATTCTGGCAGGCCGTCCAATCTTTGTGGTTGACGCACATGCTGGTGATGTCGGATGAAAATTATCCCGGCCCCGGTGTTTCCTTTGGGCGCATTGATCAGTTTCTGTATCCGTTCTGGCAGCAATCCATTCAGGCTGGCATGGACCCTGAATTTGGCAAGGACATCCTTAAGTGTTTCTGGATCCATGCCAACACCGCTTATGACGGCATGATCCGCACCGGGGGAAATCAGGGCATCACCGCCGGCTATGGGCAATTATTTACCCTCTCTGGCATGGGTGCCAACGGGGTTGATATGACCAACGAATTGACCCATATCTTTCTGGATGTGATTGACGAGATGAGCCCGATCCTGGAGCCCAAACCGAACGTGCGTCTGCATCGCGGATCACCGGATGAGCTCTTAGACCGGGTGGTAGAGATGGTCGCGGACAGCCAGGGCGCACCTTTCCTGTTGAATTTCGATGAGCGCTCCATGGCCGGAATGCTCCTGCAAGCCAAAAAAGCAAATGTGGAGAATCTGATTAATAAGGACAACGTATATGAATATGCTCCGGTGGGTTGCCTCGAGAACACCATGGTCGGCAATGATCGCTCCGGGACGGTGGACGCCAATCTGAATCTGCTTAAGGCGGTTGAACTGGCACTGACGGGCGGGTATGACCTGATCCCCTTCACAGACTCGATGAGCGGCAAGACCGAAAAGCCACAACGCTGGGGGGCAGATAGCGGTGACCCGACCACCTTCACCACCTGGGAACAATTCTGGACTGCATACGTCACCCAGACCAGACACATTATCCAGCGCATTGTCGATCAATATGAAAAGGGAGAAGCCCTGCGCGCCACCTTTTCGCCTACCCCCTATCTCTCCTGCCTGGTAAAAGGCTGTGCTGAGAAGGGATTGGATGTCACCCAGGGTGGTGCCGAATTAGGTTTTGTAACCATTGAAGCTGTCACCTATGCCACCACCGTCGACTCACTCCTGGCTGTCAAGTATCTGGTGTTTGATCAAAAAATCTGCAGCATGGCGGAGTTGGTGCAAGCCTTGCGCGATAACTGGGCCGGGCATGAGGTGCTACAGGCGCGTGCCAAAAATAAAGCCCCCAAATATGGGCGTGATGACGAGCAGGCCGATGCGCTGGCCTGGGAGGTTATGCAACTATGGACTGAAGAGACCTGGAGGCACAAGACCCGCAGCACCGGACGCCAGTTCCGCCCCGGGATGCTCAGTTGGAATTACTGGGTAGCCGATAGCTTCATCCTGCCTGCCAGCCCGGATGGCCGGCCACGTGGTCAATTCCTCAGCAATGCCATGTGCCCCTCCAATGGAGCGGATATCAACGGACCCACCGCCAATGTCAATTCGGTTGGCAAGGTGCTGGGTGGCAAAGCAGCCGATGGCAATGGTGGTTGGGAAGACTACATCAACCTGCTACCCAACGGCGGTAGTCACACCATGTCTTTCAGCCCTTCCCTGGTGCGCGATCCTGAACACAAGGACAAGTTCAAAGGGTTCCTGCGTGGCTATGTCGAGAACGGTGGCACAGCCCTGCAGATCAACATGATCAATGCCGACATCCTGCGCGATGCTCAGAAGAACCCGGAAAATTACCGTCACCTGCTGGTACGTGTCACCGGCTATAACGCCTACTTCACCAGCATCGGCAAGGAATTGCAGGACGAGATCATCGCCCGCGAAAGCCACAGGATGTAATGGCATGACTGAAATGGGCACCATTCTTCACCTGCAGCGTCTCTCCACCGAGGATGGACCTGGCATCCGCACCACTGTGTTTATGAAAGGCTGTACGTTGCGCTGTGCCTGGTGTCATAACCCTGAAAGCTTCTCATCGCAATTGCAGGTGCAGCGCATCGAGACCAACTGCATCCATTGTGGACTGTGTATACAGGTTTGCCCGCAGGGCTGCCTGCAGGCAGATGGCGATGAAATCATCCTCACCCACCAGCTGTGCGATGCCTGTGGTCGCTGTGTGCAGGAATGCCCCAGTGGCGCGCTGGAATTGCTGGGCCAAAAAATCAGTGTGGATGACCTGACCACGGAACTGCTCAAAGACCTCAGCTTTTACCAGAGCAGTGCCGGCGGCGTGACCTTTTCCGGCGGCGAACCGCTCTTACAGGCAGATTTTTGCGCCGGGGTGATGTCCCGTTTGCAGGCCGCTGGCGTCCATACCGCCCTGGATACCTGCGGGATGGTATCCCAAAGCCAGTTTGATAAAGCGCTACCCTATGCAGATCTGGTACTGTTCGACCTTAAGCTGATGGACACCCAGGCACACCAATCCCATACCGGGCAGCACAATGAGACAATTTTGCGGAATCTGCTGTATGTGCGTGACGCGATTCGCAGCGCAGGCGGATCCAAAAAACTGTGGATTCGCACCCCGCTCATCCCGGATGCCACGGATTTGCCGGACAATCTGGCAGCCATCGGCAGCTTTCTGGCAGCGGAGTTGGACGGCAGCGTGGAGCGCTGGGAACTATGCGCGTTTAATAACCTGTGCCGGGATAAATACCGCCGGTTGGGTCTGCAATGGCAATACGAAGAGACACAGCTCTACACCCAATCCGCTTTGGATCAACGCTATGAATGGGCACTGGCCTGCCCTTTCCCACCCGAAAAAATCATCGTCAGCGGTGCAACCCGCGTGAAATCAGAAATTGGAGGATAGAATGAACCTGTTTACCGAACAAGATATTCGCGATCTGGATGTGGAACTCAAAGTTGGCATCCTGGCAACCGTCAACCCCCAGGGCGAACCGCACCTCACCATGCTTTCCTCCATCCGTCCCTATGCACCCGACAAACTGGTTTGGGGACAATTCACCGAAGGACTGAGCAAAGGCTATGTGCTTGATAACCCCAACTGTGGATTTCTGATCATGTCGCTGGATAAACAACTCTGGATGGGTAAAGCCCGCTACACCCACAACCTCAAACAGGGCCCGGAAATGGAGAACTACAATAACCTGGCCATGTTTCGCTATAATGCATATTTCGGGGTGCACACCGCCCATTATATGGACCTGGTCAGCCAGAGCGGCCGGCAAGCTCTGCCGATGGGACAGGTGATCTTTGCCGCCATCAAAACCATCCTCGCCCGCAGCCTGGCAAAGAAACAAACCCAACCCAAAGTGCTGAATACCTGGATCCATGGCTTATTCAACAAACTTGATAACCTCAAATTCATCAGCTACATGGATGCCGATGGCTTCCCGGTGGTATTACCCGTCATCCAGGCGCAGGCTTTGGATTCCCAACGCGTGGTCTTTGCCCTGGGAGCTTACTCACAGGAACTGCGTAAAATCCCGGCGGGTGTACGCATGGCTGTCTTTGGCATGTCCTTCGATATGGAAACCGTCCTCATGCGCGGCGATTTCGCTGGCATTCAACCGGTGGCCGGCATCCCCAGCGGCGTGGTCAGCATCGACTGGGTCTACAACTCCATGCCGCCCGTCGCCCAGCAAATCTATCCACCGCTGACGGTGGAAGCGGTGCGCGAGTTTTGAGTTCCTGCTTGTAATATCTTCTTTCATATAGGATAATAGACACTATCTGTCTATTATCCTATATAAATAAATGAATAAAGAAATTTTAAACACGTTTAATCAAATTCCATATTTCACTATTGAAGCTGTGAAACAGCTATATGATGCTGAAAATCTTTCAGAAGGTTCGATTCAGACAGCTTTATATCGCTGGATGAAAGCTGACCATGTAATCCAACTCAAAAAAGGGATTTACATGACGCGTCAATTTTTTGAAAGACACCGATCAGTCCCGGATTTTTCTCCTATGGTCAGTTCTATTCTCATTCCACAATCGTATGTATCCCTGGAATTTGTATTACAGCGACATGCTATTCTTACTGAAATAACCTATCCTGTCAGCGCGATTACCATCAAGCAGACCCGTGTTATCGAAAATAGATTGGGGACATTCTCTTATCGAAATATAAAAGAGGATCTATACACTGGATTTGAATTCTATGAATATCTTGGGATTCCATTTTCCATGGCGACCCTGCCAAAAGCTATTTTTGATTATCTGTACTTACGACCTTTATCGCTTGTAATCAATTCTTCCCAATTTAACCTGATCGAAGATTTGCGTTTGAACCTTGATGAAATTTCAGAACAAGATCAAAACCAATTTTCTGAATTCGTGGAATTAAGTAAAAGTAAAAAAATGCAAAAAATATTGAAAATTTTTAGGAATACAGTATGGCAACATTAATTCAAACCTTGCAAAATATCCTATCAAACAAAGACACTTTAATCGCGAATGAGACGAAAAGAGTCATTCTTAAAGAAGTATTGCAAGCTTACACATTGGATTTCCTTTATAATCACTCCTTATATCGTGGGTTGAATTTCTATGGCGGCACTTGCCTGCATGTGATTTATGCACTCAATCGCCTTTCCGAAGATATCGACCTTCATAATTCTGCTGAAGTTAATATTTCGAATTTGGAAACAGAGTTACTTACATTTTTTAAAGCAAATGTTGGTTACCAACAAATCACAACGAAATCCCAAAAAGGTGAATGGGGGGTTCAGTGTATTACCTTGAAGTTCCCTATTTTGAACGAGCTAGGTTTATCATCCTATCCAAATGAAGCACTTCATCTAAAAGTAGAAATCAGTTCCCATAAACAAGTTGCTATCATTCGGAAAACCCCGATTTTACTTTATGGTCATAGTCTGGTAGCCAGCCATTTCTCATTGGAGACCATGATGGCAGGCAAAATGATCGCCTGCCTGGAAAGAAATTTCAAAAAAGGCAGCGAAGGCGTCAACATCAAAGGCCGGGATTTTTATGATTTACTCTGGTTCATGCAACAAAAAATTCAGCCCCTGGAAGAAAAATTAAAGAAGGATGGCAACCTATCTTACACCGTGGAATCTGCAATGCAATTATTATCCGAGAAAATTACCGGCATAAAAATTTCCGAACTGGCTGTCGATTTGCTGCCTCTCTTCGTACAAAGAACCTTCATCGAAGCCTGGTTGGAAAGTTTTCATGAGAATTTTAAGCGGTATTCTGAATTTTACTTGTGATCAGCCTGAAATACACCTGTGTTTAAAACCATAGGTTATCAGATTCAAACTTATTGAAACAGCTTCAAGAACAACCGTTTTATCCAAAATTTGGTAAAAGAACCAAAGTAACATATTATCCGTCTCAACCCTAAAAACTCAACTCTCTCCACTCTCAACTTTATGCGAATCTGGCTTATACATCCAAATTTTCACCCTTTCCATATTTGCTATAATCACCTCATGTTTTTCGATTTCTCAGGCAAAATCTGGTATTGGCGGGGTCCTTCCCCTTTTTACTTTGTCACCATCCCCACCGAACAAAGCCAGGACATCAAAGCAATTTCCGGAATTGTGACATACGGCTGGGGTGTCATCCCCGTGCATGGTCGTATTGGGAGTACTGATTTTACAACCTCTCTGTTTCCGAAAGATGGTCATTACCTTGTCCCGATTAAAACCAGTGTGCGCGAAGCTGAAAACCTTGATCTGGATGATGAAGTTACAATTCACCTTGAAGTTGTATTATAACGATTTGGATTTCATTTGGGACATAATGGAAGAACGAACGAATGAAAATTATAGATAAACAGATGTTATGGCGGCAATTCAGCACTACAATCGATTCCTTCGAGAGTGCCCTGCGTGACTGCCCGGAGGAACTCTGGGAAACCCAACTCTGGGAGGACGAACCCGATCAGTGGGTGGCGAAAGGTTTTTCCCAGTTCTGGTATTTATGCTACCACACCTTGTTCTGGCTGGATCTTTACCTGACTGGCGCAGAAGAAGGCTTCACACCCCCTCCTCCCTTCGATCTGGTAGAGATGGAAGCCAATGAGACCTTACCACGCGTCTACAGCCAGGAAGAGCTGCTCGGATACCTTGATGATTGCAGAAACAATTACCAGCAGACAATTGCTGCTCTAACACCAGAACAGGCTAACCGGTTGTGTTCGTTTCCCTGGGGAGAATTACCCTATGCCGAGCTGTTACTCTACGTCATGCTTCATGTCCAGGAGCATGCCACCCAGTTGCATATGCTTCTGGGGCAGCACCGTGGAAAATTCAAAATTTAGGTAATAAAGGCATAGAAAAGAAGAGAAGGATTCTTATAATTTATCACCTGAATTAAGTTCAGTGCATCGCTGAAACAAGATCTTGAACCAACTGCCAGATGCCGTCCGGGCCAAGGCTGGCTCCGAGGCGTACGATCACCAGAGAGCGTGATGGAATAACAATGACATACTGGCCCTGAAAACCATTGGCGAAAAAGGTGTCTGCTGGCAGGCCGGCAGGATTATTGTGCTCTACCGTCCAGAATCCAGCACCATAGCTGTTTTCACCACTCTCTGGCGTATGCCTGGTCACATATTCCACCCATCCCTCCGGGAGAATCCTCTTCCCGTTCCAGACTCCGTCATCAAGGTATAATTGCCCAAATTTTGCCCAATCATGCGCATTAGCAAGTGCGTATGATGATCCAATGAATGTGCCTGCGATATCCGTTTCCAATACAAAGCTGGCAGCACCTAAAGGCATAAGCAAGGCTTCCCGATAGAAATACTGGCTACTTTTCAATGTGCTTCCAACCGCTTCGTATATAGCCCTACATGCCAATATGGTGTTGCCACTCATGTATTCCCAATGAGTTCCTGGTGGAAATTTTCCTCCTCTGCTGGCTGCATAAGCGGCTGCGTCAGGTTCTACGAAAATCATGCGGGAATTGGGATCAGCCCCTGATTGATCCTCAACAACATCCAGCCCACTGGTCATACGCAGAAGATGGTCTACAGAAACCCGTTCGCTGCCATCCGTATTTTCACGCCACTCTGGCACAACACCTGGTTGATAAATATCATACTTTCCTCTTTTTACCAACAAGCCCACGAACGTGGCTGCAAGACTTTTGGCCATGGACCATCCGGGCAGCGGTGTTGTGGCTGCAATGCCGTCTGCATATTTTTCAGCAATTATTTTACCTTTGTGCAGTATAACTACAGCCAGTGTTTTATGACTTGAGGCGAAAGAACGATTAAGCGCTGCTTCCACAGCATTCTGATCGAAAGTTTTTTCAATAACCTTAGGAGACGCTATGGGTAATGGCTTTCTCTGAACATCAGGCAATTTTATTTCTGGCAGCCTTGAACCTTTGGCCAATCTGGTTGTGATTGTGCACCCGATACCGTCTCGCATTTCGGCAGTAGCTGAATATGCTCCGGGACAGGAGACTGTCACCTTCCGATGGGATAAATCAAATGTAAAGTCAAGCTCAAAATGGGAGAGCACTGGGTCGATGTAGATTGATTTCGCCTGTTCAAGCTCAAATCCTGAAACACATACCAGAGAGCAAAGTTGTTTCGCAGCAAACCCAACTGCATTCTGCAATTCAGTTCTTGAATAGTGTGTTTTTGTACTCATTCGATTTCCACTCCCTCCATTTACATGGATCTAGCATCTGTAAACATTTTTAATATTCCAACAATAACGATATCAGTACTATATTTTGTCTTTTCGTTTGTCAAAATTTTTCCTTTCTTATTTAATGACCGACAGAGATTGCAACGTTTCCTTGTTTTTCACCTGATTCGACATACTTATGCGCAACCACCATCTCTTCCATGGAAAAGCGCTTGCCAAGGACCGATCTAATTTTTCCCGTAGCAAGCAATTCAGACAGGAATATCAAATCCTCTTTCTTCTGGCTTGCTGATTGAATTTTTAACTTCTTGCCGGAAGTCAGATTTGTCCACCATGCGAGTGCAATACTTGAAGGCCCGGCAAAAGCCAGAAAATACACACCTTTTTGTTTCAGCAATCTCATCCGGCGAGAAACTGAGTGTTTTCCGACGACATCAATGATGAGATCAAAGGTTTCAGCGCTGTTTGTGTAATCTTCCCTGGTGTAATCAATAAAATGGTCTGCACCAAGGGATAGAATTAACGCTCGTTTTTGTCCACGATCGACAGCTGTCACCTCCGCTCCGAATTGTTTGGCAAGCTGGATCGCAAACGTACCAATGCTTCCCCCAGCACCAATGACCAAAACCTTCTCACCCGGCTGGATATTGGTTTCCCGTAGATAATGAAGTGCCTCTAACGCGGCTGTGGATACAACCGCCGCTTCTTCGAAGCTTAAGTTTTCAGGTTTGGCTGCCAGTACACCCTGGGCATCATCAGGGTTTTCAGGGAGGGAAATGTATTCAGCATAAGCACCAAAACCAAAGCCAGTCGTTCCAAACACCTGGTCACCTTTCTGATACGTTTTTACCTGGTTTCCGATTTCAACCACCTCACCAGAAAACTCCTGCCCCAGTATGGGAATTCTTTTCGGTTTTCTAAGACCCGCATAGATCCGCATCGGGAATGACAATCCAAGCGGCAGCTGGAGCCGCCGCATCTCACAATCTCCAGCAGTAACACTTGTTGCGTGAATTTTGACTAATATTTCATCTTCTTTAGGAACCGGCTTATCTACTTCCTGAAGGCGTAAACCTTCCGGTGCTCCATATTTCGACCATACAACTGCTTTCATTGGGTCGCTCCATTTTCAGGGCTGATCACAGTAATAACAACATTCCCCTTTTTACGACCTGTTTCGACATATCTGTGTGCGTCGGCAGTCTGGTCCAATGGAAATCGTTTATCGATGACGGGTTTGATCTTCCCTTTTTCAAACAAGTCTTTGAGTATCAATAGATACTGAATCGTTTCCTTTGTGGTAGTTTGGACGGTTAGATAGATTCTTTCCTCAGAAAGAATATCCTTGACTTTTGAACGGGAAATTTTCCCCACAGCATCAAAAATGACATCGTAGGTTTGGCCAGTTTGCTTGAAGTCCTCCTGGGTGTAGTCTATAACATAATTTGCGCCTATAGATTTTACTAAATCAATGTTTTCGGTGCTGCAAACTCCTGTTACTTCAGCATCATAGTAGTTTTTTGCAAGTTGCACAGCATAAGTGCCTACACTTCCCGAGGCACCATAGACCAACACCTTTTGCCCAGGTTGGATATTCCCCTTCTTGAGGATTTCCCACGCAGCCATTCCGCCAATAGGGAGTGCAGCGGCTTCATCATAGGAGGCGTTTTCAGGCATTTCACCCAAAACACCTTTTGACCACTTTTCAGGTATGCATACATATTCGGCATTAGCGCCAACCTTTAACCCGGTTGTTGTTCCAAAGACATGGTGACCAGGTTTGAACTTTTTTACCTCTTTACCAGTTTCCTCAACCACCCCAGCAAATTCATGCCCCGGGATTTCTTTTCTTTTTATTCCAAACAGACTCATTGGAAGATACAGCAGTGGGTGAAGTTTACGAAGTATCACATCTCCCCGGGTAACAGTGGCTGCATATACCCTGATCAGCACTTCATCCGCTGCCGGCTTTGGTTTGCTAACCTCGAGAAATTCGAGAACCTCAGGGGGGCCAGATTTATTGTTCTTGATTGCTTTCATAAATCAACCTTCCGATCATATTTTTTTACCAAATTCATTTCCTAGACAGTATCTTCACGATCCGGTTATATACGATATTCGCGATCGCTGTGGTCTTCCCACCGATTATCTCCGCTGTTCCCCATGTTTCTCCACCCGTTGTATTCACGAACTGAATGACCACAGTATCAATGTCCTCGTGATAGCGGGCAATGCTATAGTATCCCGGGACCCAGCCGGTATGTTCATACTCATAAATGGAGGAGTAGATGGCTTGCTCATTGTCATTCAGTAATGAGCCATCATTCAATGCTCTCAGGAATATACCGACATCCTGCGCCGTGGCGAGCATCGAACCGCCAAGTTGCCTGAGATCATCGTCATATTCATACCAGTAACCACTGACAACATCCTCAAATTCGACCTCATCGAGTGAAAAATAGGTATGTGTTAACCCGATGGGAGCCAGAACTTCTTGATAGATATACTGGTGGTGGCTGTATCCCAACACTTTGTCAAGAATGCGGCCAAGCAAAAAATAATTTGAATTGGAATAGCGATAGCGTTTGTCTGGCGCAAAATCTGCAGGTTCATCCAATATCAGTTCCAGAATTTTTTCGTCATCTACAAACGGTTTGAACCAGTCGAATTCTTCATGGTCAGTGAAATTAGGAATGCCGCTGCGATGCTGCACCATCATTTTCAGGGTAATTTGATCAGCATATTCTATTCTTCCAACAAACTCAGGAAAGTAATCCGCGAGCGTATCATCCAAGGATAAAGTTCCCTCATTCACCAGCTTAGCGATTGCGGTAGCGATATACAGCTTGTGGATACTGCCGATTTTAAACAATGCCTGCGGGTCAGCTGGCTCTTTGGTCAATTTATTTTTCCAGCCAGCCGTATAAAATTCTGCGGGTTTACCAGATTGATCTACATACACAATGATCCCATCCAGCCCCTGGTCAATCGCATCATCGACCTGCTCCTGCACCGTATCCGGTAAGGGTGCCAGCAAAGGCGGTATCAGATCCAGGGGGGCAATAACAATCGCTGTGATGATTCCCACGATCGGCATAATTATTTTAAATATTCGAATAACAAGATTCTTATTGGGTTTTTTCATGACTTTTTTCTCTTTTTTCCATATATTGGCAAATTATCTCTTCTCAGAAACCTGAACGCTGGCTCAATATTGACCAGGCAATGAAGCCGCGATAGAGAAGAATTGGAGGGATGTTCGTCACCCCCCAAACTTGTTGATGTATTTTTTGATGGTTCAAACGATTCTCAGTCATCCACATCCAGCAACGGGATAACCGGATTGAGCACATCCGATAGCCCCTGTTCCGGATCAGCAGCATCCGTATTGTAGAGCATCACCACAACGGAATCAAGCGCTGGTGCATACTTTAGCACCGATCGAAAACCGGCAATCCCGCCTGCATGTCCCACATCGTCATCCTGGAGCGAGACACCCAGTCCATAAGTAGTGCCGGGAGCAGGGGTCATCATAGCTTCCAAGGACTCCGGATTGTCAAAGAGCGCGCCACCGAACAATCCACGTGCAAAGGCAATCAGATCCGGTGCAGTAGAAACCAGACCACCAGCTGACCAACCGATGGATTCGTGCAATTCAGTGACATCGGTCATGGTGTCCCCAAATCCCATATAACCATGCACGACGTCAATCAGTGCTTCTTCGTAGCAATCCAGGAATGTTGACGTCATGCCCAGTGGTTCATAGATACGTGTGTGATATGCCTCTGCCAATGGCATCGCTGTCGCTTTTTCGATTACCATGCCCAGAAGTGTATAGTTGGTGTTGCTATAGTGCCACTGTGCACCTGGCTCAAACAAGGCATCTTTCCCATACACGTAACGGGAAAGCGTGTCGTGGGGATCCCGTTGGACACATGCCAGGGACGCAATCTCAGCCTCCTGATCAATTTTCACCGCAGCGAAGAGATCAGCATAATAAGCCTCGTGTTCGACCACGTTAAATATGCCGGATGTGTGCGTTAACAAGTGGCGCAGGGTGATCAAGTCGCCATTTGGCAGTTGCTCTGCGACTTCTGGCAGCCAGCGTGACAGCGGATCGTCCAGGGACAGTATACCTTCTTCCGCAAGTTGAATGATGACAGTCGCGGTGAACATCTTGGTGATACTACCAATACGGAATGCGCCAGAAGGTGCCATTGCAGTAGCTTCCTTAAGGTTTGCAACACCACTTGCCCCTTCGAACCGGTAGTCCGGTGTATCAATCCACACGACCATGCCAGGTGGGAGTCCTTCAACTGTCAGATTGTCCATTTTCGCTTGGATCTCTGCCGCAACATCTGACGGAAGTGCCTGTGTATCATTCTGTGAGGTGGTAGTGCAGCCTGCCAAAAGTATCATGATCACGGTTAGGCTTAATAAAAATTTTTTACTCATTGTGTTTTCCTTTCTTGTGTTTCTCGATAATCTCGGTGGATCAAAGGTACGAAACACCATGTTTAGTTGGTTGAAGTAATTCGCTCTTGATAACGATCCCTGTTCACGCCTTTTATCAACAGCCATAAGGGGAATACTAATTCCGAGACGGAGATAACAATGGCAATGATGGTAGGTGTGGTTTCATAATTTGCAAACAACAATAATCCGAAGCTATCAATTAAGTAGCCCAACCCGGCCGCCAGGAACAGGTACCCCAATACTTTTGGAAAGTATCCGGATTTGATAATCAGGTAGCCAAGAATGATGACATGAATGACCAGAAATGCGATCCCGATGGTAAAACCAAACCCATGCGCTTCAAGAAACAACATTGACAGTGCGTTGATTTGTTCAGCATTAAAAACAGATAAGTAACTCGAACCACCCAATAATATGATCACAAAGAAATAATTGATCAGATTGAATGCATGCACTGTCGTCATCACCAGACGGGAAACCGCAGCCAGCATGGATAACACCTTATTCACTGGTTTCAGCAGCACGAAAAGGACGATTGATAAAATTACCTCACTCAACAATATAATCAATTCACTGCCAATCCCACCAAATCGGAAGAATGTGGTTGAATTGTTTATGTTTTGCGCAGTAGCAGTAGCGTCACCAGCCACAATTAATTCAGATGGCATGTAAATGTGGGCGACGATTGCCGCGACTGTGATGATTAGATATAGGATTCCTGCAAATCTTGCTGTTTTTTGGATGTTATTCATTTTTTCTCCTTTAGATAAACTCTGTTTTTATTACGACTTTTCGCTTTCTCAAAACCTGCACTTCAAAAATGTTTGACAATGGTCAAATATTGTTGCTTTGCTATTTTTCCTGTTTACATCCCTCACTTTCTGCCGGTGGGTCATTCTCAGGGAAAATTAATTGAACAGAAATCAAGAGCATGCCTAAATTGCGGATCTTTTTCAATAAACGAAACAATTCAGCCTGATCAATATTGTGACAAATGATCAATGTTTTACATTTTTCCAACAGGTTAATATCCACCTTTCCAAACCACTCAGCCCACTTCTCATCTAGATGTCCTTGAATTCGGATGTGATAATCGAAAGATTGGTCTCCAGTTATTCTTGATGTTTGATTGATTGACATTTGCTAACTTCCTTCTTACAAATAATGAACTTTCATGTGTTTATTCTGGAGCAAGTTTATCTAAAATGTGGTATTAACCACCAGACACTTAAGTGTTAAATCGGGTGTTAATATTCAAATCTGTGTGAATATTGCGATTTTGACCAAGGTTGATCGAAATGCCATCTTTTATATGGATATTGGGGAAGTTCTAAAGAATGCCTAATTCTCTCGCACGCAGGACAGCTTCAGTTCTGTTCTTAACACTTAATTTACCAAATACATTGCGGTTGTATCCCTTAACAGTGTTCAAGGCCAGAAATAACTTTTTACTGATCTCCTGATTGGTTAAACCCTGTGAAATTAATTGCAGAATCTCGATTTCCCGCGCACTGAGTGGTTCGATTAATTCTCCCCCGGAAATAGAACCAACCGTTTTTTCCCCATTTGGTACTTCTTTCTCAAATGCGGATAAAATTTTTGCCCGGTAGGTTCGTAATTGTGCCTCAACGGGTGTAGCAGACAATAATTTATACATACTTTCGCCTTCATCCAGGAAGAGACGTACAAATCCCCCCGCTTTTGCTTTCCGTAAAGCCTGCTTCAAAATGCTGGCAGCTTGCTCAATTTCTTCCAGATAAAAGTAACAGAGGCTTTCTATCACCTGTGCTTCAAGAATCGCTCGCATCTCCCCCTTTGCTGCCATGTTTTTTCGATGTGATTGTAGAATCGTCAGCGCTTCCTGGAATTTCCCCTGTTTCATTTTCGCCTGCGCCAGGCTGATTGGTAAGTTGTATGCTTCCGCCAGAGAATTAGCCGGGCTAATATCTCCTAATTTCAACAATAAATGAATCCGAAATTTTGCAATTTCAGTCATCCTTTGAGGAAAATTATTTTGTTTAGCAAATCCTTCAGCCTTGCTGATAACCTCATCCGCTTTTTCCAGTTCCCCTTTTGCGAAGTGAAGAGAGGCTAACGATAAATAACTCGAAATGGGTGAATTCACATTCGGTATATGGCGTGCCAATAATAAACTTTGTTGTGCATTGGGTTCTACAGCATCCAGATCGTTGTGTTCATACGCAATTCTCGCCAACCCAACATAGGCTTCACAAGCGTAGGGTAAAGGAGGTTTCCCGGCCAATTTAATCACTTCTTCAAAATACCCTTGCGCTTGGGTTAATTTATTTCTACACTCACTTATTTGTCCAAGCCCGATCGTTGAGGCAACCGACATGACAATATTTTTGCTCGCCTGGCTGACAGCCAATGCCTGATGAAAAGATTTTTCCGCTTCTTCCAGATTTCCCTGCACCTGCAGGATATAACCCAAAATCCAGGTCACATTGGTTCGCACTGAGAGATTATCGGGATGTAAATAGTTTATTGCACGTTTGGCTTCTTTGATGACCGTGTCCATCTCATACTTAGGGATCGCGATCATTGCCCGGATGGACGCAATTTGGCCAATCGCATCGCGCATCACTTCATTCTCTTCTAATTCACCCAGCCTGATTTCAGCATTTTGCAATACCGCTTCGATGTTCTCTAACGGTCTTCCCATCATTGTGAGCGTTGAAGCATAGGTTAACCATAACAATGGTCTGGAATTCATCGTTTCTTCCGGCAATGAACTTAACCAATTTGCGACTGGCAGCATGACACCCCGATATTGCAAAGGTGTGCCATTGCCTTCCAATAACTGTTCTGCCAAACTGATATCATCCGCATCTACCGCGTGTTGAAAAGCTTCGATGAAGAAACCATTTTCCTGAAACCATTGACTGGCTCTTCTGTGTAAGTTGCTGATGAGAGGCAACCCATTCTCATTTTCTTTCCCATATTTTTCCACCAATCGCTGGCGGAGTAGGTCGAGAAACAGGTGGTGGTAACGATACCAGCGCCGCTCGTAATCCAAAGGAATGATAAATAGATTGACCTGATATAGGTATTCCAGGATCTCCTGCCCATTCATACCCGATCCGGAGAGTATCGCATCACACAAAGCACCACTCATACGATCCAGAATGGCTGTTTTTAATAAAAATTCCTGAATTTCCTCCGATTGAAAATTAAGTACTTCCTCCACAAGAAAATCCATCACAAAATGGTGGCTGCCGGAAAAAGATTGGATAAAATCACTTCGATCCGTATGCGCCTGCATGGAGATAGCCGCTAACTGTAAACCAGCGATCCACCCCTCGGTACGTGCATCAAGCGCAGAAATATCCTCTGTAGAGATCTGTAAATGCATGCTCTCATTCAGAAACTCGGCTACTTCTGATTGGCTAAAACGCAAATCACCCACTCGCAATTCGCCCAGCTGGTTTCGGGCTCTTAATCGAGCTAACGGCAATTGGGGATCTTCACGGGTGGTCATGATCAAATGCATGTTCCCAGGCAGATTATCCAATAGAAAAACCAAAGCTTCATCAATTTCGGGGTCTTCGATGACATGATAATCATCCAGAACAAGGACAAAAACATGTTTCATCTCAAAGATTTCATTGATCAATGTTGTCATGATGAATTCACCGGAAGGATTTTGTGGATATTGGATCATCTGAATCACTCTCTCGCCAAATTCAGGGAAAATGGTTCGCAAAGAAAAGACAAGGTATCTTAAGAATTGAAACAGATCATCATCACCCGTATCCAGCGAGAGCCAGGCAGCCTGAAAATCCCCACGATCAATCCAATCGCGAACCAATGTGGTTTTTCCAAAACCAGCCGGTGCTGAAAGAAGAAATAATTTTTTATGAAAAGTAAGATCTAAGGATCTCAGTAACCTGGAGCGGTGAACATAATTCGGAATGGCGGGAGGTATAAAAATCTTGGTGGAAAGGAGTTGTTCCATGGATCTCTCTTCAAACTTGTAAGGAATTAATTTGGGGAACAGCCTGTCAGGTAACAAATCCCATTCCTGTTTTTAATCCCTTAATAATATTATCCCACGATATTTCTGCCGGGCAAAACTGCCGGGAAATGTTTTTAGGGGATGGGACAATCCATCACTTTTTTTATTATGCTGCCATGGCAAAGTGATCGCTGGATTTCGAACAACATTTGCTGCTGCCGGAAGCGGCCATCTATTGCCTGCAGCAGGATCTGGCAGTCCAGGCGGTTTTTCGGCCGGCTGCCGATTCCAGGAGCATTTCAGATTTATACCTGGCAGGGTCCTCCACCCACCCCGGTTATGGCGACCCGACGACCATCGCATGCAAACACATCGCACAGGTTGATGAATCACAAAAGGAGCCAATATGTGTAAAAATGGCATTGCAAAATGGGTCGTGATCGTCACCGTGGTGTTTTGTGGATGTATCATCTGGAAAACCCTGCCGGAGCACAAACGCCATCTGGAGGAATTTTCTAAAGCTGGTGCCCGACTTGCCGGGCAGGTATGTGGTGTAAGGGATAGAGACTGCTTTTCTTGCATGGCGATTACACCAGAATATGCATTTTTTCCACTTCAGGATAAATTCGCAAATAATTATATGTCAGTATATCAAAATTGCAGTTATTTTTAGTTACTGAAAAGTTTATAAATAAACCTTATTTATTTAATATAAATATCTCATGTCTTTGACCGTGTGATTTTTAGTCTGTGGATCCTGAAGCATTTCCAGGAAACATTTATGCGTTATATGATAGAAAAAGATTTCGGATTCGGTGAAACCGAAACTTCTATAGGGGTTTTCCGGCGTTGAGAGTGAAAGCTCTTTTGTTATTATCCTCTAATGCATCGTAACATAACGGAAGCCAAAAATCATCCACCTCAGAAAGAAGGAAAAAGCAGCAACTTCTTTTTGAATTGCAATAATACCTTCTATGTGGTATTATCACTGTATGAAAAGAAATATTTTCACAGAAAACGAACTCCAACTTCTGGAAGACGCTATTGTTCAATATGGTGTTGTGGTAACATTTTCCCAACTGCATCAATTATTAAACAAAGATGTTCAATACACCAGGAAAAGAATTAGTAAACTTGTAAACGACGGTTGGCTAACTCGCATCAAAAAAGGCTTGTACGTCATTTCTGACATAAGTACCAGGGGTATACTAGCCATCGATCATCGAGCAGTAGTTAATCTACTGGTCGAAAATGCTTACATTTCCTTTTTGTCTGCCCTACAATTTCACGGCTATTACAATCAGTTACTGGGCGGTATCAGATCTGTTTCACTTGAAAAGGCCAAATCGAGAACCATCGGAAATTATATTTTTCATTTCACCACTACCCAGGCGAAATATTTCTATGGCTGGGAAACTCATGAAATTGATGGACAAGAAATCAAAATCGCCAGTTTTGAAAAAGCGCTCATCGACTTGATCCAGTTTCATCGCAGCGGATATTCAACAGACATCGTTTTGGAAAAGCTGCTTGACTACCAAAATGAGATTGACCAAGATAAACTCACTCAATACCTGTTAAAATCCAATCTCACCACAAGGCGTATATTCGGATTTTTACTTGATTGTGCTGACATGGATTCGCATCAACTATTGTTATCCGTTGCAAACCGAAAAAGTGTTTCTTCAATTAGTGATGCCCAAGATAAGGTATACAATCATAAATGGAAACTTTACTGTGACCAACTCTTTGAACAGTATGTCAAAAAAGAAAATAACCAGACAACAACTTGAGATCATTAACCGCAGAAAGCTGCTTTACCCCTTGCCAATTGCCCAAAAAGACTATTTTCTGGCATTAGCTTTGGATATAATTTTCAGCTCAGATCTAAAAGAAAGGTTGCTCTTCAAAGGTGGCACGGCTCTTCATCACTGCTACCTTTCGCAAAAACGGTTTTCTGAAGATTTGGATTTCACAGCTCTAGACAAAACAATCACCCTGGACGAAATTCAATCCATCATTGAAGCAAACGGGATATTTAAAGTTACAAAGAACTTTCAGTCAAAATTCACAATCAAAATAGAAAACCTTCGATTTGAAGGATTGCTTGGTCAAAATGGGCATATCAAAATTGAAATTGACCGTTTCCAAAATGCAATCCTGCCTGGAAAGAAAATCGAATACAAAAACGTCTGGGGCATTGCAACCTTTCCTCTGGTGATGGATGAAAGAGAAATCTGCGCTGAAAAACTGCGAGCATTATCTCAAAGAGTCAGATATCGAGATTTTTATGATCTCTATTATTTGATTAAAGAGCGCAAAGTTGTCCTAAATGAGGCAACTGATCTTCTCCAAAGAAAAGAAGCTAGGACACCGATCATTGCCTCAAACATCCAAAAAAATTGGTTGACAGCAAAGAAGTACAAAGACCAAGATTTGGAAAATATTTTCTGCACTGATGAAATAGCTGGCGAGGCCATTGAAGCACTGATACAAACCATTCAGTTTGATGATATCCCTGCGAATGTGGATTAACAAATACATTTCTTGTTATTCTTCAACTGTCCCAACTTCCACATTGCGGCTGCTTAACAACTTGATGAATTATTTACACCTGACAAAATAAATTTGCACCGAAACTGCACCGAAGAAGAATCTGCAGTCTATCAATAACTCGTTTTACCCCCATTGAGCGTGTGGCGGTGCTAAGACCGCCACATTTGCTGTGCCCCCGGAGGGACTCGAACCCCAAGTCAACTGACGGAGTGACCTTTGGGTATAGTACGCCCCCTCGGGTCTTCGAAGTCAGCCGTAACAAAAACACCAGTCTTACAACCGGTGTTCCATTTGTGCCCCCGGAGGGACTCGAACCCCCAACCAACTGATTCGAAGTCAGGCACTCTATCCATTGAGCTACGAGGGCATTTGCCTTCCGATTATACCGCAATGCCACATTTCTGGCAATTAAGCGAAACTGCGCAGCATATTGTGCGCAGTTTCTTTTTCATGTCTCGGATAAGGGGGTGCTCCGGGACCGAGATATTAAATCCATAAAACGGAATGTTCTTACCTTCCAATTTTTTTGCTGAAACGACATGTTCGAAAAATTACCCCGACGGTTCATATTTCAGCGTAGCTCTATAGTAGCCATTTTCACAAGCTTTGTCAACTATTTCCACTAAAATGTTTATCAAAAAAGAGCGATGATCATCGCTCTTTTCCATTCTCACCTTACTGCAACAGCAGCACCGCCCGGGAGGCCAGCTCCAGGATCGTCCAGGGCATCAGGCTCAGCAGCAGCACCGCCAGGGCTGCCACGCCAATCACAAAAGATACCCACGGGTTGATCTCGAATTTGGGCTCACCCGGCTTCATGAACATATAGACCACCACCCGCAGATAATAGTAGGCGGAGGCCACCGAGGTCAGCAAGCCAATCACCGCCAATCCAACAAAGCCGGCTTCCACAGCGGTGCGGAACAGGTAGAATTTTCCCCAGAAGCCCATCGTCAATGGAATGCCGGTGAAGGACAGCATGAAGATCAACATCGCCACCCCCAGCCAGGGATACTTTTTGCCGATCCCGGACAGGTCATCCAGCTGGATGCCCCTGCCATATTCGCGTTCAATCACCACCACCAAACCCCAGGCGCCCAGGCTGGTGAGTCCATACGCCACCAGATAGAACAGCGTGGCTGCCACAGTGTTGCGCACAACCTCACCGTTTCCATAAGCCACAAACGCCATCAGAATATAGCCGGCATGTGCAATTGCGGAGTAGGCCAGCATACGTTTGATATTATTCTGGGCCAGTGCCACCACATTGCCAACGATCATGGTCAGGGCTGCCATCACCCACAGGATGGGCGTCAGATGTTCACTCAAGCTCGGGAACAACACCAGAAAGACGCGCAGCAAGGCGGCAAAGCCGGCTGCTTTGACTGCCACCGACATAAAGGCAGTGATCGGGGTTGGGGCACCCTGGTACACATCCGGCGTCCACATCTGGAAGGGCACAGCTGCCACCTTGAAGCCAAATCCCACCAGCAGCAAAGCAGCACCAATCAGGAACAATACCGGGCTGGCACTGCCAGCGTTGACGGTGGCAACAATCCCAACGAAATCCAGCCGCCCGGTGGCACTGAAGATCAGGGCTGTCCCATACAACACAAACCCGGAAGCAAAGGCACCCAGTAAGAAGTACTTCAAAGCGGCTTCTTCACTTTCCAGGCGGGTACGGGCAAAGCCGGCTAACACGTATATCGGAATAGATAATAATTCCAGCGCCAGGAAGACCATCAACAGGTTATAAGCCTGTGACATCAACATCATACCGGCAATGCTGAACATCATCAGTACGTAAAACTCACCATAGTTGATATTCATGCGTTGCACATAATCGTAAGCCAGCGCCACAGTAGCCAGACCACTCACCAGGAACAGCACCTGCAAAAAGCTGGCAAAGCCATCCAGCACTACCATCTGGTTGAAGCCCAAAATAGTACTGCCGCTGCTGGCCAACACAAAGCCCAATGCCACCGCCAATCCCAAGGCTGTCAACAAGGCTGTAATGCCTTTGCGGTCACGCGGGATCCACAGATCCACCACCAACAGGAGCACAGCCCAGCCTGCAACGATCATCACGGGGAGTATTGAGTAAATGTCAATCATATTGGTCATAAGCATGCTCCATTAATGCAGGACTAAGGCGGCGGATTGTACCAGCTCAACCAGTCGTTCCACAGCGGGGTTGATCAGGTTGAAGAATGGTTGTGGATAAATACCCAACCAAAAGATGAGGGCCAAAAGAGGTGCCATGGTGATGATTTCTCGCAGGTTCAGGTCCTTGAGCGTTTTATTTTCCTCTTTGGTAATCGGACCCAGGAAGGTCTTCTCAAATAGTTTTAGCAGATAAGCGGCCGCCAGAATGACACCCAGCGTTGCGATGCCTGCAAACCAGGGGCTGCCGAGCACTTTCGATCCAAACGCACCCACTAAAATGGTGAACTCACCCACAAAGCCATTCAAACCCGGTAACCCCACCGATGACAACATGACCACCAGGAAAATGCCACCATAAATGGGCATGGCTTTCCAGAGACCGCCATATTCACTCATCTCACGCGTGTGCCGGCGTTCGTAAATCATCCCCACCAGCAGGAACAGGGCACCCGTACTGACGCCATGGTTGAGCATCTGCAGGATAGCGCCGGAGAGTCCTTCCACATTCAAGGCAAAGATCCCCAGCATTACAAAGCCCAGATGGGCTACCGAGGAATACGCCACCAATTTCTTAATGTCTTTCTGGGCAAATGCCACAGCTGCACCGTACAGAATGCCAATAATTGCCAGCACAGCAATCACCGGAGCTGCCTGCACGCTGGCCTGCGGGAACAACGCCAAATTGAAGCGCAAAAAGCCATATGCGCCCATCTTGAGCAGGACGCCCGCCAGTATTACCGACCCGGCAGTTGGTGCTTCCACATGCGCATCCGGTAACCAGGTGTGCAAGGGGAAGATGGGTACTTTAATGGCAAAGGCGATCGCAAACGCCAGGAACAGCAGCATCTGCGCGCCGGCAAAGAGACCACGATTGGCTATCAACTCCGGTTGTGAGAAGCTGCCGGCTTGCAGTCCCAGATAGAGGATGGCCAGCAGCATCAGCATAGACCCAGCCATGGTAAACAGGAAGAATTTCAGGGCTGCATAAATTCGGTTTTTACCACCCCACACCCCAATCAGGAAATACATGGGGATCAGGGTAAATTCCCAGAAAATATAAAACAGCACCAGATCCAACGCCAGGAAAACACCCAACATGCCCACTTCCAGCAACAGGAAAAAGATCATAAACCCTTTCACCTGTTCTTCGACTGCTTTCCAGGTGGAGAGGATCGCAATGGGGGTCAGGAAGGTGGTCAACAGCACCATTAAAATGCTCAAGCCATCCACACCCATCAAAATTTGAATGGGCACACCCGCCAGTCTGAACCAGGGTATCTGCACCAGTAAATTATCGGCTTTGTTCGGATCGAACAAAAACAAGACCCACAACGAAACAGCAAACGTCACCAGAGAAGTCACCAGAGCTGTCCAGCGCATCGCTTTCTTCTGTTGTGGTGCCAAAAATACCAGAACCAGCACCCCCACCAGCGGGAAAAAGGTCATCAGTACTAAGGGATTGATCCCAACTTCCATAACCTGTCCTCAAACATTCTTCAAAAATTCAGAAATAAATATCACCATCATGGCATTCCCAACACGCTAAATCCGGATCAACAAATACACCAGAATAGCAACAATACCCACAACAAACGAAAGAGCATATGTGCGGGCATAACCCGTTTGCAGTTTTCGCAGTGCACCCGCCAATGAAACGGTCAGCGAGCCCAGTCCATTCGCCACGCCATCAATCAGGCCCTGATCAACGGGGTGCGCAAAGAAATCTGCCAGTTTTTTATAAGGTCCCAGCACCACTGCCTGGTAGAGCTCATCCACCATGAATTTCTTGTTCATCCAGGTGAAGAAAACCCCTAACACTTTCGTCAACGGATCGGCTGCCCTGGCATTGACCAATGGTTTGCGACCATACACCAGATAGGCCAGGATGATGCCCACCAGCGCCACCACCAGCGAACCGGCAGCAACCGGGAGGACGAACTCAGATACATGGGGAATTTCGATGGTATGTTCCAACCAGTGTTCCAGGGTGTATACACCGGGCAAGTTCAGGCCACCGCCTACCACGGAAAGCAATGCCAGAATCATCAGGGGAATGGTGACCCACAAACCACTTTCTTTGGCATGTTTGGCAGCATCGCTGCGGGCATCCCCAAAGAAGACCATCAAAACCTGTCGCCCCATATAGAAGGCGGTCAGGAAAGCAGCCGCTACCAGCACCACAAAGATCGGCATATTACCCTGATTGGCTGCCACCAGGATCTCATCCTTAGAGAAGAACCCGGCAAAAGGTGCAATGCCTGAGAGTGCCAGGGCACCAATCAGATACACAACAAAAGTAATCGGCATTTTCTTGCGGATGGCGCCCATGTTGCGCATGTCCTGGGGATCGTCATGGTTACTACCAGTAGTATGCTGAGCAGCATGTGCGTGATTGCCTGCTTCCAACCCGTGTTCCATGCCCAAAATCACCGATCCGGCAGACAGGAACAAAAGCGCTTTGAAGAAGGCGTGCGTCGTCAGGTGGAACATGGCAGCCACTTCTGCTCCCAATCCCACCGCTGCCACCATGAAACCTAACTGGCTGATGGTGGAATACGCCAGCACTTTCTTGATATCGAACTGCCCCAAGGCGATCAGCCCGGCAAATAAAGCGGTGATGGCTCCCAACCAGGCTACCACCTGCTGAGCACCCGGGACGGACATATACATCACCTGTGCTCTGACCATCAAATACACACCCGCGGTCACCATGGTAGCGGCATGGATTAATGCCGATACCGGGGTCGGGCCAGCCATTGCATCCGGCAGCCAGACATATAATGGGATCTGTGCCGATTTCCCGGTGACTCCCAGTAGCATAAAGAGTGTGATGGCCAGTAACACGCCTGGTTGGCTTTGTGCCACAGCCGGCACATTCTCGAAAACTTGAGCAAAATTCAGGGTGCCAAAATTCCAGAAGATCAAAAAGATGGCAATCAATAATCCAAAATCACCAATCCGGTTGGCAATAAAGGCCTTCTTGGCTGCCCTGGCGTTGCCCAATCCGCCTTCACCCTTTTCAAACCAGAAGCCAATCAGCAGGTAGGAACACAGACCCACACCTTCCCAACCGACAAACATCATCAGGAAGTTGTCGGCAGAGACCAGGATCATCATGGCTGCCACGAATAAATTCAGAAAGATGAAGAATCGGCGGAAGCGTTCCGGTGCGCCCTGATGCCGTACATCTTCATGCATATAGCCGATGGAGTAAATATGGATCAGGGTACTGACCCCGCTGACCACCAGCATCATCGTCACCGAAAGGGTGTCCACTCTGAAAACCCAGCTCAGGTCTAAATTGCCAACCGAAATCCAGGTGAACAGGGGAACTTGAGCCCCACCATGGTGTTGGACCAATTCCAGCGCTAACAACACGGAAACCACAAATGATCCGGTGGTTGCCAGGCTGGCAATTGCGCCAATCCCTTTCTCACCCAGGTGCTTTCCGAACAGCCAGTTCAGTAAAATACCCACCACAGGCAGCAGAACCACCAGGGGCACCAGGGAAAAAGTTGAATTCATTACTGTTTCTTGAAACAACATCGGCACGCTCCTGCTAGCCCTTCAGGCTGCTCATCAGATCAATATCAATCGTTCGCTTCGTCCGGAATATGGCCACCATCAAAGCCAACCCCACCGCCACCTCCGCCGCTGCCACAGCCATCACGAAGAACACAAAAATCTGTCCGGTCAGAACCTGATAGTAACTGGCAAAGGTAACAAACACCAGGTTGGCGGCATTAAACATCAACTCCAGTGACATGAAAACCACCAAAGCGTTGCGACGTAGAATCACGCCTAAAATCCCAATGGTAAACATGACGGCAGATAATCCCAAGAAATAACCGAGTGGCATAGAACCTCCCTCTTAATCCTGTTGCTGAGAAAGTTTGGTCGATACTTTACGATCGGGTTTGGTCAACATAATCGCCCCAACCGTCGCGGACAATAAAATAAAGGCTACCACTTCAAAAGGCAGCAAATATTCTGTAAACATCAGCAGCCCAATATTCTGCGGGCTGGCAAATTCTGCACCCACAAACGGGACGGGGCCGGTGGTCTGATTGCGGAAAAAGAAGAAGAGTGCCAATTCCGCCAGAAAAACGACAGCCAGACCAATCCCTATCAGGCGTTGACCTTTGATGGGTTCATACCCCGGCAATTTTTCTGCTCCCAGCAGGGTGATCACAAACAGGAATAACACCATGATCGCACCGGTATACACCGTGATCTGCGATAAGGCGATGAAGGGCGCTCCCAATGCCAGATAGAGCACCGCTACCGTTGCAAAATTCAACACCAGGAACAATGCAGAATAAATAGCGTTGCGATTGATCAACATGCCTAATGCGGAGCCCACTGCTACTATTGCGAGAAAACCATAAAAGATGATTCCAATGACTGGCATAAATTCTCCCTTCCCTAATCCTGCGGATCCTGCATAACCGGTATAGAACGGGTAAATTTACCGGGTTCCGTCTTTTGTGGGGTGGTTTCTACATCACCACTGACTGGTTCCATCAAAAATTCTTTGGTGTAAATCGACGAATGACGATCGCCAAATGACATCTCATATTGATCCCCGAGCACAATCGCTTCAGTTGGGCAGGCATCTTCACAGAAACCACAAAAAATGCAGCGTAACATATTAATTTCATACGTAGAAGCATAGCGTTCTCCGGGTGAGTAGCGTTCCTCATCCGTATTCTCAGCGGCTTCCACAAAGATCGCATCCGCCGGGCAGGCAGCCGCGCACAGAGCACAACCAATGCATTTTTCCAATCCATTTTCATAGCGCTTGAGCACATGCCGGCCTTTAAAGCGGGTTTTTACCGGGCGTTTTACTTCCGGATATTGAGTGGTTACCGGTTTTTCCAGTGCTATTTTTAAAGTGGTCAATAAACCTTTTAACATTGTTCTACTCTCCTAATTTACCAGGACTACAACCACTGCGGTAATGATCACATTCAGCAATGCCAACGGAAACATAATTTTCCAGCCTAATTGCATCAAACGGTCGTAGCGAATGCGTGGCCAGGATGCACGTACCCAGATCAACACACCCAGATAAATGACAATTTTTGCCAGTAAATAAATCGGACCCAACCAGGGAATCTGATCCACAAATGGTCCATCAAAACCACCAAAGAACAAGGTTGCTCCAATGGCAGAGATGACGATCATCTTAATATATTCAGCCATGAAGAATAAAGCGAACTTCATGCCGGAATATTCCGCGTGATAACCAGCCGTCAGTTCCTGTTCAGCTTCCGGCATATCAAAGGGAGCGCGGTTGATTTCAGCAATACTGGCAAAGAAATAAATGATGAACGCAGCGGGTTGTAATAAAACATACCACAGGCTGCCTTGCTGCGCTCTGACAATATCCATCAGGCTCAAAGAACCAGCCAGTATCACCGGTCCCATGAAAGATAGACCCAATGCCAATTCATAACTGATCATTTGCGCAGTTGCCCGCAAGCCGCCCAACAATGCATACTTATTATTGGAAGACCAGCCGGCCAGTGCAATTCCATACACGGAAATAGAAGTGACCGCCATGATATACACGACTGCCACATTCACATCCGAGATAAACAAGTCTACCTGGCGTCCAAAAATATTCAGGCTCTCCCCCCAGGGCATTACCGCCAGCACAATTAATGCCGGAATCACGGTGATGATGGGTGCCAGAATAAAAATTAATTTATCAGCCTGGGCTGGGATTAATTCTTCTTTGAAAATCAGCTTAAGTCCATCAGCAGCCGGTTGCAGCAACCCGTAAGGACCGGCCCGGTTTGGACCAATCCGGGATTGAATACGCGCCAAAAAACGGCGCTCGTAGACCGTTACATACATAAACCCGACGGTTAAGAAGATTATCAAAACCAGTGATTTTATGATCCATTCCCAAACTAAGGCAGCATCTATCATCAATCAACCTCTGCTTTACGCTTCTGGTTCCAAAACCAGTCGCTGAATTTGAACAAATACCGGTGAAGAGATCGGAACACCGTTGCTGCGGGTAACCAGTGCCACACCTTGCGGGGCATTTTCATCCAGTTTCACAGTGCTGACCACTTCACATCCTGCCACTTGCAATTTTACCCGGTCACCATCCTGCAACTGATATTTTTCAGCCAGCGTAGGGTGCATCGTTATCACCTGGGGTGCGCGGCGCTGGTCAAGCAGCTGGCTGGGTTGTAATAACTGTCCGCGATCATAGAGGGCTGTGACGGGCACCACTTTCATCCCTGTTGCCACCACTTCCTGTAAATCAACCAGGATCAGGGTGCCCAGAGAAAGTTCTTCGCCACGGTCAGCGCTGCTGGAAAGTTGAATGCCAATCCCAAATTCATTCTGATAACTCGTTCCGGCGTAATACGAATCTTTCCGACTGATAATAGGCCACTGCTCAATATGTTCTGCCAGGCGGGTGTAGCTAATCTCTTCGTAGCCCTTCACTTTTTCGTTGATCTTGTTCATCACCAGCACCGGTGATCGTCCTTCGGTTGCCAGTCCCATCAGCCGGCCTAAACTGGCAACGATTTCATAATCCGGTTTGGGGCCTTCAAGAGTGGGCAACACATTGCTAAAACGCTGTACCCGGCGTTCACCGGATGTATAAGTACCTTCACGTTCAATCTGTGCCTGCACCGGGAAGACAACATCGGCCAGTTTTGCGGTTTCTGTCAGGAACATCTCGAAGACGACCACAAAGTCCGTTTCTTTGAGTGCCTGCGCCAGAATCGGGCTATCGCCAGCCGGATCAGCCGCAGCGATAATGGCGACATCTGCTTCCCGTAGGGTGCCTTTCAAGGTGCGATCGGGATGGAAACCCATGTCCCAGGCACCCTGCATGTTGGGCTTATCCCAGACAGCCAGTAAGCCATTATTCGGTTTCCCATAGAAGCCACGATCAACCAGTAGTTTCGCACAGGCTTTCGCCAGTTGTTCACTACCCACTAACCCCAATCCATCACTGCCATACAGTACCACGCCATTTTCTGCCTCAGCAAAAGCTTTGGCAGCCTGGGCGATTTCACCTTTTCCGTCACCATCCAGGAGCGCATTCATCGTACTTGCTTCCTGGCCATACTCATAGCGGATCACATGGCTGGCATATTTTTCCAGTCGTGTAGGTCGGGCATTCACAACGATCAGGTTGGCACCCCGTTCGGCAGCCTGTTTCACTCTTAACCACCACAACGGTGCTTCTTCGTGCAAATCACAGGCCACCACCACAATCGTGGTCCCTTTACCCATATCTGAGAAATTCGAACCCTTTCCCAAACCAATCTGCGCTGTCAAATCGCCACCAGCCATCTGGCTATATAGCACGGCTTTACCGTTTTGTGATTGAGTCAATTGCTGATAATTGAACAGATCCTCATTGGTCAAACGACCACCCGCCAGTGTCACCAGCCGCACCTGCTCCGCGCGTAATCTATCCTCCACCCGTTGATAGGCTTCTTCCCAACTGACGGGAACCAGCTTATCTTCTTTGCGCAGTAAGGGTTGGGTCAGGCGCTCTGCGGAATCGACATAATGATATCCGAGACGACCTTTATCACACAGCCACAACTCATTCACGTGCTCATTCTGACGTGGCATGGCGCGCTTGATCACGGTTTTACCACCACTCTTGGCTTCTCTGCGAATATTGTAGACCATATTACACCCCACGGCACAATGGGCACAGATCGAAGCGCTGCGCTCCATTTCCCAGGGGCGGGCTGCAAAACGAAAATCTACTGTTGTCAATGCGCCGACCGGGCATATATCAGTGGTATTGCCGGAGAAGATCGAGTCAAACCCGGGTTCGGAATGCGTTTGAATTTCCAGAGAGCGTCCTCGCTGATAAAAATTGATCACCGGGTCATCAACCACTTCGTGCTGGAAGCGCACACATAACCCACATTGGATGCAGCGTTCCCGATCTAATATGATCAATTCACCCAAAGGCATATCTTTGGCTAAACGTTTCTTATCTTCATAAATAAAACGACTCTTTCCGGGGCCATGCAATAATGTCAGATCCTGTAAAGCACATTCGCCGCCTTTATCACAAATGGGGCAATCCAAAGGATGCGAAGTGAGGATAAATTCAAGCATAGACTTGTGAGCTTCATTGGCTTTTTCTGAATTGGTTTTTACTTCCATGCCTGCCACTACAGGTGTGGTACAACTGGTTTCCAGTTTCGGAGAAAAAACGATTTTTGTGGTGCCGTCATCATTTTTGATCAGTTCACCGGTTGTGCGGTCGCGCTGTGGGTAACCAACTTCCACCAGGCACATGCGGCACATACCGACCGGCTCCATTTTGGGATGATAACAAAAAACCGGAATGTTAATACCTGCTTTTCTGGCAGCTTCCACAATTAAAGTGCCGGCAGGGACCACCACGGTTTTTTGATCTATTTTCAGTGTTACCATTTCTGCCATAGGATTAACTCCTCACATGCGTTTCAAAATCAGCGCGAAAACGATCAACCGCGGTTACCACAGCCATGGTGGAAAACTCACCCAGGGCACACAGGCATTTGCCTTGCATTTGTACAGCAACATTGCGTAAAAGATCAATATCCTCACTGCTGGATTCATTCGCCATCATATGTTTGGTCAGGCTATCCATCCAGAATGTCCCTTCACGACAGGGGGTACATTTGCCGCATGATTCATGTTTAAAGAAATTAACAGTCTTGCTCACCAACCAGGCCATATCCACATTTTCATCCAGCACAATCACCGAAGCTGAGCCCAAAGGGGCTTTGAGTCTTTCCGTGCAGGTTTCATAAGCCAGGGGGGTTTGCATACAAAAATCATCAGCAATGACAATATCCGAGGAAGCACCCGCCGACATGACAGCTTTGATTTTGTTGTCATTCACAATGCCGCCACCATGTTCAAAGATCAATTCCTGATAGGTAACTCCCAAAGGCAATTCATAATTACCGGGTTTCTTCACACAACCAGAAAGTGAGAAGATCTTAACCCCCGGGCTTTGTTCCGTGCCAAAACCACGGTACCAATCAGGTCCTTTTTGGATGATCATAGGCACATTCGCCAGCGTCTCTACATTATTAATCAGGGTCGGCTTGCCATACAAACCTACCACAGCCGGGAATGGCGGACGCAAACGGGGTTGCCCCAGCTTACCTTCTATTGATTCCAAAAGGGCAGTCTCTTCACCGCAGATATAAGCACCAGCTCCCAGGTGTGTATTGATTTTTAAGGAATAATCCGTCCCCAGAATCTTATCTCCCAGGTAACCAGCCGCTTCCAGGTCTTTTATTTTCGCATCCAAAAAAGCTGCCAACTGCCAGAATTCTCCCCGCAGGTAAACATAAGCCTGGTTCGCCTGCACGGCATAGCAAGCCAGCATCAATCCTTCCAGAAACTGGAATGGATTGCTTTCCATAATCTCACGATCCTTAAACGTGCCCGGTTCAGACTCATCCGCATTGGCAACCACATAATGTGGCCAGGAATTGTTGGGTAAAAATCCCCATTTGATACCGGTTGGGAAGCCTGCACCACCCCGTCCCCGCAACCCGGAATTTTTTACATCCAGAGTCACATCCGCTGGCTGCATGCTTTTGACTGCTTTTTCAAAAGCGAGCATTCCATCATTCGCTTGATAAACACTCAGTTCATCAATTCCTGGTATATCCCGGTGGCGTAAGAGAATGTGTTTTTCCATCTTATGCCTCCTTCTCAGCAGACACCTTACGGCGGATTTCTTCGATAACCTGCATGGTGATTTCCACATTCTGATCTTCGTAATATTTGATCTCGCCATCACCCTGCAACTGGAACATTGGCGCGCGGTGACAGGCTGCCAGACATTTGACCGCTTCCACGGTGAACAGACCGTCGGATGTGGTTTCGCCTTCCTGGATACCCAGATATTCACAGACCTGTTTCAGATAGCCTTCGGAGCCTCTTAGCGCACAGGGTAAATCCGTGCAAATCTGAATGCGGTAACGTCCAGCCGGTTCAGCATGGAACAAGGTATAAAAACCCATGACAGCAGCCACATCTGTTTCTGACATGCCAGCAATTTCCGCAATCTCCGCCAACGCATCCGGGGGAATGGAACCTGTTTCGCGTTGTGCCAGGAACAGCAGCGGCATAACAGCCGAACGTTTCCCTTCGGCCGGATAACGGGCCAATATTCCCTGGATTTCTTCTTCGTATTTGTTATAAAGTTTGTTCACCGGTCTGCATCTCCCAGAACAATATCGATTGATCCAACAATACCAATCAGGTCTGCAATGTAGTGTTTTCTGCTCATCACCGGTACTGCCTGTAAATTCGCAAAGGTTGGCGTCACCAGGTGCACCCGGTAAGGTTTGGCAGTCCCGTCACTTTCCATATAAACACCCAGTTCACCACGCGGTGATTCAGTAGCCACATAAACATGGCCTGCAGGGGGTGTAAAACCTTCCGTCCATAATTTGAAATGGTGGATTAATGCTTCCATACTCACACCAATTTCTGAGCGTGGGGGTGGCACATACTTGCGATTATTACTGCGTACAGGACCATACGGCAATTTGTTCAAAGCTTGCTCTATGATCCGTAATGATTGCGTCATTTCCTCTACCCGCACCCGATAACGGGCATACACATCACCTTCGGGGTGGGTCGGAATATCAAAATTATACAGATCATAACCACTATACGGTTGCTTTTTGCGCAGGTCATGCGCAACACCCGATCCACGCAGAACAGGGCCAGATAACCCATACTGGAAACAATCTTCTTTGGTTAATAACCCAATTCCTTTGGTGCGATCAAGGAAGATTTCATTTGTCTGCAACAGAGCTTCATATTCTCTGATGCGCCGAGGCATGGCTTTTAGAAAATCGCGTACTGCCCCTTCAAACTCGACTGGCACATCCCGCCACAGCCCCCCCGGGCGGATATAGGTCGTCATCATTCGTTGGCCTGAAACCAATTCAAAAATATTCAGAATTAATTCACGCTCACGGAAACAGTATAAAAACATAGACATCGCGCCTAAATCCAAAGCCGAGGTGCCTAGCCATAACAAATGGGATGAAATGCGTTGCAGCTCCGCCAGCATGACACGAATAGCCTGTGCCCGCGGAGGAACATCCAATTCGGCCAATTTTTCCACTGCCAGGCAATATACCAGATTGTTCCCCAACGGATTGAGGTAATCCAGTCGATCCGTCATGGTTTCTGCCTGCTGGTAATTCTTTGATTCTGTGGTCTTTTCAACACCTGTATGCAAAAAACCAATGTCGGGAATAACATTCACGACAATTTCGCCATCCAATTCAAGCAATAAACGCAAAACACCATGCGTACTGGGGTGCTGAGGTCCCATGTTAAGTAACATGGTTTCACCCGTCATGGCACGGTCAGAAACCAGATGTCTTAACTCATCAACCGATACTTCTCGAAGATCTGTCATTTATTTCTCCCGCAGCCCATTAATCTTTTGGATGGGGTTTGTTAATCATGATTTCATCAAAATTGAAGGTAAACTGCACTTCTTCATATCCCAGCGGATAATCTTTCCGTAATGGATGACCGACCCAATCCTCGGGCATCATCATCCTGCGCAAATCTGGATGGCCGGTAAAATGTATCCCGAACAGATCATAGACTTCACGTTCTTTCCAATTTGCACTGACGAAGATTCCCTGAACACTATCTATCCGCGGGTTATTGCCATCGAGCCGCGTACGCACCTGTAAGCGCACGTTGTGAGGCATTGAGTATAACTGGTAAATCACATGAAAACGCGGGCTTTCCTGTGGGTAATAATCCACTGCTGTGACATCCATGCAGATATTAAAATCATGTTGGTCGCGCAGCTCAATCAGAAAGGGTTGAATTTTTTCAGGTTCGATAAACACCGTGTACTCACCCCGAAATTCCTGCACTTCAACCTGGTGGCGTGCCTGCATTTTGGTGATCGTATTGTGAAGATGTTCGTTCATATTACGCCCAATCCTTGATCACTTCTTTTTTAACCTTTTCATGTAGAGTTAAAACACCATGAATTAAAGCTTCCGGACGTGGCGGGCAACCAGCCACATAAATATCCACCGGCAGAATTTCATCCACGCCCTGTAAGATGGCATAGTTATTGAAAATACCACCACAGGATGCGCAATCACCCATCGCGATGACCCACTTTGGCGCTGGCATCTGGTCGTACAATTTGCGCACAACCGGGGCCATTTTACGGGAAACACGCCCAGCCACAATCATCAAATCTGATTGACGTGGGCTGGCGCGCATCAATTCCATCCCAAAGCGGCTCATATCATAATCAGCTGCTTCTGCCGACATCATCTCAATTGCACAACAGGCTAAACCAAACAACATTGGCCACATAGAATTAGTCCGGGACCAATTCACTGCTTTTTCCAATGAGGTGGTCACAACCCCCATCGTTCCAGCTTTTTGTTCTAATCCCATTCCAGTGCACCTTTCTTCCATGCATACAAATGCGCTACCTCTAAAACCAGCACAAAAATGATCATAAACACCAATCCAGGCACCCCAATCTGGCGGATTACAACCGCCCAGGGAACCAGGAAAACTACTTCAATATCAAACAATATGAACAATACTGCAATCAGATAATAACGCACCGAGATGCGCCTTCTGGCAGGTCCATACGGCACCATCCCTGATTCGTAGGTTGAACTCTTTCTTTGTCCAGGTCTCTTTGGTCCAAAAGTGTTACCCAAAATGACTACAAAGACACCAATAAAAATAGCTAATAACAGGATGATCAGCAAGGGGAGATATTCCATCAACATAGGCAATCCTTACCAAAAAAGTCTAATTTTCGACCGCTCCAGTATAACACACGAACAGCCTGGTGGCAATTTTCACAAAACTAAAACAAAAATTTTTTTGCGTTTTGAAAGCACTTATTAAAAGCGGGATTATTTGATTTAAGAGTACCCGGGAGGAAGTCATAAGGCGAAAAATCATGTTTTTTCGGTGGAAATCCTCATTCGTTTTTTTGATTTTGATTTTGTGATCTTCCAGATTGTCATCAAGTTTACATTAAAGTGACCTGACTTTCAAGCAAAAAATATAAGGAATCTATATCATTTCAATAACAGAGTTTCCTTTTTTGAACTGATACGAAATTGTCACTATTTCGAGCTGATCAATTTTCCAGCGGTCGTGAACCACCGGGCTGACTGGAGGAATATTGACACAGTCTTTATTCAGTGCCCAGGATCTCATAAATCCAGATCCCATCCTGCTCATAAACTACCTTTAGATTTGGGCAGTCAACCATTGCCTGTGGCTGCAATGATCCTTTTCCGGCGTGTAAATAGACATGCGAAAGCTGGGCATCCTTGACCAATGACCACAACCCATCATCACAGGCATGCACGACGGCTGCCCGCTCCATCCAGTTCACCCATTGCTCTTTCTGTTCTGTCGATCCATAAGCATACAAGCCAGGTAAAGCAATTGCAAAGCGCCTGGTTTTCGGCAAAATCCAATAACCCCCATCTACCCCCCTGTACATCTGATATTGCCAGATGGTTGTATTGGTCAGAAATCTGGCATCCATGGGAAGGTTGTCATCAATCCACTCCACTGCATTCCAATCAGCCCGGTCTGCCAGAACGGTAACAGCATTGATCACCTGCCTGGTTTGCCAGGTGCCCCATGCCAGCATTCCCACAGCACCTGCAATCAACACAGCCCAACCTGCGTATTTGTGTATATGGCTTTGAATCCACTGGCTGCCGAATACCCACCCATAGGATAACAGCAAGCTGGCCGGGATGAACAATACAATCGCCATATGATCCGGGCGGAAAGGACCAAATCGTAATCCCCAGGGGAAAGATAACATCAGCATGACACTGGCCCAGAGTGCCATCCCGCGGCTTCTTTTTTGCCACCAGATCAAAATCAAGGCTGCCAGCGCGCCCCCCATCAGGAAATAATTATGGGTTGGCCCCAGCAGGTATAAAATGTATTGATAAGAATTCAGATTCTCTGCCTTAGGCAGGACGACCTGCACCCCCACCTGCGAAGACTGGGCATGCAACATGCGCAGCAGCCACGCCAGAGAAATCAGTATCCCGCCGGTTGCAGCCAGACCCATTGGCCACAGGCTCTTGAAAATTTGCTTGCGGTCTTCCCCTTCCGGCTGGCGATACCAGGCGACACCGCGCTCAATCACCAGACTTAACAGGAACAGACCAAAATAAAATAAGGCCAGATAATGCACCAATGCCAGCCCGGCCGTCAGAACCACCAGGCGCGCAGCTCTTTCCCTTGAGAATCCGTCCCTTACCAGTTCAAACGCGACCGCCATGGCTGGTAACATCACCAACAATCCGGTCAGCAAAGTATAACGGCCCCAGGTCAGGTAATAGGCCGGCATTTGAAATGCAAATCCAACCAGCAACGCAGCCAGCAGCGCGGGCAGAGTCTTGCGCCACAGCGCTTTACTGAGCCTGTAGATACCCAACACGACCAGTGCATTGATGACCTGCCCGAACCATAAAACAGCCTGCGCAGGTTCCAGCCGGCTGATCCAACTGAATAGCGCAGCGATTAAATGAAAGCCATAATGGTAAAACAGAGGTACATCCAGTTCCGGTGCCAGTGTTTGCGGTAAACCCCCATAATCAATGATCTTCTGGGTGATGAATACATGATGTACTGAGTCCACCCAGGCTGGAAACACCAGGTCCCTGGCCTGATAAAATCGAAAGGCGATTACCAATAATAAAACCAATCCTGTAACCAACAACCACAAAAAATGACCGCGCTGAATGCGCCCTCGTTGTTTGACCAGAAAATAGAGGGCAACCAATGCCAGACTTACAAAAATTACCGTTATCAATCCACCAGAAAAACGCCAACCCAGGAAAAAGAAGAGCATGCCTGCTATAGCCAGGCTGGAAATGCTTAAACCAACCACATCCGCCAAGCGCTCAACAGGATCGCGGCCATCATTTTTAAAGATGACCCACAGCAAACCTGGAAGTATAAGTACCAGCAGTGCGCTGGCTGCCAGCAGGATTTGTTCAGAAAAAGGATAGGATAAGATCATGCGCTGAATGGATATTCAAATCAATGACGTTGCCAGATCAAAATTTTTATCAGGAGAGATATTCGCGTAAGTGCCGGCTGCGGGTCGGATGACGTAATTTCCGCAATGCTTTGGCCTCAATCTGACGGATGCGTTCACGAGTCACATTGAAATAGCGGCTGACTTCTTCAAGCGTGTGGTCTTTCCCATCAATGAGTCCAAAGCGCAATTCCAATACCTGCCGTTCGCGTTCAGAGAGCGCACCCAGGGCATTTTGCACCTGCTCGCGTAACATCTCACGCGCAGCTGCATCCATCGGCTCCAATGCATCATCATCCTCAATAAAATCGCCCAACTGACTGCTATCCTCATCACCAACCGGCCGCTCCAGAGAAACCGGCTCTTCCGCAGATTGCAGAATTCGCTGCACCTTAGCCGTCGCTGCTGTCCAGCGTGCCTGCAGGTCATAATCCAGGGGGATATCCAGCTTACGAGAATGTTGAATTTCGCGGGTATCTTCTTCCGAGAGGAACCCTGAGTCTAAAGCCAGTTCTTCATGATTGGGTTCACGCCCTAATTTTTGCACCAGGGTGCGTTGAACCCGCAAAAGACGTGTAATCGCCTCAAATAAATGCACCGGAATGCGAATGGTACGGGCCTGTTCCGCAATGTAGCGACTGATTGATTGGCGAATCCACCAGGTGGCATAGGTACTGAACTTAAACCCACGCGTCGGGTCGAATTTTGCAACAGCTCTTAACAACCCCAGATTACCTTCCTGAATCAAATCCAGGAAGGAGATGCCACGACCTAAATAGCGTTTGGCGATACTTACTACCAGGCGTAAATTCGCACGAATTAAGCTCTGATTGGCTTCTTCTGCCAGCCAGCGCACCTGGTCCATCTCGACCGTTAACGCATCTTCAGATGGTAGAAATTTATCAAAGGAACTGCGGCGTGGCAGTTTTTTCTTTTCCTGCAAATATCTGATTAGCTTTGTGGAAGTCTCCTGAGGCAGCAGATACAAACACAAAAAGCTTTTAAAAGCATGTTGAGCCAGACCATCCCAATTGGAATCCTTGCCCCACATGCCATTGTCCAGATACGAACGCAAATACGAAGGTTCATCCGCCTGCCAGGTACGCCGCAACAATTGTGATTCAAGCAATACCAGGTCAATATCAGGACCTTCACCCTGGGCAAACTTTTCCACATCAACCATAAGGTCTTTCCAGGTCTCATACAAGTTGTCAACCATCGTCACATAAATAGCAGTGTAGTAGCCTGGTATACCTTTCTCCACATCCACATTGATTAAAATCTGATCCAACAATCGCTCTGCCTCAATGCGGGCTGCCAGGCGAAATTCACTGTCGGCATCCAGCAGATCGATACGTCCGATTTCTTTTAAATACAGGCGTACCGGGTCTTCCGATAAATCTCCAGCAATGGCTGCTTCCAGGATTTCAATTGGATCTTCAACCACGTCTTCATCTTCTTCTTCATCCGAATTGGAATCAGAATCGTTGCTATCGTCATCCTTCCATTGGCGGCCATCTTCATCCACAGAGGAAGTTTTCTTTTTGGTGCGCCTACGCGTCGGTTTTCGGGTTTTAAGTTGTACTTTTTTTTCTACAGCCGGTTGTTCCTCTATGGATTGATCGGCAGATTCCTCAACCATATCATCCTGGGTAGAATCAACGTCAAGATCAGGATCAGAAGTACTTATTATTTCCGATTTTTTCTTTTTGGGCATAAGATATTTATACCATAATTTATTTTTAATCAAGTTGATTCAGACGCCCCAATGCCAGATCCAAACGTGCCCTCATGAGCGTATAATGAAGGATATTATCCTGGTAGGGGTTGATACCTGTTTCACCCGCTTCCTGCATCTCTTCCATCAAAAAGCGCATTTGCTGTAAACCTTCATTCACCCGTACCAGTCGAAGTTTCATCAAAGTGCGGATCAAATCTTCCTGTAATTTTTGAGCAACTTTTTTCTCAAGCATAGGGTCATTTTGCAATTCTTCCACCAACGCCGATAATTCCTCAGGAATATGGGCTGTGAGATAAGCCTGTGGCTCTTCACGGTCCTGCTCCAGAGATTGAATGATTAATCGAGCCAGAATTTGAAAGTCAACATTTTCAAAATCAGTTACATCCATACGGTTGAGACCGTTTTTTTGCAATGCCCGATCCAGAACCTGCAGCCACTCCGGATCCTGCAACAGTAAGCGCAGACAATGTTTTTCAAGTGATTTCGCCAGCTGCTCAATTGTCTTTTCAAGCGGTCTGGATTCAACTTCCAGCGCTTGTTGTACTTTTGGTCTGCGACGGCCCGGCGAAGTGGTGCGGATAGCAGCGCCACCCCCCACCAAAGCGCGCTCATCCACCTTCAGTAGACGCGCTAAACGCTGCCGATAAGCATCCCGTTCCACAGCATTGGGAATATCTTCAATTAATGGCAGGACCTGTGTGGAAATCTCGCGTTTCACCTTGGGGTCATCCAGATCTTTCTGGCTGGCGAGGGTTTCCATGACGTGTATCACAATTGGTTTGGCATTTTGAACAATTGTGCGCCACTCTTCCGGATCACGCAGAACAATCTCATCCGGATCCATCCCCTCCGGAATGGTGGTAACCCGCACATCTGCTTCCAGCCGAGCTTCATAGCGCAACAAACCGCGTGGATTAAAGCTGATCTCGGCACTATGATCCAATGCCTGCCGGGCAACTTCTAGCCCGCGCAAAGTGGCTTTTTCACCCGCGGCATCCGCATCCAGCGCCAGAATTATCCGCCGTGTAAAGCGTTTCAATAAACGCATCTGATCTTCTGTCAGGGCGGTGCCCATCGGCGAAACAGTATTCATAAAGCCTGCCTGGTATGGGACGATCACATCCATATAGCCCTCAACAATCACCACCTGATCTTCGGCACGGATGGCTTTACGGGCCAGATTCAAACCATACAACAAGCGTCCTTTGTCGAACAAAGGCGTTTGGGGAGAGTTCAGGTATTTGGGAACATCATCCGGGTCCAGCACCCGCGCACCAAATCCAGACATTTTTCCACCCATATCACGAATGGCGAACATCAAACGGTTGCGGAAGCGGTCATAGACCCCGCCCCCTTCCCGTTGTGTCACCAAGCCGGATTCAACCAAATCCAACTCAGAATAACCCTTACCCAAAAAATATTGATGGGTGATGTCCCAGGAAGCAGGGGCAAACCCCAACCCAAAAGTTTCGATGGTCTCGCGGGTCACGCCACGTTGTAAGAGATAATTCAGTGCTAATTTTCCTTCGGGCGTTTGAAGCAGTTGATGCTGATAAAATGTTTGCGCTTCTTCCAGCAATTGCCGGTAGCGGTCGTATTGTTCGTCCTGTTCCTTTTGTTCTTCGGTCTGTGGCTGCAATTCCACACCCGCTTTTTCAGCCAGATAGCGCAGGGTCTCCGCAAAATCCCAGCCTTCTTTTTTCATGACATACTTGAATATATCGCCGCCCTCGTTGCATTGACCAAAACAGCGCCAGGTGCCTGAATCAGGGAAGACGACAAAAGCAGGCGTGCGCTTGTTATCATGGAACGGGCAAAAACCCAGGTAATTTTTTCCGGAACGACGTAATTTTACAGAATCAGAAACCAAATCAAGTATATCAATCCGATTCTTAATCTCATCAACAGTTGTCATCCTCGCCTCGGTTTGATTCTATAACAGAAACTTGATTATTACCCAAATTTCATCGTTCCTTTACTCTCGTGCTGAGCAAACAAATGCTAGAAACCTTCCAGAAGCGAAAAATCTGCCACTCCCTGAGCCAACAAGGCGATTCCCTGCAACATACCCAGCCGGTTTTCCCGCACTGCCTGATCTTCTACCATCACCAGCACCTCATCAAAAAACAGATTGATGACCGGCATTAAGGGCATAAAGACATGAAAGAAATCTGCCATTGAGCCTGGTCTGCGTTCGAAATTGGAAATGGATACCAATCCGGCATATAGTTCCCTTTCAGAGTCTTCCTTTAAAAGAGTAGGGCTAACCTGATAGATCTTTGTTAAATCACGGGTGATGCGTACACAGCGCGAGTAGGTTGGCAATATCTGATCCCAATCGCTGCGTTTGATCCAATCCTGCAAGGTCTGAATAGCACGTACAGCTGCTGCCGGATTGTTTCCCTGGGCTGCCAATACCGCTGCCACCACATCATAGCGGTACCCCTGTTCCAATAAATTGCTCTGTAGGCGTCCATTGATGAACTCCAGGCAGGCTTTCAAAGCCTCCGGTTTCATTTCGATAGGCAAAGTTGATGCTGCCAGCTTGATCCCTTCCTGCAGGTCAAAATCCAGGTCCCAGGCAATCAACATTTGCACCAAACCCAAAGCCACCCGGCGTTGGGCAAAGGGGTCCTTGGTGCCACTGGGTGCTAACCCAGCCGCGAATAAACCGGACAGCGTATCCAACCTGTCTGCCATACTCAGCACCAATCCCGGGCGACTGCCCGGCATCTGATCACCGCTAAAGCGTGGTTGGTAGTGCTCATAAATGGCTTTGGCTACCTCATCCTGTTCGCCGGATTTTAAGGCATAATAGCGCCCCATCACCCCTTGCAGGGAGGTCATTTCAATCACCATGTGCGTCATTAAATCAGCTTTACATAAATGGGCGGCGCGCCGGGTAACCCGGGCCTCATTCTCCGTAAAATCCAGGAATTCTGTTAGTTTCGGAACCATTTTTTCAATGCGTTCTGTTTTGTCCAGCATGGAACCTAGTTTAAATTGAAAGGTTAATCCGGAAAGTGATTGACGCACCTCCACCAGACTGGTGTTCAAGTCCTCTTTGATGAAGAAAGCTGCATCCGCAAAACGCGCCCGCACCACCTGCTCATTACCATCTACAACCTGATCCAGATGTTGATCATCACCATTGCGCACCCCAACAAAATATTTCATCAGGTTACCGTTCATATCAAAAACAGGGAAATAACGCTGATGTTTCTTCATCACCGAAATCAAGACTTCAGGCGGCAATTCCAGGAATTCTTCTTCAAACCTACCCACAAACGCTGTCGGTGATTCCACCATCATGGTAACTTCATCCAGCAATTCTTCATCCAGCCGGTTTTCAGAGCCACCCAGTGCGCTGATTTTCTCTATGACCTGCTGCTTTATCACAGTTCTTCTTTTTTCCACGTCAATCAGAATATTTTCTTTTTTCAGACTATTAAAATAGCTGGAAGGGTTGTTCACTGCGATAATTTCTGGATTTCGGAAGCGCAAGCCTCTGGTCTGCTGTTTACTGACCAGACCGGCATACCGGAATGGGATCAATTTCTCACCCAATATCGCCAATAACCAGCGGATCGGACGCGAAAATGCCACATTGGATGCGTTCCAGCGCATGGATTTATCAAATTTCAAATTAGCAATCACATCCGGGAGAGTTTCTGCCAGCACCTGGATGGCGGAACGGCCATTTTGTTGTACCTGAATCGTAACGTAACGTCCACCATAGATCTCTGAAATTTTTAATTCAGAGACATCCACACCTTTTCCGCGCGCGAAACCTTCCGCAGCTTTGGTGGGTGTCCCATCCGGGTTGAAAGCGCTCTCAGCAGGCGGGCCTTTGACCTCCTGCACCAGATCATCCTGCCTCAACGCCAACTCAGCCACCGATACAACCAGCCGCCGGGGTGTGCCAAACACCTGCACCTCTGCATGCGTTAATCGCAATTCCTTCAACAAGGTTGGTATTCGTTCATTAAGTTGTTTCAGAACAGATTTAAGGTCGCCTACCGGTAATTCTTCACATCCAATTTCAAACAAGAAGGGAGCAGTACCTGCCAACGAATCAAGCGCTTTGGTCTCAATTTGGGGAAGATCCTCTTCTTGATGTTGAATATCTGTTTTCCAGGGGAAGCCCATTTCTTCGCGTTGTTGGTAATAAGTCTCTGCCACCCGTCGGGATAATTCCCGCATACGGGAAAATAAAGCCTGTCGTTCAGTTACACCCACTGCCCCGCGCGTATCCAGGACATTAAAGACATGCGAACATTTCAGCACATTATCATGCGCTGGTAAGACCAGCCCCTGATTCAAAGCTGCATTCGCTTCGGCTTCAAAGAGATCAAACATCTGCCGGAGCCGGGTGACATCCGCCACTTCAAAATAATATTTGCTGTGCTCCTGTTCCCCCTTTAGATGCACATCGCCATACGTGCGATCAGGACTCCATTGAATATCCTTGAAGTTGTTCACTTTCTGTAATGCCATGGCAATCCGTTCCAGACCGTAGGTGATTTCCACCGACACGGGGTCCATCGGCATGCCGCCGGCTTGCTGGAAGTAAGTGAATTGGGTAATTTCCTGGCCATCCAGCCAGACTTCCCAGCCCAGACCCCAGGCACCCAGAGC